>Ga0302320_10003077_pt1 | contig 38911 bp, 40 predicted proteins | sample Bog_T0_3_FD_202130 | JGI IMG/M metagenome (GOLD analysis project Ga0302320, IMG submission 202130) | Peat permafrost microbial communities from Stordalen Mire near Abisko, Sweden - Bog_T0_3 | ecosystem: Environmental > Terrestrial > Soil > Wetlands > Peat | place: Sweden: Abisko, Stordalen Mire... | reverse complement strand
GCGGAGAACTGGTTGCCGGAGGAAGCCGCCTGTTCATCGACATTGCAGACATAGAGCACGGGCTTGGCGGTCAGCAGGCCCAGTCCGCCGGCAATCTGGCGCGCTTCGGCGTCGAAGGCGATGCCGCGCACCGGTGCGCCCGCGCGCAAAGCAACGAGCGCCCGCTCCATCACCGCCAATTGTGCCTTGGCATCCTTGTCGCCGCTCTTGGCCTTTTTCTGCAGCGGCACCACACGACGCTCGAGACTGTCGAGATCGGCCAGCATCAATTCGGTTTCGATGATCTCGGCGTCACGCACCGGGTCGACCGATCCTTCGACATGGGTTACGTCGTCATCCTGAAAACAGCGCAACACATGGACGATGGCGTCGACCTCGCGGATATTGGCAAGGAACTGATTGCCGAGCCCTTCGCCGCGGCTGGCGCCGCGCACCAGGCCGGCGATATCGACAAATTCCAATTGGGTGGGAATGATCTTGGCCGACTTCGCCACTGCCGCCAATTGCTCCAGGCGCTGGTCGGGCACGGCAACGCGCCCGACATTGGGTTCGATGGTGCAGAACGGATAATTGGCCGCCTGGGCCGCCGCCGTCGCGGTCAGGGCATTGAACAAGGTCGATTTGCCGACATTGGGCAGGCCGACGATGCCGCACTTGAAACCCATAGCTATTCTCCGTCGGCCGCCAGTCGGTCAGGTTTGGGCATGGCATCGGCAATGCGGCGCAGATAATCGTTAAAGGCGCCCGCCAACAATAGCGGCAGATATCGGGCCAGGCCGTCCAGTGCCGGTTCCAGCCATTCTGCGTCATCCTTGGCGAAATCGCCCAACAACCACGGCAACACCATCGCCCGTTCGCCCGGATGGCCGATACCGATCCGCACCCGCCAGTAATCGAGACCGATATGCGCGTCCAGACTCTTGATACCGTTGTGGCCGCCGGATCCGCCGCCCTGCTTGATACGAATCCTGCCGGGCGGCAGATCCAGCTCATCGTAAAAGACGGTGATCTCGGCAGGGTCGATCTTGTAGAACTGCGCCGCCGCCGCCACCGCCTGGCCGGACAAATTCATGAAGGTGCCGGGCTTCAGCAGCAGGATGCGCGAGGAGTCGACGCTGCCCTCCGACGTCTCGCCCTGAAACCGGCCGCGCCAACCGCTGAATCCATAGCGACGGACGATCGAGTCCACCGCCATGAAGCCTAGATTATGGCGGTTCCGGCTATGAGCCGTGCCGGGATTCCCCAGCCCCACCAGCAGGCGCATGGGTCAGGAAGCGGCGGGCGCGTCACCCTCGCCGGCGGCAGCCGCCGCCGCCACGGTGGGCGCAGCGATGGTCGCGATGGTGGCATCCTTCTCATGGCTGACCGCGGTTACCCCGGCCGGCAGTGTGAGCGCGGACAGATGGATGGATGTGCCGATTTCGAGCCCGCTGAGATCGACCACCAGTTCGCTGGGAATCGTCATCGCCGGCGCTATGATCTCGACCTCATGGGCCACCACGTTCAGCACGCCGCCCTTTTTGAGACCGGGCGAACGGTCCTGATTGATAAAATGCACGACGACGCGGACATGCACCTTGGAGTCGACGCCGACCCGCAGAAAATCGACGTGCAGAGGCTGGCCGCTGACCTTGTGCCGCTGAATGTCGCGGCACAGAACGCGCTCGACGCTGTCCGCCACGGCTACATCAAAAAGGCGCGAATGCAAGCCGGGCCGGTTCATTTCGATCCATAGGCGACGCGGATCGAGCGCAATCGACTGGGGTTCCCGCTTGTCGCCATAGATCACCGCCGGAACCAGGCCCTGGCGGCGTGTGGCCCGCGCGCCGCCTTTTCCGGCCCGGTCGCGCGACTTGGCGCTAAAACTGGTCACTTCGCTCATTTTTTGCTCCAACACCTAAACGACGGACTAGCGGGGTGCCGTCGCCGGAAAGCGGCAGTGAATACACGGATGGGGTGGATTTGGCAATATCAGTCGAACAGGGACGACACCGAGCGCTCCTCGCTGATGCGCTGGATGCTTTCCGCCATCAAGGGCGCGATCGTCAAGGGCCGGATGTTGTGGGCCAGACTGACGGCCTCGGTAGCGGGGATCGAATCGGTGATCACCAGGCTTTGCACCGGCGCCGCGGTGACCCGGGCGACGGCGCCGCCCGACAGCACGCCATGGGTAACATAGGCCGAGGCGGAACTGGCGCCGGCCTTTACCAGCGCTTCTGCGGCATTGCACAAGGTACCTGCCGAATCGACGATATCGTCGACCAGAATACAGTGGCGGCCGCGCACATCGCCGATGATGTTCATCACTTCCGAGACGCCGGCACGCTCGCGGCGCTTGTCGATAATGGCGAGGTCGGTGTCGAGCCGCCGCGCGATCAACCGCGCCCGCACCACGCCGCCTACGTCTGGCGAAACGATCATCGGCTTGGCGCCCTCGAAGCGGAGCTTGATATCATTGGTAAAAACCGGCGCGGCATAGAGGTTATCGAGTGGAATATCAAAGAATCCCTGGATCTGGCCGGAATGGAGATCGAGCGTGACGACCCGGTCGGCGCCGGCGGTGGTGATCAGATTGGCGACCAGTTTGGCCGAAATCGGGGTGCGCGGTCCCGATTTTCGGTCCTGGCGGGCATAGCCGAAATAGGGGATCACCGCGGTAATGCGCCGCGCCGAACCGCGCCGCAGCGCGTCGAGCGTCACCAGCAACTCCATCAGGTGATCGTTGGCGGGAAAGCAGGTGGATTGCACGACGAAGACATCTTCACCGCGTACATTCTCGTGTATTTCGACGAACACTTCCATATCCGAGAAACGGCGAATGGTGGCACTTGTAATTGCAATATTGAGATAGTCGGCTATTGCCTCGGCAAGCGGCCTATTGCTGTTACAGGCAAGAATTTTCATGGCAACCTCTTCGTCGGCGCGGACCTTACCAGCCGACTCTCAGGAAGTAAACTCAGAGCTTGGTATGGACCAGCTGTGCGATACCGTCCGCGCCGCCATCGGCGATCTGGTGAGTCATTTGCAGGGCACGGCTCACCAAATCGTCGCGCGTCACCGGGCTGCCTTGATTGACCTTGCCGACCTGGTCGCCTTTGTCGTCGGTGACCACCCAGGTGACCTCGACCAGATCATGCCCTCCCAATCCCGGCGTGATTCGGAGCGAGCCGCTGACCCGCATCTGCGGCTGTTCGGATACCACCGCCAGACCCTTCTGCTGCAATGCATCGACCAGCGCGCGTTTCAGCAGGCCGCCATCGAGCGGTCCGATCACGTTGACCTGATCGACGGCGATTTTCGGTCGTGCCGCCAAATCGAGCGCGCCCGTGTCGTCGCTGCGGACGATGTGCGCCACCGCCGCCGCCGTCCAGGCGGCAATTTCGCGCAACTGGGCGGCATCCGGGTCGGTCTGCGGCAAAGTGCGCGATATCTCTCCCTTTGGGCTCCCATCCGGGTCGACCACCTGCCAGTGCAGACTGCGGCCGCCGTCGCTCCCGTCGATACGTCCATTGAGGCGAATGAAATTGCTTTCGCCCGCCACTAGGGTGGCAGCGATATCCTCTTGGCCGAACGCCGCCACCAGCAGGGGCGGCAAATCGGGCAGGCCGGCGACCGGCAGTATGATGACCGGTTGCAGCATGCGGGGCTGCGTCAAGGACTGACCCGGTCCGTCATGCTGGAAAGGTCGCGGCAGGGGCCCGCAGCCAGCCAGCAAAGCCGCCAGCAACAGCCATCGACAACGAGGCGCCGCCTGCCGGCTCATGGCTCCAGTGCAATCGCCGACATCATGCGTCCGCACACCGGCTCGCCCCGCTGCTGAGCCCGGCGATGGCTGAAAAAGCGATCGGCCTGACGATAGGTATCGCATGGCGTGCAGATCACACTGGCGACCGATAGTCGGGCGAGGCGCCGGGCGATATAGCCGGGCAGGTCGAAGCGCGCCGGGCGGCCGCCGTCGCCGGGGGTGAAAAACAAAGCGCAGGCCGGATCTTCAGCGAGAAAAGGGGCGGCAAACTCGGGTCCGACATCATAGGAGGCATGCCCGATACTGGGGCCGATCGCCGCCACCAGCCGCGCCCGACTGGCTCCGATCGCCAGCATCGCCGATACGGTATTGTCGAGCACGCCGTGCAGCGCACCGCGCCAGCCGGCATGGGCGGCGCCGATGACGCCGGCCACCGGATCGGCCAGCAGCACCGGCGCACAATCGGCGCTCAGCACGCCGAGGGCGATGCCGCGCCGCAGGGTCACCATCGCGTCGGCTTCGATCGGCGGGGACGGGCGGTCGCCCTCGACCACCACCACCTTGTTGCTGTGGCACTGACTCACCGAGGCCAGACGATCGGGCGGCAGATCCAGTTGCGCCACCGCCAGATCGCGATTCGCCTGCACATTGGCAGAGTCGTCGCCGCTCGAAAAACTGCAATTGAGGGAACTGAACAAGCCTTTGGAAGTGCCGCCTTCGCGCGTGAAGAAGGCATGCCGGACGCCTGGCAACCGGTTGAGCGCAGCGACCGTGATCATGCTGGGCAAGGGCGCCGTCACGGTACCAGTCCCGGCAAACCGGCAAGGTCGGGCGACGAGAGCGCCATCGCCTTGAACAGGGTGCCCATGCCGTCGGGATCGATCAGGCGGCAGCAGCCTTGCCACAGTGCGGTCGCCCGGTCGGGACGGGCGGCGGCCAGAAGTTCGGCGCGCAGCAGGATGCCCAGCCGGCGCAGGAAGCTGCCTTGGCTTACGATCGTCGACGCGCGGGCCGGCCCGGCTGCACGGGCCAACGCGGTGAAATCGACATGGGCGGTCAAATCGACCTGACCCGGCCGTTGCAGCGGCGGGACGTGCCTATGCCTGCCGAGTGCCTGCAGCGTGTCGCCCGCGCCCGGCTCGGCAGGGCCGTAATCGATCACCAGCAGCACGCCCTGAGAGCGGGCGAAGCGGCGACCAAGCCGTTCGGCAAGGGCAAGGCCGGCGTGGCCGACCTCGAAGATCGCTCCCGCAGCAGACTCGGGTGCGCCCCAACTGCGCATGCGAGAAACATCGATTGTCGGTCCATCGACGAAGCAAAAGCCACCGTCACCCCAGCCGACCCTCCTTTCATGCCAGCCGTCGGCGCGGCACACATACTGGTCGATCGGCAAAGCATCGAAGAATTCATTGGCCAGCAGGATAATGGGTCCCGCCGGCAGATCGTCGATCGAGAGGAGCCAAACGGCGCCGCTATCCGCAAGATTTCGCTGCTGCTGCAGGCGCAGGCTCGGGCTGGTTTCCACCAGACAGGGGCGCAAAGCCGCGGCGAAGGCCGGATCGACGCCAGCGGCACGCAGCAAATCGACCATCAGCGTGCCACGGCCGGGCCCCAACTCGGCGAGCCAGATCGGTTGGGGGGAGCCCATCCGGCGCCATACCAAGTTTGCCCACAGCCCGAGCATTTCGCCGAACATCTGGCTGATTTCCGGCGCGGTGATAAAATCGCCGTGCTGGCCGAACGGATCGGACCCGGCGTAATAATGACTGACGCACTGCGCCATGAACCGACTGAGCGGCAGGGCCCCCTGGTCGGCAATCTGCCGCTGCAAAGAGAGGGACAAGTCACCGTGGCTCATGCGTCCGGCTTGGCCCGAAGCATCAAAATCATCCCGGCAACCAGCAGCGGCAAAGACAGCAGCTGTCCAAGCGTGGCGCCGCCCCACAGGAAGCCCAGGAACTCGTCCGGCTGGCGGAAAAATTCGGCGATCATGCGGGCCACCGCGTAGCCGCACAGGAACAGACCGGACAGAAAGCCCCGCTTGTTTCTGAGTGCCGGCCGGCGCCAGGCCAGATGCATGAGGATGAGCAGAACCGCGCCCTCCAGCCCGGCTTCGTACAGCTGGCTGGGGTGGCGCGGAAGCGGGCCGCCGCCGGGAAATACCATCGCCCACGGCAGATCGGCTGGCCGGCCATAGAGTTCGCCATTGACGAAATTGGCAAGACGAACGAACAGCGGCCCGAGCGGCACCACGCAGCACAGCAGATCGCCGAACACCAGCACGCGGAGATTGTGGCGTCGGCAATAAAGCAGCAAAGCTATGATCACACCGAGAGCGCCGCCGTGAAACGACATGCCGCCATGCCACAAAATGGCGATCTGCAAGGGATCGTTGAAATAATAGCCCGGCTTGTAGAAAAGCACATAGCCCAGTCTGCCGCCCAGCACGACCCCGAGCGTCGCCCACACCAGAAAATCGTCGATCTCGAGCGCGCTTATCTTTGCCTGGGAACGTGCCGCCAACCATCGCAGATACCGCCAGCCGACCGTGAGCGCGACGATGTAGGAGAGCGCGTACCAGCGTATGGCGAGCGGCCCCAGCCTTAACGCCACCGGATCGAAGTCGGGAAAGGCCAACGCCATCAAAGATACCGGTCGGGACGGGTCAAATAGCCGGTGACATAGGCGGTGACCCCCTCCTCCAGCGTGGAAAAGGGCTTACCATAGCCGGCCGCCCGCAGGCGTCCCATGCACGCCTCGGTGAAATATTGGTATTTCATCCGCAGATTCTCTGGCGTATCGACATAGTCGATAACGGGCTCACGGCCCAAGGCACGGTAGACCGCGCCGGCCAGATCGAAAAAACTGCGCGCCCGGCCCGAGCCCAGATTGAACAGGCCGTTCACGTCAGGCTGATCGATCAGCCAGGTCATTACCGCCACCACGTCGCCGACCCAGATGAAATCGCGCATTTGTCCGCCATCGGCATAATCGGGGTTATGTGAACGGAACAGATGTGCCGGCTCACCCGCCTCGGCGGCCGGGAAAATGTGGCTGACCACGCTTTGCTGCGCGCCTTTGTGATATTCGTTGGGACCATAGACATTGAAGAATTTCAGCCCTGCCCATTGCGGCGGCATGGCGCCTTGTCCTGCAACCTGCCGTGCCAGGCGGCGGTCGAACAGATGCTTGCTCCAACCATAGGCGTTGAGCGGCTGCAGGCGCGCCAGGGGCTCGATGGCAAATTCGTCGTCAAAACCCTGCGACCCATCGCCATAGGTGGCAGCAGACGAGGCGTAGACGATCCGCACCTGATGCCGGGTACACCAATTGAACAGGGTCAAGGACAGATTGAAATTGTTGGCGACGATCAGGTCGGCATTGGTCTCAGTGGTGGACGAGATGGCCCCCATGTGAAAGATCATCTTGATCTTGGCTCTGTTCTCGTCGAGAAAGGCAAAGATTTGTTCGGGAGCCACGATTTCGGCGATTTCGCGCTTGGCAATGTTTTTCCATTTCTCGTTGCTGCGCAGCCGGTCGCACACCACCAGCGCGCCATCGCCGCGCTTTTCGAGAGCGGCCAGCAGGTTGGAGCCGATAAAGCCGGCACCGCCGGTTACCACATACATGAAGGCGTCCTTCGGCAGCTGAAATCCCCCCTTTCTACAAGCACGCCGGCAAAAAGGCCACCCGTTGCTGGAAAACCGATCATAGGTTGCATTGCAACATGGTGATGAAGTCCCCATAATGCGATCAACAAGCAGAGAGGGTTGCAATGCAAAGCGAAAATCGCCTGTTCGATGACGTAGCCCGGATGGCCGGCGGGGCGTTATCGATGCTGACCGGTTTGAAGAGTGAAATCGAAGCGCTGGTGCGCGCGCAGGTGGAAGGCTGGATGGGTAGTCTGCATCTGGTGACGCGGGAGGAGTTCGATCTGGTTCGCGACATGGCGGCCAAGGCGCGTGACGAACAGGAAAGTCTGTTGGCGCGTATCCAATTGCTGGAATCGGAGCGGACGGCAGCACCTTCCGGCAAACCTGCCGCCAGGCGCGCAGGAAGAGCCAAATCAACTCGGCAGACGAACCAGACTTCTTTGTAGTTGTCAGAAATCGTTACATTTATCTCGTCGTGAAATCGCCGGGCTTACTAAAATAATGCCGTTTATCCACAGCTCATCGACGTAATTTTGAGGATATTTCTTGCACTCACAAAAATCGCCCTATAGGCTACCGGTGGTGTTGCGTGAGACCCGGCATACAAGATGTTTGCTTGCAGTCTCATTTGGTCCCACGGCGCACCGAGGGAGGTCGCGTGTATGACTTTTTCAGCGACAATTGAAGAAGAGACTTCCACTAATCCACTTGATCTTGTCGAGCAGTTGGTGAGCGCCAATGATTGGGCGTTTGACCGCCGCAATGATGACGAGATGGCTGTCGAGGCCCCCGGCCGCTGGTGCGATTACAGCCTTTATTTTGCCTGGAGAGAAGACATCGGCGCACTTCACTTCAGCTGTGCCATGGACATGAAAGTTCAACCGACCAAGAAACAGCAGCTTTACGAATTGCTGGCCAACGTCAATGAACGTCTGTGGCTCGGCCATTTCGGTCTTTGGGCCGAGGAAGGCGTGCCGATGTTCCGGCATGCCGTGCTACTGCGTGGCCTAGGCAGCGCCAGCATGGAGCAGATTGAAGATCTGGTGGACATCGCCCTCAATGAATGCGAACGCTTCTATCCTGCATTCCAGTTCGTCTTGTGGGGTGGCAAGACAGCGCAAGATGCGGTCGCCGCCGCGCTGCTGGACACCGTCGGCGAAGCGTGACGCGCATTCTTCTGGTTGGGTGCGGCAATATGGGCGGTGCCTTGCTGGCCGGCTGGCGCGACCAGGGAGCGGCCAAACACGACATTGTGGTGGTCGACCCAAACCCTTCGGCAGATCGCACCGACCTTACCCGCTACGATGATCCCAACGCGGTTCCGGCCGAATTCCATCCCGATGTCGTCCTGTTGGCGGTCAAGCCCCAAGTGATCCTGCATATCGTTCCGGGCTATCGGCATTATGCCGCGCAGGGTGCCGTCATCCTTTCCATCGCCGCTGGATGCACTTTGGCGAGCCTGACGATGGCGCTCGGCGAACCGAGCGCCATCGTCCGGGCGATGCCAAACATGCCGGCCGCCGTGCGCCGCGGTATCACCGTGCTGGCGGCCAACGCCAATGTCACGACGGCGCAGCGTGAATGCTGTGCTGGCCTGCTGGCTGCAGTAGGCGAGGTAGCATGGCTCGCGGACGAATCGCTGATGGACGCGGTCACCGCCCTGTCGGGCAGTGGACCCGCCTATATTTTCCTGCTGGTGGAAGCGATGGCGGCTGCCGGTGAAGCGCTCGGCTTGCCGTCCGGTCTGGCGCAGCATCTGGCCCGTACGACCGTGGTCGGCGCCGGCGAACTGTTGCGCCAGGCGCCGCAATCGGCGACCGAACTGCGCGCCCAAGTCACCAGTCCGAATGGAACCACCGCCGCCGCCCTGCAGATTCTGGGGGCAACGCCGGGGCTGGCGGATCTCGTGCGCCGCTCCGTCGCCGCCGCGGCGCATCGCTCCCGGCAATTGGCCGAAGCGGGGGTGCAGGCAGTCTGCTGCACTGCAACAAAAGACGTTGACGGCGTCGCGCCGGGAACTTAGGGTACAGCCGCCCCACACCCCCATCACCCCTAAGAGGCTCATCATGGCTGCCAAGCAAGCACCCCAAGGATTCGATTTCGATATCAGTAAATATGTCGGCGAATTCAAGATTCCCGGTGTCGACGTCGAAACCTTGGTGGCGTCACAGCGCAAGAACATCGAGGCTTTGACCCAGGCCAATAAACTGGCTTTCGAAGGTCTGCAGGCGATGTTCAAGCGTCAGGTGGAAATCGCCCGCCAGTCGATCGAAGAGAGCACCGCTGTCGCCCGGCAATTGGTCGAGACCGGCTCGCCGCAGGAAAAGGCGGTGCGTCAGACCGAACTGACCAAGGATGCTTTCGAGCAGGCGTTAGCCAATTCCCGCGAATTGTCGGAAATCATCACCAAATCCAACAGCGAAGCCTTCGAACTGTTGAACCGGCGCTTTTTTCAGATTCTCGACGAATTGAAGGACGGCATCGCCAAGGCCCCATAAGCTGGAGCGATTTGCGATCCTGGTGCATTGGCACAAACAAAAGATACAAAAATTTCGTCAATGCACACCAGCCCGCGTGGCGATTGAGCGTTGAAAAAGCGGAGCTTTTTCGCTTTTGCAGACTCTCGTGCATTGAACCATTTGCATAAGTCAATGCACTAAGGTGACGCCCTCAATGCGATGGCGGCGGCGCCGGCGGCGTCGGCAAGAGTTTTTTCATTTCTTTTTCGAGGTCGGGACGGCGGGCGCGGCACACCATGGCCAGGGCTTCGCCGATCCCTTCCTCCTTGCCGTCACGGCGCATCTTGTCGTCCAGCAACTTCACGGCGCTAACCATGCCGCGCAGCGCATTTTGGGCGAATTGCTGATATTTCTTCAGCTTCTCCTGTTCCTCCGGGTCGTCGGGAACCACTTTCTGTACCGGACCGAACAGCGCCATGAAAAGCGCCTGGCCGAGTTGCTTTTCCGCGGTGTCGAAAAAAACCTGCATCTGTTCGCGCGGCAGTTTCAGATCGAAGACCGCGGTCAAGGCATTTTCGTTCAGCATATGCAGATAGTCGGAGAGCGCGGCAATATCCAGTTTGGTGATGCGTTTGTCCTCGAACAGGCGTACCGCGGTTTCGCGATTGGCCAGCACGTCCCATTTTTGCTTGGCTTCCATATGCCCGAGCGCGCCGTGCACTTCCTTGAAGCCGGCATCCCCCAGATCGCCGACGGCGGCCGAGGCGAGCACGTTGTTGTCCATCATCTCGCGGAACAGCACCGGATCCTTGAGCACAGATTCGGCTTTGTTGATGTCGGCCATCGCCAATTGCGCCAGTCGGATCAGGCGTTCCTCGCTATACATGCGGGTGATGCCGACTCCCAGCTTCTCGAACACATGCGAGGGAATACGGACATAGATCGGGAAGAACTGCACCTGCCACTGATAGTCGAGAGAGTCCTTGATGGCGGCATAGAAGCGGCCGGAGTTGGTCTGGTTCTTGGCCAGACCGGATTCCGAGCCGAAATTGCTGCGAAACAAGGCAGCCAGTTTGACTACATCGATCAGCTTGAACCAGCCGCGCGGCGGCAGGGCGGTGGATTTTTCGGGCGACGGCGACTTGGCGGGCGGTTGTGCGGCAGCTTTCGGAGGCGTGACGGGGTCGCCAAAATAAAGTTCGGCATAACTGCGAATGCCTTGGCGCACCGCCATGCCGATCACCTGGTTGACCGAGCGGCCGCATTTCAGCCGCACATCGTCGGCGGGAACCGGATTGCCGTCGTCATCGATCAGGAAATCGGCGAACATATCGCGCTTGGCGGCGAACAATTTGAGGCAGGCCGACAGCAATTCCGGCGATTCCATCACCGTCTTGAACGGATCGGCGTGACTGGCCAATGGCGGGATCAGTTGTGTCATGCGTTCCGCCACCGGGCCTTTGAGAATACGGGCGATCTCCTTGCGAATCAGCGCGTCCGGCGACTCAGTCGGCCTTTTTGGGACGGCAGGGGAGACCATTGCAAGGACTTATCCTGAAGGTTGCGCCAAACAAAACAATACCCTTAGCGGCAGAATGAATCACCTGCCAAATGTTTTGGTCTAGATCGGCAAGATGAGGCGAGCGCGCAGGCCGCCGGCCGGACTGTCCTCGAGCCTTACGTCGCCACCATGGCCGCGCGCCACGTCGCGCGCGATGGTCAGGCCCAGACCGACGCCGCCGGTCTTGGGGTTGCGCGAACTTTCCAGCCGAAAAAAAGGCTTGAACACAAGATCGCGATCCAACGCTCCAATCCCGGGACCGTCATCGTCGATCACGACCTCGGCCACATCGTCGCGACGGCTCACCTGGACTCGGACACGGCGGGCAAAACGCACCGCATTGCCGATCAGATTGGCGAGGCAGCGCGTCATCGCATCGACTTTTAGGGGCAAGACCAAAGTTTCGTCACCACTCACTTCGAGCCGACCCTCCTCCTTGCGCAGCTTGGCGGCAACATCAGCAACCAGCGCGACCAGATCGGCCGGCCGCGCGCGCTCGCTGCCCTCGCCGCGCGCAAACGCCAGATAGCCTTCGATCATCCGCTCCATGTCGCCGACATCGTCGCTGAGTTCGGCGATCTCCGCGCCGCGCATCATCGCCAGCTGCAGTTTCATGCGGGTCAGGGGCGTGCGCAGATCATGCGATACGCCGGCGAGCATCTCGGTTCGCTGGTCGACCTGGCTTTTCAGGCGGTCGCGCATCAGGGCGAATGCGGCGCCGGCCTGACGCACTTCGAGCGCACCTTCCGGCTTGAAATCCGGCACCGGCCGCCCTTTGCCGAATGCGTCGGCGGCCACCGCCAGGCGGGTCACGGCGCGCACCTGGTTGCGCGTGAACAAGATGGCGATGCCCAGCAGCAGAAGCGAGGTGCCGACCATCCACAGGACGAAAATGGTGGTGGTCGGGCTGTACAACCGCTTGCGCGACGCCCTTACATCGAGCACGCCGTCCGGCAATTGCACCAGGATCTGGATCTCCCGTTCGGAACTTAACGCGTCGATGAACACTGGCCGGCCGACCCGCTCGGCTAAAGCGCCGGTAAGATTGTCCTCCAGCGAAAAGCCGGCCAGCAGATCGATCAGCGGCGGCGCCGCCCCAACCATGCCGGTGCGCGCCAGGATGTCGCCGGGCCGCAAGACAATCTGCAATTCCATGCTTTGTGCGGCGATGGCAAAGATATCGGCACGGGATTGATCGCCGGGTGCGCGCCGCATCATCTCGATCACCGCGCCGATATCGCCGGCAAGTCCGGCGGAGAGCCGGCGCGTTACCAAATCCCAATGCGTGCCGAAAAAGACATAGGCGGCCACCAATTGCAGCAACACCAACGGCGTGACCAGGATCAGCAGTGAGCGACCCAACAGCCCGCGTGGCAAAATGCCCTTGATACCGGCTAGCAAGGCTGTGCTGCCGTCATGGCTCGGTCCACAGCACGTAACCGCGGCCGCGTACCGTTTGCAGATGGCGGGGCAGGCGCGGATCGTCTTCGATCTTCCGACGCAATCGCGTGATCTGCACATCGATGCTGCGCAGATTGCCGGGGTTGCCGCTTTCCCGCGCCATTTCCTCGCGCGCGATCGTTTGCCCGGCGCGCAGCACCAGCAGCGCCAGCAGCCCGGCCTCGGCACCCGTCAGGTGAATGATGACGCCGTCGCGGGACAGTTCCTGGCGGTCGGCATCGAAGGCAAATCGACCGAACCTGGTCGGCCGCGACTCGCTCCCCTGTCCGCGCGGGGCGCGTCGCAACACGCTGGCAATGCGCAATAGGAGTTCGCGCGGCTCGAACGGCTTGCCGACATAGTCATCGGCGCCGGCATCAAGTCCGATGACCCGGTCCTGGCTGTCGTCCATCGCCGTCAACAGCAGGATGGGCACATCATTGTCGACGCGCAACCGTCGGGTCAGGGCGATGCCGCTTTCGCCCGGCATCATCACATCAAGCACGATCAGGTCGAAAGCCATCGAATCGAGTTGCCGGCGGGCTTCCGCGGCGTCGCGCGCCGTGGACACCAGATAGCCGTTTTCACTGAGATAACGGCTCAGCAGATGACTGAGACGGACGTCGTCGTCGACCACCAGAATATGGGTGTCGTTGCTCGTCACCGCACCGACCCGGTCTTGTCCGGCCGTCGCCCGGCACGATCGCTGCCGCCCTGGAAACGGCGGCGATCACCCTCATCGATCAGGCCTATCATCACCTGGCGAAACCCCTCGACCGCGACCGGCCCAGCTTCGCGGTAGGCACGCGCCACCTTCTGGCGTTGCCGCTCGGTCAGCTGCCGTTCCAGCGCCACACCCTTGGCCGTCAGTTCGAGCAATCTTTGGCGGCGGTCGCGTATGCCCTTCGATTGCACCACCCAGCCGTCGCCGACCAATTGCCCGAGCACACGCGACAGACTCTGCTTGGTGATGCCGAGAATGGCCAGCAATTCACTGACGGTGATGGCGGGATGCCGACCGACGAAATAGATGACGCGGTGATGCGCCCGCCCGAGACCGATCTCGGCCAACAGCAGGTCGGGCTCGGCGGTGAAATCGCGATAGGCGAAAAACAGCAGCTCAATCGCCTGGCGAAGTTCTTCCTCGCGCAAGAACAGCAGATTGGCGCCGGGTTTTAAGTCAGTCATATTGACATATATGGCAAGCAATGCTACGGGATGCAATCATCATCCACGTAAGGAGCCTGTCCGGGCAATCGAATGAGAAGGGCAGCGAGGTAATTTTGTGCAAGATCAGGAGCAAAGCGCCCAGCGATGCAGCGCATCGGAAGCGTTTTGCGACGCAATATTGCGCAAAAGGACCCGCATTCGCGGCCATTCGCATTGTCCGGACAGGCTCCTAGTCTCGAGGAAATTCCGATGGCCATGGCGCCCTTCGACGACCGCGACGGCATCATCTGGTTCGACGGTGACATGATTCCGTGGCGCGACGCCCGCATCCATGTCCTTACCCACGCCCTGCATTATGCCTCCTGTGTGTTCGAAGGCGAACGGGTCTATGGCGGCCGCGTCTTCAAGCTGACCGAGCATTCCGAACGGCTGGTCAATTCCGCCCGCCTGCTCGGCTTCACCTGCCCTTATGACGCGGCCGAGCTGGATGACGCCACCCGTCGGGTGGTGGCCGCCAACAACATCGTTGATGGTTATGTCCGGCCGCTGGCTTGGCGGGGATCGGAACAGATGGGCGTTTCCGCCCAAGCCAGCCGCATCCATGTGGCGATCGCCACCTGGCTGTGGCCCTCTTATTTTCCGCCCGAGCTGCGTCAGAAGGGCATTCGCATGACCGTCGCCAAATGGCGGCGACCGCAGCCGGACACCGCGCCGACCGCGTCAAAGGCCGCCGGTCTCTACATGATCTGCACCATCGCCAAGCACGAAGCGGAGGCCGCCGGCTTCAACGACGCCCTGATGCTCGATTGGCGCGGCCAGATCGCCGAATCCACCGGCGCCAATATTTTCCTGGTGATCGGCGGCGCGCTGCACACGCCTACGCCGGATTGCTTCTTGGACGGAATCACGCGGCGCGCGGTGATCGAGCTCGCCCGCGCGCGGGGCATCCCGGTGATCGAACGGGCCATTTGGCCGACGGAATTGGCTACCGCCCAGGAGGTGTTCCTCACCGGCACGGCTGCGGAAATCACGCCGGTCGGCGAAATCGGCGAATATCGCTTCGCCCCGGGGGCCGTCACCAGGCAATTGCTGGCCGATTTCGATGTCGCGGTAGGCCGCGGCGAGGCGGCAGCGGCGCAATAACCAACCGTTCAGCCATTCTACCCGACCGATAATTTCAGCCATTTCGCCAACGGGCGGATGGTCCAGCCTTGCAGGGCAACCGATGCCACGACGATGACGAATACACTGCCGAACAGCCGCTCACCGCTACCCTGGTTTGCCAATACAGGAATCATGGCGAGATAGATCGGCACGCCGCCGCGCAAACCGGCCCAGGCCACGAAGCCGGTCTCGCGCAGGGTCCAGCCGAACGGCAACAGGCAGAAGGCCACCGCCAACGGACGGGCCAGGAAAATGAGCACCAACGCGGCGATCAATGCCGGCCCCAGCAACTGCATCAGATCGTGCGGCGTGACCAGCAATCCCAGCATGAGAAACAAGGCGATCTGTGCCAGCCAGCCGAGCGCCTGAAAAAACTGCTTGACCGGTTCAGCCTCAGGATGAGGGCGAACCGCAATGACGCCACCGGCCAGGTAAACCGCCAGGAATCCGCTGGCCTCCAGGCTTTGCGCGGCGCCGAACAGCAGCAGCGCGGCACTCAGCGCCAGCACCGGCAAAACCGATGGCGGCAACTTCATGTTTCGCAGCAGCCAGCGCAAACCCTCGCCGCCGGCCAACCCCAGCAGCGCTCCGCCCCCCATTTCGCGGACGAACATCGTAACCGCGTGGCTGGGCGTCATCGCCGCCCGATGGGTCACAATCTCCACGATGGCGATGGTGAGGAACACGCTCATCGGATCATTGAGTCCCGACTCCAATTCCAACAGCGCCACCACCCGCTTGGGAAGCTTGATCGTGCTGACCCGCAACAGCACCGAAACCGCCGCGGCATCGGTCGGCGCCACCGCTGCGCCGAGCAGCAAGGCCGACAGCCAGGGGACAGTGAAGAAGAACACCAACACCCCAGCGAACACCGCGCAGCTGATCGCGACACCCAGAGTCGCCAGGATCACGGCCGGCAGCAAAGCGGGCCGCAGATCGGATCGCCGCAAGGACAGCCCGCCTTCGAAGAGAATCACCACCAAGGCGAGGCTGCCGACCATGTAGCCGATTTGGAAGTCGTCGAACGGAATGCCGCCAAGACCGTCCTCACCGGCCAGCATGCCGAGACCGATGAAGGCCAACAGCAACGGTGTACCGATCCGCACCGCGAATATTGCTGCGAAGATCGCCAGCAGGCCGAGCAGTCCTGCCGCCAATATCATCGCGTGGATCGCCGACATGCCGCCCTCCGCGAACACATGGTGTGTTTTTGACGTTAGGACAACTTTGATACAAGCGAATTTCGGAAAGGGAGCACTAGTTCGCGTTTCGCCTTGCGCTGTCGATCCATTGCCAACCGGCCTTGCCATGCCAGAGCCATTGGAAAAATCGTACGTCAAGCAGATTGACGTAGGGGTGCGACAGGGTTTGCGCCGCCGTATTTTCGCCCGAAGACGTCGTCGGCGCCGTATCAGTCAGACCGTCGGCTACCCGCACTGGATGTTTTATCTTGTATCGAACCCTGGTCTGCATGATCACCGCCGCCGTGGCACTAAGCGGCTGTTCGCCGTTACAAAAGACGGCAATCGCCATGCATCCGCCGGCCAGCCCTTTTACGGCGCTCATCCTGCTGGACGGGATCAGCGTGATCAACACGCAGAAAACGCTGGAAGATCATGTGATATCGTGGGTGAGCGGACAGGACTGTTCGCTGGTGCGCGCTTCGATGGGAGAACATTATTGCGTCGATAACACGCCGGTGCCGACCGTCAAGGTCACCACCTACTGCTACAAGAGTTTGGCGAGCGTCAGTTGCTACGACGCGCAACTGGCCGTCGATACGACGCGATTCTATGGCGCCCGGGTCGACAAGGTACCGGTCCATACGCCTTAACAAGAAATCGCCCTCAGGCGCCGGGCGCTCGCGGCGGGCGGCTAACCCCTCACTTCGCCATCGTCTCGGCCATCGAGCGGATATTGCGCACCAACAGATTGAGCAGGCCGCGCACGAAAGGGTCGGCTTTATTCAATTTGGACTCAAGCATGGTCTCCGAAACAAGGACCACCGCGGTGGGTTCCACCGCCTTCGCCATGGCCATGCGCGGCTTGTTGTCGATCAGCGCCATTTCGCCGAAAATACCGCCGGCCGGGATCACGCCGAGCACGATCTGTTCGCCCTTTTCAGTTTTCTTGCTGATTTCGACCTTGCCGGATTCGATCAGATAGGCGCAACGTCTCCCGACCTCACCTTCGCGAAAGATGATTTCGTCCGTGGTAAACATGCGGCGGTCGTGCACATCGCCAATCGCCATCGACATATCCCCAGATTTGCTGCCGGGCGAGGCGATGCAAAACTGCCGCATCAACCGCGCCGAGGCCAAGACATACCACAAATGGTTGAGTCGCCGCCACCATGGATGCTAAAATTGGAAAATCGGGTTACACTGCCACCATGACCAGAATTTCGATTCCGACGCAGGTTGCTGCCGGGCGCGCCGCAGCTTCCCTGGCGTTGAAAGTATTGCGCGGCGTGCTATCGGGTCTTTCCAACAACGGCATGGTCAGTCTTGCGGATATTGACCGGACCATCGATCTGATCGAACGCGGCACCGTCGAACTGGACCGCGCTTATGCCGCGACCCATCAGAAGTCAGTGCAGGATGCCGAGCAATCGCTGCTCGCCATCGCGCATGCTGAAATCGCGGAAGAGCGCGAAAACGGTCAGCAAAAGAGCCGCGCCGGCATGCGCTCCGACCCGATGCACCGGTTATTGGCGCTGCCGCTGGAATCCATGTTCGACGCCGTTCCGCCGCGGTTCGAACGCAGATTCCTGTCCACCTATTTTACCACCTTGCGCTATCTGATCGGACCGCAATTCATTTCCTTCGACGCCGAGTGCAAAGCGATCATCCAATCGCTGTTGGCGCAACACGGCAAGCAATTGAACTGGGACCTGATCTATGCCGAAGCGCGCACCATCTCGCTGATGCGCCGCTCCTTCGCAGTGCTGTCGCGGAAATTGGGTGAAAAAAAGGGTTTGGACAGCTGGCAGGCGATGATGGCGCAGCCCGACTCGAACGGCGATCGGCTCACGCCTGCGCAGATCGCCGAAGTGCGCGAGTCGATCTCAACCTTCCAGCGCATGGTGCCAGCCTCCGCCTAGGGCGACGAAGAGGCTGACCATCGCTTGGGCACGCGTCAGGCGCGCCTGGGCCAATTGATCTTGCGATTGGAACAGGATGCGCTGGGTATTGAGCACCGTCAGAATGTCGATGGTGCCGTTGTACAATTGCGCCTGGGAGATCTGGTAAGCCTTGCGCGCCGTCGTCACCGCCGCCGCATCCGCCTGTTCGCGTTTGGTCTCCATTTCCACCGCCGCCAGCGCATCTTCGACGTCGGCGAAGGCCGACAGCACCGTCTTGCGATAAACCGCCAGCTGCTCCTCATATCGCCCGCTCGCCAGATCGATGCCGCCCTGCAAGGCGCCGCTGTGGAAGATCGGCTGGCTGAGGGATCCGCCCAGCGCATAGAACACCCCATCCGGCTTCCACAGATTGGTCAGGGTTTCGCTGGCGGCGCCACCTTGGGCGGTCAGGCTGATGGTCGGGAACAAGGCAGCGGTCGCCGCTTTGACGGTTTGATTGGCGGCCTGCAGATTGGCTTCCGCCGATTGCACGTCGGGACGGCGGGCCAGCAGGCCTGACGGCAGGCCGGCGACCACACCGGGCAGGCGGATATCCTCCAGCGAGCCCTCCGGCAGATCGACCGCTTCCGGCAAGCTGCCAACCAGCACTGCCAGCGCGTCCTGGGTCTGCCGCCGCTGCTCGATCAGCGGCGGCAGCGCCGCCCGCTGTTCGTCGACGATATTCTGCTGTTGCGCCAGGTCCAATTCGGAGGCGGTTCCCACGTCGAGGCGGGCTTGATAAGCCTCCGCTACGCCAACTGCGGCCGCAATGTCATCCTGGGCGAGGCTGATCCGCTCATTGAGAGACAGCAAAGTGAAGAAATTATTGGCCACTGCCGATTGCAGGGTCAGTTCGGCAGTCTCGAGATCGAAGCGGCTGGCATGGGCTATGAGCTGCGCCGCCGCGACCTGATCGGCGACGGCTCCCCACAAATCCAGCTGATAGCTGGCGATCAGACCGGCGTTGTAGACGTTGGTGCCGTTCTTGTAGCTCGGATGTTGGCGGATGCGCTGCCCGTCGGCGGTGAAGTCGACCGACGGCAGCAACGGGCCGCCGGCGATGCGCGCCTGCGCATTGGCCTGTTTCAGCCGCGCCAGCGCGACAGCGATGTCATAATTCGCCTGCCGCGCCTGGGCGATCAGCCGCTCAAGATCCTTGGCGCCGAAATCATGCCACCATTCCTCGCCGGGCCAATCCGGGGTCGCCCGGGCGTCACCTTTCCACGCGACCGGCACAGCGAGGGGTGGCCGCTGATAATCTGGTCCGACGCTGCATGAAGCCAGCGCCATCGCCGCAATTCCGTACAGAAGGATATTATTTCGCTTCACTTGGTCGGCTATCCTCAGCAAATGCTCGCCATCGCCGCCAAGCTTGAGGATAATGTGGCGACCGTCAAGCCGGTTGCGGCGTTTTTTGCGCTGCGGCTGAGCGGGCGACAGAATATTTGGCACTCTTGCTTGGGTTGTCCGGACTCTCTTTGATGAAAAAATCAGTTTCGCTTTTCCTGTTCATCGCCATGACGGGAATGGTATCTCCTGTCTTTGCCGCCGATCCGCCGGCGGCGACCGGCGTGCCGGTGACGGCAGGCAAAGTGATCCGGCGCGACCTGCAGACCTATCTCGAAGGGTTGGGGACGGTTCAGGCGTTCAACAATGTCACGATCCGCACCCAAGTGGACGGACAGCTGATCCGTCTCGCCGTCAAGGAAGGGCAGGAGGTTCACGTCGGCGATTTGTTGTTCGAAATCGATCCGCGCAGCTATCAGGCTGCCTATGACCAGGCTTCTGCCAAGAAGGCGCAGGACGAATCGCTGCTGGCCAATGCCCGGCTTGATCTGCAGCGCTATACCAAGCTGGTCGACAACAACTACATCGCCCGGCAGCAGATGGACACCACGCAAGCCCTGGTCAAACAACTGGAAGCGGCGGCGCAGGGTGATCAGGCCGCCATCGACAGCGCCAAGGTGACGCTCGATTACACCAAGATCCGTTCGCCGATCGAAGGGCGGGTCGGCATCCGCGCCATCGATGTCGGCAATATCATCCATGCCAGCGACGCCGCAGGATTGGTGGTGATCACCCAGATGCAGCCGATCCATCTGCTGTTCGCCCTGCCCGAAGACTCGCTGCAGCGGATCCTCGAGGCCGGCGCCAAACGCAGTCTGGTGGTCGACGCGGTAAGCCGCGACGGCCATCAGATGCTCGACGAAGGCAGCCTCGATCTGGTCGACAATCAGGTCGATCAGACCACCGGCATGGTCAAATTGCGCGGCACCTTGCCCAACCCGCGTCGCAGCCTGTGGCCCGGACAGTTCGTCAATGCCCGGCTGCTGATGGAAAAGCTCACCGGCGTATTGACCGTGTCCGAGGATGCCATCCAGCGAGGCCCCGACAGCCGCTATGTGTTCGTCGTCAAGGAGGACGGCACCGCCGAATTGCGGACGGTCACGCTCGGCACCGTCAGCGACGGGGTCGCCGTGGTAACCAGCGGCCTCAAAGAGGGCGAGACCGTCGTTACCAACGGCCAATATCGCCTGCAAGCCGGCAGCAAGGTGCAGATACGCAGCGAGACGGCGTCGGCGCGATGAATATTTCGCGGACCTTCATCGAACGGCCGATCGCCACCACCTTGTTGATGGCAGCGATTTTTCTGGCCGGAATGGTGGCTTTTCCGCAATTGCCGGTGGCGCCGCTGCCGCAAGTCGACTTCCCGTCGATCCAGGTCGGCGCCAGCCTGCCGGGCGCCGATCCGCAAACCATGGCGTCTTCGGTGACCACCCCGCTCGAGCGGCAATTCTCCCAGATCCCGGGGGTCACCCAGTTGACATCGACCTCGATCCTGGGCAGCACCAGCATCGTCCTGCAGTTCGATCTCGACCGCAATATCGACGGCGCGGCGCAGGATGTGCAGACCGCCATCAATGCCGCCAGCGGGCAATTGCCGAAGAACCTTCCCAATCCGCCCACCTACCGCAAGGTCAATCCGTCCGACAGTCCGATCATGCTGTTGAGCGTCACCTCGGACAGTCTGCCGATCACCACGGTCGACAATTTCGCCGACACCGTGGTGTCGCAGCAGATCAGCCGTCTGTCCGGCGTCGGTCTGGTCACCATCGGCGGCGAGCGCAAGCCTGCCGTGAGAATCCAGGCGGATCCCGGCAAGCTGGCCTCGATGCGACTCTCGCTCGAGGATGTGCGCAGTGCGATCGGCAACATTACGGTCGATAGCCCCAAAGGAACTCTCGACGGCGACAGCCGCAATTACACCATTTACGCCAATGACCAGATCCTCGATGCCGGGCCTTGGAACGACGCGGTAATCGCCTATCGCAACGGCGCGCCGGTGCGGGTGCGCGATATCGGCCGCGCCGTCGATGCGCCTGAGAATGTCAAGTCGATCAGCTGGCTCAACGGCCATGAAGGCATTCTGCTGATCATTTTCAAGCAGCCGGGCGCCAATGTGATCGAGACGGTTGAGCGCATCAAGGCTCGGCTGCCCTTGCTGCGCGCCTCGATGCCGCCCGGCATCAAACTCGATGTTCTGGTCGACCGCACGCTCACCATCCGCGCTTCGGTGCATGACGTCGAATTCACCATGATGCTGACCATCTGTCTGGTGGTGGGCGTGATCTTCCTGTTCCTGCGTAATTTGTGGGCCACCATCATTCCCGGCATCACCGTCCCCCTGGCGCTGCTCGGCACCACCGGGCTGATGTATGTCGCCCATTATTCGCTCGACAATCTGTCGCTGATGGCGCTGACCATCTCGGTGGGATTCGTGGTCGACGACGCCATCGTCATGCTGGAGAACATCTATCGTCACCTCGAGGAAGGTCTGACGCCATTCCAGGCGGCGATAAAAGGAGCCGGCGAAGTCGGCTTCACCATCATTTCGATCAGCATCTCGCTGGTGGCGGTGTTCATTCCGATCCTGCTGATGGGCGGCATCATCGGGCGGTTGCTGCGCGAATTCGCCATGACGGTGTCGATGACCATTCTGGTTTCTCTGGTGGTGGCCCTGACGCTGACGCCGATGATGTGTTCGCGCGTGCTGAAGAACGAACACAAAATAGCGCATGGCCGGCTGTATATGACCTTCGAGCGCGGATTTGACAATTTGCTGGCCGGTTATCGGCGCGGGTTGGACCTGGTGCTGCGCCATCAAAGGCTGACACTCGTCAGCTTTGTGGCCACCGTCGGCTTGACCATTCTGCTCTATGTCATCATTCCCAAGGGATTCTTCCCGCAGCAGGACACCGGCCTGCTGTTCGGCTTCGCCGAGATCGCCCAAGACAGTTCCTACGCCGCCATGACAGAGGGACAGGTCGCGATCAACAAGGTGCTGTCGGAGGATCCCAACATCGACTCCTACGCCACCTTCATCGGCAGTCAGGCGCTGAATACCAGCCGTCTGTTCATCAACCTCAAGCCCTGGAGCGAGCGCAGCCTCAATGCCGACCAGATGATCGCCCGCTTGGCGCCCAAATTCGCGACCGTCCCTGGCGTCAGGGTATTCATGCAGTCCCGCCAGGAGGTCAATCTCAGCGGCCAGCTGACCCGCACCCAGTACCAATATTCATTGCAGGATGCCGATTTTGAGGAACTGAATCTGTGGGCACCGAAAATGCTGGCGAAAATGAAGACTTTGCCGCAATTGCGCGACGTTGCCACCGATCAGCAGAACGCGGGTGGCACCGCGACCCTGACCATCGACCGCGATCAGGCGTCGCGCTTCGGCATCCAGCCGCAATTGATCGACGACACCTTGTACGACGCCTTCGGCCAGCGCCAGGTGGCGCAATATTTCACACAACTCAACAGCTACCATGTGGTACTGGAGGTTCCGCCGGAAATGCAGAAGTCGCCGGCCGATCTCGGCCGCATCTATCTGAATTCGCCGCTGACCGGCCAGCAGGTGCCACTCGCCGCGCTGGTACGGACCTCGACCGAGCCGCAAGGCTTGCTCAGTGTCAACCATCAAGGCCAGTTCCCGTCGGTCACCCTGTCCTTCAATCTGCGGCCGGGTATAGCGCTGGGTGAAGCGGTGGAGGCCATCAACATGGCTGCCAGGGAAATGGCGTTGCCGGGCGGCATGCTGGCCACCTTCCAAGGGACGGCACAGGCCTTCCAGGCGTCGCTGTCGAGCATGCCGTTGCTGATTCTGGCGGCGCTGGTCACGGTCTACATCATTCTGGGCGTCCTTTATGAGAGCTTCATCCACCCGCTCACCATCATTTCGACTCTGCCGTCAGCCGGTGCCGGCGCTTTGCTGTTTCTGATGCTGTTCCATGACGAAATGTCGGTGATCGCCCTGATCGGAATTCTGTTGCTGATCGGCATCGTCAAGAAGAACGGCATCATGATGGTCGATTTCGCCATCGCCGCCCAGCGCGAGCGCGGCGTGCCGGCCGAGCAAGCAATCCGTGATGCCTGCCTGTTGCGGTTCCGTCCGATCATGATGACCACCATGGCGGCAATGCTGGGCGGGCTGCCGCTGATGCTGGGTAGTGGTGCCGGCTCCGAACTGCGCCAGCCGCTCGGTGTGGCGATGGTCGGCGGCCTGCTGGTAAGCCAGGCCCTCACTTTATTCACCACGCCGGTGATCTATTTATTTTTCGAGCGGCTTGGTCAAGGCAGCGCGGGACCGAAAAAGGTAAAGCCGCCCAAGCGCGCGCTGGAAGTCGCCGAGTAGGCCGACAACGGTCAGCTGTCCTTGTCGCTGACTCCGGCCTCGGCGAAAGTCGACATGCCGTTATGGCAGGCCAGGGCGGCGATGACCAGGGCGGCCGCCAAGGCGGCGCCGGAGGCTTCGCCAAGGCGCATCGCGAGGTCGAGCAGCGGCTGTTTGCCGAGACGCTGCAACAGGCGGCGATGACCGGGTTCGGCCGAGACATGGCCGACCAGGCAGTGGTCGAGCGCGTCTGCCCGCATCGCCTGCAAGGTGGCGGCGGCGGCCGTGCAGACATAGCCGTCCAGCATGACCGGGATGCGGCGCAGGCGGGCGCCCGCCACCGCACCGACGATCGCCGCCAATTCGCGGCCGCCCAGACATTGCAGGATGCGTAACGGATCCTTGCTCGGATGGGCGTCGACGCCCGCCTGCACCACATCCCGCTTGGTCTGCCATTGCCGATCGTCGATGCCGGTGCCGCGTCCGGTCCATTCCTCGGCCGCGCCGCCGAACAGCGCCAGGCACAAAGCGGCTGCCGAGGTGGTATTGGCGATTCCCATTTCGCCGAGAATCAGCAGATCGATGCCGGGTTCGGCGGCGGCGAGGCCGATGTCGAGTGCTTCGCGCAGTTCGTCTTCGCGCATCGCCGGCGCAAGGGTGAAATCGGCGGTCGGCCGAGCGAGCGACAGCGCATCGACCGAAAGGGCAATGCCGAAAGTCTGACAGAGCTGATTGATCGCCGCGCCGCCCTTGTGAAAATTAAGCACCATCTGTTCGGTTACCGCGGCCGGGTAAGCCGAAACGCCGCGCATCGCTACGCCGTGATTGCCGGCGAAAACCCGCGCCTGGAGGCGCGCCAGCCTTGGCGGATGATGCCCTTGCCAGGCCGCCATATGGCGGCTGATGTCCTCGAGCCGGCCGAGCGATCCCGCCGGTTTGGTGAGAGTCGGCTCGCGCCGGCCCCAGTTCGCCAAGGCCGTCGCGTCAGCTTCGGGAAAGTCGCCGATCAGGCGCGCGAATGTGGCAAGGTCGGGCAATGTCATCGGCGCCTCGTCTCCCCCTCGGAGGGTGTGCCTTGTTCAATCTGACGCAGACGGAGGACGTTGCGATTATGTTCCGCCAGGCTGCGCGCGAAAATATGGCCGCCGCTGCCGTCGGCGACAAAATAGAGATCGTCGCTGTCGGCCGGATGCAGCGCCGCCATCACACTGGCGCGCCCGGGATTGCAGATCGGTGTCGGCGGCAGTCCGTCGCTGAGATAGCTGTTGAACGGGCTGGCAGCGGCCAAGTCGGCTCGGCTGAGCGGCCGCGCCAGCACGCCTTGACCATGGCTCACCGCATAGATGACGGTCGGGTCCGATTGCAGTCGCATATGCTCTTTCAGGCGATTGAGAAATACCGCGGCGATGTGCGGTCTTTCGTCGGCCAGTGCCGTCTCGCGCTCGATGATCGAGGCCAGCACCAGCGCCGACGCCTTGTCGGGCAAGTGGGGGTCGGGCTGACGGTTTCCCCAGGCCGTTTGCAGAAACTCGGTCATGCCACGCTGCATGCGGCCGAGCAGATCGTCGGCGCTGTCGCCATAGACATAGAAATAGGTGTCCGGCAACAGGCTGCCCTCGGCCGGCGTAACAGTGGGAGGTAAGGTGACGCCATAAGCCTGGCGCAATAGATCGAGGCTCTGCAGCACGGTCAGCCCCTCGGCGATGGTCAACCGGTGCACCACTACCTGGCCGCGCCGCAGCATATCCAGGACACTCGCCACCGAGGCGTGCGCCGGCAGGGCGTATTCGCCGGCCAGCAAAGGCTGGCGTCCCGACAGCCTGACCAGCAGCGGCCACCAGCCGGCATGCGCGATGACACCCGCGCTCGCCAATCGTGCGCCGATGTCGGCACTCGAGCTGTGCCTGGGCAGCAGCACCGTGGTCACCGACGAGGCGGGACCGGGCGCCGTCACCAGCGCGTCGAAGCCCAATCGCGCCGCCACCGTCGCCACACTCAGCAGCGCGAGCAAAGCGAACAGACGGAGCAGTGTCTTCACCGGCGTTACACGCCGCGAAAGATCAGCGAAGCATTGGTGCCGCCAAAGCCGAAGGAATTGGACAAGGCCACCTTTACCGGACGCTGCTTGGCGTGGTGCGGCACCAGATCGATGTCGCAGCCGGGCGAGGGGTCGTCCAGATTGAGGGTGGGCGGCACCACCCCGTGATTGATCGCCTTGATGGCGTATATCGCTTCGACGCTGCCGGCGGCGCCGAGCAGATGGCCGATCGCCGATTTGGTCGACGACATCGACAATTTATAGGCATGGTCGCCGAACAGACGCTTGACCGCGTTCAGTTCGATCTCGTCGCCCAATTGCGTCGAGGTGCCGTGCGCATTGATGTAATCGATCGCCTCGAGCGGCAGGCCGGCGCGTTTCAAGGCCGCTCGCATGGCCCGGAAGGCGCCGTTGCCGTCTTCCGCCGGCGCCGTGATGTGATAGGCGTCGCCCGACATGCCGTAGCCGATGATCTCGGCATAGATGTGCGCGCCGCGCTTTTTGGCGTGCTCATATTCCTCGAGCACCACCACGCCGGCCCCTTCGCCCATGACGAATCCGTCTCGACGCTTGTCCCACGGTCGCGATGCCTTGGTCGGCGTATCGTTGAAGGCGGTCGACAGCGCCCGCGCCGCAGCGAATCCGGCGATGCCGAGCCGGCACACCGTGGCTTCGGTGCCACCTGCCACCATCACGTCGGCATCGTCGAAAATGATAAGCCGCGCCGCATCGCCGATGGCGTGCGCCCCGGTCGAGCAGGCGGTGACCACCGCATGGTTGGGGCCCTTGAAGCCAAAGCGGATCGAGACATGACCGGACGCCAGATTGATCAGACTCATCGGGATGAAAAAAGGCGAGATGCGCCGCGGGCCATGCTGGAGCAAGGTCTGCGCCGAATCGCTGATGGCGGGCAGTCCGCCGACACCCGAGCCGATCATCACCCCGGTGCGTTCGAGCGACTCCTCATCGGTCGGCGTCCAGCCGGCATCCTTGACCGCTTCGGTCGCCGCCGCCAGAGCGAACACGATGAAATCATCCATGCGCCGCCGATCCTTGCTGGAAATGATCGCATCGGCGTCGAACTGATAGGGAAATTCTTTGCCGAGCGGCACTTGACCGGCGACTTTGGCCGGCAGATCGGACACGTCGAAATGCTCGATGGTACGAAGCCCGGACATCCCTTGCGTCAAGCGATCCCAATTGGCCTTATGGCCGATCCCCAACGGGGTCACCAGGCCTAGACCTGTCACGACGACTCTTCTCATGCGTCTCTTGGATCCGGTCCCTGAAAAAAAGTCGCCGTTCCGCCCGGGCAGGCGGGCAGCGATTCAGCTCTGCGACTGAATGAAATCAATGGCATCCTTGACGGTCAGGATCTTCTCAGCGGCATCGTCGGGAATCTCACAGCCAAACTCCTCTTCGAAGGCCATGACCAGTTCCACCGTGTCGAGACTGTCCGCGCCCAAATCGTCGATGAAGTTTGCCGTTTCGGTAACCTTGGCTTCCTCGACTCCCAGATGCTCGACAACGATCTTCTTTACCCGCTCGGCAACGTCAGACATTTTTAACCTCTTCTAGTGACTTGGTTTGGGCGCAATTTCTGCCTGCAGCGGTCGGGACTGGCCGTCCCCCTCCAGCAAAAAGTGCCGTTTCCTAGCACATATTTTTCACCATGACCAGCATGGCGAAACCTGTCAAATCATGGCCATGCCGCCATTGACATGGAGCGTCTGGCCGCTGACATAAGCCGCTTCACGGCTCGCCAGATAAACCGCAGCGGCGGCGATTTCGCTCGCCTCGCCCATGCGCCCGGCGGGAATTCCGGCCAGCAACCGGGACTTTTGCTGGTCGGACAGCACATCGGTCATCGCCGACGCGATGAAGCCGGGAGCGATGCAATTTACGGTGATCCCACGAGACGCCACTTCCTGGGCCAGCGACTTGGCGAAACCGATCATGCCGGCCTTGGCGGCGGCATAATTGGCCTGGCCGGGATTGCCGGTGACGCCGACGATCGAGGTGATATTGATGATTCGGCCGTGGCGCCGCTTCATCATGCCGCGCAACGCGGCGCGCGCCAGACGGAAGGCGGCGGTAAGATTGACCTCCAGCACCTGACTCCAATCCTCGTCGCTCATCCGCAGCAGCAACCCGTCTCGGGTCATTCCGGCATTGTTGACCAGGATGTCGAGTGCGCCCAGCGCCTGCTCGGCGTCGCGCGCCAAACGCTCGACGGCGGTGGCGCTGGCGAGGTCGGCGATCAGCAGCGGCGGCGATCCGCCCAGGCGGGCGGCCAGCTCTTCGAGCGGTTGACGACGGGTCCCGGACAGGGCGACCTTGGCGCCCTGGCCATGCAGCGCCGTGGCGATGGCGCCGCCGATGCCGCCGGAGGCGCCGGTCACCAGCGCGGTCTTGCCGGAGAGATCGAACATCATCGCCGCCTCACGCGTTTTCGCGGCTGAGATAGGCGTCGATTTCCTCGGGTGTCTGCAGCGACACCGCCTCGATCTCCTTGTCGGTTCGTTTTACCAGTCCAGCCAGCACCTTGCCGGCGCCGGCCTCGATGACGCGGGTGACCCCCAATTCTTTCATGGTCTGCACCGATTCGCGCCATCGCACGGTGGCGGTAACCTGTTCGACCAATTGTCGCCGCAGCGTCTCGGGGATGTTGCAGGGCTGCGCGGTGACATTGCCGATCAGCGGCACGACCGGCGCCTTGAGGTCGGCAATAGCCAACGCGGCCTGCATTGCCTCGGCCGCCGGACGCATCAGGGCGCAATGAAACGGTGCCGACACCGGCAGCAGGACCGATCGCTTGAAGCCGCGCTCGGCCGCCAGCACCATGGCCCTGGCCACCGCGTCGCGGTGGCCGCTGATCACCACCTGTCCCGGGGAATTATCGTTGGCCACCGCGCAGATTTCGGTCCCGGCAGCCTCGGCAGCGATGGCGCGTGCCTCGTCGATGTCGACGCCCAGCAAGGCGGCCATCGCCCCTTGACCGATCGGCACCGCCTTCTGCATGGCCCGTCCACGCAATTTCAGCAGCCGCGCTGCATCGCCCAGCGTAAAGCTTTCGGCGGCCACCAAAGCCGAATATTCGCCGAGACTATGTCCCGCGACAAACGCGGCATGGTCGACCAGACGCCAGGCGCCTTGCCGGCGCAACACGGCCATCACGGCCAGACTGACCGCCATCAGCGCCGGCTGGGCATTTTCCGTCAGAGTGAGCTGGTCGATCGGGCCTTCCCACATCAGGCGCGACAAGGACTGGTCCAAGGCGTCGTCGATCTCCTGGAACAGGTGCCGGGCCTCGGCAAAGTTGTCCGCCAAGGCGCGGCCCATGCCGACGACCTGCGAACCTTGGCCAGGGAATACGACGGCATTGGACATGGACGACCCCTGCGTGCGACAAACTGGCCTTCAAATTTCGGAAACGGAACACTAGGAATAGCGTTCGTCCCGGCTCTGTCAAGCCCGGCTTGTTTTTGGAGGGGCAGATGAAGTCTGTTGCAATCGCCGTCGTGGTTTCGCTTTTTATGGCTGGCAGCGTCGCCACCGACGCCCATGAGTATCAAGTGAAACAGCTGACCATTGGGCATCCCTGGGCGCACGCCACGCGGGGCGGCATGACCAACGGGGTGGTCTATGTCACCTTCGTCAATGATGGCACTGAACCGGACCAATTGACGGGCGCAAGCTCGCCCCTTGCCGCCGGAGCCGGGCTGCACAGCACGACGCAAGACGGCGAAATCGCCCGCATGCGCTCTGTCGACAGCATCGCTTTGCCGGCGGGCAAAACCACCGAACTTAAACCCGGCGGTCTGCACATCATGTTGACGGGGCTGAAGAAGCCGCTGAAACCGGGTGACAACTTCCCGATGACCTTGACTCTGGCCAATGAGGGAAAGGTCACGATCCAGGTGATGGTCGCCGATTGACCCGCAAGAACTCCTTGAACCAACCTGCTGGTTGTGTATATTGCGCCCCTTCTTGCTCCTTGCCGGCATGGGCCGGCTATGCCGCGCGCCGCCTCGCACCCGACCTCGGGACCGGCGGCCGTCGCGGAAGAGACAAGCCATAAGGGGTTAATCGATGTCGTTCTATGAAAGCGTGATCATCGCACGCCAGGATCTAGCCGCGACGCAGGTGGAAACCTTGGCGGAGGAATGGGCTGCGGTCATCGCCGCGCAGGGCGGACAGGTCACCAAGCGCGAATTCTGGGGCCTGCGCAATATCGCCTATCGTATGAAGAAAAACCGCAAAGGTCATTATGTTCTGTTCAATATCGACGGACCTTCCGTGGCGATCAAGGAATTCGAGCGGCAGATGTCGATCAATGAAGACGTTCTGCGTTTCCTGACGGTGCGGGTCGAAGCTCTGGAAGAGGGCCCGTCGGCTGTGGTGCAAAGCAAGAATCAGCGGGACGAGCGTCCGCGCCGCGACGGCGGATTCGGCGGGTCCCGCGACGGCGGCTTCGGCGGATCGCGTGAGGGGGGCTTCGGCGGCTCCCGCGATGGCGGCTTCGGCGGCCCGCGCGGTCCCCGCGTCACGGAAGGAGCAGAGGCATGAAACCCGAGCAACGCGCCCCCGGTGTCGCGCCGCGGCCGGCCGGTGTCGGCGTCGCCACCAGCGCAGCACCGCGCCGCCCCTTTTTCCGCCGTCGCAAGACCTGCCCGTTTTCCGGCGAGAGTGCTCCCCGGATCGACTATAAGGATGTGAAATTGCTGCAGCGGTTCGTCTCGGAGCGCGGCAAGATCGTTCCCAGCCGGATCACCGCGGTATCCGCCAAGAAGCAGCGTGAATTGGCCCAAGCTATCAAGCGGGCGCGTTTCCTGGGCTTGCTGCCTTACATGGTAAAGTGAGAAGTGTGATGGAAGTCATTTTGCTGGAGCGCATCGAAAAGCTCGGCCAGATGGGCGACACCGTAAAGGTGAAACCGGGTTTTGCACGCAATTACCTTTTGCCGCAGAAGAAGGCGTTGCGCGCCACCAAAGCCAATCAGGCGCGCTTTGAAATCGAGCGCACCCAGCTCGAAGCCAATAATCTGAAACGCCGCGACGAAGCCGGCAAGATCGCCGCTACCGTCGATGGCCACGCGCTGGTGGTGATCCGCCAGGCCGGCGAAGGTGGAATGCTGTATGGTTCGGTCAGCGCGCGGGACATCGCCGAAGCGCTGCGCGAAGGCGGCTTCGCCATCGAACGGCGTCAGGTGGCGCTCGATACGCCGATCAAAAGTCTCGGCGTCTATGCGGTGCGTGTTGCGCTGCACCCGGAAGTCTCGGTCACAGTGACCGTCACCGTGGCCCGGTCGCAGGAAGAAGTGCTGCGCGCTGCCAAAGCAGCCGAGACCCCTGAACCCACTGAACCTGCATCCGCCCCGGACGGGGCCGCGGAACTTCCCGCCTAGCGCTGCGCCGGCGCGCGCACATTATCCCCATAGTTATCCACAACGCTTCCCCACGATACACAGAGGGTGACGCGGCTTTTCCCTGACGCCCGGGCGATGGCTCTGCTAGCATCCCCCCATGTTAGCCCCCATGACGATTTCGCAGATGCCTCCCGACGACGGGATGCAGCGCACACCGCCGCATAATTTCGAAGCGGAACAGGCCCTGCTGGGCGCCATTCTGATGAATAATCGGGCCTTGGAGCGGGTTTCCGAGTTTCTGTTGCCCGAGCATTTTGCCGATCCGGTGCATGGCCGCATCTTTGGCGCCTGCCTGGTGCTCACCGGCCGCAACCAGATTGCCACACCGGTCACGCTGAAGACTTATCTGGCCAGTGATCAGGGCCTCAAGGAACTGGGTGGCGACACCTATCTGGTCAGGCTGGCCGGTGCCGCCACCACCATCATCAATGCAACGGATTATGGCCGCCTGGTGTTCGACCTGCATCTGCGCCGCGCCCTGATCGGAGTTGGCGAAGACATGGTCAATGATGCGTTCGAGGCTGATCTCGAGCGCGACGCCATCGCCCAGATCGAGGGCGCCGAACAGAAACTGTTCGATTTGGCCACCACCGGCCAGAGCGAGGGCGGCTTCAAGCCTTTCAAAACCACGCTGCTCGCCGCCATCGAGCAGGCCGAGGCGGCGCACAAGCGCGACGGTAAATTGTCCGGAGTCACTTCCGGCCTGCGCGACCTCGACCACAAGCTGGGCGGCTTGCACCCCTCGGATCTGCTCATCCTGGCGGGCCGGCCGAGCATGGGCAAGACCGCGCTCGCCACCAATATCGCCTTTGCGGCGGCACGCGCGCTCCGCACCGAGGTCAGCGCCAGCGGCGAAAAGACCGCGATCGACGGCGCGGTAACCGCCTTTTTTTCGCTGGAAATGTCGTCCGAGCAACTCGCCACCCGCATTCTCGCCGAGCGCGCCGAAGTGCCGTCGCACAAGATTCGCCAGGGAGAATTGTCGAATGAGGAATTCGAGCGGCTGGTGGTGGTCAGCCAGGAGCTTTACGGTTTGGCGCTCTATATCGACGACACACCGGCGCTGTCGGTTTCGGCAGTGCGTACCCGGGCAAGGCGGTTGGCGCGCACCCAGGGCTTGGGCTTGATCGTCATCGACTATCTGCAGCTGTTGAGCCCCACGCCCGGCAAACGGGCGGAGAACCGAGTGCAGGAGGTGTCCGACATCACTCGCCAGCTGAAGGCGTTGGCCAAGGAATTGCGGGTGCCGGTGCTGGCGCTGTCGCAGCTGTCGCGCAATGTCGAGCAGCGCGAGGACAAGCGGCCGCAATTGTCCGATCTGCGCGAGTCCGGCTCGATCGAACAGGACGCCGATGTGGTGATGTTCGTTTTCCGCGAACAATATTACCTCGAGCGCTCGGAACCCGGCCGCCGCCCCGACGAATCCGAGGAGAAATTCAATCTGCGCCACGCCGATTGGCAGAAGCGCTGCGAAGAAGTGTGGAACACCGCCGAAGTGATCGTCGCCAAACAGCGCCATGGTCCGGTGGGGATGGTGAAACTTCATTTCAACGGACAATTCACCCGTTTCGCCGATCTCGATGATTGGCATGGAACGGACGCCGCCGGCTCATGACCGCCGACGCCCCGGATCCGCATGAGGGCGCGACACTGACCGTGGATCTGGACGCCATCGTCGGCAATTGGCGGCGCTTGCAAGACCGGCTGGCGTCGGGCTGCCGGGCCGCCGCCGTGGTCAAGGCCGACGGCTATGGTCTGGGGGCGCTGCCGGTTGCCGCCGCCCTGGCGGGCGCCGGCTGCCAGCGTTTTTTTGTCGCAACGGCGGACGAAGGGGTGGCGCTGCGGGGCGGCCTGTCGGCGGCCGAGATCATCGTGCTGAACGGTGTCGACGCCGGGACAGCCCCCCTTTTGCATGGCCATCGTCTGACGCCGATGCTGAACAGCCTCGAACAGGCCACCGCCTGGCGGGACTATGCAACAGGGCTGGACTCGGCGCTGCCGGCGGCGCTGCATATCGATACCGGCATGGCGCGGCTGGGCCTGGCGCCCGGCGAAGCCATCACCCTGACGGATCGGGTGGATTTTCGGCGCCGGGTTACGCTGACGCTGGTCATCAGTCATCTCGCCTGCGCCGACCAGCCGGACCATCCGCTCAATCGCCAGCAGCTGCTGCTGTTTGCCCCCTTGGCGGCCGCATTCGCCGGTGTCGAGTCCAGTCTGGCCGCCTCGATGGGAATTTTTCTGGGCCCGGAATTCCATTTCCACTGTGTCCGGCCGGGCGCCGCGCTCTACGGTATCAATCCGACGCCAGGGCGCGAAAATCCGATGGCGGCGGTGGCGCGACTGCAGCTGCGCGTGCTGCAAGTGCGTGAGATTGACGCCGGATTCACCGTTGGCTATGGTGCCACCTTTCGGGCCGCCGGCAAGGCGCGCCTGGCCACGGTGGGCGCCGGTTATGCTGACGGCCTGCTACGCTCGCTTGGCAATCGCGGCCACGGCACGGTGGGAGACAAGCTGGTGCCTCTGGTCGGGAGCGTTTCGATGGATCTGGCGGTGTTCGACGTGAGTGGAGTTGCCAGCTCCGACATACAGCCCGGCGCCATGATCGATTTGATCGGGCCCCGCCAATCGGTCGACCAACTGGCGCACGACGCCGGAACCATCGGTTATGAGATCTTCAGCCGGCTCGGGCCCCGCCTGGCGCGCCGCTATCTGTCGTCGGCTGCCTGACGCCGTGCTGGATCTCATCACCAATCCGCTGGCGGGCATCGGCCGGGTCTTTCTGGGGTTCCTGGCCGCGGTCGGGCGCCTGATGCTGTTTACCGGCACGGCACTGACGCATGTCATGCGACCGCCGATCTATTTCCGTCTGATCCTGCGGCAGATGCTGGAAATCGGCTATTTTTCCCTGCCGGTGGTTGGGCTGACCGCCATCTTCACCGGCATGGTGCTGGCGCTGCAGAGCCATACCGGCTTTTCCCGTTTCGCCGAGAGCGCGGTGGCCTTGGTGGTGGTCATTTCGATGACCCGCGAACTGGGTCCGGTGTTGGCCGGGCTGATGGTGGCCGGCCGCATCGGTGCGGCGATGGCGGCGGAAATCGGCACCATGCGGGTCACCGAACAAATCGACGCACTGACCACGCTGTCGACCAATCCCTATAAATATCTGGTAGCGCCGCGCCTGCTCAGCGGAATTCTGATGCTGCCCTGTCTGGTGCTGGTCGCCGACATCATTGGCGTGTTCGGCGGATTTCTGGTGTCCACCTATGTGCTCGGTTACAATCCGGCCGCCTATATTCACAATTCGTGGGACACGCTGAAGACGATGGACGTCGTCTCCGGTCTGGTCAAGGCGGCGGTGTTCGGACTGATCATCACGCTGATGGGCTGCTATCACGGCTACAATTCGCGCGGCGGCGCCCAGGGCGTGGGCCAGGCCACCACCAATGCGGTGGTGTCTGCCTCGATCCTGATCCTCACCGGTGATTATATTCTCACCGCGCTGTTTTTCAGCAAATGACCGTGCCGGCCAAGATCCGGCTGATCGGCGTCGAAAAATCCTTCGGTGCCAAGACCGTGCTGGATGGCGTTTCGCTTGAGGTCGCCGCCGGCTCGTCGACGGTGATCATCGGCGGTTCGGGATCCGGCAAATCGGTGATGCTCAAATGCATGCTCGGCCTTCTGACGCCGGACAATGGCAGCATCCTGATCGACGGCGAAGACGTGGTCGGCATGCGCCCGCGCGACAGCGAACGGGTGATGAAGAAGTTCGGCATGCTGTTTCAGGGCGGCGCCCTGTTCGATTCGCTGCCGGTATGGGAGAATGTCGCCTTCGGACTGATCGAAGGGCGCGGCATGAGCCGGGCGGCGGCCCGCGGCAAGGCGGAGGACACGCTCGCCCAGGTCGGACTCGGGCGCGACGTGGCAAGCTTGTCGCCGGCGGAATTGTCGGGTGGCATGCAGAAGCGGGTGGCGCTGGCGCGCGCCATCGCCTCCGAGCCGGAGATCATCTTCTTCGACGAACCGACCACCGGTCTCGATCCGATCATGGCGGATGTCATCAATGACCTGATCATCAAATGCGTGCGCGATCTGGGTGCCACCGCCGTGTCGATCACCCATGACATGCATTCCGCCCGCAAGATCAGCGATCGCGTCGCCATGCTCTATCACGGCAAACTGATCTGGATTGGACCGACCGGTGAGATCGACCACTCCGGCAATGACTATGTCGACCAGTTCATCAACGGGCGCGCCGACGGGCCGATCAAGATGGAGCTGAAGGGCTGACATGGCGAAAACGGGCAACCGCTTCGTCTGCCAGCAATGCGGCACGGCGTCGCTGCGGTGGGCCGGAAAGTGCGACGGCTGCGGCGCGTGGAACGCCATCGTCGAGGAAGCCGGCAGCGCAGAGCGCGGCCTGGCGTCCGGCAAACGCCGCATCGAGCTGGTGGCTTTGCAGGGCGCCACACCCTTGCCGCCACGCCTGGTCACCGGCATCGATGAACTCGACCGGGTCACCGGCGGCGGCCTGGTGCCCGGCTCGGCACTGCTGGTGGGTGGCGATCCGGGCATCGGCAAATCGACCCTGCTGTTGCAGGCGGTGGCGGCGCTGGCGCAGCAGGGCGACTGCGTCTACATCTCTGGCGAAGAGGCGATCGATCAGGTCAGGCTGCGGGCGCGCCGGCTGGGCCTGTCGGCGGCACCGGTACAGTTGGGCGCCGCCACCGATGTGCGCGACATCGCCGCCAGCCTCGATCACGGCAAACCCCCCTTGGTGGTGGTGATCGATTCGATCCAGACCATGGTTCTCGATGCACTGGAATCGGCGCCCGGCACCGTCGCCCAGGTGCGCGCCTGCGCCGCGGAATTGATCCGCCTTGCCAAACGGCGCGGCTTCGCGCTGCTGCTGGTCGGCCATGTCACCAAGGATGGACAGATTGCCGGACCGCGCGTGCTCGAACACATGGTCGACGCCGTCCTCTATTTCGAGGGCGAGCGCGGCCATCCTTTCCGCATCCTGCGGGCGGTGAAAAACCGCTTCGGCGCCACCGACGAGATCGGCGTCTTCTCGATGACCGACCGCGGCCTTGAAGGGGTCGCCAATCCGTCGGCATTGTTCCTCGCCGAACGGCGCGGCAATGTCAGCGGCTCCTGCGTTTTCGCCGGCATCGAGGGCAGCCGGCCGATGCTGGTGGAGATCCAGGCGCTGGTCTCGCCCAGCACGCTCGGCACCCCGCGGCGCGCCGTGATCGGCTGGGACTCGGGTCGGCTGGCGATGGTGCTGGCGGTACTCGACACACGCTGCGGGCTTGCTTTAGGCGGCAATGACGTTTATCTCAACGTCGCAGGCGGCTTGCGAATCACCGAGCCGGCCGCCGATCTGGCGGTGGCGGCGGCCTTGTTGTCGTCTTCCCTGGATCAGCCGCTCGCCGCCGATCGGGTGGTGTGGGGCGAGATCGGACTTTCCGGCGAAATCCGCGCTGTCGGGCAGGCCGAGGCCCGCCTCAAGGAAGCGGCCAAATTGGGGTTTGCCGAGGCCTTGGTGCCGGCGGTGCATCGCCCCGGCGGCGGAGCGAAAGCAGCGCAGGACGGGCCGATCGCCACCAGGCGTCTCGGGCATGTGCAGGATTTGACCTCATTGTTTGACCAGGGAAAGTCTTTGAACGCGGGCCAAAAGCGTTGAACGGCGTCGATATCGCCGTCATCCTGCTGTTGTTGTCGTCGGGCATCTTTGCCCTGATGCGCGGCTTCGTCTATGAAGTGTTGGCGGTGACCGGGTGGGTGCTGGCGGCCTTGGCGGCTTTGTGGGGTCTGCCCTATGCACGGCCGTTCATCGCGCCCTATATCAGCAATACCACCATCGCCGACGTCACCGGCGGCGCGGTGATCTTCCTGCTGGTGCTGCTGGTCTCGTCATTCGTCACGCACGGTATCGCCCGCCAGGTGCGCAAAAGCGCCATCAGCGCAGTCGACCGCTCGCTCGGCTTCGCCTTCGGCCTGCTGCGGGGACTGGTGCTGGCCTGCTTGTGTTTCATGGTGGTCGACAAGCTGATGGCGCCTGACGAACCGGTGGTGCTGACCAATGCCAAGACCCGGCCGCTGCTGGCGGCGGGGTCCCGCCTGATCCAGTCGCTGGTTCCCGGACATCTGGCGCTCGAGGGCAAGGCCAAGGCGGCCGCCGACGCCGCTCTGCAGTCGCAGATCTATGAGCGCCTCGCCGCGCCCAAGCCGAAATCGGCGGACGACGCGGCGCACGACAAATCCCCCGCCTATGACCGCGGTGGGCTGGACCGGCTGATCGAAACCAACGGCAGCCGATAGCAATGGGTCGGAAAAGGAACAGATACCGTATGTCGGGCAGCCATCCTTTCCCCCCGGACGATGACAAATTCAAGGAAGAATGCGGGGTCTTCGGCATTTTCGGCCATGCCGACGCCGCCTCCCATACGGCGCTTGGTCTGCATGCCCTGCAGCATCGCGGCCAGGAAGCCAGCGGCATCGTCAGCTTCAATGGCGAACATTTCTACAGCCATCGCGGCCAGGGCCATGTCGCCGACGTGTTTGCCTCGGAGAGCGTGATGAAGCGCCTGCCCGGCCACATGGCGATCGGCCACAACCGCTATTCCACCACCGGCGACACCGTGCTGCGCAATGTGCAGCCTTTGTTCGCCGATTTCGAATTTGGCGGGCTGGCGATCGCCCATAACGGCAATCTGACCAACGGCCTGACGATCCGCAAACAATTGGTACGGCGCGGCTGCCTGTTCCAATCCACCACCGACACCGAAGTGATCATCCACCTGATCGCCATCAGCCTTTATGCCACCGTCGAAGAACGGCTGATCGATGCGCTGCGCCAGGTCGAAGGCGCCTATTCGCTGGTGGCGCTGACCAAAGATGCCGTCATCGGCGTGCGCGACTCGCTCGGCTTCCGCCCTCTGGTGCTGGGCCGCCTGCCGAGCGGCGCCTGGCTGCTGTCGTCGGAAACCTGCGCGCTCGACATCGTCGGCGCCGAGTTTGTGCGCGACATCGATCCGGGCGAAGTGGTGATCCTCGACCGCCATGGCCTGCGCAGCATAAAGCCTTTCGCCAGGAAACCCCGCCGCGCCTGCATCTTCGAATATATCTATTTCGCCCGTCCCGACAGCGTGATGGAGGGAACCAGCGTCTATGACGTACGTAAGCGGATCGGCTGCGAATTGGCGCGCGAAAGCCCGGTCGACGCCGATTTGGTGATCCCGGTGCCGGATTCCGGGGTGCCCGCGGCGCTCGGCTATGCCGTCGCTTCCGACATTCCGTTCGAATTGGGGATCATCCGCAACCATTATGTCGGCCGCACTTTTATCGAGCCGTCGGACTCCATTCGCCATCTCGGCGTCAAGCTGAAGCACAACGCCAACCGTGCCCTGATCAGCGGCAAACGCGTGATCCTGGTCGACGATTCGATCGTGCGCG
>Ga0302320_10003071_pt1 | contig 38929 bp, 25 predicted proteins | sample Bog_T0_3_FD_202130 | JGI IMG/M metagenome (GOLD analysis project Ga0302320, IMG submission 202130) | Peat permafrost microbial communities from Stordalen Mire near Abisko, Sweden - Bog_T0_3 | ecosystem: Environmental > Terrestrial > Soil > Wetlands > Peat | place: Sweden: Abisko, Stordalen Mire... | reverse complement strand
GCCCGAACGGTAATCTGCCCAAGTTACGTCCGGATTTGGCCGGCAAGGCACGATGCTACCTGCCACATTTTGTTTTTGACTTAGAAAGCGGGCCGACATATGATGCCGCCGTAAAGCGAATCCCGGGTGGAACCCTGGCTTCGAGCATCTCCAATGCAAAGCGCCGGCGCGAGACAAGATTCTGGGCACTCAGGGTCGCTGGCTTGGGATCACTATAGAAGCGGGCCCAATCCTCAACAGTCTTCGTGAATAACTCATCCACCTGCGCCTTAGAACTCATGACCCACCCCAACCAATTCAACCAGCAGCCTAAGTAGCATGCTCGGCACAACTGTACTTGTTCGTCTCTTTTACACCGCCTCGTGAGTGGCCGTCAATCGCCGGAAGGAAAAGACCGCAGTTCAGAAGAGACTAAGCCCGAACTTGAGAATTCATGAATTCAGAGACCGGAGATGTCTATTCCATTGGCAAGAAGAATTTGCTTCTTCTATCAGGAGAGGACTGCGCTTTGGAAAAGCATAGCGCCACGCAGATTTGTTTCCTTCCTGGAATTCTTCAGCGGAGAGCGGCTCCTTCAATGTTGCGGGCTCGGATTGCGATTCCCGCTTTAGCCGATTTTCCGGGCGCCGGATATTATGGTTGGAAGGGCAATTGGCAGCTCCCGTGAGGACGGCTGCGAAACGCATGAGTCAGATCATGAACATCACCCACTGCGGCTTCCAGATCGAGAAGCCGCTCGCGCTTCCCGAAGACGAAGTGCAACTCTGGCGAGTCGATCTGGAAGCGGTTGGCAGCGACGAATCCCGTTGGCAGAAGGTGCTTTCCTCCGATGAAACGATCCGGGCTTCGCGTTTTCACTTTCCCCGTGACCGCCAGCGCTTCGTTGCAGCGCGAGGCCTGTTGCGGATAATCCTCTCGGCCTACCTGGCAACGGATCCGAACCAATTGCGCTTCTCTTATTCGAAAAAGGAAAAGCCTTCTCTGGGGCCGGCGCATGCCGATAGCGGTGTCACGTTCAACGTTTCCCATTCCGGAGGCATCGCGTTGTTGGCCTTTACTTGTCGCCGAGACATCGGCGTGGATGTGGAACAAGTTCGCAGCGATTTCGACCTGGAAGCCATTGCCCGGCGCTTCTTTTCCGCCGACGAGCAGAAGCAACTTGCGACCGCGCCCGCGGAAGAGAAACCCGAAGCCTTCTTCCGCTGCTGGACGCGCAAAGAGGCCTACATTAAGGCCACCGGGGACGGATTGTCGCTTCCCCTCAGCCAATTCGACGTATCCCTGGCGACAGAAGAGAAGACGAACGCGCTCCTTGCAACCCGGCCTGATGGCTCCGAAGCAGGACGTTGGCTTCTGCAGGCGGTGCCGGCAGGCTCGGGCTATCTCGCCGCTCTCTGCGTTCGCGGTCAAGATTGGAAACTGACCGGCTGGTGGGAAGACCGGCGCACGCTGAGCCAATAACCTGGACGTGTCGGTGGAGACGGGCAAGTTGCTCGCTCGAGTCTTAAACTTGTGGAATTGCTCTGCCCATTGTCGCAATTGTTTTCATATTCAGAGGCGCAGTCTAGGGTTTGCCGGCGAAATGCTCCCCACAAAGCTCTTCGTTTCATCTGTTTACGTGGATAACGGCTGGCGAAGAAGGTCTGCTAATTGCTGCATCTGTTGGTTATTCGCTGGAATCAATCTATTTCTTCTCACGCAGAGAAAGTGATACTCTGTGAGGTAAAGCTGCGGGGTTTATCCTGCCCCTTAAGTACCTGCAATCGGTTCCGCCCCCCGATAAAGTCTGGGAAGCGATCCAGGCAAATACAATAAAGGTAATAGACAAGACAAACGCAAGAATCCAGGAGGCCTAGCACTTGACTGCTTCGACTAGCCATCTCATCCCGCCGCACGGCGGAGAACTTGTTCAACTCATCGCCCAACCAGAGAGAATTGCCGAACTGAAGGCCCATTCGAAGGAGTGGTCCTCGTGGGACCTCACCGGCCGCCAGCTTTGTGACCTCGAGCTGCTGCTTGCCGGCGGGTTTTCTCCTCTGCGGGGCTTCATGACCCGCGCCGACTACGAAGGCGTCTGCCACAACATGCGCTTGGCCAACGGAACCCTCTGGCCCATGCCCATCACTCTCGATGTAACCGAGGAATTTGCCAAGAAACTCACTCCGGGCACGAGCAAGATCGCGCTGCGCGATCCCGAGGGCGTGATGCTGGCGGTGTTGAGTGTGGAAGAAGTCTGGCAGCCCGATCGTAAGGCCGAAGCCCAGGCAGTTTTCGCCAGCACCAGCCCCGCTCATCCCGGCGCCGATTACGTCATCAACAAGGCGAATCCCTGGTACGTCGGCGGAAGTTTAGAGGGGATCCAGATTCCATCCCACTATGATTTCCGTAACCTGCGGTTGACTCCGGCCGAAGTCCGCGCCGAGTTTGCCCGCGTGGGCTGGCGGCGTGTGGTCGCCTTCCAGACTCGTAATCCTATGCACCGCGCTCACGTCGAGCTTGCATTCCGCGCCGCCAAGCAGGTAGAAGCCAATCTGCTGATTAATCCAGTCGTGGGTATGACCAAGCCCGGCGATGTGGATTACTTCACCCGCGTGCGCTGCTATCAACTGCTGCTGCCAAAGTTTCCGCAGTCTACCGCCAAGCTTTCCTTGCTGCCGCTCGCCATGCGCATGGGCGGACCGCGCGAGGCCATCTGGCACGCGCTCATCCGCAAGAATCATGGCTGCACCCACTTCATCGTGGGGCGCGATCACGCCGGACCGGGGTCCGATCCTGCGACGAAGAAACCTTTCTACGGTCCTTACGAAGCCCAGGAAGTGTTCAAGAAACATGAAGCCGACATTGGCGTCACCATGGTCCCGTTCAACATGATGGTTTACCTCGAGGACCAGGACAAGTACGTTCCTGACGATGAAGTCAAGAATGGGGATCGCGTATTGAATATCTCCGGCACTGAACTTCGCCAGCGTCTGAACGAAGGCCGCGAGATTCCCGCCTGGTTCACCTATCCCGAAGTCGTGACGGAATTGCGCCGCAGCTTCCCGCCGCGTCACAAGCAAGGCGTGACCATCTTCTTCACGGGACTTTCCGGTTCCGGCAAGTCGACCATCGCCAATGTTCTGCTGACAAAATTCTTGGAAACCGGCGGACGTCCGGTCACGCTATTGGATGGCGATCTGGTCCGCAAGAATCTGTCTTCCGAACTCGGCTTCTCGAAAGAGCACCGTGACATTAACATTCGGCGCATCGGCTACGTTGCATCGGAAATCACCAAGAATGGCGGCATTGCCATTTGCGCGCCCATCGCACCGTATGACGCGACGCGCAAACATGTGCGGCAACTGATCGAGCCCTACGGAGGGTTCATTCTCGTGCACATCGCCACGACTGTGGAAGTCTGCGAACAACGCGATCGCAAAGGCTTGTATGCCAAAGCGCGCGCGGGAATTCTCAAGGAGTTCACGGGAATCTCGGATCCTTACGAAGCTCCGGCCGACGCCGAAGTCACCATCAACACCGGGGACTTATCCGCCGAGGAGGCAGCCCAGGAAATCATTTTGCACCTGGAGCGGGAAGGCTTCATCGGAACGGCTGCGGAGTCGCTTTGAGCCGCGGTAAGTCATGGATCTGCTGATTAAGATCTTGGTGGGTTTTGGAGTCGGGACCCTCATCGGAATGACGGGTGTCGGGGGCGGCGTTCTGCTGCTCCCCATCCTCATTTTCGGTTTGGGCGTGCCCCCGCTTCGCGCCGTGGGCTCGGACGCGCTTTTCAACTTCCTCACTAAAATCGGCGCCAGTATCGTTCATCTGCGCAAAGGTACAGTCAAGCGCAAAGTAGTTTTGGCTCTGGCCGCCGGCAGCGCTCCAGGCTCCTATCTCGGCGTCAGTTTTCTGGTTCATCTGAGAAACGTTTACGGCAACGGGGTCAACCACTTCATCACTGTTGCCGTCGGAGTTCTGCTGATTTGCATCCCGACATTCTTGTTTTTCCAGAAAAAGATCGAAGACCGGGCCGCGGCGAAACCGCCGACCATGAAGTCTTTTGCCTGGATGTCGCTCATCGGCCTGGTGGCTGGATTCTTGGTAGGCATCACTTCAGTCGGCTCTGGCAGCATCGTCATGATGATGCTCTTGCTGTTCTACAGCTTTCAGCCGAAAGTCATGGTTGGTACCGACATCGTTCACGCCTTGATCCTCACCGGCGTAACCAGTCTTCTCCACTTTCGCATGCACAACGTTGACGCCCACCTGGTTGGGGCGCTCGTGATCGGCTCGGTTCCGGGAGGATTGCTCGGCTCTTACTTGAGCACGCGGGTTCCGGTTCCGTGGCTCAGGCGTATTCTTTGCGCGGTATTGCTGGCCACGGGCGCGCGCATGTTGATGGCTTGAAAACAGTTCTCAGTTCTCAGTTAATGCCTTCGCAAGAAGGAAACGATTAAGAGAGACTATGGAATCAAAATCCTACGCGGACATATTGGAACGCATCCATGCAGCGGTGGTGGCTTCTCGCGCGGTCTTTGCCCGCTTCACCCCCGGAGCGATTGAAACGGAATATAAGATCGGGCACGATCCCGTAACCGAAGCCGATCGCGCCCTCGACGCGGTTCTGCGCCAGGAGCTTCTGCGCGAAGGCGAAGGCTGGCTCTCCGAAGAGAGCGTGGACGACCCCATCCGCCTGCAGCGCTCACGCGTTTGGGTGGTCGATCCTCTCGATGGCACTCGCGAATTCGTCAAGGGGATCCCGGAGTTTTGTGTTTCAATCGGGTTCGTCGAGAACGGCTGCCCGGTGGCCGGCGGAATCTATAATCCCGCCACCGACCAAACCTTCCTGGGATCAGTCGAATCCGGCGTCACCTACAACGGAAAGCCGGCACAACCCAGCCGGCGCCGGACTCTGGATGGCGCGCTAATTCTTGCCAGCCGCAGCGAGGTCAAGCGCGGTGAATGGAAACCGTTTGAGAACGCTGGTTTTGAGATCCGCCCCATGGGTTCGGTGGCCTACAAACTTGCCCTGGTTTCCGCGGGACTGGCAGATGTAACTTTCACGCTGACTCCCAAGAACGAATGGGACGTTGCGGCGGGAGCTGCTTTGGTGCTGAGTGCCGGAGGGTTTGTCAGCACACTGGAGAAGCTGCCCTTACGTTGCAATAACAAGAATCCATTGCTTTCCGGCTTGCTGGCCTCAGGACCATACTTGCGGGAAGCACTTCTTGCTGCGGTTCGCGAACATATCGAACCTGCGATTCCAAAATCCGGAGAGCGTGCCTGAGGAAAGTTTTCTCGTCGCCGCGGCATGGCTGTCCGACGCCGCACCTGGGCCCCAAGGATTGTGCTGGCAAGGAGACAAGGGTAATCATTTCAATGGATTACAGTCTTTTGCCCAGGGGATCGAACCTGTCGGCAAGAGCTTGCAACTTCCCAGAAATACTGGGAATATAAACGGTAGTCTTGGCGATTCGAAGTTGGCGACTAAAGAATGAGCTCAGACCCTGCAGCGCGACAGGACCAAACCTCTTCGCCCGGTCACGGCGTGCTGTCCTTCTCTCAGCAGCGGCTTTGGGTACTGGAGCAACTGCATCCTCGCAATCCGGCCCACAACGTCTCACGCGGCTTACGCCTCACCGGACCGCTCGAAGTTGAAAAGCTCGCAGGTGCGTGGCGCGAAGTAGTTCAACAGTACGAGATTCTTCGAACCGAATTCCACGCCGTTGAAGGTGTACCGCAACCAGTCGTTGTTACGTCTTTTTCCCCGCAATTGAGCGCTCTGGGCTGGGAAGGGGTTTCCTCGGAAGAACGGGAGGCCAGGCTATCGCAACTAGCACGAGAGGAGGCGCGACGGCCGTTCGATCTTTCCCGTGGTCCGCTCTTGCGAGCTTCTCTTTGGTGCCTCACCTCGTCGGAATACGTGCTTCTCTTGGTTGCCCATCGCATCGTATGCGACGAAGCTTCACTCGGAATTCTTTTGCGCGAAACGGCATTGCGCTACGGGACTTCTACAAGGGCCGACCAAGGAGCAGCCCGGCCAGCGCCGATACAGTACAGGCGATTTGTTTCCGGCCAAGGCACGGTCTCGGCGGAACAGATCTCGTATTGGGAGCAGCAACTCGCCGGAGCTCCCTCCAGCGTGGATCTGCCCATCGACCGAACGCGCCCAACCGAGCAAACCTTTTCCGGCGCATCACAGGTCTTCTCGATCGCGAAGTCAGTCCGGGAGCAACTCCGGAATCTCGGGAAAAGCTATGACGCAACGCTATTCGTGACGTTGCTCGCAGCTTTCAACGTTCTCTTGTCCCGTTACAGCAGACAGGATGATCTGGTTGTGGGCACCGCCATCTCGGGGCGAAGCGATCCCAAACTGGCGAACCTCGTTGGTCCCATCGAGAACATGGTCGCGCTTCGCACCGACCTTTCGGGCGGACCGAGCTTCAGCAAGCTGCTGACTAGAGTCCACGCTATCGTCGATGGAGCATTCTCCCATCAGGACGTCCCCTTTGAGCTCTTGCTCGAACAATTGCCGCTGGAACGGGATTTGAGCCGCAATCCGCTGTTCCAGGTTGCGTTCAGCCTCAGCCAACCACCCGTCGAAAGCTACTGGTCTGTTGGAGTCGCTGCTACCCCGTTCGAAATAGAGACCGGAACGGAAAGATTCGAGATGTCTCTTGATCTGATAGAGCGCTCGGATTCAATCGAGGGGAAGCTCAGTTACAATACCGATCTTCTCGAAGCGGCCACAGTGGCCAGGATGGTGGAGCAGTTCTGCACACTGCTGGAAGGCTTGGCGGCTGATCCAGCGCGTCCAATCCTCGATATTTGCCCGTTAGCCGAATCCGAACGTCGCAAACTCCTCGTCGAGTTTAACGCGACGGCTGCGGACTACCGCCGCGACCTGTGTATTCACGATTTCTTCGAAGAGCAAGTGGAACGCACACCAGAAGCGCTTTCGGTAATTTGTGAGTATGAGCGCCTGACCTATCGTGAACTGAACGCGCGCGCGAACTTGCTGGCTCACTATTTACGCAAGCAAGGCGTTGGGCCGGAGGTCCTGGTTGGCATTTGCCTCGAGCGTTCCATTGATATGCTGGTCGGAATCCTGGGAGTCCTGAAGGCCGGCGGCGCCTACGTGCCACTCGATCCAGCCTATCCGAAAGACAGGTTGGCCGCCATTCTCGAAGATGCCAAAGCCCCGATCCTACTTACCCAGGAGAGATCGGCAAACACGCTCCCTGACCATGTGGCACGCCTAATACACTTGGACAGGGACTGGCCCGAAATAGCCACCCAGCCGACAACCAATCCCGTCCGCAATGTCACTGCAAGCAACCTGGGGTATGTCCTGTTTACGTCCGGCTCTACGGGCAGGCCCAAAGGAGTCGCCATTGAGCACCACAGCACCGCGACCTTCCTTCAATGGGCGCGAGAGGTATTCCTGCGAGAAGAAATCGAGGGAACGCTGTTCTCGACGTCGATCTGCTTCGACCTCTCGGTTTTTGAGATCTTCGTGCCACTCAGCCAAGGGGGCAAGGTCATCATTGCGCAAAATGCATTGGCGCTTCCCAAATTGCCTGCCGCCCGGGAAGTGACTCTGGTTAACACGGTACCATCCGCGATTGCCGAGTTGGTTCGGATGGGGGGGATTCCTGCGTCAGTGCAGGTAGTCAACCTGGCGGGAGAAGCGCTGCCTACCAACTTGGCACGGCAGATCTACGAAAAAACCGGAGTCGTCAAGGTCTATAACCTTTATGGCCCCACCGAAGACACGACCTACTCGACATACACGTTGGTGCCGCGTGGGGGCGAGGTCACCATCGGCCGGCCTCTTCCAAATACCCAGGTTTACATTCTTGATGAAAGCCGCCAGTTGCTTCCAATCGGCGTCCCTGGCGAGTTGTATTTGGCCGGCGACGGCCTGGCAAGGGGTTATTTTGGGCGGGAGGATCTCACCAAAGAGCGCTTCATGCCGAATCCTTTCTCGAAGGACTCTGGCGCACGCATGTACCGCACGGGCGACCTGGCCCGTTTCCTGGCGGACGGCAACATCCAATACCTGGGACGAATCGACAATCAGGTCAAACTACGCGGCTTCCGCATCGAGTTGGGAGAGATTGAAGCAGTACTGGCGAAACATCCCTCGGTTCAGTCTGCAGTAGTGATCGTGCGAGAGGACAATCCTGGCGATAAGCGTTTGGTGGCTTATGTCGTACCTTCAGGGTCATCGATTTCCGGAGACCTTCTGAAGGATCTGGCCAGACAACACCTGCCGCAGTACATGGTTCCGAGCGCCTTTGTCCAGTTGAGAGCTCTCCCTTTGAGTCCTAATGGAAAGATAAACCGCCGCCTGCTTCCGGCTCCGGACTGGTCTAGCGCGGACGGCGCAGAGCTGGTGCCGCCGAGGAATGAACTAGAGTCGACGCTGGTTAGGATCTGGCAAACTGTGCTTGACGTTTCGAAGATCGGCGTTCGCGACAATTTTTTCGATCTCGGTGGACACTCCCTGATGGCCGCTCGCGTTTTGGCGGAAGTGGAGAAAATCACTGGAAAGGAACTGCCTCTTTCCGCTCTGTTCCGCGGAGCAACCGTGGAATCTTTGGCCCGGCTTATCGATGAGCATGGGGACGCCAGCGATCCCGTGGCCATGGAAATTCAGCGTGGGGAAGGCAGCCGGCTGCCCTTCTTTGCCATCGTCCCGCCGGGAGAAGAATCTTTGGGGTATGCCATACTGGCTCGCCATATGGGATCCCATCAGCCGGTACATAAGATTCAAGGACATGCTCCGATCGTTGGCAAACGGCCTTACACCGAGCAGGAAATGCAATCCATGGCCCGCGAGTATGCCGCCGCCATGCGGAGTGTGCAGCCGGAGGGTCCGTATTGCCTGGGCGGTCTATGCGGTGGCGTTCACATCGGGGAACGTGTGGTTATGGAGCTTGAGGCTCAAAATCAAGAAGTCGCGCTATTTGCTACCATCGATACTTGGGTCATGCAACACAGCCTGAGGCCGTGGCTAGCTCAAGTCTCCTATTTCCAACTACGCCTGCGGCAGGCGGCCCGGCTTAGCTTGGTGGAACAACTTCAGCTCTACCGGCGGGCGGCGACCAATCAAATACGGAAGTTGATGGGGAAAGCCCCGGTCCGGACCGACTGGCAGGAGACCTATTGGCCGACTAATTACGTTCCCACCCGCTTCCGCGCGCCGGTCGTCCTGTTCAAGCGGCCGAAACAGCCTTTCTTCTATGTTAAGGATCCTCTGATGGGATGGGGAGCACGCAGCAGGAGCGGCGTGGAAGTTCACCAGATCGATTTTGATCACCTTTACTTGCTGCGTGAGCCGCACGTTGGCGTGCTGGGCGAAAAGCTCGCCGCCTGTATCGAGCAAGTGAGTACTCGAAGTGGACACGCTCGCGAGCTCGAAGAGAGCTTCAACCCGGAACACACTGCGACTTCCAGTGGAAGATCTGGATAGATGGAAGCTGCTTCCCAGGTCGTGACGGAATTCGATTCTTGCGGTGATCCGCCCGCGCCGTTCGTTGCGCCCGACTCTCCGGAGGAAAGAAACCGGGACCGCGATTTTTCTCTTCAGTCTTCCAGTATTGTTTGCATAGAGCGGCCGTCTCTATGATCCCGTGGCGAGGTGTCCTGGAAGGAGGCTTCATACCCGTTCGGGTTCCCGTTGAAAATCCATGAAACAACTGGAAAAAATCGCGATTTTCAAGAATGTTGGCTCAAGCTGGTTTGCCCTCGGCCTCAACATTCTCGTCGGCATCTTTCTCTCGCCATACATCCTTCACCATTTGGGAGATGAGGCCTTCGGTCTCTGGGTGTTGATTTTCTCCATCACGGGCTATTACGGACTCTTCGATCTCGGAATTCGCTCATCTATCATTCGCTACGTCGCCAAGTATTCCGCTACCCATGAAAGTGATGAACTGAACCGTCTCATCAACACTGCGCTGTTCGCTTACAGCGGAATTGGGACGGTTGCGATCCTGGTTACGATCACCGTCGCCTACTATGCGGGCGCGATCTTTCACAAAAGTCTCCCGGGTAATTCCGTACATCTCGCGCAATGGCTGATCTTGATTGTGGGTTCGGCTGTGGCGCTGGGTTTTCCTTTGGGTGTGTTCGGCGGCATTCTCGAAGGCCTGCAGCGGTTTTATGTATTGAACTTCACCAGTGTGAGTGCCACGCTGGCGAGGGCTTTGCTGATTGTTATTGCTCTTCGGCACGGCCGGGGATTGTTGGCGGTTGCCTTGATCACGGTTTCACTACCGTTACTGGCTGCGCTGGTCAATGCAACTGTCGTGCTCCGCATTCTGCCTTTGCGCTTCGGCCCCGAGTACCTCAATCGCGAAAGCTTGAGACGCATTGCGAGTTACAGCGGCACGACTTTCATCGTCATTGTGGCCAGCCGACTGCGCTTCAGGACGGACGCACTGGTCATCGGCACGTTTGTTTCCTCCGCCGCAATCACCTACTTCACCATCGGATCACGTTTGGTGGACTATGCCAGCGAGGTTGTCGGCAGCCTGGCGCAAGTGTTTGTGCCCATGTCAAGCAAGTCCGATGCAACCGGGGACTTGACGGGGCTGAGAAAGATCTTTGTTGCCGGGAACCGGGCTTGCGCCATGATCGTCTTTCCTATCGCCGCTGTTTTGATCATTTTGGGCAAGTCGGTGATCGAAGCATGGGTGGGGGTTCGTTATGTGGCCACCAGCTATCCCGTCTTGCTGGTGCTGGTGTTCCCCTTTACCTTGATGCTGGCGCAGGCCGCTTCCGGCCGGGTTCTGTTCGGCATGGCCAAGCATAGAACCCTGGCGGTCGTGTCGCTGCTGGAGGGCGGTGCGAATCTGCTCCTCAGCATTCTGCTGGTCCGGCGGTTCGGCATCCTGGGGGATGCATTCGGCACCGCCATTCCGCTGGCCTGTACCACTCTATTCTTCCTGCCCCAGCATCTTTGCCGCGTGTTGAAGCTGCGCATCGGCGTTTACCTGCGCGAGGCATTTGTGTTGCCTCTGGCTCTGTGTGCGCCATTGGTTGCTGTTCTATTGCTCATGCGGCATTGGTTCGTTGCCCATACCTATCTTCAACTGGCGATTCACTTGCTGGTGGGATCGGCTGTGTATGGCGTGGGAATTCTGTGGGCAATTTGGACTCGCAAAGCCTGGCAGGTCGACGGCATTCATGATCAGGACACGGCCAACCTGGTTGCTGTCAGCCTCATCGAGACCTATCGCCGGGAAGAAGAGGTTTGAAAGAAGTCCCCACCGTCATCCAGTTAGTGCACGCATGACGTGAGCGTCGTTTCGTGCGGCCGGGGTTCCACATCGATTGCGTCAAGTTGTGCGTGCTGCTCGACTGCCGGAAACTTCGTAGCCAAGTTCTTCCATGGTGGCGCCCCACGCCGCCTCAATCTTGTTCGCGGATGCGGGAGAGAGTTTTTCTCGCCAGCCGCCTGACTTGGCATCCCGAACGAAGGGAATATCTTTTCGCGTATTCTTCGTTGTGCCCCATTCTTTCCACTGCTTCTGCTCGAGAGAACGCATCTGAGCGGCAGAACTGAGTCTGACGGCTCGTTCAATTCTTTCTGGCTGAACATCGATGCGCAACAAATCCACCAGCCCTCTCAGTTCTTCACCTGTGTCCGACAACAAGTCTTCGTATCGCACACATCTGTAGCCCGGCTTGCCCTTGCGCAGACGCAACCAACTCAGGGTGTGATCTTCCCAAGAACCCAGACGATCGGCGTACCCGACTGTGCGGGCAGAAAGATAGCGATCTACGAACTCATCCATCGGGTAGCCGTCCGACAGTTGGCCAACCTTGATAAGGAAGTAATAAAACGAAACCGCAACATCTCTTGGGTCGCGGACTATATGAATCACCCGGGGATAACGAGGATCGAAACACTCGTGACTCTTGATCAGCCGCGGCAACCGGCGAAGAACACGGTCCGGATGATCGTCAATCAGGGGCACGAGGCGGTTCACATTCGCAAACGTGACTGGCTCGTCTTGGACGAGGTTGCCAAAAAGAAATCTGGCCCAGGTACTGCCTGACCTCAAATAAGAAACCACGAAAACATCATCGGGATACACGGTCAGACCCCGCCCCGCCGTTTTTGTGCCTAAAACAACTTCCGTCACACTCTTGGCGTAAATCTTGGCCCGACGGATCAATCCTCCCATTCCCCCTCCAAACACGATTCATCAAGACTGTATAGACTAGACCAGTGCCTGAGAGCAAACAAGACCATGCATAACTGCAAACTCCGGCTTAAGCGAATCGGCCAGCAACGCTTCTAGCGCAGGCGCAGCTAGAAGCGCCGCCGTGACTTTCGCCGTTGACCGGTCGGCTCGTGCCTACTAAAATCCGGGCTGTTTCGCAGCCGTTTCGCCGCTTGGCTCCCGTCGTGGTTGGAGGCAATTCACCGATGAAAGTGAGTGAAGTTTTCGATGGTTTGTCTTGCTTCAGTCTGAGTACGCTCAGCCTCGCCCTTCGGCGTCCCTCAGAGCTGCGACTCTATATTTCTCACTGCTTGAGGAAGTACGACGAACTGGTCGGAAATGGGCTTCCCTGCCGCGCGCCCGTCACTCCCGCACAGAACCTGACTATCACAATTCCAGCCTACCATGCGGGGGGCGGAATGAGTTTCAATGAGTTAATCATCCTCGCTCGCGCGACCAAAATCCTAAAGCCAGGAACCATATTTGAGGTGGGTAGCTACAGCGGCCTTACCACGGCGGTATTCGAGCTCAATTCGGATCCGGACGCGCGCATCGTGACCTTGGACTTGCCCCCCGGCGCGGAAACAAGCCAGACTCCTATCGCCAGCGACAAGGAGTTGGTGGCAAGTCGGCATCTTGCGTTAGTTCCGCAAGCTCTAGGGCTGTGCCGGTATACCCAACTCTTATGCGACTCCATGGACTTCGATCCATTACCTTACCTCGATTGCGTAGACCTCGGACTCATCGATGGGGCCCACGACGTTGCTCACGTACAAAATGACACGCTCAAGATGGCAAGAATGATGTCTGACCGCGGAATCGTATTCTGGCATGACTACGGAGGGAAGGGAAAATTCAAACCCCTTGCTTCTTATCTTGAAAGCCTGGCGAAACGATGCCCCCTTTACCGGATCCCGGGCACAAGCTTGGCTTGGGCGCCTGCCCAAGAGCTCAAGTCAGCGATTTTGGAGACGAGAAGTTAGAGCCTGAGCCTGGGAAGGATGCCGGTCTTGTGTTCAGCAAGCCCGTGGCGTCAGGGCATCGAATATCCCCACAGATTCCGATCCCGCTCGAGGCTTCCGATCTACTTCTCATCGTTCTCGCCATGCGCTGCCGCGCACGATGTTGTCCCCTTTTCCGTTCGAATCTTCGGTGTATGTCCTTCTGACCAAACCACATGTACCTCTGTGCGCTCGAAGGGCATCGGCCAATCGTGATCTACTGCGGCGGCTTGATCTTCACTACAGTCCGATGTGACATAGGACCCGAACGGCCTAGGTCCCCCAAGTCCGAATTGAGGTCAGTCCATTGGTCTTACAGAGAACAGCCCCCAGATTCACGCGCCCGCGACGGAGGTTCATTTCGACCCTCCAACGCATCGTGATACTTGTGCTCGCCTGCGAGGTGTTGACCATCGCGGTCGGTTGCAGCTCGACTAGTTTGTCCCAGAGTGCCCCGAGTGCCCCACCTGCGGAGCAGATCCAAGTAGTGGTTGCGCCTAGCACCGCCACTCTGGCTCCGAGCGCGCAACAGCGATTCACTGCAACCTTACGCGGGACTAGCAACTCTGCCGTGACATGGTCGGCATCGGTCGGTTCGATCTCCTCCAACGGCGTCTTCACCGCGCCAGCTTCCAGCAACCAGACCCAGATTACCATTACGGCGACGAGCGTCGCCGACTCCGCTCGACATGCCACAAGCTTGGTAACGATTCAGAGTACTCCGCAACTTGCGATTGTGACTTCATCGCTGAGCGGAACGATGATCAACACCGCTTACCAAGAGAATCTTTCTGCGAGCGGAGGAACTCCGCCGTACCAATGGACGATCTCGGGAGGATCCCTCGCGCCCGGCATTAAGCTCCAGGCTACGACCGGTGCTCTCGGCGGTACGACCAACCAGTCGGGAGAGTATTCCTTCACGGCGAAGGTTACCGACGCCGCATCGAACTCCGCGACCGCGGTCCTCACACTGGCCGTGTCGGACGGCACACCATGCGGCGCCCCCTTCTACTGCTCCACCACGTCTACAGCGCATCCTGGGACAATTAAGCCTCTTTTCGCCGGTACAATCGGCGTGAACCATACCGGCTATGATACGAGCTATAACCCCGAGCCACTAGACTGCTACACGCGCGCCACAGACTCGACCACGTTTGGGGGGAAGTCGGTTGGAAATAACACTTACTCCGGCGGCGACAACGACATCATGTGGTCGAAGAACAGCGACTATGTAGGCACGACCGAGAGCGGCTACGTTTTTCTTCTGAATTTAGATGTGAGTGGCAATTGTGCCCAGGTCTTGAATCCGGGAAACATCACAGGATCGGGCGGCATCGGAGTTCCCGGCCCCTTCGCGTTCTCCAAAGTGACCGACAACGTTTTCTATAACGTCGGGAGCTACACGCAGGTCTATGAGAACACGATTGCGGTTCCCTACAACAAGACCTTCACGCATACGCTATTATTTGATTTCGCCAACGGGACGACGTGCCCCGGCCTGCCTTACCCCTTCAGGGCTACGTGGGGCGGCATCCTGGGCGTCAAGAACGACGATAGTCGATTTGGGTTGGTTCTGAGTAACACCGGAGGGCAAGGCACTGGAACTTGGGCGGTAGTTTACGACAAGACGCTAGGATGCGCGGTCGAGAATACCAGCACCGGGGCTTACTGGGCATTTTGCAACTCTGGGTGCGGCCCATCTACGCCGCCCACCGGAACGCTGGCTTCTTCGACAACTTGCACCAATGGAACAAACTGCAGTTGCTGGGGTGGTTACGTCCACGATGCTCAGATGTCAGGAGACGGAACGCAACTTGTTATCAGTGAATCTCTCCCAGCCTGGAAGCATGGAGCGTGCGCTGGTAACAGTGTCGGCACTATCTTCTCGATCTGGGCACCCGGAACGCTGTACACCCAGTATTGCAGCACTAACATTTCCGGCTCAGGGGGCCTATATTGTGGCGGCCACGACTCCGTAGGGACCAGCAGGCTCATGAGTTCGGAGTCGGGATCCGTAGTTTCTACTCGCGCCGTCTCGGATGTCCTGACCTATACCCAGCATTCCACCGGGCCGCTTTGGTCAGCGCATGGCTATTGGCCCCAACCAGACAAAGGGGACGACTACCCCTACGTGCAAACCACCTACGGCTTGCTGTCTGAGGGACAGGACACAGGTTGCGGCAGTCCGAACACCTGCCCGATTGTGGGCGGCAACGCGATCTTCGCTGATTATCCTGACAACCCCGCCGGGCAGATGCCAGCACACGCACGCACCTACTTCGGGCACACTTATAGCTGCAACGATACTTCCGACCCGGCGTATGCGACCTGTCGCGGGCAGAGCGATTACAACTTCGGTTGCCAGTACAGCATCATGTCGGTTTCGCAGGACGGAAACTGGGCGATGATTGCCAGCGGAATGCTGTTAGGCTTGGGACTGGATTCTTTGGGGCACCCGCGGTGCGACACTTTCATCGTCCACTTGCGCTGACGACGGATGGGTTGATCGCAACAACCGGGAAGACGATTTCCTGCATTCACTCCGATAACCGTGCGCCGACCAAGAATCTAATCGTCGGCGCACGATTACCGTGAAAGCGGTTGGCGACCGTCAGGCGTGCGATGAGCAGCACTGGATCATCAATCCCCTCCACAAGGCCGCTGCGTGTTCCCTTCCCCAAAGAATGCGGCGTCTTTTGTCGTGATATCATCGAAACGAAATGGCAGTGCGCTCGACCCGGTTTCACCATGACTTCCAAGGCATTCGGGAGTATCATCCCGCCAGTTCGTTTGCCAACAACCGAGGTTCGCTGAGTGCGGGGCCGGGTTCGGATTTGTGCATGAGAGTTCTGCGCAAAGTTTGCCTGCTGGCTATAGCGTTCGCTTGCTCTATTCCCCATCCTGTGTTCGGGAAGCAGTCTGCGGCCCCGGCAACACAACCTGCTGTTGAAGCTAAGTTCGACGGCCCTGCCGAACTGCCTCGCGTATACGTGAAAAGCGCGCTTTCCGATACCCCCGCTCCTGGCAGCGTCCACCTGATAAAAAATGATGGCAATCTACAGGCAGCGCTCGACGGCGCGGCGTGTGGCGACGTCATCAAGTTGGAAGCAGGCGCCATCTTCGCGGGACAGTTCCGGCTTCCCAGGAAGCCGTGCGACGATGCGCACTGGATCGTCATCCGCACCAGCGCTTCCGACGATTCTCTCCCCCCCGAGGGAACTCGCCTCACGCCTTGCTACGCCGGGGTAGCCTCCCTTCCCGGGCGTCCGGATTTCCATTGCGCCTTCACTAAAAACGCCATGGCCAAGATTGTCTTCGTTGGCCGAGGTGGGTCCGGTCCTCTTCTTTTTGCCGACGGCGCGAACCACTATCGCTTTATCGGCATTGAAGTCACCCGCGAGTCACCCGGCGCCAGAGTTACCGCTCTCGCCGGGCCCCAGGGTTCGGTGGCGGCTAACCATATCATCTTCGACCGGGTCTGGATGCACGGCACGCCCCAGGACGAAACCACGCGCGGCCTTTACTTCGGCGGCACCACTTACATGGCGGTTGTGGATTCATTCTTCAGCGATTTTCACTGCGTCGCAAAGGGGTCGTGTACCGATGCTCAGGCGGTCTCCGGCGGCGCTGAGGACCTGCCGATGGGCCCCTACAAGATCGTCAATAACTTCCTCGAGGCCTCGGGTGAAAACATTCTATTTGGAGGTTCTGAAGCTACCGCGACCCCTGCCGATATTGAGATCCGTCGCAACTACCTTTCCAAGCCCCTGATCTGGATGTCTGGGCAACCCGGCTTTCTCGGCGGCGCCAGCGGGAGACCGTTCGTCGTAAAGAACCATTTCGAGTTGAAGAACGCGCAGCGTGTTTTATTCGAGGGCAACGTCTTGGAAAACAGCTGGGGGGGCTTTTCTCAAACCGGCTTTTCTATCCTCCTGACACCTAAGAATCAGAACAACGGCAACGGCCACGATAATCTTTGCCCCCTCTGCCGGGTTACAGATGTCACTATCCGCTATTGCAAGATCGCCCATGTGGGCAGCGGATTTCAGATCGCCAACGTCCCAGCCGTAGGCGGTGCCGTAGCCACGGCCGGCGAACGCTACAGCATTCACGACATCGTGATCGACGATATCGACGGTAAGAAGTACGGCGGCTTCGGGGCTTTCATGGTGCTGGTCTCTAACGCACCCACGTTGAAAGACGTTAAGATGGAACACATCACGGCTGTCTCTTCTCGCATCTTTCTTAACATGGGGATCAAGGAGAAGATCCGGAACTTTACCTTCACCAACAATCTGATCGGGGCAAACGAGAAGCAGCTTACCTCCACCGGAGGGGGCGCGGCTGACTGCGTCTTCCAGCCTGACCGGCGAAGTCCTGCCGACATCTTGAAGGAATGCGCTGACTCAATCACCTTCACCAACAATGCCATCATCAACGGGTTTGGCGCGTGGCCTCCAGGCAACTTCTTCCCCAAGGATGAGGAAGCGGTTGGTTTCGCGAAAGGTAATAGTGGCTTTGACGAATTCCGCCTTTGCAGGGCGAAAGACAGTGGGTGTAGACGTCCCTCAAAGTACGCCGCTGCCGGGACCGATCAAAAGGATATCGGGGCAGACATTGACCTTCTCAACGCCGCTACGAAGGGAGTGATCTAGTGGCAACTCACGGACACGCTGCGACCGGGCACAACTCGCGACGTGCCATCACCAAAACCCTGGGCGTTGTAGCCGCTCGTTCAAACTTCCTGAAAATCGCACCGACCATCTTTGACGAACTTCTTTTCGGAAGTTCTTTCGCTGAACTCTGTCTACTGCGGCCTGACGTAAACCTCCAACTCGCAAATGCATAGGCGCAGATGGCAGGACGTCGCGACCCGCCTGCGAGTCATGGACGCCGCCGAGATCTCCTCTCGGTTACGGCAGGCGTTCGACAGACGCGCTGACTTGCTGCGCTTCCACGCTGGATTCGCATTCCACGAAGAACCCACCATCTCCGCGCCGGACGCGCATTTCTTCATCGAACCTTCCGAGATCCCCGCTGTGCTCCGCGACTTGCGCGAGCGCCTGCCGGAAGATGTCGCGTCGATCGTTCAACAAGCCGAGAACATCTGCTCACATCAGTTTCGCCTCCTCGGATACTCCAATCTGGATTACGGACCGAGCATCGACTGGCACCTCGACGCCGTGCATCAGGCACGTTCGCCCCGCAAGCCCGCTTTCCGCATTGACTATTTCGATCCCAACCAAGTCGGAGACGCCAAAGTTACCTGGGAGTTGAGCCGCCACCAGCACCTGGTGGTTCTCGCCAAGGCCTATCGTCTGACCAACAATCCCCGGTTTGCGCGTGAATGTTTCGCGCAGTGGTATTCCTGGCAGGAACAGAACGCTTATCCCATCGGCATCCATTGGAGCTCCAGCCTGGAGGTGGCTTTCCGCAGCCTCTCGTGGCTCTGGGTTTCGTTCCTCCTCGCAGCCTGCGATGTCGTACCGTCGGAGTTTCCCCGGGATCTGCTCCGCGCATTCTCTGTAAATGCCCGTTACATCGCGCGCTTTCTTTCCAGCTACACCTCTCCCAACACCCACCTGCTGGGCGAGGCGGTCGCGTTGTTTTTCTTGGGTACCATGTGCCCGCGGCTCTCCGGCGCTCGCCGTTGGCAACAGACTGGCTGGCGGATCATCCTCGAACAGGCAGTCCGGCAGATCCATCTCGATGGCTTTCATTTCGAGCAGTCCACCTACTACCACGTCTACGCGCTCGACTTTTTCCTGCATGCGCGCATGCTGGCCGCCCGCAACCAGATAGAGATTCCGGACTGGTTTGACCGGACCCTCATCAGGATGCTCGAGGCTTTGCGTCTCCTGAGCCAGTCCGGATCGCCGCCAAGCTTTGGCGACGACGACGGCGGCCGCGTCTTTGACCCAAGCCGCAATCGCCGCGAGCACCTGCTCGACCCGCTATCCACCGGCGCTGTCCTTTTCCATCGCGGAGACTTCAAGTCCGCCTGCGGAAACCTACGCGAGGAAACTCTCTGGCTAATGGGTCCCGCCGCGGTCCGGCTCTTCGACGATATCCCCCCTGCCGCCCCGACTGGGAGTTCGGCGGCTCTAGCCGAAAGTGGGATCTACGTGATGCTGGGTGCGGACGATCCGCCAACCCAGCTGGTCGTCGACGCCGGACCCCAGGGCACGCACAACGCGGGTCACGGTCACGCCGATGCACTCAGCGTTCATCTCTCAGCCAACGGTCAAGAATTCCTATGCGATCCCGGCACCTTCGAATATTGTGGGGACGGCAGCGGCCGCAGTTGGTTCCGTTCCACCCGCGCCCACAATACACTCTCGGTGGATGGTCTTGATCAGGCCCAGGCCAATGGCCCCTTTTCCTGGACTTCTCTTCCGCAGACTAATGTCGAGCGCTGGATTGCAGGGCACAACTTCGAGGTGTTCAGGGGGAGCCACACCGGTTACAAGCGGCTGCAGCCGCCCGTCACCCATGAACGCTGGGTCGTGCATTGCAAAGCGCTGGGCTGGCTGATCCGTGATATCGCTCTCGGCTCCGGAAGCCACGCGCTTGATCTGGCTTGGCATCTCGGCCCGAAGTTTTCTCTGAACGGTGAATACATCTCCGCCGAAGATCTTGGCAAAGGGCTACACTTTCTCGTCGCCGGCGCGGCGGGCTGGTCCCAGGAGCTGAGTGAGGAATGGTGGTCACCCGCCTATGGGGTTAGGATTCCGGCAAAAACCATACACCTCCGCTTCGCGGGGCCACTTCCCACGGAGTTCGCCGCCTTCCTGCAACCTGCCTCCGCCAACCAAGCGGATGATACGCCGTCGCTGCAGTTCGACGCTGCCGCAGAATCCGCGGTGCGAGCTTATAGTTACTTCCACGATCAAGATCGGTGCTGTGCCCTATTTGCGCCCTCCGTGCGTTCCTGGTCACTTCTTGAATGGTCCAGCGACGCCGATTTGCTCTGCTATCATTCAAACGGGGGTAGTTTGAGGTCTCTCCTGCTCTGCAATGCATCCTTCGTGGATTGGCAAGGCCAGCGCCTCTGGTCGAGCAGCCAACCTGTGCTCTGGTGCGAGTTGGCAAGCAGAGATGCGGTTATGGAGGTCGTCTCCGTCAGCCCCAAGGCGGTGACAGCCAATCACGGCTCACGCTCGGAATCGATGAACGACTGATATGTGCGGTATCTGCGGCATCTTTCACTTCGGAACCGGTCAGCGTGCCAACGAAGCCGCGCTGCTCGAAATGAACCAGCAGATCGTGCATCGTGGTCCCGACGACGCCGGGACCATGGTCTCCGATAATGCCGCTCTCGCCATGCGTCGCCTCAGCATCATTGATATCAAAACCGGTCACCAGCCTCTTTCCAATGAAGACGGCTCCATCTGGATCGTGTACAACGGCGAAATCTATAACCACACCGACCTCCGCCAACAAATGCTCGCGCGCGGCCATGTCTACCGCACACAAAGCGACACGGAAAGCATCGTGCACCTCTATGAGGAGTACGGGCAGGACTGCGTCCAGCACCTGCGCGGCATGTTCGCCTTCGTTATCTGGGACAAGGTTCGCCACTCGCTCTTCGGCGCCCGCGACCGTCTTGGGATCAAGCCCTTTTACTACCGCCTGCAGGATGGAACCTTCATTTTTGGATCTGAGATCAAGGCGATACTCGCTCACCCTGGCATTCGCGCAGAATTCAACCCAAGTGTGTTGCCCGAATATCTCGCGTTCGGCTACATTGCCGGCGAGCAGACGCTCTTCTCCGGAATCCGCAAACTCCCAGCCGGGCACACTCTCGAACTCACCGAAAATGGCGGGCTGACCATCCGCCGCTACTGGGATCTATCGGTCGCCGAAGATCCCGAACCCCGCGAGCGCGGCTATTATGTCCGCGGGTATCGCGAGTTGTTAGAGGAAGCGGTCTCCACGCATCTGATGAGTGACGTGCCCTTGGGAGTATTTCTAAGCGGAGGTCTCGACTCTAGTGCGGTCGCTGCCCTAACCGCGAAAAGCCGCCGCGAGCCCATCCAGACGTTCGCAGTGGGATATGCCGAGCAAACCTACAGTGAACTCCCTTACGCCAAAATTGTCTCCGACCACATCGGCTCACAGCATCATGAGATCCAAGTCACCCGCCAGCAGTTCTTCGACAGCTTGCCGGACGTGATCTGGCATGAAGACGAGCCGGTCTGCTGGACATCCAGTGTCGCGCTATACCATCTCGCCAAGTTCACCCGCGAACATGTTACGGTTGTGCTGACGGGAGAAGGTAGCGACGAAACACTCGCCGGCTACACGCGTTATGCGTGGACGGTTTGGAACGCCCGCATGGACTCGGTCTACCGCCGCCTCACACCGTCGGTCTTGCAGGCTTTCGTTCGCGAACAGATTCACTCCGCAAAGCTAGGAGCAACACTGCGCAGGAAAGTCGAACATACTTTCCTCGGCCGTGACGGAGCCTCGTGGCCTTCCTTCTACTTCGATAACTTCTATTCCGCCTTCTCGGCGGCGGAGCAGAGGCAACTACTTAGCCCTGAGCTCCAGGGCTACGCCGACTCCGCCTGCGCAAGCTCCATGACAGTCTGGGAGCGCTCTTCGGGAACTTTGCTGAAGCGCCTGCTTTACACCGACATCAACACTTATCTCGTGGAGTTGCTCATGAAGCAAGACCAGATGAGCATGGCGGCCTCCCTCGAGAGCCGCGTGCCATTCCTGGATCATCTTCTGGTGGAATTCGCCGCCGGGATCCCGTCTTCGTTCGCGCTGAAAGGCCTTGAAGGAAAAAGCATTCTGAAATCCGCGGTAGAGGATCTTCTGCCCCATTCAATTATCTACCGTCGGAAGATGGGTTTTCCTACACCCTGGTCGGAATGGCTCGTGGGAGCACAACTGCAAGAACTGGAAAACCTGTTGATGGAACCCCGAAGCATACGGCGCAACCTTTTTCAGCCGGACGCGATACGAAGGATCTTTGCCGAACATCGCAGCCGCACCCGCGATAACTCCAACCGTATCTGGAGGCTCCTCAACCTGGAATTGTGGTTCCGCGTCTTTGTCGATCGCGACTCTTCCCCGCTGAGAAAGTCCGGCGGTTCCTCGTTGGCAACAGCTTCAACCCACTCTACCGCGCGTTTTTCTTAGGAGCACCCGCTGCCGTCGCGTTTCGTCAAATACCACCTTCCGACCGCATCGGAGGCTCAAGAGACTCACCGGTAGCGGCGGGAGATGCAGCATGATCGCACAAACTCGCACACTCATAACCACGACAGGTCGTCACTCATGAGTATCTTCCCTAAGGGCGTATGTTGCTTCAGCCACAGCTTCGCGGCGTGCCGGCTTTCGTAGGCAAGCCGCATCCCCTTCCATCCAGACTCATCCCCCCGCGTTCCTTTCGTCGCCAGCTCATAGCCTAGGGTTTCCAGCGTCCGCCCAACCATACTCTCGAACACAGCGAGTTCCTCGGTTGCAAAATGTCGCCGCCACCGCCCCACCGGGTCGAACACCTTATTGTCAGATTCCTTCTGGAACGACGTATTCGGATCTCTCACCGACCCAATTCCTACCTTGAGAATCCTGTCATAGTCGAGGTCGTGCTCGATGAAGTCACTGAGCCTCGCCAGGACCGGGCGCGGATTCTGGATCAAATCCTCAAAATGAATCTCGGTGTAATCAACCCCCAGCGCGCTCCCACTTGCTCGCCCCTTGTTGACCATCCACTGCCAATATAGCCCCGCGACCAGCACGCTCTTGCCCCGGTCCCAAGGAAACGGGCGGATCCAGCCTTGCTTCTCGAGGGAGAGTGCCGCATCTCGTCCATCCCGCAGAATGTGCACAACCAGCGCTTCCGGGAAAGCCCGCTTGATCGCAGGGAGGTAGAACATATGGTCCGGCGTGCATTCCGCCCAGCGCTCTACGCCCTGCCTGCGCGCTATCTCCTCCATCACGATCCGCAGAAAGTCTCCACCACTCCGGCATTCCTCCAGAATCTTTTTCTCGATCTCCCTCGCTTCCAGCCCAGAGCGTGTAAACAGCTTGCTCCCGAGCCAGACTTTCATCAGGGCCTCGCGGTTGCGCCGCACACTCAGATCGCCGAAGTGCGGCACCAGCAGGTTGAAGACGTTGGATTCGGTTTCATAGACGGCGAAATTGCCCGCCGACAGGATCATGTGGTAGAGGAGGGTCGTCCCCGAGCGGGGGCACCCCAGCACAAACACCGGACGCCTGCCTTTGCTCAGGGAAGAATTCATCGTTAGCCGGTCCGTCGCTTATTGATCAAAGCGGACTACTCCTCACGCCTTTCTCCTTCAGCAACGATAGGTACAAATCTTCGTAGCGGCGGCAGATTACGTCGATGTGAAAAGACGACCGCGAAAACTCCCGTGCGCGCTGCGCGCAATGGAGGCGCAGGTCCCCGTTTTGCACCAGTCGTAGCAATACCTCCACGAGCCGATCTTCATTCCCCAGAGGGACCAGCATCCCAGTCTCTCCGTCCTTCACCAATTCCGGGTTCCCACCTACGTTGGTCGCGACCACCGGCACACCAGCCGCCATCGACTCCAGGATCACGTTGGACAAACTCTCCGACGAGGAGATCAGCACGCTCACATCCACGCTCGACAGAATAGCTGAAATATCGTGGCGCTCACCAGCGAACTTGACCCTGTCGGTAATCCCTAGCTCGGCGGCCATCGCCTCCAGTCCCGGTCGGAGCGGCCCGTCGCCCACTAGCAGGAACTCCACCTCGGGCATCTCTCTCGCCATACGGGCGGCGGCACGCAGAAAAGTGGAATGGTTCTTCACCGGATCGTTCATCCTCGCGATCATCCCTACGCGCACTACTCCCGGCCGGCGGGGAATCGCCGGCTCCGAGCGCTCGAACAGCCGCTCCGGCAGCCCGTTCGGAATGATTTCCAGCTGGCGCTCCGGCAGACCCGCTTTGCGCAGCCGCTCTGCCGCAGCGCGGGAGTTGCACAGCACCCGGTCACACATCCGGAATATCTGTAACTGCGTCCAGAATTGCGCTGGGGTCAGCAGGTCTCCCAATTGCCTGTGGCTTCCCAGGACTACGGCTACACCTGCCAAACGCGCCGCCGGCACCATCATCACGTTGGTATAGAAATCAAACGCGTGTGCGACTACTGATCGGTGCTGCCGCATGTAGCGCGCGATCGCCAGCCGGGCGCGATGGGACTGCATGCGGAATAAGCTCCCGCCAGGGGGGAATTCGGGAATCTCCCCCACCCGCGAAACCAGCCCTCCGATGCGCCGCAGACATGCGGGCTGTACATCGAATCGTTCTCGGCTTAATGCCTCCACCAAGACCACGAACTGCTGTTCACTTCCTCCGACCTCGAGCGAGTTCGTCATCAGGCAGACGCCCGGTCGCGCGGGTTTCAACGCGTCCGCTGCTTTTGGATTGAAGTGATCCCGCGCAAGTTCCGGCAACTAGAGATCTCCCGGGTGGGCCATGGCCAAGCAGGCCATCCGTGGCCAACCCTCCGCGCAAGTTTGAATTGATAGAATACAGGAGGGCCGGGAACCGGCGCAGAGATTACTGCATTACCGTACAGACAGTCTCTGGTGCAGACTATCCTCCTGGGCCAACTCAATTGCGTTTCCGCTGGGTCTAGAGCGCTGTGCCGATGCCCACATGCCCGCACTAACAGGGGGTAGCGTTACCTCGTGAGGATTCTGGTTCTCGACGGTGATCAGAACCAGGCTGTCGCCTGCGTGCGGTCGCTTGCCCGGCAACGCCACACGGTCTGGGTGGGAGAATCGCGCTCCTGGTCCAAGGCCGGATGGTCTCGCTTCTGCGTCGGCACGTTTCAGTACGCATCGCCGCAATCGCACCCCGATCAGTTTCTCGATGATTTGCTCGCGGAATCTCAAAAGGAACCCGGTACGCTTGTACTTCCTATGACCGAGGCAACCACCCTCATGATCTCGGCTTACCGCGAGCGTTTTGCCGCCATCGGAGCACGGTTCGTGCTCCCCGCGCATGCCGACCTTCTTCGCGCCGTCGACAAGAGCCAAACCACGGATCTGGCCCGATCACTCGGCATGGTAGTTCCCACTACTTTGACCGCTAGCTGCAGCGAAGCAATTCCCGCCGCCGTTCGGGCTATGCGATTCCCTGTAGTTCTCAAGCCACGTAGCTCCGAGGAATCCACGGCGCAGGGCAGGATGCGCGCTACGGGGCGCCCGCGCTACGCGCGTGATGATGCCCAGATGCAGCAGGCGTTTTCGGAACTGCGCCAGACCTGCTCATCCGTCCTGGTGCAGGAGTTCGTGGAGGGAACCGGCGCCGGATACTTTGCGCTCATGAATCGTGGCCAGCTGCGCGCCGAATTCGCTCATCGGCGCATCCGCGATGTCCATCCTACCGGCTCTGGCAGCGCTTTACGCGAGAGCGTTCTGCCCGACCCTAAGATCCGCCATTTCAGCCTGGCTATGCTTCGCGCTCTGAACTGGCATGGCGTCGCTATGGTTGAATTTCGCCTTCGTGACGATGGCGTCCCCGTCTTCATGGAGGTCAACGGACGCTTTTGGCACTCCTTGCCGCTGGCCTGCTCCGCAGGAGCGGATTTTCCCGCGTTGCTCGCCCGCATGGCCGAATTCGGCGATGTCGAGCCTCCGTCACCCTACAAAATTGGCGTTCGTTGCCGCTGGCTGGTAGGTGACTTCCGCCACCTCGTCGAGGTCTGGAGGGGCCGCCCGCCCGGCTATCCGGGAGTCTTTCCCGGCCGCTGGACCACGCTGCTTGCGGAATTGACGCCCCGGCTTGGCACCTTCCACGATAATTTCATGTGGCATGATCCTCTTCCGGAACTGGGCGACTGGATCCGCTTTAGCCAGCAACTCCGGGAGCGCGGCTTCCAACGAGGGCTCGTATGATGCTGAAAGCTGCTCTGCATGCCCACAGCACCTACTCCGACGGGGAGTTTACTCTGTCTGAGATCAAGCGGATTTTCTCCGGGCAGGGATGCTCTGTGCTCTGCATGACCGATCATGCCGAGAGTTTCGATGAGCTCAAGCTCGCCGACTATATCCGCGAGTGCGCCGCCCTTTCGGACGAGCAGTTCAGCTTCATCTGCGGGCTCGAGTACGAGTGCGAACAGCGCATGCACATCCTGGGATATGGCGCCTCTACTCTAGCCCACACCAAGGATCCGCAAAAAGTAATCCGGCATATCGAGGAGCATGGTGGTCTCGCCGTGATTGCCCATCCCAAAGACGCCATGTTTTCCTCAATCGAGAGCTTTGACGTGCTTCCTCTGGGCATCGAGACTTGGAATTCCAAGTACGACGGCCGCTACGCCCCTCGTCCCGCGACCTTCGATTTACTCCTCCGCCTGCGCCATCGCCGCCCCGGTATGCGGGCCTTCTATGGACAGGATCTGCACTGGAGAAAACAATTCCGCGGCTTGTTCACCCAACTCGAGTGCGATTCGCGCACACGCGAGGCTGTCCTCGGAGCACTGTCGGCAGGCGCTTACTTCGGCCTGAAGGACGATCTTCGCTTGCCCTCCTCGGGCGAACTCTCTCCCGAACTCATGGCTCGCTTTGCGGCGCAGCACGCCAAATCTGACCGCATGCGCAACTTCGTCAAAGCTGGCAAAAACGTCATCGACCGCCTCGGTATCACAGTACCTGCTTCCATCAAGGCCCAGCTGCGACGTATCTTCTGAGAATCCCTATGCGCCCCGACGAGACTCTCTACCTCATGTATCACGAGCTCGAGACCCCTGGCCGGCCGCTCAGCCAGAGCGAGCCGGGTTATGTGCGCTACGTCCTCACCGCACAGAAGTTCTGTGAACAGATGGATTGGTTGCAGAGGGAGGGAATCCGCGGGCTTTCTGTTTCCCAGGCTCTGACGGAAAACCATCCCCGAGGAATCGTGATCACCTTCGACGACGGTTGCGAAAGCGACCTGAGCGTCGCTGTTCCTCTGCTCCAGAAGACCGGCTTTGGTGCGACCTTCTACATCACATTGGGATTTCTAGGCCGTCCCGGCTACCTCGTCCCGAGCCAGGTGCGCGAGATGGGAAGTGCGGGGTTTGACATTGGCTGCCACTCCATGACCCATTCATACCTCGGCGATCTCGATGAAGCTGGCTTGCGTCGCGAGATCGCCGAGGCCAAGACGCAGCTTGAGGATATCCTGGGGCGTCCCGTGTACCACTTCTCGTGTCCCGGCGGCCGCTGGAGCCCGCAGGTTGCCCGGGTCGCCGAGCAAGCAGGCTACCGTAGTGTCGCCAGCAGCCGCATTGCCGTCAACCGAAGCGGCTCCGATCCGTTTCACCTCGCCCGCGTCGCGGTCATGCGTGGCATGGAGCTCACGGCATTTCAGGACTTGTGCCATGGCAGGAACCTCTGGCAACTCCAGCTCCGCGACTTCTTCCGAGTCGCAACTCGCCGCGTGCTCGGCAACACGCTCTACGACCGTCTACGCCAAAGAATCCTGGAGAGTCGTTCTCCAGCCAAGACTCCGCGAGGTTGAACACAACCGAGTCTTGACTCGGACTCCTTCATTCTCCTCGCAAATCCTCCGGGTTTCTCGCGCGCAGAGATTCTCTTCGGAAATGAAATGATGAACCTTGGAATGATGAACCATGCACTCAGGATCTGGCTTTGTTTCGACTCCGGCTCGCAGAACCGTTGGCCTTGCGCAATAGTTCCTCAATCGCAATCACTTTGGCGTCCCAGGATTCAGACGCCATCTTAGCCGAACGATCCGCCGAAGGTCCCGACTCCCCCTTCTTCAGAACCGCGTCGATCTCCCGCTCATATTCTTCCGCTGTGCTCGCCAGAGCCACAAGGCCGGCATAGCGGGCCACCTCCGGAATCGGCGACGCGATCACCGGCAATCCGGCGGCAAGGTATTCGCGCAGCTTCAGCGGATTGGCATTCACCGTCAGCTCGTTATTTACAAACGGCAGCAGGGCCACGTCAAACCCGCGCAGAAACTCGGGTAGCCGCTCGTATGGCCGATGTCCCAGCAAATGCACATTACTCAAGCCATCAAAAACCTTCAGATCAACATCCGAGCGTCCAATCAGCACAATTGACCAAGCTGGCCGCCGTCTAGCAAGTTCCGCCAGAAGAGCTAAATCCACCCAGTCGGCTAGCAAACCAGTGAATCCCAGAATGGGTTTTGGCAACGACTTCAGCTCCTGTGCGATTGGAGTACCGGCGCTCGTGGCCTTGCGGAAAAACTCATAATCCACCCCATGGGCCACCAGGTAGGTATTGGGGTTATATTTTTTCTTGCGCTCATACAGCCCCGCCGCTGAACACAAAACGACATCCGCTTTGCCGAGCAGTTCCAGTTCGCGCTCCGCCACTTCCGCCCCGGCATCGCTGAACGCAGAAAACTCGTCCACGCAGTGATACACGATGGTGTCTTCACCCAAAGTTCCAACAACGTCTGCCGAGGTTGGAGCAAAGGTGTAGGTGATCGCCCGCCGGATCTGCAACTGCGCCAGGGCACGCCGAATCTGCGCTCCCAGCAACTTGCGGTTAAATCCGCGAACCGCAGCATTGCCGTGAAAAGGTATGTAGAGCGGGGTTAGAACCCAAATCCCTTCTTGCACCTGCACCAGTCCTTGGCGAAACCCCGCCAACTTCTGGAACACGCGTCGGAAGTCCTTGCTCGCCATCTGGGGCCGGCGGTTGTTGACGGAATTAACCCACAGGATTCGCCGGTTGCGAGCAAAACGCAACATCAGATGCTTCTTGCTCAGAGGATCTGCATACCAATCGTTGGCAAAGCAAATTATTCCGTCCCAATCCGCATCTTGCTCCTGATCGTTCCCCACTACACCCATGCCTGCCGTCACTTAACCTCCACGGCAACCGACTTGCGCTCCACGCCGCTTCCTTCGTCTTGGCGGTCTCCTCGAGCCACTGCGCAATAGATATCAAGCCACTGTTCCCGGACTGTTTCCCAGCGGTAGTCTTGTGCCTGGCACCGGGCATTCCCGGCGAGTGTTCGCGCCAATCCCGGCTCGCGGAGCAGCCTGAGGACGTTTTCGCCAAGCTGCCGCCAGTCGCGCGGCGGTGAAAGCAGTCCTGTGCGCTCGTCCTCCACAATGTAGCGAATCCCGTCCGGCGCCGTGCTCACTACGGGAAGTCCCGCCGCGAATGCCTCCAGCACCGAGACCGGCATGTTATCCAGAATCGAGGCGTTGACAAAAATATCGGAGCGGTCATACCAGGCCCCAATCCGCTCTCGCGAAACTCTTCCCGCAAATTCCACATGGTTCAGCCGCAACTCCCCGACCAGTTCCCGCACCTTCGGTTCGAGTGAACCTCCGCCCGCGAGGATCAGTTCCGCCTCCGGGTAGGCCTTCTGCACCAATCCGAACGCCCGCACGACATCGTCCACCGCGTAGTAAGGCTCGCAACCTCGCGTGCAAATCAGGACCGGGCGCACCTCGCTGCGTTCGCGATACCAGATCCGTTCTCCGTCTACCAAGTTCGGAATCACCTCGGCCGTGATGCCGAATTCTCGGAAGACATCCCGCAGGTACGCCGAAGGGACGACTTTCCTTCCCATTCGGCGCAACATGGCTCGCGCCAGCTGGGAACGCGAAAGGTGGTCTTGCGCTTCCCCGCTCCGGTAGTTCACAATCGTTTTCTTTCCTCGCAGCCGAGCGACAATCCAGGCTGGAACCGGCGCCAGCCAGAAGGACCAATAGGACGCGGAAAAAATGTGCACCAGGTCCACATCACTCACCGCTCTCCACAACCTTGCCCAATAAAACGGGGCGCCGACAACCGTCCGCACAAATGGCACGCGCTCTATCCAGCGCAGCAACTCCGGGAACTCAGGTTCAATGGGCATAAACTTCGCTTCCACAGAAGCATCGTTTCGCCAGTTCTGCACCAGCAGATCGGCTTGTACCGCTTGCCCCCCGACCTTGCGGAGCGACGGTGCCACGATTACCACTCTCAGGCGCTCCTGCTTTTTCGCAGACAGCATCGTCCGGTTGTCGGCGCCGGTCTGCACCGCGTCGGGAGATTCTGTTTGCGGCCGCGCATCCGCCGGCGCTCCGGTCGCCGCGTCCCAGGCTCGGGGCTCGACTGCGCCCGGCACTCGCTCCAGGAAATTCCGGTGCCACAACTCGAATAGCAGCAATTGCCAGAGGACTCCGGAGTGATCCCTTTTGCCCGAGACGTGTGCTTCGACTATTGCCCGCACGGCATCAGGGTTGAAATAGCCTCGTTGCAGACTGCGAGGGTCCAGCAATATCTGGTGCAATTCGTTTTTCATGTCCTGCCGCATCCAGTGCACTAAAGGCAGCGCAAATCCCTGCTTGGCCCGGTGCAGCACTTCCCGCGGAACCCCCACCCGTTCCGCCAGTTTCTTCAGGATGTACTTCCGCGTCCCGCCGCGGTACTTCCACTTGGCGGGCAGACCGGTGACCCACTCAACAAACTCGTGGTCGAGGATCGGCGCCCGCACTTCCAGCGACGCTGCCATGCTCATGCGATCCACTTTCGCCAGCACGTCCGCAGTCATGTAGGTCTTCGTATCCAGATACAGAAGACGACTCAGCGGGTCCTTAGCCGGCCCGCGGTCGTAGTACTCGCGAAACTGTAGAAACGGGTCGGGAAGATGCGAAGCCAGTTCCTGAAAGTCCCGGGAGAAAAGTGCCCGATCCCGGTCGCAGGCGGGAAGAAAAGATACGCCGTCCAAATACCGGTCGCGGGACGACAGCGACAGATTCCAACTTAACTTGCGTCCCCGCAGCGTCGAAGGCAAGTGCGGATAGACGTGTCTGCGATACTGTCGGCCAACCCAGCCCGGAATGTGATCGAAGTGGCGCCGCTTCAGGTTGACCGCGTAGCGGTCATAGCCTGCAAATAATTCGTCGCCTCCATCGCCCGCCAGCGCCACCGTTACATGCTTCCGCGCCATCACTGATACATGGTAGGTCGGGACGATGGAGGAGTCGCCGAAAGGCTCTTCCATCATGCAAGTCAGCTTCTGCAAAGTCTCCCAGAGATTCGGCTTGACCACCATTTCGTGATGGTCTGTTCCGAATCGATTGGCAACGATCTTCGCGTATTGCAGCTCACTGAAGTCTTCATTCTCGAAGCCGATCGAGAATGTCTTCACTGGAGAGGAACTGGCCCGCGCCATCAGAGCCACTACAATGGAAGAATCCACCCCCCCACTCAACAGAGCCCCCAGCGGGACTTCGCTGATCAACCGGATGCGCACCGCATCGGCCAGCCTCCGTTCCAGTTCGTCCAGACATTCCTCTTCGGAACTAATTTGGTTTGTGCCGTATTCCGGAAGGTCCCAGTATTGCTGCACCCGCACGGTTCCCTTCTCGAACTCGAGCAGGTGCCCAGGGGGGAGCTTGTGAATACGCCGGTATGCCGTGTACGGGTCGGGAATGTAGTCGAAATAGAAAAATTGCAGGACGCCTTCTGGATCTACTTCCGCCAGGTGCGGAGCAACCGCCAGAATTGCCTTGATCTCAGAGCCGAAATACAGGCGACTGCCATCCAGTGCGTAATGTAACGGCTTCTTTCCCAGCCGGTCGCGGGCCAGCAGGAGATATTGTTTGCGCTCATCATAGAGGGCGATGGCAAACATCCCTCGCAGCTTCTTGACGAATTCTGGACCGAGGTCTTCATAAAGATGAACGATCACCTCGGTATCGGTATGGGTGTAAAACTTGTGGCCTTTCTTTTCGAGCGCGGCCCGCAGTTCCGGGAAGTTATAAATCTCCCCGTTGAAGACAACCCAGATCGTCTGATCCTCGTTGTGGATGGGCTGGCGGCCTCCCGAGACGTCGATGATGCTAAGCCGCCGCATGCCGAGTCCGGCGGGGCCGCGCACATAAATGCCCTCGTCATCCGGTCCACGATGCACGATCGTCTGGCACATCCGCCGGACTTCCTCGGCTCTTGCCGCGTCCCCTCGTCCAAGGACAAAGCCCGCTATACCGCACATCGGTCAACCTCGGACTTTTCGGAATTCTCGGATCCCGTACTTTGCAGCGGCCGCCGTCCCTGCACTGAAATTGGCTCGAGAATCACTCGCAGATCTTGCAGCCCGCAATCCTCAAACCACCGGAACACTTCTTCGTACGTGTGCTTGGACTGGTACCACGGCGAATACCAATCCAAGGTATCGAGGACTCGCCATTGCGCATCCGGATTGAACGACATTGGCAGAAGATATTTCATCACCCCGCTGATCGGCTTGCCCACGAGCGGGATGGCTCGGAGAAACCGGTGCAAACCGTACATAGGCACCGCAACGTAAGATAATCGGTAGAGGATCTTCGGCGACATTCGCCGAGTCACCTTCCGGTACACGTCGCTCATTCGGTACCACTTGTGGTACCCGCTGTAGAGCCAGATGGCGATACGGCCGCCGGGCTTCAGCAATCCAGGCAGGACTTTGAAAGCCCGCTCGCAATTCGGAGTGTGGTGCAGTACGCCTATGCTGTAAATGTAGTCAAAGCTCGCGGGCGCGAAAGGCAGGTGGAAAACGTCCGCCTGGAAAAAAACAGCTTCCCGGTCCCTCAGATTCTCGACTGCTGCTTCCTCCGCAAGGCTGAGGTCGATCCCCACGACATGAGCGCCCCAGCGTGTAGCCACCTCAGCAAACCGGCCCATTCCGCATCCCACGTCCAGTACCAGCTTGCCCGCGAGTTCCTCAGGTGTGAAACCCGTCCGGCGACGAAAGTCGGACTCCGAACGTCGGTCTTCGCCGCTGTCCAATTGAGCGTCCCGGAATGTCAGCCACTGGAAACCAAAGCTCCCCGCATAGTGCTGAGCATCGACGAACCGTACGACATTTTTCACCACCGGATATTGCCGCCCGCACCCTTCGCAAATCAGGCCAGCCTCCTCCCGGCGAAGCGTACCTTGGCATGACAAGCAGCGCAGGATTGCCAACACCTGATCAGCGAGTCCGGTCCAGTTTCGTGTTTCTGTCGTTTCCATAGATGCCTTCATCGGAGTATCTGTTCCACAAATTACCCTTCGTTGGGGGTTTCCTCGGTGTTTCGTTCGCACCTTGGGGAGACTGCTCCGAAACCAAGCGATATAACACTGATGTATATGCCATCATGAAATACGGAAAAATGTGGTATTCGAAGCTGGCAAACATAGCCCCCACAGCGAATGCAACTAGACTCGCCCCCAGGGCTCCATTGAACAGGCGAATCTCTGGATTCTCTCGGTACGCGGACAGCAGACGGATCCTTCTGAGGTTTCGCAAGGACAGGTAGAGGATTGCGAGGAAGAGAATCAGCGCCGGGAACCCTCCTTCCGCCGCCAACTCCGTGTACGTGTTATGCGTCACACGCCAGGTGAGTGTTGCCGCACCAAAGTTGCCCGCACCGATGCCAAAAATAGGATGATGAATCGCTTCCTCAATACTCTCCACTAGCAACGCGCGCCGGGCCTCCCATGACCCATGGTCCCCCGAACCTTCGATGTTTCCCTGAAAGATGCTCGCAACTCGCGCCAGGTAATGAGGTGTTGCCATCACCACGCCCGCCGCCACGACGCTGAGAATGAGCGCCCCGGCAATCAAATAAAAGCGCTTGCCCTTGATACCAAACTGCCACAGGCAGATCACCATGGCGACCGCCATCGCCAGCAAACCGCTGCGAGAGTAGGTGAGGACCACTCCGAGCAGCATGGACAGTATTCCCACTGTCCAGGCTGCTGTCTTGGCCATCCCCTTGGTCAGCAGGACGAAGGCCAGGCACAGTGGCCAATTGATCGCGATGTTGATAGCCAAATCATTGGGATTCTCAAAAATCCCGCCCAGCGCACCGATCAGCCGCCCTTGGTCCGTATGATGGATTGCGATGGACACGACAGTTGTAGCCATCATCGCAGCTGCCTGGACCCAGAGAAGCCGGCGCAGCTGGACAAAGTTATCGATGACCAGAGTTACCAGGAATGCCACCACGACGCCCTTCGAGAATTTCTCGAAGACCACGGCAAACGCCCCCATGCGCCAATAGGCGAAGGGAATCGCCACGATCAGATGGGCAAAGAGGAGTAAGAGCAGCTTAAACTCCAGGGGAAACTTTCTCTTGGACCGCCCGGAGGCCAGCGTAACGATCAGCGCAATGAGCGCGACCCCTCCTATGATCTTCTCCAGGGGGATTACCTTCAGGCCTGGGATTAGCTCTTCCGGGCGCGTGTAGTAGAGAAACGTGAAGAGCAGCAGAGCGCCATACGCCAGCGTGTTCTTCTCCCGCTCCGTCCTCTTATCGACCGCCCTTGCCAGAGTTGCCACCCGGTACGCTCCTCATTCCAATTTCGCCCCGCTTCTCCTTGTTAGCGCCCCATTCCGTCTTCCGTCCACCCGCGAAGTTGGCAAAAGCCACTAGCGCCGCCGCATTCAAAACCACAAAGGTCAGCGCGACGTTGGCGGTGCGGGCCAGCAGCCCGCGCTTCAGTCGTAGCAGCGCCAGCAAGCTTAGTCCGTAGAACGCAACCTGCAGAAACCACGCTATGCGGTAAAGCGAACCTGGGAGCAGCGCCGAAGTTGCGAACACCACTAACAAGGCAAAAGGCGAAACCAGGCGCAGAAGCTTGTGACTGATGAACTCAAAGCGGATCGGATTGCGGCTGCTCAAAAGCCAGGGCGCTAACTGCAGGAGTTGATAGTTGCCGTTCAGCGTGCGCACCTTGCGGGCAAACTCTCGCCCCGTTCCCAAATCCACGCTGTCCCAAGCCCGGGCCCGTGGCTCAAACACCACACGCTTCCCTTGCTTCGCGACCTGCATGGGAACATAAACGTCGTCCAGAATCGTTCCCGCAGGGACGGAGACCAACAGTTCGCGCCGCACGGCGTAGAGAGCGCCAGTCGCTCCCACCACCGAGCCCGACGCCGCTTCCAGTTTTCGGATTTCTTTTTCCACCCGCCAATACAGGCTCAGGCCTTCCGTGGCCTCGGCCGATTCTGGACTTCCCAACATCAACTCTCCGCTTACGCATCCGACTTCCGGATCTACGAAATCCTCAGCCAACGCTCGCAAAGCGCAGGGCTCGACCTTCTGGCGCGCATCCGTAAACATCACGAGGTCTCCCTGCGACATCTGGATGCCATCGTTCAGCCCACAAGCCTTGCCCCGCGGCAATTGGTTCATCACCGTGCACAAACGCGGATTGCCGCATTCGCGAAGAATGCCTTCGGTCCCATCGACAGATCCATCCGAGACCACGATCACCTCATACCTTTGTGCGGGATAATCCAGTTCAAGCAGGTTGTGCAGCTTTTCGCGCAACACCTTCTCTTCGTCGCGCACCACCATCACGACGGACACCGAGGGCTGGTTCGGCCCGCGCCGCACCGGTCGCGGACAGAGCCGGGCGCGCAACCACAACCAGGCGATGTACCCCACATACGTGTAACCGATCAGGCCAGCCGACGACCAGAATAACCACTTCACTGCGCCCCCCGGCCCAGCACCACGATCTTTATGGTGTGGAACATGATCAGAAAATCCAGTCCAAAGGAGGCATTCTTGATGTAGAACAAATCGTATTGCAGCTTCTCTCGAGCGTCATCCAGTGTGTTTCCGTACTTGTACTGCACCTGCGCCCAGCCGGTAATGCCGGGACGTACCATGTGGCGCACGCCGTAGTAAGGAATCTCTTTGCTCAGCCATTCGACAAATTCCGGCCGCTCCGGGCGCGGTCCCACAAAATGCATATCGCCCTTCAGCACACACCACAACTGCGGAATCTCGTCCAGCCGCGAGGAGCGCAAGAACTTGCCCACTCGCGTGATCCTCGGATCATCGTCCGTCGCCCACGTCGCACCGGTGTCTGCCTCTGCGTCGACCCGCATAGTGCGGAACTTGTAGCAATAAAAAACTACTCCTCGCCGCCCCACCCGCCGCTGCCGGTACAGCACCGGACCGGAAGAATCCAGCTTGACGGCCAGCACAATGAAGGGAATCAGGGGCAACGAGATCACGGTTCCGGCGAGCGCAACAAGAAAGTTCAGCGTCCGACGAACCACCCGGAAGAAACCACTAAAGCGGAAGCCTTCGGCGAAGATCAGCCAGCTAGGATTCAACTGCTCCACCTCAATCCTGCCCGAGATCCTCTCCAGCCAGGACGTCGCCTCTTCCACTTTCACGCCTCCCAGACGCAAGTCCAGCAGTTCTTCCACCGGCAAGGTGCCGCGGCGGTCCGGCATAGCGACGATTACGCGATGCACGCCCTTATCCCGCGCCAAAAGACCAAGGTGCGATGCCACAGTGCCCCGGGTCAATTCGCCTTCAACATCCCCGGTCCATCCCACCACTTCAATCCCCAGCCCGGAGCGCTCGCGCAAACCTCTCACCAGCCGCTGCGCACGTTCTCCTGTACCCAAAACGTAAACCCGCTCGCGCAGAAAAGGCCGTTTCACCATCCAGGAATAAGCCCCGCGCCAGCCCAGAAGCGTGAAGGTCAGAATAATGAATCCTGCCAGCGCCGACCCGTTTCCTGGCACAATGCTGGGATAGACGAAACCGACAGCCGCCACGATCAGTGCCACAAGACCAAGCACTAGCAAGAGCCGCATGATCTGGTCCCACCGCGCTCCCAAGCTTGAAGAATCGTAGAGATCAAACCAGTGGGAAAACAGCAGCACAATCCCCGTGACCGCCAGAATCTTCAGATACCCGTGTTCGACATTGAGCAGAAGCCAGCTGTCCTCCCGGTTCTGCAACATCGTTCCCAGTACGAACGAAGTCCAGACTATGAGAGCCTCGCCCACGAAAAGAACCAGTGCGCGCAGCGGGTAATAAACTTTGAACAACCGGATCACGTTTTCCCTATTTCCCTAGGACTTGGACTCGGTCACATTCTTCTGCTGTGCGTCGTAGTAATAGCGCGTATATGACATGGCTTCACTGTCCGTGCCGTTCAGCACCACTCCCACCAGGACCTGATCGGGAAATTCCTGCCGCGCCCGGCGCGCCATATCGACCGGCGTAGCATTCGAGCGCACCACCATCAGCACGCCGTCACAGGCCTTCGCCAGCACGCTGGCATCGGACACCGGCACAGCCGGCGGTGAATCGATGATGATCCAGTCGAACAGAGCCTCCACCCGCTGCAGTAGAAACTTCAGCCGCCCGTTGGCCACCAGTTCGGCGGGATCGGAAATCTCCTGACCACTGGGAATAAAAAACAGGTTCTCCATCGGCCCGCGCTGCATGATCGAAAATTCGTCGCTTCCTCCCTGCAGATAGTCCGCCAGACCGGGAGACGAAGTTGTACCCAGCATCATGTGCAGCCGCGGACCGCGCAGGTCGGCATCAATCAACAACACACGGCGTCCGTGCTGGCGCACTAACACCTGTGCGAGGTTCGCCGCGGTGAAGGATTTACCCTCTTTGGGCAGCGCGCTGGTCACCAGGATCTTTTTCAGCGCCATCTTCTCGCGCGCGTGGTAAAGCCGGGAACGCAATGTGCGGAACTCCTCGATACCCCGCCCGTTATCATCGCCGTTGAAAAATAGCATCGTCTTCTGATCGGGCGTCCACGGCAGCTGCGGGCAGCGCGCCAGCAAAGCATCGAGACTAAAGGGACTCGCGAACGAAGGCATTCCTGACCCGAGGGGAACGCCAACCGTGGGCATTGCCGCCGCGGTTGTTCCTTCCGCCGCAGCCGTCATAGGCGGCTCCGCCGCCGCTGCCGCGAAACTGGGTTGAGATGGACCTCCCTGCGATGCCGCCCGTTCCTCTTCAGCTTTCTTTAACGCTTCATGAATTCGGCTCATACTTTCCTCTCCTTGGGGAGGCCCTTGTCATCTTCTTCTTCGCGCAACCGGTCAGCCAGGCTGGCCAGCGACCGCAAGGTCTCGACTAAATCAAATTTCTCCGGGCCCGCCGGCGGCGGTGGTGCCGTCATGACCCCTGCCGCCGTTCCGTCTCCCAGATCAAAGTCCCGCGCTACAACGTCCACTACCGAGGGCGCGATCACTCTCTGCTGGTCCACGAACGCGCTCACCAGGCAGTGTTCGCACAGCAGGTTGATGACCCGCGGAATGCCGCTGGCATAGCGGTGGATCGCGACCACCGACTCCGGATCGAAAATCTGCTGCCCGTTGGAACCCGCGATCCGCAACCGCTGCTGGACATAAGCTTTGGTTTCTTCCAACGTGAGCGGATGCGTCTTCGCCCGCAAAGTCAACCTTTGACGCAACTGCCGCAGTTGCGGTTGCTTCAGCTTCTGCTCCAGTTCGGGCTGACCCACCAGTACGATTTGCAGCAGCTTCTCCGTGAAGGTCTCTAGGTTCGTCAGCATTCGGATCTCTTCCAGCACCTCATCGGTCAGGTTCTGCGCTTCATCCACGATGAGGACCGCAGTCTCACCCGCCCGGTAGCGATCCAGCAGCCAGTTGTAGAGCCGCAGCAGGATCTGGCTCTTGGCCTTCGAATCGCACGGAATACCGAAGTCCGCCATCATGTAATCCAGAAACTGGGTGGTGTTCAGGCGCGAGTTGAAGATGAAAGCGGTCGCCACCTGCTGCAGGCGCAACCACTCCAGCAGCTTGTTGATCAGCGTGGTCTTGCCCGTTCCCACTTCCCCGGTCAGCAGCACAAACCCTTTGCGGCTCTGGATGCCATAGGTCAGGCAGGCCAGCGCCTCCTCGGTGTGCCGCGTCAGAAACAAATAACGCGGGTCGGGATTGACGTTGAACGGATT
>Ga0302320_10003069_pt1 | contig 38955 bp, 31 predicted proteins | sample Bog_T0_3_FD_202130 | JGI IMG/M metagenome (GOLD analysis project Ga0302320, IMG submission 202130) | Peat permafrost microbial communities from Stordalen Mire near Abisko, Sweden - Bog_T0_3 | ecosystem: Environmental > Terrestrial > Soil > Wetlands > Peat | place: Sweden: Abisko, Stordalen Mire... | reverse complement strand
GCACCAGGCCCCACAAGGTGGTCCGCTCGGCCCCGGAGAAGCCGGCGTCGCGAGTGCGGCCGAGGGGCGAGAAGCTGTCGAAGTTCAGGTCGGCGGCAATGCGCCCGGCGGGAACGGGCGGGTGCTCCGCCAGGTAGCGGGAACCGAGCAGCCCGCTCTCCTCGGCGGTGACCGACGCAAAATAGGCGCTGCGCTTGGGTTTGGGGTCGAGCGAGGCCCAGGCGCGCGCCATCTCGATCAGCATCGCCGCGCCGGTGGCGTTATCGACTGCGCCGTTGTAGATCGCATCGCCTTTCACCGGCGGCCCGATGCCGAGGTGGTCCCAATGGGCGGTGAAGATCACAGCCTCGTTTTTCAATTGCGGGTCGGAGCCGGGGACCATGCCGATCACGTTCCCGGTGTCGAGCGGCGCGATGTGGAAGTCCATTTTCAACCGCAGCTTGGCCGACAGGGGCCGGGCGTGGAAGCCGCGCTGGTCGGCCGCGGCGAGCGCGCCGGCGAGCGTGAGCCCCGAGGATCCGAGCAGCTTTTCGCCGGATTGCGAGGTGATCCAGCCGGCCAGCACGAGGGCCGGAGTGCCGGGCGGCGGGTCGGCCTGGGGCATCGGACGGCCCTGGCCGCGGACCACCTGCCAGCCATAGCTGGCGGTCGGGGTAGTGTGGATGATGATGGCGCCGAGCGCGCCCTGGCGGGCCGCCTCTTCGAACTTATAGGTCCAGCGGCCGTAGTAGGTCAACGCCTTGCCGGCAAAGAACTTAGGGTCGTCGGAGGGCGGTTCGCCGGTAAACAGAACGACCACCTTGCCCTTCACGTCGACGCCCTGGTAGTCGTCCCAGGCGAACTCGGGGGCGCGGATGCCGTGGCCGACGAAGACCGTCGCGGCTTCGAAATCCAGCGCTGGCTGGCGGCGGTGGGTGGTGGCGACGAAATCCTCCAGCCAGCGCAGTTCGACGGTCCCGTCCAGGCCCACAATGGTCAGGCGGGCGCTCGCGCCGATGGGCTCGACGAGCTGCAGCGGGACCCGTTGGATGAAGCCGCCGTTGTCGCCAGCCGGCTTCAGGCCCGCCGCGGCGAACTGCGCCGCGATGTATTCCTCCGCCAGCAGACCGCCGCGAGCGCCCGGGCCGCGTCCCTCCAACAGATCGCTTGCCAGGAATTTTACATGCGGCCGGATGCGCTCGCCTTCAATGCGATCGGCTTGGGCGGAAAGCAGGATGGACGTGGCAAATAATACTGCAAATAGCTTCATAATGGTGTCCTTTTTGCCGCAAAAGGGGCGGCAAAACGAAAGGGCTGGAAGGCAAATCGCTCCATAAGGCCTGCGGCGGCGACTTTCTGGGCAATGAGCGCCGGGATGTGAAAGGTGGGCAGGGACCGTCTGCAGGGACACCACTCGGGGCGGCTGTCCGCGGGCAGCAACTGGCATGGTATTCATGTCATCATAGTAACGCGCGGGTGCTCAGGGTTTTTTCTATGGCGGCAACATTTGTGGGCCGCTGGGAGTCTTAGTTAAAGGGACTGAACCGCGGCGAGGAATCATAGATTGCGGACTATTGTCGCAGTGTTTTTGCTGAGTGTCGTCTCGGCTGTCGCCGGACCGGCGGGCGAAGGTTTGCCTCCGTTGCCGGGGGTGCATCACGACCAGGAGGGCGAGGAGCGGTACGAGATCGCGATCCAGAAAAGCCGCAAACGCCTGGTGCGGGGCGTGACGATGGTGGCCAAGTTCGTCGGCAAGATTCCCGGGCTCGACAACGTCGCGAACGTCGCGCGCCTCGAAGCCCGGCGACACGTGGCTTCGGACGGCACGATCAACTACGACGTGGTCGCCAGAGAAGGCGATAAGACCGTCCAGAAGGAACTGATCGTGCGCTTCATCAACCTGGAGATGGATACGCGCAGCCAGAACGCCGCCGCCGTGGCCATCACGGCTGCGAACTACAAGATCAAATACAAGGGTTCGATGGATCAGGCCGGTCGGAACACCGACGTGTTTGAGGTGCACCCGCGGAAGAAGCGAATCGGGTTGTTCAAGGGCGAGGTGTGGGTGGACACGGAAAGCGGATTAGCGGTGCACCAGACAGGGCAATGGGTTAAGAGTCCATCGGTGTTTGTGAAGAGTGTAAAATTCGTGCAGGATTTCGCGATCCGGGATGGATATCAGGTGCCGACCAGCACTTCGTTCACGACGCAGACGCGGTTCTGGGGCGTCGCCGAAATGAGCGTCGAATACACGGATATCAGCTGGGATGCGGACGCGGCCGCATCCCAGAGTCAGAACTGAACTGAGAAGATTCTGGTCTTACCAGCGCGGTTCGCGCCGGCGGAACCCGCCGCCACCACCACCACCCCGATTGAACCCGCCTCCGCCCCCGCCGCGTTCCTCACGGGGCCGGGCTTCGTTCACATTCAGCTTCCGCCCACCGAAATCGGCGCCGTTGAGCGCGGTGATTGCCCGATTAGCTTCCTCATCGTTCGGCATCTCACAGAAGGCGAAACCGCGCGACTTGCCGGTTTCACGGTCGGTGATGATGCTCACCCGATCCACAGTTCCGTAGCCCTCGAAGATGCTCCGGACAGAGTCTTCGGTCGAGGTGAAGCTCAAATTACCAACGAAAATATTCTTCAAGCAAACGCTCCTAACTGTACTTGACACCGGGTTTGCCAGGCTGGAGAGGGCGGACGCGGGAAAAACGAGCGCGGGCCTGAGAACTCGAACCTAACTGAAAGGGCATTCAAATACTCAGACAGAATACCAAACAACCGCAGTGTTGGGAAGAGTGCAGTTCCAAGGATTGTCTGGAATCCGTCGAATCCGAGCTCTCATTTCTCGCCGGGAGGAACCGGGCGGCATCGAGAGGTTGGCGAAAACACGGGTGAGGAGACGGCTTTCGGGCGCGAAAACCGGTGGACCGGCGGCTGAAGTCCACCCGGCGCGGTGCGGACAGAGCGCGGATGGAGCGAGGCGTGCGCGCCTGAGGGCAGAGACGTCAGTCACCGGTTTTCGGATGGTCCAGAAGCCCGGTGGCCCGGGCCAGTTCCAGCGTCAGGCGCTCACGGCTGTAGGCCGCGACCGAGTCGGGATCGGGGGCGAAGGAGCGGGCGCCCGGCTGGCCGCTCGCGCAGTCGTAGATTTCCTGCAACGTGAGGCCGATGGCCGCCGGGTCGTCGGGCGCGGTGCACCAACCGCCCCGCGTTTCCACGAGCACACGCTCCACCTCCCCGCCGCGGGGCGTGATGGCGAGGATGGGAATCCCGGTGGCCAGGTACTCGAACAGCTTGCCGGAGTGGACGGTCGGGGTGCCGATGAGCAGCAACAGGCAGTGGCTCTGTTCGAGTTGCCGGAAAGCCTCCTGCTGCGGCAGGAAGCCGGTTTGGAGGATGCGCGCGCGGCGGCCGGCGAACAAGGGTGCGGCGTCGGCGGAGACGCGGCCGATGAAACGGGTTTCGATTCTGTCGCGCCACGAGGGCGCCATCCGCTCGAGCGCATCGAGATACGGTTGTGGGGAATAGACCGGATTGGCGTACAGCGTGCCGAGGTAAGTCACGATCAGCGGCGGCAGGGGCGGCGGGCGGCGCTGAAAGCCGCGGAACGAGTCGGGGTCAAAGCCGTTGGGGATGCACACGAATTTGGCGGCGGGTTGGGCCGGATAGCGGTCGCGCAACCGGGCGAGCCAGGGCGGAGTGACGGTGACGACATGGTCGGCCGCGGCCACGGCGGCGGCTTCCAGCAGGGCGGCGTGGCGCAGTTTCCAATCTGAGACGGGGCCGTCGAATTGCAATTCCTGGAGGTGATATTGGAGCCATTCGTCGCGGAAGTCCAGAACGATGCGCAGAGCGGGGAAGCGGCGTCGCAAGGGCGCGGCGAAGCGCAGCAGGGAAAACGGCGGCAGAGTGATCAAAACGGAATCGATTTTCTCTGTTTCAATGATCCGGATGGCCGCCTGGAGCGCTGGCCGGACCCAGAAATCCTGAAGATCGGGGAAAACCGCGCGCTCGACGAGAGAGTGGGCCAGGCGACGCAGGGCTGAGGGCGGTCGCGGCGGCCCGGCCGGCCCAGGAGCGGTTTCAGGCTGAGCATGCTTCAGGCCGAAAAGACGTTTCATGCGCTGCCGCAGGGCGTAGGGCGGCTCCAGGGCGGCGGTGCGGTGAACACGCACTTCGGCCGGTATCTGCGCCTCGAGCGCGGCGTCATAGACGTGGGTGATGGGGTGGCGCGCGGTCAGGACGGTCACGGAGAGCCCCGTCGCCGGCAGATAACGGGCCAGGGCCAGCGCGCGCTGAACGCCCACGCCGCCGGCGGGCGGAAACATGTAACTGATCAACAGAACGCGGTTGTTCATCGCAGGGCCGGGACTAGCCGCCCATTCCAATGGTCACTCTGCGCTTGCCCGAAGCAAGCGGCGGAATTGTGTCCACGCGCTCGAGGTCGATGCGCAGGCCGGCGCCGAAGACCTTGTGCAACTCGGATTCCATCAGCTCCCGATGGGCGGCCGAAAGCGGCTGGTCCAGAACGGCGGAAATGACGATATGGTCGAGCGCCAGTTGGCGCGCCTGGAACTCGCGAATTTCGGGAAACTCCTTCATCAGATGCGGGAAGATTTCTCCCGGCACCACGCGCCCGTCGGGCGTGCGTAGGACCTCCAGCGCGCGGCCTTCGATCGCACCGATGCGGGGCAGGCCGCGTCCGCATTCACAAGGCGCGTCGTCGAGGACGCCCAGGTCCCCGATGGCGTAGCGCAGGAACGGCATGCCGTAGTTATGCAGATCCGTGACCAGGATGTCGGAGGCGCCCGCAGCGGCCGGCAGGGCGCTCTCGACCACCAGGTTTTCAGCGTGGAGATGCAGGCCCGAGTGGGCGCTGCATTCGGCGGCGATCGACATAAACTCGCGCGAACCATAGGTATTAAAAACAGGCGCGGCGAGCGAGGCTTCGATGCGCCGCCGCGTGGCAGCGGGCAGCGGCTCGGCGGCACTGATGACAGCTCGCGGCGGCGGCGGGGTCAAGGCGTGCGCGGCCAGGTATTCGGCGTAGGCCTCGAGGCTGGAGACGTAGCCGACGATCAAAGCGGGACGATGCCGGCGTTGCCACTCGTAGATGCGTTGCCAGAGGGCGGGACTCTGCGAGAATGTGCTGACGATCTCCTGTCTCTGTAATGCATTGAAGGCATGGACCTTGGCTAGCTTCCAGCGCGGCGGAGTGCCAATCGGCGCGCCCCACAGGTAGAGCGTAAGCTGGCCCAGCCCGACGCCGCTCCAGGAGTAGGCGCGATGGGTGGCTGCGGTTCGCCAGTCGTAGCTGTCGCGCGTGATGTAGAAGCGGGTCGGAGCGCCTGAGGAGCCGCCGGTGGCATGCGGCAGGAGTTGGGCGACATTCACGGCGCGCAACTCCTCGCGATGCGCGCGGATTTCCTCGCGTGTCAGGACGGGAAGCCGGGCGAAGTCAGCCAGGTCGCGGATATCGCCGCGCTGAATGCCCGCTGCCTGGTATTTCTGCCGATAGTAAGGCACATGCGCGAAGACGTGATCGAGGAGCGGCGACAGCTCACTCCACTGGAATGCGAGCAGCTCTTCGCGCGACCACCATTGGCTGTGCTCGAGCAGCCGGCGATAGCGCGCATAATGCCGTCCGCGCAGGCCGTAATATAGCGGCAGAAAAAACCGTTGAATGAATTGAGGGTAGAGACCCATAAGCGGGCGATGGAGGAGCTCCTGGCGCTGCTCCAAGCTAAACATAGCATAGAAGGCTCAGGCCGCTTTTCGGACAACCTGATAGCCTGAGAGGCAGACGCGAAGATGGCGCTGACCCGTTATGCCGAGCTATGGTTCCCGTCGTACGCCTGGGGGCGGCTGCAAAGCCGGTTGCTGCCGAGGCCCCGGCCAGAGCGCGTCTGGCTGACGATCGCGGACCACTTCGAGCCGCTGTGGTCCAGGTCCACCGAAGATGCCGCCCGCGAGCGCGTGGCGGTCTGGCGCAAGAAGTGGCCTGAAATCTCGCGACGCAACGTCGATTCCACCGGCCGTTGCGCCCAATACTGCTTCTTCTACGCGGAGGAAGAGTACCGCCCGTGCCTGCTGGATCCGCTAGCGGAGATGGTACACGAGGGCTGGGGCGACGTGGAAGTGCACCTGCACCACGATCACGACACGGAGTCCGGCTTCAGAGAGAAGATCCAGCGCTTCACGGGGTGTCTTCACGATGTCCACGGGCTGCTGCGGAAGGTGGACGGACGGCTGGCGTTCGGTTTCATTCACGGCAACTGGGCGCTGGATAACTCGCGGCCGGACGGGCTGTGGTGCGGCTTGAACAACGAGATCACGCTGCTGCGCGACCTGGGCTGTTACGCCGATTTCACGATGCCCTCGGGCGACGAACCGACGCAGGTGCGGCAGGTGAACCAGATTTACTGGGCGATTGACGATCCGGCGCGTCCGCGCTCGCACGAGCGCGGGCCGGTGGTGCGCGCGGGCGTGTGGGAACCGCGCGATCTGCTGATGATTCCGGGACCGATCGGCGTGCGGTGGGGAGAAGGCCGATTTCTGGCGCGACTGGAAGCGGCGGAATTGGCGGCGCGCGACGGGGCGACGGAGCCGCGGGTGCGCGGCTGGCTGGAACTGGCGCCGCGCATCGGCGCCGATGTTTTCCTGAAGCTGCACACGCACGGCGCGCAGGGCAGCAACACTGCGGCGCTGCTGGGCGGAGCACTGGACCACACGTTCCGCCTGCTGGGCGCGGAGTGCCGGCGGCGGCAGATCGAGTTGCACTACGTCACCGCGTGGGAGCTGCGCCAGGCGGTGGAGCGGGCGGCGCGCGGCGGCGTCGTTGAAGGTACTTGAGCTGCCCATTTGAGCCCTGACCGCAGTGCCCTTGATCTCGCGCTCCGATGGCGCTGGAGCCGAATGGGCTTCACCTCAATGACGGCCGATCTTATCTGGCGCTCGGCGATCAGGGTGGTTCTGCCGCAGTTCCTGAAAGCTCATTCGCAGCGCAGTGCGGTCAGCGGGTCGACCTGTGTTGCGGTGCGTGCTGGCAAAATCGTTGCCAGCGCCGCGATGGCGAGCAGAAACAGCGCCGCCGAGGTGAACACCAGCGGGTCGGCCGGGCTCACGCCGAGCAATAAGCTGGCGACGGTCTGAGTACAGGCCAGTGCGGCGAGAATGCCCGCGACAATGCCGGTCAGCGCAAGCGCCAGGCCCTTCTGCAGCACCATTCCCAGGATATTGCCGCGCTGGCCGCCGAGCGCCATGCGGATGCCGATCTCGTGGGTGCGCTGGCTCACCGAATAGGCCATCACGCTGTACAGCCCCATGGCCGCCAGCAGCAGCGAAATGCCGCCGAGGACGCTCAGCAGACTGGCGGCGACCTTCTGGGCGAAGACGGAGGCGCCGATGTAGTCTTCATAGGCCATGCCGTCGTAGACGCCGACCGCGGGATCGACGCTCTTGAGCGCGCTGCGCAGCAGCGGCACGGCGAATTTGACTTCGCCCGAGCTGCGCAGGAACAGGCCGATGCCGCGGTCGTACTCGCCGACCGCGCCATAGCGCTGTTGCAGTGGCAGGTATACGACGGGCCGGGGCACCTCGACGAACCCGGAGGACTTACTGTTCTTGACGAGCCCGACGATGATCGTGGGCTGAGAGCAAGCGCGAATCGTCACGCCGAGCGGATCGCGGCCCGCCATGTAATGCCGCGCGAACTCCTCGTTGACTACGGCTACGAAGGCGTGGTCGCGGTCGTCGGAAGTGGTGAACTCCCGTCCGGCGAGGAGCGGAGTCTTCATCACCCGGAAATAGCCGGGGGAGATCAGATTCCGATCGCCTCCGGGCGCCTCGCCGGGCGGGCGGAGGTAGCCACCGACCTCGATTCCGCAGCCCGGCGCGCCCTGAAAGCCCAGGGGAATCGATTCGGCGTAGCTGACACCGGCCACGCCCGGCATCGTCTCGAGCCGTTCTTTGACTTGGGCGACGAAGTGCGCGCGCTGCTCGAACGCAGTGTAGCCGCTGGGCGAAAGGTACAGCTTGGCGACCAGCACGTTGTGCGCATCGAAGCCCGGATCGAGGGCCGTCGTGGTGCGGAAGCTCTTGGCGAACAGGCCGGCGCCGGCGATCGCCACCATCGCCAATGCCACCTCGGCGGCCACCAGAAGATCGCGCATGCGGTGCGCCCGCGCGCCGGCGCTGCCGCCGCGGCCGCCCTCTTTCAGGTTATCGACCAGGTCCGGCCGCGCGGCATGCAGCGCCGGCACGAGGCCGGAGATGAGCGCCGCCGCCACGCACAGCAGAATGGAGAAGGCGAGGATGTGCCCGTTGAATGGGGCGTCCAGCCGCAGCGGCATATCGACGGGCGGGACCAGCAAGCCCAGCGATTGCCGGGCCCACCAGGCCAGCGGCAGCGCCACGGCGGTACCGATGGCGGCGAGTAGCAGCGACTCGGTGAGCAACTGGCGCGTCAGCCGCTCGCGGCTCGCCCCCAGCGCCAGACGCAGGCTGAATTCCTTCTGGCGGCCGGTAGAGCGCGCGAGCAGGAGATTGGCCACGTTCGCGCCGGCAATCAGCAGCACCACGCCGCACATCGCCATCAGGATGCCGAGGGGCCGGGCGAGGATGAACTTGACGTTGTTCCTGGCCTCCAACTCGGGGTTCACTTCCAAGCCGATCGACAGGTTCGAGTTGGGGTAATGCCGGGCCAGGATCTCGCCGAAGCGCCGCGCTTCGGCGCGCGCCTGCTCGAGCGAGACGCCCGGTTTGAGCCGCGCCACGGTGAGCAGGCCGCGGGCCCCGCGTTCCCGCAGGATTTCTTCGCTCATCTGGTTCAGCCGCGAACCCAGGGTCAGCGGCACCCACATGTCGAAGGCCAGCCCGCGCCAGGCGCCGCCGAACAGCGGGGGCATGACGCCGATGATCGTCATCTGGTTCTTATTGACGCGGACGGTCCGGCCGACAATGCTCGGGTCGCCGTGGAACTCGGTCTGCCAGAGCCGGTAGCTGATGATGCCCACCAGATCCTGCTCGGAGTTCTCCGCGCTGCGAAACAGCCGCCCGAGCAGCGGACGCGCGCCGAGCACGGCGAGATAGTTGTTGGTCACCAGTTCGCCCCACACCCGTTGCGGCGTCTCGCCCTCGCCGATGTCGAAGGCCGCCGGCTCCTGCGAGGCAGCCAACCCGGAAAGCGACTTGAGGTACGTTTGACAGTCCAGCAACTCCGGGTAGGACAGGCCGTGGCCCTTAGGTGGAGTCGTCTCCACGCTGTAAGTGCCTGCGCCCGGCGGCAAGCCGGGCAGCGGCTGCAGCAACACGGCATCGACCCACGTGAACACGGTCGTTGTGGCGGCGATGGCGATGGCCAAGGTCAGCACCGCGACCGCGGTGAAACCTGGCGAACGCGCCAGCATCCGCGCGGAGTATCGCACGTCTTGCAGTATCGTCTCGATCCTCATAAGAGCTTCCTCCCTGCCGTCTCACATGCATTCACACTCGTCCACTCGCGCCGGCATTTCCGGCGCCGCCACAGTCAGCCGCAGCGACCAATTCCGCCACTGGCGCTGGTACCCAAGTTCGAGGTGAACCTCCAGCCTCTCCAGCCGTGTGAGCCAGTGCAGTTGCGCCGCCGGCCGCCACGACCAACGGTGCATCTGGTACGCCGTAAGTACGGTGTCGCCCCGTGCGGCGAGTGCGCAGCAGAGACAGAATGCGATCGCCAGCGCCGCCGCGCGCAGCACGGAGAGCGTCTGAGGCCGCGAATTTTCGAGCGGGCGATACACCATGGTCCTACCTCCCTCGTTTCGACACACAGATTGCGTTGCGACGGCTCACGCAAACGTCCCGGCCGGCGAGGCCCTCAGAAGTCCAGGGCGGCCGACTGAATGGCGGCACCGTCGTCCACTACGCGGCCGTCGAACAGATGCACCTGGCGTTTGGCCCAACTGGCGTAACGCGGATCGTGGGTCACGATGCACAGCGTCGCGCCGCTCTCGTGCAGGTCGCGCAAGAGTTCCATCACCGCTTCGGAGTTCTTCGAATCGAGATTGCCGGTCGGCTCGTCGGCAAGCAGGACCGATGGGTTGCCGGCGAGCGCGCGCGCCACGGCCACGCGCTGCTGCTGGCCGCCGGAGAGCTGCGACGGATAATGCTTGAGCCGGTGCGACATGCCCACGCGCTCCAGCGCCTCCTCGGCGCGGCGGCGCCGCTCAGTGCGCCCCATCGAGCGGTATGTCAGAGGCAGCTCGACGTTCTCAAACACCGTCAGATCGCCGATCAGGTTGAACGCCTGGAAGATGAAACCGATTTCGCGGTTGCGGATGCGCGCGCGATCGGCGAAGTTGAGATTCTCCGCGGGTTCGCCTTTAAAAAGATAGCGTCCCGCGGTCGGCGTATCGAGGAAGCCGATGATCGAGAGCAGCGTCGATTTGCCGCAGCCCGAGGGCCCCTCGATGGAAACGAACTCGCCGCGCCGGATCTGCAGATGCACTCCGGCCAGCGCGTGGGTCTCGACCTCGTCGGCGTAAAACACCTTGCCGAGCTCTTCCAGTTGAATCAAGATGTCATTGTTTTCGCTCATGCGTTTTCTCCAGGCGATCAATATCCAGTCTTCTGTTATCGAATACGGATTCGTTGCACGTCGCGGTAGGCGGAGGTATCGGAAAGAATGATCTGGTCGCCTTCGCGCAAGCCGGCGGCCACCTCCACTTCATTCACCGAAATACGTCCCAGCCGGACCTGGACGCGGTTGGCGGCGGCGCCGCCCGGCTCCAGTTTGAACAGGCTGATGGTGGCGCCGGGTTGGGCCTCGGCCACGCGGCCGGTGTAGAGCACGTCGTTCACGTTCTCCAGCCGGATCACGCCATCCACGCTCAGGTCGGGCCGCGCGCCGGAGGGCAGCGGCGCGTCGAGCGCGACGTCGATTGTCACCGAGCCGTCTTTCACTCCCGGATCGATGCGCGTGACGTGGCCGGGCAGCGTCCCGTTGCGCGTGTCGATCACGGCCTGCTGGTTGAACGTGATGTCCTTGGCCTGGGTCTCGGGAATGCGAATCTGAGCCTTCAAGTCATGCGGGTCCGAGACGCGCGCCAGCACGGTGCCGGCCGTGACGTAGGTGCCGATCTCGACATCGACGCTCTGCAGTACGCCGCGCAGTCCCGAGCGCACGTGCAGATCGGCGAGCTGCTGTTTGCGCAGCCCGACCAGCCCGCGCAGCTGTTCGAGGCGCGCCTGCTGCGCGGCCACCTGCGCGGTTGCCGTCTGACGGGTGCTCTCGATACGTTTGGTTTCGAGATCGAGCCGGCGCTGCAATTGTTCCACGGAAACGGTGGACTTGCGGACCGTGATCGAATCGATGAGCCCCTGCGCGACGAGCTGCTTATTGACTTCGTGCTGCACGGCGGCCTGCTCATAGTCGGAGCGCACCTGCGCCGTGACGGATTGTTGCGCCAGCAGTTGGCCTTCGAGCGTCGCGCGCAGATTCACCAGGTCGGCTTCAGCGCCCTTGAGCCCCGATTCCGCCTCGAACAGGTCCTGCTCGATCTTGGGGTTCGCCAGTTCGAACATTGGCGTGCCCACTTCGAGCGGCGTGCCGGGCAGCACGTAGCGGTTCGTCACGCGCCCCTCGACGTTGGTCGCCACCACCAGAATCTTCAGCGGCACCAGCGTCCCGACGCCGCGCACCTCGCGCACGAAACTGCCGCGATGCACCGTGTCGATCAGCAACGACGCGCGGTCGGCCTCCATCGCCGCCGGTTTCAGGTGGTACAACGCGTAGGCCAGGCCCGAGCAGATCAGGAGCAGGATGGCGCTAATCACCGCGAAGCGGATCCGGCGGCGGCGGGCGAACTCGGGTCGTTGAATATCCATGGCGTTGTCTTCGCCCTTTAGGAATGCACTTGACGTGCCAAACCCGTCGACTCCACAAGCCATTGATAAAACATGAAAACTGCATCTCGTGGCGCGGTGCGGAGTCTCACATCCGAGACGCCGTCCCGGAATTGAGACGCGGGCTCATCGCGGCCAACACGCCGGCAACGCGAAAACTACGCCCAAGGAATCCGCAGAATTGCGATGCAACCCGGTCCCGGCACGCGATTCTCAAGCGTCACGGTCCCGCCATGGCCCTCGGCGATTTTGCGGCACAACACCAGCCCGACGCCCGAGCCGCCGGCGCGCGTAGTGAAGAACGGCACGAAGAGATTGGCCGGATTCGCCAGGCCCAGGCCTTCGTCCTCCACCGAGATCTCCACCCATTGGCGCACGCAACGCCAACTGAGTCGCACCGCCGCACCCGTTGGCCCGACGGCGTCCAGCGCGTTCTGGATGAGATTGATGAGCGCCTGCTCGATCTGGTCGGGGTCGGCATTCAGCGTCACGTTTTCCCTCGTCGCCAGTTCGATGCGCCCGCTGGGGAACATAGCGGCGACGCCGCGCAGCAGCGGTTCCAGCTCCGTGCGGCGGCGCTCCGGTGCGGGCAGGCGCGCCAATCGCGCGTACGAGGAAACGAAGCGCGCCAGCGCGTCGGAGCGCGACGCGATCACGGTGAGCCCTTGCAGCACATCGTCGCGCCAATCGGGCGGTAGCGCATCGCTGCGCACCAGTGTGTCGAGACTGCGGGCGATCGATTGAATCGGCGTCAACGAGTTGTTCAACTCGTGCCCCAGCACGCGCACCAGGCGCTGCCACGCCTGCAGTTCCTCTTCGCGCAACTCGCGCGTCAGGTCGGAAATCACCAGCAATTCGTGCGGACGGCCGGACTCGCGGAAAGTTGTGTGCCGCACGCGCCAGCGTCCCGCTCCTCCTGGCAGCACGCATTCCATCACCGCCGCCGCGCCCGCCTCGAGCAGTGGCCGCAGACCGAGTTCGTCGGCGCCGCGTCCCGTTACCGCCGCGGCCGGCTCAGCCAGCAGCCGCGCGCCGGCCGGATTCACGAGCCTCAGGTTGCTCGCTTCATCGAAGGCAAACAGTGCCACGTCGATTTCTTCGAGCACCTTCTGGAGCAACGCGTTGACCTCCAGCGTCTCCAGCCGGCGATCGCGCAGCGCGTCGCCCAGCAGATTCAGTTCGGTCAACGCCTCCGAGACAGGATCGCGGTCGCCATGGACGCGCGCGCGCACCGCGTAATCGCCCAGGCGCACCGATTCGAGCATCGACGCCATCGTGCGCCACGGGTACGCCGCCTTGCGCCGCACCCAGGCCACGGCAATCAGACAACTGCCGGCGAGGATCGTCGCCACGACGATCTGCTGCACGCCCGCCAGCCCCGCGCGATGCATCAGCCACACGGCGGCCGCCACGGCCGGCGCCGCGCCCGCCAGCGCGGCCAGGGCCAGGCTATTTTCGTGCGATAGCAGTCGGGGGCGAACTTTCACGCGCTCAACCCTCCATTCGGGCGGATCCTCCGGCGCGGCATCCGCACTCCTTACGAGAGGCCGTATCGCTGCAGACGCCGATAGAGGCCGCTGCGGCTCAGTCCCAACAGGCGCGCTGCTTCGACCACGTTGCCGGCGGACGATTCCAGCGCGCGCCGGATCAGCTCGCGCTCATTCTGCTCCAGGTTCAATGTCGCCACGCCGGCAGTGGCGCCCGGCGCGTGATTTGCCAGCCTTGACGGAACCTCCAGGCCCAGGTCCGCCGCGACGATCGCGTCGCCGCGGCACAATAGCACGGCGCGCTCCAGGACGTGCTGCAACTCGCGCACATTGCCTGGCCAGCGGTGCGCGTGCAACGCTTCAACCGCGCTGGCGTCGAACACCGGCAGCGCGCGTCCGTACTTTACGGCGTGCTGCTCCAGGAAGTGATGTGCCAAAAGTAAGATGTCATCGCCGCGCTCGCGCAGCGGCGGCAGATGGATGTGCACCGTGTTGAGGCGAAACAGCAGATCTTCGCGGAACGCGCCCGCGGCGACCGCCGCCGCCAGATCGGAGTTGGTGGCCGAGATCAGGCGCACGTCCGCCTGCCGCACGCGCGGACTGCCCAGCCGCTCGAACTCGCCGCTCTCCACGGCCCGCAATAGCTTCGCCTGCTGCGCCAGCGGCAGGTTGCCGATCTCATCGAGCAACAGCGTTCCCTGGTCGGCGAGCTCGAAGCGGCCAGGGCGGTCGGCCGCTGCGCCCGTGAACGCGCCGCGCACGTGGCCGAAGAGCTCGCTTTCGAACAACGCCTCCGGAATCGAGCCGGCGTTGACGCAGATCATCGGCCGCGCAGCGCGCGGCGAAATCGCGTGCAGCGCGCGCGCCACCACTTCTTTGCCCGTGCCGTGTTCTCCGGTGATGAGCACATTCGCCATCGACGGACCGACACGCTGGATCAGTTCGAGCACCGGCCGCATCGCCGCCGACTGCGCGATCACATTGGCCGCCAGCGGCGATTCCAGCAACTCGTTGCGCGTCTGCAACCGCTGATTGGCCCGCAGCGCGCGGCACAATTCCGCCTGCGTGCGCAGGATCGTCACCAGGCTCGCGTTCTCCCACGGCTTCTGCACGAAGTCGCGGGCGCCGCGCCGCACGGCCTCCACGGCCACCTCGATCGAGCCCCACGCGGTCATCACGATCACCGGCAGCAGACTGTCGAGCCGCGTCAATTCGACCAGCAAGTCGAGCCCTTCGCCGCCCGAGGTCGTGTCGCGCGTGTAGTTCAGGTCAATCAGCGCAACATCGTATTCCTCGCGCCGCACCAGCGCCAGCAGCTCGCCCGGCGAGCGGGCCTCCGCCACGGTGAAGCCGGCGGGCTTCAGCAGCAGGCGCAGAGCGACCAGCACGTCCGCCGAATCGTCGGCGATGGCGATGCGAAACCGATTCACGTCCCTGTTCTGTAGCGCTGTTCCCACTACGGCAGCCTCAAAACCGAAGATATCAGAGCGCGGGCGTCTGGGCTCCGGCAGTTCTCTGCAATTCCTCCAGGCATCCAACCTCTCGCCGCAATCCGCAACCGCGGCCGGAGCAATGCCCCGACGGGCAGCGTGGTTCATCGCGGCGCTTGACAATTTTACGGTCTACTGACATAGTTAGACTATGTTGTGACATAGCCCGACTATGTCATCCATTGAGGATCATTCGCCCGGACCGCGGCCCATCCGCCTCCGCGCAGCGAAGCAGGAGTTTTTGATTGCGATGACAGACCAGACGAAACGCGACGAGATCCCGCCGGGCACGCTCTACATGCTGATTCTCAAGTCTCTCGGGCGGCACGGCCGGCTGCACGGCTTTGAAATGGCGAACTGGATTCAACAACTCTCGGACGACGTGCTGCAGGTCGAGGAGGGGTCGTTGTATCCGGCGCTGCAGCGCATGCTGGTGAAGGGCTGGGTGACGGCGGAGTGGGGGCTGACCGCCGGCAACCGGCGGGCGCGCTATTATCGGCTCACTGCCGACGGGCGCAAGCAACTGCGCACCGAAATGGCGCAATACCGGCGCGTCAGCGACGCGATTCAAAAGATCCTACAGGCGGTATAGAGGAGCCGGCGATGCGGTGGCTGAACGAGCTTCGGCGGCGTATGCACTTCAGTATGCACACGGCGCGGTACGACCAGGATCTGGCGGAAGAGATGCGGCTGCACCTCGAGCTGCGCGCCGCGGAGAAGGAGGCCGACGGGCTGCCGGCCGCTGCGGCGCGCGCCGCCGCGCAGCGCCAGTTCGGCAACACGACGCGCCTGCACGAGCAAGGTCGCGATGCCCGGGGCTGGCCGGTGCTCGACGCGTTGCAACAGGATCTGCGGTACGGCTTCCGATCGCTGAAGGCCAGTCCGGCCTTCGCGCTGACCGCAGTCCTGTCGCTCGCGCTTGGTATCGGCGCCAACACGGCGATCTTCAGCATCGTGAACGCGGTGATGTTGCGGACGCTGCCGGTGGAGGACCCGCGCGCGCTCGTCGAAATCAAACAAGGCGAGATGGCAGAGCTGACCAATCCGATCTGGGAGCAGATCCGCGATCGCCAGCACGCGTTTTCGGGCACTCTGGCTTACTCCGAGGCGCGGTTCGACTTGGCCGATGGGGGCGAGAGCCAATTCGCGCAGGGCATGTGGGTGAGCGGGGACTTCTTTCGGGTGTTGGGAGTGCCCGCGTTCCGAGGGCGCGTCTTCAACAAGTACGACGATCGGCGAGGCGTGCCGGCATTGGCCGTGATCAGCTATGTTTTCTGGCAGCGCCGGTATGCCGGCGACCCCGCCGTCATGGGTAAGATTCTGCGATTGAACCGGCGTCCCTTCGAGATCGTTGGCGTGACGCCGCCCTGGTTCACCGGTCTGAACGTCGATCGCGGGTTCGACGTAGCCATCCCGATCGCCTGCGAACCGTTGTTACATCCCGACCGCAGCGCGCTGGACAGTCACAGCAATTGGTGGCTCAATGTGCTGGGACGGCTCCGGCCCGAGGAGAGCTTTGCCCAAGCGGCGGCCCGCATGAACCTGCTCGCTCCGGACGTGAACAGAGCGACCCTGCCACCTGACTGGAACCCGCAAGACCAGGCCGAATACCTCAAGAATCTGTTCGCGCTCAGCCCAGCCGCAAGAGGGTTCTCGGAAACTGGCTCGCAGTATCGAGGCGCGCTGTTCCTATTGATGGCCATTGCTGCTCTGGTGCTCCTGATTGCTTGTGCCAACGTGGCGAACTTGTTGCTGGCGCGCGCCGCCGCTCGCCAGCGCGAAATCGCCGTGCGCATGGCCATCGGCGCGAGCCGTGCGCGAATCGTCCGCCAGCTTTTAACGGAGAGCCTGCTGCTGTCGTTACTCGGAACGGGCGGCGGCTTCCTGCTGGCACTGGCCGGGAGCAGGTTTCTGATCCACTTGCTTTCCACGACTGCCAATCCGCTTGACATCGACCTTTCCCCCGATCTCCGTGTGTTCGCTTTCACGCTCGCCGCCGCGGTCCTGACGGCGCTCCTGTTTGGACTCGCGCCGGCATTTCTGGCAACCCGCGTCGAGCTGGAGCGAGCGCTTAAGGAAAATGCCCGCGCCGCGACCCCAGGCGCGTCCCGCTTCGATTCGAACAAAGCGCTCATCGTCGGCCAGGTGGCCCTGTCGCTCATGCTGCTGGTTGGATCGGGCCTGTTTCTGGGGACCTTGCGCAACCTGCTGACTATCGACCCTGGCTTCCAACGGCAAAACGTGCTCGTGATCGACGCGGACTTCCAGCAAGCCTCCGTGCCCAAGTCTCAACGCGTTCGCGTCTACGGTGAAACCATCGAGCGTCTACGCGCCCTCCCCGGCGTGGTCTCCGCATCGAGTTCGGCGATTGTCCCGATCAGCGGAAGGGGCTGGAACGGCGTAGTCCAAGCCGAGGGTTTCAACGCCACGTCTTTCATGGATGGGCTGGCGTTTTTCAACCGGATTTCGCCGGGATATTTCAAGACGATGCGGACACCGCTGCTCGTTGGCCGCGAGTTCGATGCGCATGACGACTCTGTTTCACGCAAGGTGGCGATCATCAACGAATCCGCAGCCCGGCATTTCTTCGGTTCCGTCAATGCAATTGGAAAGACGATCCGCTTGGAGCGGCCGCGAGACGAGCGCGGCGCGCCGGATCTCTACGAGGTCATCGGCGTGGTAAAAGATGCCAAGTACTTTAGCATTGAAGAGAAGCCGACCCGAACGATATATCTGTCGTCCGCACAGGACGATGACCCGCCGCCCAACATCGCTTACGAGGTCCGATCGAGCAATTCGGTCGAGCGCCTGATTCCTTCCATTCAGGCTGCGATCGCGGCAGTAAACCGCGATGCTTCGTTGGAATTCCGCAATTTCGAAACCCAGGTCAGCGATTCCTTGCTCCGGCCGCGCATCGTCGCCATCCTCTCCGCCGCGTTTGGCCTATTGGCCCTGCTGCTGGCGATGATTGGGCTGTACGGCGTGACGAACTACGCGGTCGTGCGCCGCAAGCGGGAAATCGGAATCCGTCTGGCGTTAGGCGAACAGCGCTCCTCGGTGGTCTGGCTGATGTTGCGCGGCGTCGCGCGGCTGCTCCTCATCGGTATCCTCTGCGGAGTCGCCGCCTCGCTGGCCGCGGGCCGCCTGGTGACGGGCTTGCTCTACGGAATCCAGCCCAACGATCCGCTGCAGGTGGGGGCGGCCGTGTTCATCCTGGCGCTCGCGGCCGGACTCGCCGCGTATCTGCCGGCCCGGCGCGCGGCCCGGCTTGACCCGATGGCGGCGCTGCGCGAAGAGTGAGGCCCGCGCGGGCGCCGAATCAAGGCCCGCCCAGTTTGCTCGAAGCGCCGCCATCGGATCCCCGCGTGAAACGCTCAGTCGCGCCTGCTGCGAACAGGAATTCTGCTCAGCCTGAGTAGATTCCGTACTGAAAACAAATGGCTTATCTGCAAAAATCTGCTCAGCCTGAGCAGATTGCCCGCGCCGAGCCGCCGGATCCGCAGCTTCAAAATGCACGCGTTCGCACCTCGCCGCAGGTCCGCTGGAGCCGCTCGGGATAAACAAATGAGACTAACGGCTCCGATGGGAGCGGTTGGATTTACAATGGATAGCGGCCAGAAAGCCAAGCCGGAAATCAGGGTCTTGCATGACACCCCGGCCGGCAACGTGGGAGCTGGGACGGACGTCCTGGATTCCAGATCATCGAGCCCGATTGAGGATCAACAGGTCATGTCCAAACTGAGTTTGTTCCTCCCCATTTTTTCCGTTCTTGCTTGCGCCCAGGAGACGCCCTCCGCCGCGGACGCGGCGAAAAAGGCGGTCATCGAAGGCGTTGTCGTGAACGAGATCACCAAGGAGCCGATCCGCCGGGTGGAGATCAGCCTGATGAAGCAGGGCAAGTCGGGCGGCCTGAGCGCCATGGCCAACGCCTTGTCGGCGGTCACCGATGCCGCTGGCAAGTTCCGAATCGAGAACATCGACCCCGGGGATTATTCGCTGATGCTGCGCAAGGGCGGCTTCCTCATGCCCCGCGCCTATTACGGCATGTCGGCGCGGATGCTGAAGCTCACCGAAGGCGCGTCGCTCACGGGGCTGCGGTATGCGCTGCGCCCGCAGGCGATCATCACCGGGCGGGTGCTGGACGACGAGGGCGAGCCGGTGCAGAATGTTTTCGTGATGCTGCTGCGGTACCGCTATGACCGTGGCGCCAACCGCGCGACGCAAGGCGTGCGGCCGCAGCAGACCAACGACCGCGGCGAGTTCCGGTTCACTGACGTGCAGTCGGGCAAGTATTATCTGATGGCCGATGTCCGGCGCATGGGGATGACAGGCGGTGCACCGCCGGATGCGCCGTCCGCGGCGAACGCCCCGCGAACCGCCTTTGTTTCCACGTACTTCCCCAACGCGCCCGAGTTTGCCCAGGCCGCCGCGATCGAGGTCCAGCCAGGGCAGGAGCTCTCCGGCCGGGACATCGCCTTGCGCAAGGAGAAGGTGGTCAAGGTCAGCGGCAAGGTGGTGGATGCGAGCGGCGCGCCGGCCAAGAACAGCTCGGTCAACCTGACGCCCGTAGAGGGCGCGCTAGGCGTTGGTGGCGTGTTCGCGCCGGTCGACGAGAAAGGCGCCTTCTCGTCGGACAAGGTTCCTCCGGGACAGTACAACGCTCAGGCCCACAGCTGGAGCGGCGACACGAACGCGCAGAGCGCGGCGGTCCCCGTCGCCGTGGGCGATGCGGGCCTGGAAGGCCTCGTTCTGCAGATCCAACCGGCGCTGGAAGCTAAGGGCGCGTTTGTCCTGGAAGGCTCGGAGCGGAAAGATTTCGACTTCTCGAGTTTCTCTCTCAACCTGATGTCCGCGGGCGAGACTTCAGCGCCGTTCGCGTATGCTCAGGCCAAAACGGACGGCACGTTTACGATGACTGGGATCACGCCCGGCCGCTTCACCGTGAACGTTTTCGCGGGATCGGGCGAAGGCTATATCAAATCGGTCCTGCTGGGCAGCGAGGACGTCTACGGCAAAGAGGTCGACGGCTCCGCGGTTGCGGCGGGCGGACTCAAGATTGTCATCCGCCTGGATTCCGCCGCGCTGAGCGGCACGGTGGAGATACCGGAAGAGCGCAAAGCGGCCCTGCACTCGCCGGCCGTCATCTTGTTGACCGCGGATGCCCACTTGCGCGATGCCGACCGGAGCCACGTCGCCCAGTTCAACCAGAACAACGGGTACGACCTGAAGAATCTCCGGCCGGGCGACTACATCGCGTTCGCGTTGGAAGCATGCGACTATGCCTCGCTGCAAGATCCGGAGGTGTTGGCCGCCATCGCCGGCAAGGGCACGAAGGTCACGCTCGCGGCCAATGAAGCAAAGAGCCTGGATCTGAAGATCCTGCCCTGGCCGGAGCAGTTCGCGGACCGCATCCAATAGCGGCGCGCCATTTCACCATGCAAACACCGTGTTTGACGCGGGGGAAACGTGGTTTTTGCGTGGTTCTTGCGCTTCGTCGTAATCGTGGTTTTCTAAAGGACTTAGCGAGATTTCACCACGAATTGCCGCGCGCCGGCCCCGTGCGTTCCGCGTGGTGCCGCGCCGGCGCGCACGCGGATGACGCGGGCGTAAACGGCGGTCAAACCCGCTGGCAGCGCGGGCAGTAATGCGTACCCCGCTGGGCCACGACCATGCGGCGGATGGCCGTCCCGCAGCCGGGGCAGGGCTGGCCTTCGCGCCCGTAAACACGGTGCGCCAACTGGAACCAGCCGCGGCGCCCTTCGGCATCCACGTAATCCGAAATCGACGAGCCGCCGGCGGCAATCGCCTCCGCCAAAACCTCCGCCACCGCCTGGTGCAGCCGCGCCAGCCGCACCGGACCAAGCCGCGCCGCCGGCGTCAGCGGGTGGATGCGGGCGCGGTGCAATGCCTCGTCCACATAGATGTTGCCCAGGCCGCTCAGGATTCGCTGGTTCAGCAGCAGCGGCTTCACGCGGCCCCGGCGCCCGCGCAGGCGCGCGGCAAACGCCGCCGCATCGAGGTCCAGAGCGTCCGGTCCCAGGCGGCTGACGTCGTCCGGAGGCGCGCTGCTCCATAGCATTCGGCCGAACTGCCGCGGGTCGTCGAACACCAGCGTGTGGCCGTCGTCGAATTCGAGCAAGGCACGGGTCCACGGCGTGCGCGGAGCGTCGATCAGCACTCTGCCCGTCATCCGCAGATGGATCCTCATCCAGCCTGTATCGAGAGGGAAAATCAGGTACTTGCCCTTGCGCCGCACCTCCAGAATCCGACGCCCGCTGAGCGCCGCGGCCATGGCATCCGGCTCGCCGCCCGCCGCCAGCGGAGAGAGGTAGCGGGCCTCGCGGATCACGCGTCCGGTGACGCGCGGCGCCAGCGTCCGCAGCACGGTTTCGACTTCTGGTAGTTCGGGCAATTTAGGGGATCTCCACCAAGACGTTGTCGCCTTCGACCTGCACGCGATAGCGTCGCAGCCGGATCTCGGGATTAAAGTCCAGAGCGCCATCGGCGACGCTGAATTCCCAGGCGTGCCACGGGCACACAATGCGGCCGTCGACGAGGTTGCCCTGCCCCAGCGGGCCGCCGTGGTGCGGACACACGCCGTCGAAGGCGTGAATCCGTCCCGCGTGGTTGCACAGCGCGATCACGCGGGCCGCCGCCTGCCGCTCCATGAGAGTGCCCGGCGCGAGTTCACCCACAGCGGCAATCCGGACCAGAGCCATCGCATCGACCATGGTCCCACGGTTCTTTGCTTCGAGTCGCGGTTGCGACGCGTGCCCCGCCATTCGTAATGAAAACCAGGCAGAATCGACCATCATGTGAGTCCCCATGGCCTGCGGGCCGACTAGAGAAATGAAGGCCGGCGGATGACTTTCGAAGGAGCAGAGAGGAAACAAAGGTCGGCGGATGACTTTCGAAGGAGCAGAGAGGAAACAAAGGCCGGCGGATGAGTTTCGTGGGAGCAAGGAGGAAATGAGGAGCGAGGAGAGGAGCATCAGCGCGCCGAATCGCCATTCTGGCCGCGGCTAGGCGGACTCGCGCCTGGTGTGGCATATTGAAAAGAGGCGCCCACGCGCCGGTCCCACATCCGGGCCACCCTAGCTCAGCTGGTAGAGCGGCTGATTCGTAATCAGCAGGTCGCCGGTTCAATCCCGGCGGGTGGCTCCATACAATCCACTCACGATCAATTGATAGCGGGGGTTCAGCGTCCCCGGGACTGGCGTCTTGGGGCAGCGGGCCCGATTCTGTGCCCATCCCGTCCAAAGGACGTCCCATTGCCATGACGGTGGGAAGAGGCAATCGCTCCCATCGCGATTGGGCCCGGTTGGCGGGTTCGGGGGACTTCTGAATTGTCCGGATTCCAGATGATATGAAACAGGGACACAGCGGAATGTTTGAATGGCGATTCCGTGTGTCCCACCGACACTTGCAACGCAGGGAATCACGACAGGGTTATCCAGTCGTGTCGCCATCCGCGGGCGGCCATATGTGGTAAGTCATTGACAGACAGCCGGTTATTGAACACAATGGGGTCGGAGCAGTTCCTGCCTAACCCGAGTGTGAAAGGTAGCAGTTGTCATACTGTTTTGTTAAACAACCTGAATTCAATATCTTACGGGTGGGACGCATCAGGACGTCCCTTTTCCAACGGGTGGGACGCATCAGGACGTCCCTTTTCCCGTCCCTTTTCCCAAAGCGGGAATCCCGGCTGAACACCAACCCTTTGGCAGTCCGTGCTTTACGGGCTTTTTTCAGTGATGGCATCAGGAAAGGAAGATCCAAATGAACGTGAAGGCCTTTGCAGTTGCCGCGGGAATCGTGTGGGGATTCCTGCTCTTCGTGTTTACTTTGGTGGAGGCCGCGCGCGGCGTGGGGCACACCCTGGAGCTACTGTCGTTCTGGTTCCCCGGGTATTCCATCACCTATTTGGGAAGTGTGGTCGGTCTGGTTTATGGAATCGTCAGCGGGGCACTCATCGGTGCGGCGTTCTGCTGGCTTTATAACCGATTGGTCGGGGCGTTCAGCGAGCCGAAAAGGCAATCCGCCTGAGACATCGCATTTTGTACGCTCGCGGGCGCGATATTGAAATGCGAAACCGGGGTTAATTCCGGTCAAGCCACTTTCTTTAGCCAATACTGAGGACGCAGCTCACCGCGGGGCCGGCGTGGCTTCGTTACCCGTTTCAGCATCGCCCTCGTCCCCGCTTTTTGCCTTCGACGCATTTCTAACACGGGCTGTTAAGGCGTCACCTGATCGGTCTTTAGGCGTGCGGTCGGACGGGCAGGGACTCCGAGAGGGAAGCATCTCGCGGCGGATCGCGTGTCGCGGAGTTCCTGCGCGGGCTGCACGTCACGGACGAGCCGCGGTCGAGCCCTTGCTGCCGGCCAATTGTTCGATGCGGCGCGCCATCTTCTCGCGCAGCGCGAACAGCTCTTCCAGATTTCTTGAGAAGGCCTGGACGTCCACCACCATGCTCTTGGCGGCGTTATCGGCGAAGGAGGCATCTCCGAGCGACTTCAACAGCCACAGATACTCGTAGTCTTCGATGCCTTCGCGAAGTAGCTCGAACCGAATCGAGGAAACCGGTCCATCGACGTTGGCCTGCCCGGTGTTTTGCCGGGTTTCGCTGCCTGGGTAGATCAGCGAACCTTCGCCGTTCAATACGCGCCCCTCGCTACAGAAATAGCCGCTCATGAAAGTGACCGCGTCAGTCCAGGGGCTCTTCACTTCGGACCAATGTTTCATGTCCCAGTAGAGGATGCCCTGCATGCCGTAGCGCCATGTGATCCACGGCACCATGACAGGGTCCATGGCCGGCGCGTCGATGAAATAGTTGGGTTGCGGGTAGGCCTGGTCGCACGAAATGTACCAGCTCATCTCGCCGCCCCGGGCCTGTTCTTCGCGCATGGCGTCCTTGATGGCGATCCCGTTCAGATCGTTGCCGTGAATGGAGAAGTTATTGACAAATCCGCGCAGCGTGCCCCATTCGGGGTGCTGCGGCACGGGAGTTTTGGTGGCTAGAAAGGGAACCCCAGGCGCGGCTTCGTGCACCAGAGACGCCCACTTGCGGGTTTCCTCGAAGTCGTGCGCGTTGTCGGGTTCATCGATCGGGCTGTTGAAAACCAGGCGGTCGAGCCAGCCGTTTTTACGATAGTAATCGCTCACCTGCTTCAGGTACGACTTGGCGAGCTGCGCGGTCTCGGGAGTTAACTCCTCCGATCGCGACCTGCGGAACACATCCCGGGGCGCCGACTCCAGAATCACGCGCTTGGTTTTCCACTGCTTCATGTAGAGGTCGTACGCCGCGGCGTCGAAACTGAGCGTGACGGCGTCGCCGGAGACCTTGATCTGCGGCTGCAGCGGCTCATTGAACCACGGCTCCATGCGGCTGGCATAGAGGAAGGCATGGTAGTTTCGCAGCAACGCCTTAGCTTCGGGTGAGCCAGGGGCGACGTGATGGGCGGCGGCGAGTCCCGCGCCGGAGACTCCCATGTAGGTGATGAGATGGGTCTCCGCGGGCAGCGCGAAATTGTAGACCTTCAACCGCAGATTGAGCTTGTCGATCTCCTGGCCATTCTGCGTAATGCGGATGGTACCGGCATAGTCGCCGGCGGGAAGGTCGGGAGGCGTGATGACGTCAATCCATATGCCGCGGTTGCGAACGGCTTCGCGGAACGGCGCCGCCATGCCGAACGGATCTGTCAGCGGGGCCAGCGCGTCCGGCCAGAAGCCGGTCTCTCCGATCGGGCTGGACTTGCCAGGGCACAGGATGACGTGCTCGAAATACAGCTTCACGTGATCGCGCGCGAGGCGGCCGGCACCGGAAACCAGGTCGCTGGCTTCCACGAAGAAACCGGAAGCGGCGGGGTGATAGCGGTTCGGGGGCGGCGGAACGGTGATCACGACTTGAAAAGGAACGTGTTCGTTTTTCGCCCCGGCAATGGAAATGGTCTTGGTGCTCTTGTCCCACACCAGGTTGCGCGCCTGCACATGGTCGTCAGGGCGGATCTTGACGGCGCTCGGAACGGCCCAAACCTCCGCTGAGGGCGTCTGAGCCAAAGCGGCGAGGCCGCTCATCAAAAACGCGGCAACGAAAATCGGTTTCATCTGGAACCTCTCATTCCGGCTGCGCCGGCAAGCGGACTGATCGTCAACTGGCGCAGCGCCTCATCCGCACCCAAGACCATGCAACGGCCATCTTAACAAGCGGCAACGGCTTCTATCTGGACGGAGCGCCAGGTGATCCCCTGCGCGATTCCCTGAACATCCATGGCAGCCTGAAACGGCTTGGCCGAACGGCCTGGCCGAAGGGTTTGGATTCCGCGAGGACGGCGGGCACTGTGCTGTGCGCGGAGCGTGATTTCACCGTGAACGCACCATACGCGGACCATGTCTTCACCGTGGCATTACGGTGTTTTCACGGTGAGAACACCGTGGATTTACCGTTTTCGCGCGGTGGATTTGTGGTGTTTGTGCGGTGCCGGCGCGGGGCTGGCGCGGTGCTTCGCGGGCGCCGCCGGAGCATCCGCGTTAAAGATATCGGCAACCGCCTTCCAGGCGCCGATGGGCTGCTTTTTATAGACCGTGACGAACTTGCCTGTTTCCGTGACCACTTTCTTCGTCTTGAGGTTGGTCATGGTCGCGGTGTAGGCGCCTTGCGAGTAGGCCAGGTCGCCGGCCTTGGAAACTTCCACCTTATCCGCCGAGAAGGTGAGGGAAAAGTTCTTGTCCGCGACCATCGACTTGAGTGCGGCCTTGATGGCCGGCAGGCCCGTAATCACGGGCGCATCCGGCATGAAAATCGATGCGTCGTCGGCATAGTTCAGCGCGATCTTATCCACGTCCTTGGTGGTGTAGGACTGCACCCAGGCGGTTTCGACATCGCGAATCGCCTTGGCGTCCACGGCACGGTTATCGGGGGCGGGCGGCGGGGCCTCGCTGCAGCCCACGAGGAAGACCGCGATCGCGACCGCGGCCGGCACAGAGTATCGTTTTTGCATGTTTTCCTTTGACCAGGATTCTCGATTGCGGCTGGATGGCCACGGTCGATTGTACATCTACACGCCGGCGAGCGTGAAGGGTCTTCACGCTTTCCATTGCCAGCGGAGGCGGCCTGGAAGAACCGCTCCCTGACGGTCGCGGCTCTGAAACACCCGCGGCTCGGAAACGCGCGCGGCCCGGATACGCGCGCGGCTCAGAAACACATGCGGCTCGGAAACGCGCGTGGCCCGGAAACACGCGCGGCTCGGATACACGCACGGCTCGGATACACGCGCGGCTCGGAAACGGCCGCGGGGCGGCGGCAGTTGGGATGACGGTTACGCTTTGACGAAGGTGGTCAGGCCGCGGCGGCTGCGCTCGCGAAGCTGGCAGGTACGCAGTTCGTCGGCCAGGGCTTCCAGGTTGGGGATGCCGTAAAGGTAAAAGTTCGTCAGCTCGGCGTCGGAAGAAAACAGATGCAGCGAGGACTGTCCCACGAGCCGCATGCCGAGCGGTTTGTGGAGTTCGAAGTGATCGATGCGGAACAATTCCAGGCTCTCCTGCAGCTGGGAGAACAGGCCGTGCTGGAGTTTGATGCGCTGGGTGGTGATCTCGTAATGGGTGCTGACGCTTTTCAGGTAATAGCCCAGGAAGACGAGCGCCACGAGCAGGACGAAGCCTAGCGCGACATACTCCGGTCGAGCGTGTGCCAGGATGGCAACCGCGGCCGCGACGAGGACGAACAGGAAGGGCAGTACCTGGCCGACGCTGTAGATCATCGCGGGGTGGCCGACGTACAGATCCTTCTCCACCTCCGCCTCCTTGGTGGCCGCGAAAGCGGCGAGATCGGTATTGCAGAAGCGGCACTTGACGGCGACGGCCTTGATGGTTTCTCCGCACACCGGACAGGGCTTGGTATCGGCTTCCATGCTGGCTCCTCTTTAGCTAAGGTATACAGCGTTCACCGGGCCGAGGCAAACGGGGTCCACAGGGCACATGGCGGTTGGGGTGGGGCGCGGGGACACACCTACGGCGTTCTCGGCGGACGCCTTGGTGTCGCCCTCGGGCTGTGGGCTTGGTGGTCGTGTTCGAAGCTGAGTTGGCCTCGGTGTCCCCCGCGCGCGAGACCTTTTGCACGACACGCCGCACGTGGTCAATGCAGGAACGGGTTGAGTTCCTTTTCGTGGCCGATGGTGGTTTCGGGGCCATGGCCGGGGAAGACGTCGAGGTCTTCGTCGAGGGTCAGCAGGCGGTTATGGATGGAGCGCAGGAGCTGGCGCGAATCGCCGCCCGGCAGGTCGGTACGGCCGATGGAATCGCGGAACAGCGTGTCGCCGGAGAGGAGTTTGTTTTCGGCGGGAAGGAGGACGCACAGGCTGCCCTGGGTGTGGCCGGGCGTGTGCAGCAGTTGCAACTCAGTTGCACCACAGAGGAGAGTGTCGCCGTCGCGCGCGGGGTGGTCAATGGCGGTGGTCTCGGGCGTGGGCAGGCCGATCCACGACGCCTGCATGTCGAGATGGTCGTACAGGTCCTGGTCGGCGGCGTTCATATAAACGGGCGCGCCGGTGGCCGCCTTTAGCTTGGCCGCGCCGCCGATGTGGTCGATGTGGGCGTGGGTGATGACGATCGCTTTCAGATGCAGGTCATGCTGCTTCAAAACCGCGAGCACGCGCGCGACATCGAGGCCGTCGCCGGGGTCGATGACGATCGCCTCGTGGGTGGCCTCATCGCCGAAGATGGAACAATTGCACTGCAGAGCGCCGACAATCAGAATCTCGTGGATCATCCGAACATCAGTATAGAAGGTTGCAATGGGCTTCACTTTTGTCTTGAACATCGTGCTGCGGTGGGCGCACATCGCAGGCGCGATCGCGGTGCTGGGCGGGCTGTTCCGGGCCTACATATCGGGGCTGTACGCGGTGGACAAATACAGGCACTGGCTGACGGCGGGCGCGCTGGCGCTAGTCGTGAGCGGCGGGTGGCAGTTCATTCAGAAAATGAACGCTGCACCGGGCGGTTGGCACATGCTGATGGGCATCAAGATCCTGCTGGGATTGCACGTGATCGCGGTATCGCTGCTACTGGGCCGCGAGGGGCTCAACGAAGCCAAACGGGCGCGGATGGCGCGTGGCGCCGTGATTTCCGGGTGGATCGTGGTGCTGCTCGGCGCGATCGTGCACAACCTGAAGTAGAAGCGGGGACGGGCTCGGAGGTGGATGAATGGCAATCACCGACGGATACCGCGCGTTGCGGGAGACGGCGGCGTGGTTCGATCTTTCCGCACGCGGAAGGCTGCGGGCGACGGGCGCGGATCGCAAGCGGCTGCTGCACGCGTTGACGACCAACCACGTGGAGGGACTGGAACTGGGCGAGGGCCTGTACGCGTTTTTTCTGAACGCGCAGGGGCGCGTGCTGGCCGACGCGATCGTCGTGTCGCGGGCGGAGGACCTGCTGATCTCAACCGAACCGGAGACGCGGGAAAAAGTGGCGAAGCACATCGAGGGCTATATCATCGCCGACGACGTGACGCTGGAAGACGCGACCGCGACGACGTGCGAGATTGCGCTGGAAGGGCCCGACGCCACGGCACGGCTGGTGTTCCTGGAACTGCCGGTGCCGGCCGCGGAGTACAGCACGGCCGAAGCGGATGGGATCACGGTGTTGCGCGCGTCCACCACAGGCCGGCCGGGGTTCCGGCTGATTGGCGTGGCGAGCCGGAAGAAGGAATTGCAGTCGCATTTTGCCGAGATCGCACCGGAAGCGAACGCGGACGATCTGCGGGCGGTGCGGCTGGAGAACGGGCGGCCGCGGTATGGCGAGGACATCAGCGAGCGCTACATCGCCCACGAGACGGGGCAGATGCAGGCTCTTAATTTCGAGAAGGGATGCTACCTGGGGCAGGAGATTGTGGAGCGCGTGCGGTCGCGCGGGCTGGTGCACCGGCAACTGCTGGCATTACGAATTGAAGGCAGCGCGGTGCCCGAGCCGGGAGAGAAATTACTGGACGGTGAGAAAGAGGCCGGCGAGATCACGTCGGCGGCGTGGTCACCGGCGGAGCAGGCCGTCCGGGCACTGGCCTACTGCCGAGTCGAGGCCGGATTGGGCGGAAAGCTGCGCACGGCCGGCGGCCAGGCGGCGCAGGTCGTCGAGAACCGCGAGCGGCACGCATAGACGGCCGTTGCCGAGGCCGGGCAGGATACCGGGAGTGTGGTCGCCGTGATAGTCGGAGCCGCCGGTGCGGAGCAGGCCGCAGCGCGCGGCGATCTCGGAATAGCGGCGTTCGTCGGCCTCGTCCTGGTCAGTGTGCCAAACCTCGAGGGCGTCGAGGCCGGCCGCGGCCCAGCCACTGATGAGTTGTTCTTCGCGCGCGGCGTAGGGCTGATTGAGACGCGTGGGATGGGCCAGCGACGTGACGCCGCCGGCGGCGCGGACGCGGTCGATGGCCTCGCGCACGGGCGGATCGTCGCGTTCCACATAAGCCGAACCGGTCTCGCCGAGAAAGACGTCGAAGGCTTCGCGAATGCTCGCGGCGTGGCCGCGGCTGATGAGCAGCGAGGCGAAGTGCGGACGGGCGGTGACGTTCTGACCGAGCGCCTCGGCATCTTCGAGACGGATATCGATACCCATGGCTTGCAGGCGGGCGGCGATGGAGCCGTTGCGCTCGCGGCGTTTCAAACGCAGGCTGAGCAGCCAGTGGCGAAACTCGGGTCCCGGGTCGTCGAAGAAGTAGGCCAGCAGGTGGGCGTTGCGGCGGCGGGGGTCGGTCTCGTCCTCGACGCGCGCGCTCAACTCGATGCCGCAGATCAACTCCAGATGCTCGCGGGCGGCGGTCGCGCGCACAGCGTCGAAGCCGGCCAGCGTGTCGTGGTCGGTGATGGCCAACGCTTGCAAGCCGGCAGCGGCGGCGCGGCGGACGAGCTGCTCGGGCGTGTCGGAACCGTCCGAAGCGGTCGAGTGAGTGTGCAGGTCGATCATCGCGGCGCCGCCCATTCGAGAAACGCGGAGACGTCCCGTTTCATGGCGTGCAGCGAATCGAGATTGATGTAGTACATGTGCCCCGATTCGTACTCGTGGCGGCGGATGTTGGCCTTGGCCGCGGCGGGCAGCGCCATGTGGTCGAGCGTGTACCAGGCGGCGAAGTAGGGCGTGGCCATGTCGAAGTGGCCGGCGCCGACGTAGAGCTTCATGTGCGGGTTTTTCTCGAAAGCCAGGCGCAGCGATTCGGTGACGTCGGCGTAGCGGTTATCGGAGGCGAAATCCCAGCCGGTGACGCCGCCGCCGAGGATGTGATAATCGTCGTCGCTTTCGTAGCCCAGTTCGGTGCGCACGTAGTTATACCAGGCGGCGGTGTAGGGCGGGCGGATGGTGGTCATGCTCGGGTCGAACTCGATATCGATGGTCGCGGCGCGCTCGCCGGGGCCGGTGAGGCGGCTGTCGAGTCGTCCGACCACGACGTTGCGGTCGCGCAGCAGCTCGCGCTGGAAGCGCTCCAGATCGACCCTCAGCTCGGCGCGATCGATGAAAGCGGGACTCAGACCAGTCAGCCGCGCGAGCTTGGCCACGGCCGCCTGGCGCTCGGCCGGAGTGAGACGATCGCCGGCGTGCAGGGCCTTGACGTAGCCATCGGCGGCGTAGCTTTCCGACTCCTTCAGGGCCGTGTTGAGGTCCTTTTCGAGATCCGCCGGGAGACGTTTGTGATACCAGGCCGCGGCGGTGTAACTGGGCAGAATCAGCGCATAGGCGAGGTCGTTGAAATGGTCGAATTCGAGGGTGCCGAAGTTGAGCACAGTCGAAATCAGGCAGATGCCGTTGAGCGCGATGCCGTGCTCGACGAGGTAGCCCGAGAGCCCGGCCGAGCGCGTGGTGCCGTAGCTTTCACCGGCCAGGAACAGCGGCGAGAGCCAGCGGTTGTTGCGCGTCAGGTAGAGGCGGATGAATTCGCCCACGCTGGCGATGTCGCCTTGCAGGCTGAAGAACTTTTTGTTGAGGTCGGGCTTGGAGGCGCGGCTGTAGCCGGTGCCGACGGGGTCGATGAAGACGAGGTCGGCGTCATCGAGCCAGGTGCCTTCGTTAGGTACCAGCCGATACGGCGGCGCGGGCAGCGAACCGTCGTCGTTGAGCTTCACGCGCTGGGGTCCGATGGCGCCCATCTGCAGCCACACCGACGACGAGCCGGGGCCGCCGTTGAAGGCGAACACGAGCCGGCGGCGGGAAGGATCCGTTACGCCGTCGAGCGTGTAGGCGGTGTAAAACATTTGCGCCTCGGTCTCGCCCGCGGCATTGCGGATGGGCATCCGGCCGGCGGTGGTTTTGTAGTGCAGGGTCTTACCTTGAATGGTGACCTCGTGCGGGCGCACTACGGGCGCGGGCTCGGGCTTGGCGGCCGATTCGGACTCGGGCTTGGGCGGCGCCGGTTTGGCGGCCTCCTTTTCCTGCGCGGCTGCGGCGCAGAGGGCGATTAGGACGAAGAGCAGGGCGCGCGTGGGGTGTCGCATAGGGGGAAACTCTCTATGCTATCGGATCGGTGGGCGGCGGATGTGGGCGGATCGCGGCAGGCAGGGTGACCTCTGAGCTGTCTTCAAAGCGATCGAACGCTTGATGAGACCGCTCCCTTTGGTCACGGCTCGGTTAGGATTACTGGCTGCTGGAAGAGGGGGCGGGAGGACGGGTCTTCAACTGGCCGGGGGCGTGCTCGCCGCCGACCTGATATTCAAAGACTTCCGTGCCGACGTTGACGACGAGCTTTCCCGTGCCGATGGGTTTGCCCTGGGTGGGGAAAAAGATCGCGCCGTCGGTGGATTCGGCAGGCCTGAGGCGGGTGGTGACGAAAGCAATGGCCGAGGCGGCGGCGGCGGCCTTGAGCCGCTGGCCGTACAACTCCGCCTGCGCGTTTCTGCGCCGGACCTCATAGCCGTTGGTGCTGCGGAAACGGCCCATACCGTAGAGGCCCAGTTCGTAGGTCGAAATTAGCTTGATGACGTCGTTACGATTGCCCTTTTCGAGGAACTCCTCCACCACGGCGGGTGCAGGGGTGGCACGCACAACGGTTCCGTCAGGACGGATGAAGCGGAAATCCTCGCCCTTGACGGTGCGCCCGGAGGGCGAGCCGTTGGAGACGGCGACCTGCAGGATGGCGTACTCACGAATCTGGACGGGCAGTTCGGCGAACATGATGGTGATGCCCGCGCGGGTGAGCGTCTGATAGTGCAGCCCGCCGGTTTCGAACTCGATGGACTGAGCGCTCAACCCCGCCGCGGCGCAAACGAGCATGCCGAGCCCGCGCCACCACAGGCTGCGGGCTAATCGGGGCAAGCGTTCCATACCCTCATGATAAACTGGACGATGGTGATCGTCCTTTTGTAACTTCTCCGTTGAAGCCTCCACCATCTTAATTTTTCTTAAAGGCATTTCATCGCATGAACCAGCTAGGAGTTTATCGAAGTCAGTACGGGTTGGAAGATTTGGGCATCCGGGCGGCCACGGTGCACTGGAATCCGGGCACCGCGATGCTCGTGGAACGCGCCATCCAGAACCGGGAAGGGATGCTCGCGGGCCGCGGCGCACTGGTGGTGCGCACGGGCCAGTTTACCGGGCGCTCGCCGCGGGATAAATTCATCGTGCGCGAGCCGGCGACCGAGACGACGGTAGCCTGGGGCAGCGTCAACCAGCCGATGACGCCCGAGCATTTCGAGGGCATCTGGAGCCGCCTGCTGACGCACCTCGAAGACAAAGAAATTCTCGTAGAAGACCTGATCGCGGGCGCCGACCGGATCCACAAAATGCCGATCCGCGTGGTGGTCCAGCGTGCCTGGCACGCGCTGTTCGCGCGGCAGTTGTTCATCCGGCCGCGCGAGGCGCAACTAGCCGATCACAAGCCGGAGTTCACGCTGGTGTTCGCGCCGGACTTCCAGTGCGATCCGGAGCGCGACGGCACGCGCTCGGAGACCTGCATCGTGATCAATTTCGAACGCCGGCTGGTGCTGATCGTGGGCACGAGCTACGCGGGCGAGATGAAGAAGTCGGTCTTCACGCTGCTGAATTATCTGCTGCCGCCAAAAAACATATTGCCGATGCATTGTTCGGCCAACGTCGGCGACCACATGCGCGTGGCGCTGTTTTTCGGACTGTCGGGTACGGGCAAGACGACGCTCTCGGCCGACCGGCACCGGCGCCTGGTAGGCGACGACGAGCACGGATGGTGCGACCGCGGCGTGTTCAACTTCGAGGGCGGCTGCTACGCCAAGTGCATCCGGCTGTCGCGCGCCGCCGAGCCGCAGATTTACAACGCCATCCGCTACGGGGTGGTGCTGGAGAATGTGGCGCTGAACGCGGGCACGCGGCACCTCGATTTCGACTCGGAGCAGTACACCGAGAACACGCGCGCGGCGTATCGCATTCACTTCATCGACAACGCTCTGATCCCCGGCGTGTGCGGCCATCCGGACGACGTCGTGTTTCTGACCGCCGATGCTTTTGGCGTGCTGCCGCCGCTCTCGAAACTGACGCCCGACCAGGCCATGTACCACTTCCTCAGCGGCTACACGGCCAAGGTGGCGGGCACCGAGCGCGGCCTGGGACCGGAACCGCAGGCGGTCTTCAGCGCGTGCTTCGGCGAGCCATTCATGCCGCGCCACCCCGTGGAATACGCGCGCCTGTTGGGCGACAAACTGCGCCTGCACGGCTCCGACGTGTGGCTGGTGAACACGGGCTGGAGCGGCGGTCCGGCCGGCACCGGACCGCGCATGAGCCTGGCCCACACGCGGGCCATGGTGAACGCGGCCATCGAAGGGGAACTGGCCGATGTGCCGGTGAAGCCGCACCCGGTGTTCCGGGTACTGGTGCCGGAGTTCTGTCCGGGCGTGCCGCAGCAGATTCTGGACGCGCGCGCGGCGTGGTCCGACCACGAAGCCTATGACCGTTCGGCGCGCGAACTGGCGGGGCGCTTCCGCGACAACTTCGCGCGGAAGTTCGCGGATGTGAGTGCCGATATCGCCGCCGCCGGGCCGGTGGCGGATTAGGCGGCGAGCGGCCCGGCGCGCGAAACGCGAGTTCCATTTGAATTAAACTCACTGGTCGGAAGCTCATTTCGGCCGGTGCCGGGCCTGGTCTTCAAAACCAGCGGATCCCCTTTCAGGCGGATCGGTGGGTTCGACCCCCACGAGCTTCCGCCAGATTAGCCGATTGATCGAACAAGTGGCTCCGCTCACTTTGCGGGCACGGCACGGGGCATCGCCCCTCAAGGGGAAGGGAACCGGGAGATCGGTTCGGGTGAGTCCGCAGTCTCCGAGGCAGTTCGAAGCCGCCGGCGAGTTCGCTCATCGCGCCGCGCCGCTCCGGCCAGCAGCGCGTTGCGGATTGCGGCAATCTGAAGGAAGCATGGTAGAGCGCAGCAATCCGCAGCGGCTGATCGTCGCCATCACCGGCGCATCGGGCGTGATCTACGGGATCCGCCTTCTGGAAACGCTGGCGCGCGACCGCGCGCTGGAGACGCATCTCATCCTGACGCCGGCCGCACGCGCGACCATGGCACAGGAGACCGCGTGGAAGCCCAGGGAGGTGGAGGCTCTGGCGAGCGTGGTCCACCCGAGCACGAACATCGGCGCCTCGATCGCCAGCGGGTCGTTCGAGACGCTGGGTATGATCGTCGCTCCGTGTTCGGTGAAGACGCTTTCCGCCATCGCCAACTCGTATTCCGCCGATCTGGTCGCGCGCGCCGCGGACGTGCAGTTGAAGGAAGGGCGCCCCGTCGTATTGCTGGTCCGCGAGACGCCGTTGCACGCCGGCCACCTGCGTTTGATGCAGCAGGCCGCGGCGAACGGCGCCGTGATCATGCCGCCCGTCCCCGCCTTTTATGGCCGTCCCAAGACGCTCGACGATGTGATCAACTCGACCGTCGGCCGGGCACTGGCGCGCTTGGGCATCCACAATAGCCTGTACTTCGAGTGGCTGGGTATGGCCCATCCCGCATCAGTCGAGCCCGCGGAGACCGAGTAGTTTTGCTCTAGTTTTCCGCGCGCTGCATGTCACTTTTTTTGATCAGGCCGGACCGCGCGAGTTTCACCGCTCTTGCCACCCATATACACGTCGAACTTGCGAATGCGCGGAATGCCGAGCGCGCCGCGCACTTCCAGCACCAGCATGTCCACGGTCACTGGCGGGAAGATGTCGATCTTCTTGTGACCGACAGTCGTCCCGCTCGCGATCGTCCGCATTTCATTTCCTACGCGGCCCAGAATCGCGTATTTCCGAATGCGCTGTCCTTCGGTGAGGTCTTCCATAATCACGGCGCGGTCAAAAGTGACGGGGCTCCCTTGCATCCACGTGACATACTGACACGCGTTCTCTGGGCCAATACTGGAATCCGGGTGGCCGGAGACTGCGAATGCCCGCTCCCTCAGCAGGCCCTGCCCATAGAGCCTTTTCACCTCTGCGCCGAACTCCGTCAGCCGACGCACATCCACGTCCGGCAGCAGCCCGCGGTTGTCGGGCGCCAGGCCCAGAACGAGTTGCGCGCCGCGGCCGACGGTCTGGTGGTAGATCTCCATCAGCTTGTCGAGCGGCTTCAGCTTGTCCTCGGCGTTGGGATGCCAGAACCACTGGCCGTCGCGCAGCGGAGTGTCGGCTTCGGCCGGACGCCAGCGCAGTATCTGATAAGCATCGACGACGTTCCAGTTCTCCTCGTTGGCGGTGCCGTCTTCATTGCCCACCCAGCGGATATCGGCATATGGGAGCAGCCCGACATCGGCGAAGATCATCGTATTCGGCTGATACGTGCGCAGCGTGCGGATGTAGCGCGTGAAGTCGTAGACGTGCCCCTCGCTGCCCGCTCCGTCGAGCCAGAACTCCGTCAGCTCGCCATAGCGCGACGCCAGTTCCTCCACCTGGTGCGCGTAGTGCGTGTCGTAGGCCGCGGCGTCCTTGTATACCGGCTCGTGGCGATCCCACGGCGAAAGGTAGACGCCGAATCGCAGCCCATGCTTGCGGCATGCCGCGGCGACTTCGCGCACCACGTCGCCCTGGCCGTTGCGCCAGGGGCTGGAGGCCACGCCGTATTTCGTCTCGCGCGTCGGGAACAGGCAGAAGCCGTCGTGGTGTTTAGCCACCAGGACCAGGTACTTCGCCCCTGCCGCCTGCGCCGCGCGGACCCATTGTTCGGGGTCGAATTGCGCGGGGTTGAAGACCGCCGGATCCGCCTTCCCATCGCCCCACTCGCGGTCCATCCAGGTGTTGGGGCCGAAGTGAATCAGCACGCCGATTTCGAGATCCTGCCAGGCCAGTTGCTGCGGGCTCGGACGGACATCGGCGAACTGCTGGCCTCGCAGCAGCGCCATTCCCATGCATAGGACCAACAAAGCGCGCTTCATGTCGGGATGCTATCAGGGCCGGATGGTCCCTTCAAGCGCTGCACTCCCAACTCCCAACGGTGAGCGGCTTCGGCGCGGGGCCGAGCTCATCTATTGCATCTGATTGATCACGCCGTAGATTGGCTTGAGTGTCGGGTAGAGGACGCTGTAGACCTCGTAGCCGCGCTGATAGACGGCCGATTCGTGGGGCGAGGGAATGAGGCAATCGACCTCGCGAATACAAGCCGCGCAAACTTCATCGACGCTCTTATATGGACCGTCGCCGGCGAGCGCGAGCAGCGCCGCGCCGTAGGCCGAGCCTTCCGTGTTGGCGAGCGTCGAGACGCTGGTTGAAAAGATATTGGCCAGCATCTGCCGCCAGAAGAGACTGCGGGCGCCGCCGCCGGAGACGCGCACGGAATGGATGTCGAGGCTCATGTCCTCGTGGATGATGGAGAGACAATCGCGCAGGCTGAAGCTGACGCCTTCGATGAGTGCGCGCAACAGGTCGGCGCGGGTGTGCTTGTTGGTAATGCCGATCCAGCCGCCGCGGGCGTAGGGATCCAGATGCGGCGTGCGCTCGCCCATGAGGTACGGCAGCCAGTACAGGCCGTGGCTCAATGGCGGCGCGGTGGCGGCTTCCGCGGTGAGCGCGTCGTAGTCCGCGCCGGGGGCCAATTGATTGCGGAACCATTGCAGGCTGAGGCCCGCGCCTTGCGTTACGCCCATGACGTGCCACTTGCCTTTGACGGCGTGACAGAAGGTATGCACGCGCCCTTTGCGGTCATACTGCGGCCGGTCGAGAAACGCGAAGACCACTCCGGATGTGCCGATGGTGCAGGAGGCGATGCCGGGTGCGACAATGCCATTGCCGATACCGCTGGCGGCCTGGTCGCCGGCGCCGCCGACGACGGGCGTGCCTTCCTTGAGGCCGGTGGCTTTGGCGGCGGCCTTGGTGATCTTTCCAGTCACCTCCACGGACTCGTAGAGCTTAGGCAGCAGTTCCTTGTCGAGCTTCAGGCGCTCGATCATTTCGTTGGACCAGCGGCGGCGCACGACGTCGAGCAAACCGGTCCCGGATGCGTCGGAGACTTCGGTGGCGTGTTCGCCGGTGAGGCGGAAGCGCACGTAATCCTTGGGCAGGAGGAGCTTGCGCGCCTTCTCGAAATTGGCCGGCTCGTTGTCGCGCACCCACAAGAGCTTGGGCAGCGTGAAACCGGTCAGCATGGGGTTGGCGGTGAGCGTGACGACGTCGTCGCGGCCCACGGTCGAGTTGACGAAATCGACCTGGGCCTGGCTGCGCTGGTCGCACCAGATGAGCGACGGGCGGATGACCTCATTGGCCGCATCGAGCAGAACCAGGCCGTGCATCTGGCCGGAAAGACCGACCGCTTTCACGTCCTCGCCCTTGGCGCCGGCGGCCTGGAGAACGCCCTGCACGGCCTTCTGGGCGGCGTCCCACCAATTGCGCGGGTCCTGCTCGGCCCAGCCGGGGCGCTCCATTCGCATGTCGTCGTGTGGGGCGGTGAAGCCGGCGGCGACTGCGCCTTTCTCGTCGATCAGCAGCGCGCGGCTGCCACCGGTTCCGATATCAAGGCCAAGCCAGTACATGGAAATGACTCCTTTGCGCGTCGCGCCAGGAAATGTCTGAACTCAAGCTCCGGCGGGTTGAGCCGCTTCGAGAAACGGCAGATAGGCCGCGCCGTACAAACCCGCTTCATTGCCCAGCAGCGCCTTCTCGACGCGCGTGTCGGTAGTGCGGAAGGTGAAGCTGCGGCGGCGAGCTTCGGCCAGCATCGCCGGAGCAAACAGATCCCACGCCGGCAGCGGGCCGCCACTCAACAGATACAGCGGCGCATTGAAAATGTTGACCAGGTTGCCGATGGCGATGCCGAGCGCGGTGCCCATGGCCTCGAAGACGCGCCGGGCCTTGTGCGCTTCCTCGCTGTTGTCCTGGGTGGCGATGCGAAAGACCTGCTCGGAGGTGAGGTTCTCGCCGAGTTGCAGCAAGCGGGCCATGGTGGAGATCGCGGTGGCCGAAGCGTGCTTTTCGAGGCAGCCGGTGTTGCCGCAGCCGCAGGGATTGCCGCTGGGCACGATGGTCATGTGGCCCAGTTCGCCGGCCATGCCGACGAAACCGCGCATGACGCGGCCATTCACAATGACGCCGCCGCCGATGCCGGTGCCGAGCGTCAGCAGGACCAGGTCGTCGACGTCTTTGCCCGCGCCGAGCCACTTCTCGCCGAGCGCCGCGGCGTTGGCGTCGTTCTCCAGAATGACCGGCTTGCCGAGCCGGCGGCTGATCTCATCGCGCAATGCCACGCCTTCGAGCGAAGGCAGGTTGTTGCTGTTGGCGATGATGCCCTCCTTCATGCGGATGAAGCCGGCCACGGCCACGCCGACGCCGGCGAGCCGTTCCTGGCCAAACTGGTCCTGCAACACGCGGATGGATGCGACGATGTCGTCGATCACCGCGTCGCGACCCTCCTTGAGGTTTGTCGAGCCGGAATGTTTGCCTAGAATTTTGCCGTCCCGGCCGACGGCGGCGGCGCGCAGATTGGTACCGCCGAGATCAACGCCGATTGAGTATTCGATCGTTTCCGCCATGAAGCCGAATGATATCAAACCGCATGGCAGGGACTGTATCGGCGCGCGGTTTCGGGACTAGCGTAGTGTCTCAGTCACGGACTGACAACGCCGGCGGAGTGTCGACAACGCCGACCGAGCGTCGACACGAGTGTCGACGCGGCAGGCACGAGTGCCTGCGCCACGTGCCTGCGCCACGGTGAATGGCCG
>Ga0302320_10003068_pt1 | contig 38962 bp, 26 predicted proteins | sample Bog_T0_3_FD_202130 | JGI IMG/M metagenome (GOLD analysis project Ga0302320, IMG submission 202130) | Peat permafrost microbial communities from Stordalen Mire near Abisko, Sweden - Bog_T0_3 | ecosystem: Environmental > Terrestrial > Soil > Wetlands > Peat | place: Sweden: Abisko, Stordalen Mire... | reverse complement strand
CCATAGACGGCGATCAAGGTCGCGATAATTTGTGTGCCGACCACTGCGATCAACAAAATCGCCGCCGGGCGGATCGACCAGAACGGTCCGCGCGTGCGGGTCAGGAAAATCGTCAGATGGCCGGCCACCGAAAGTTTCAGATACATCATCGTCTGCAAACGGTCGCGGTCGAGATGGAAGACCCGATCGCCTAAGTAGAACAGCCCGAACGCCGTGCAGACCCCCACGACACCCAGCACCGTGGAAACACCCAGCACCCTGCGCATGTTCCAGGCCTCGGGCTGATTGCGATATTTCACATTGTCGTAGGCGATCGACAGAATGGCGCCGTCATTGAGCAATGCCAGCATCACGATCATGATGGCCGTCACGGGATACCAATTGAAGACCAATATGGCCAGCGTCATGAACAGCAAGACGCGCAGCGTCTCGGCAATCCGGTACATTGCATAACTGTTCATGCGCTGGAAAATCTTGCGGCTCTCCTTGATGGCATCGATGATCACCGACAATCCAGGCGTGGTGAGCACGATCGCCGCCGCTGCGCGCGCCGCATCGGTGGCGTTCGACACCGCGATGCCACAATCGGCTTTCTTGAGCGCCGGGGCGTCGTTCACCCCGTCGCCGGTCATGCCGACGATGTGATTGCGCTTTTGCAAGTCGTCCACGATGTGGAATTTGTGTTCCGGGAAAACCTGGGCGAAGCCGTCGGCTTGCTCGATCGCCGCAGCAACCGCCGGGGTCGCCTGGTGCCGCTCGTCGCCCAGGCTGCTGGCATCGAGGATATTGGTGCCCATGCCGAGCGCCTTGGCGGTCTCCCGGGCAATCGCCAGGGCATCGCCGGTTACCATCTTGACCTTCACGCCCATCTGTTGTGCGGTGGCGATGGTGGCCTTGGCATCGTCGCGGGGTGGATCGAACAGCGGCAGGACCCCGAGAAACTGCCATTTTCCGTCGCTGCCGGCGCGCGCCACACCCAGCGAACGAAAGCCGCGCGCGGCGAAGTCGTCAACTGCCTTGGCGACGGCGTCCTTCACCTGCGCCTTATTGGCCGCCAGCGCCAGAATCACCTGTGGTGCCCCCTTGGTGACCTTGAATGCCTTGCCGTCGGGTCCGGTGACGGCGGCTTCGGTGCGTTTATGAACCGGGTCGAAAGGCTGGTAATGCCCGACCTTATAGCCCTTCAACGCCTGGTCGCCTTTCAGGCCCCCCAGCACGGCGAGATCGATGGTATCGTCATTGTCGGCGCGCGACGCCAGCGCGCCGGCCAAAATCACCTGATCGGTGGATATTCTGTCGATTGCGAAGGGATCGCCGAGCGTCAGTTTATTCTGGGTCAGGGTGCCGGTCTTGTCGGCGCATAGAATATCGACGCCGGCCAATTCCTCGATCGCCACCAGGCGGGTGACGATCGCTTTCCTTTTTGCCAGCAGCCTTGCGCCCACCGCCATGGTGACGGACAGCACGGTCGGCATCGCCACCGGAATCGCCGCCACCGTCAGAACCAGGGCGAATTGCAGGGTGGTCAGGATCGGGTCGCCGCGATAAAGCGCAACAGCGATGATCCCCGCCACCAGAACCACGGCGAAAACGATCAGGAAATCGCCGATCTTGAGCACGGCTTGCTGGAAATGGCTGATCGTCTTGGCGTCCTGCATCAACTCGGCGGTCTTGCCGAAATAGGTGCTGGCGCCAGTGGCGTAGACCATCGCGCCGATTTCGCCACGCCTTACGATCGAGCCGGAGAACACCGCTTTGCCGGACTCGCGACTGGCCGGCAGCGACTCGCCGGTCAGCGCGGATTCGTCCACTTCGATCGGATCGCCGTCCAGCAAACGCGCATCGGCTGGCACGACGTCGCCCAGGCGCAGACGAATGACGTCGCCCGGCACCAACTCGCTGGCCGCGGGCGTGATCCAGCTGCCGTCGCGGATCACCCTGGCTTTGATCGCCAGGGTCGCCCTGAGCGCGGCCATGGCGTTGCCGGCTTGATGTTCCTCCCAAAATCCGACGATGGCATTGGCGAACAGCAGAACCAGAATGATCCCGAAATCCGACCAATGCTGGGCTGCCGCGGACAGAACCACGGCGATTTCGATCATCCAAGGGATCGGTCCCCAGAAATAGGCAAGGAATTTCAGCCACTCGCTGGTGTTTTTTGCCACAATGGCGTTGGGACCGTATTGTGTCAGGCGCTTTTTCGCCTCGGCCGCGCTGAGCCCGGCCGGCGACGACGCCAATTTCTTTTCGAGCGCCGGCATCGGCAGCGTTTGTAGTAGATCCGGCGACTTTGTCCCGGGCTTGTCGGGGGATTTTGCTACGGGCTGGTCCGCTGCCTCGGCCGCGGGCTTGTTTGGCGACTTTGCCGCGGGCTTGCCGGACGATTTTTTTTGTGCTGCCAAGATCAAAACTCCCGATCAGAAATTGCTGTCAGGCACCGGTGTGCCGCTGGCGGGCCAGAGAAGAAATCAGCGCCGCCCTGTGCTGCGCGATCATCAATTCTTCATCGGTGGAATCACCCACACCGAGCTGTCGGGCCGTCTGATGCAGGGGCGATTGGCGACAGAGGCTCATCGGTTGGTGCCCTCGCCCTTCGCGGCAGACCGACACTAGCCAGCGATCGCCGGGCAAGACAGGGGCGGAAATTACCTAAAACGAATTTGCCTTGAGGCGCCGGGCGCCGCCTCCGACGCATCGGCAAATATTGAAGAATGGCTGGATCACCTTATATAATGGAGGTGGACCGCGGTTCTGAGCAGCGGTCCGGCCCTGGGGTGGCAGAACCCCACCAAGGTGTGATTGTTATGCGCATTTTCTCATCGCGTCTGGTGCGTGCCGTCGGCGCCGGCAGCGCTGTTATGGCAGTCGTTGGTGCCCTGGCGCTGGCGCCTGTTGCAGCCGAGGCGCGCGGCTATCGCGGCGGCGGGCATGGCGGCGGCTGGGGGTGGGGGTGGGGTTTGGGACTCGGCCTAGGCGTTGGCTTGGCGGCCGACTCTCTGTTGGGTTGGCCCGGCTATTATTACCCCTATGGCCCTTACGCCTATCCCTATCCGGCCTATCCCACGACCGTGATTCAGCAAGTGCCGGTAGCGGTTCCGGCGGCGCCGGCGAGTTACTATTACTGTGACAATCCGAAGGGCTACTACCCCTATGTGGCGTCCTGCCAGACCCCCTGGCGGCCGGTGCCGGCGGCGCCGCCGGCCCAATGATCGCCTGATCGAAATCCGGGTCAGTTCCACCACAGCCACCGAGGCCCGACCGGCTTCGGTGGCTTTTCGCATGAAGATCGGCGATTCGGAATGAGCGCCGCGGACAACGCCGATGCCGCCCGATCCTTGCACCGCTCGGCGCTGGAGGCCTATCGGCTCGGCAGCCCGACGCAAGCAGCCGAGCTTATCAGCGCGGCGATCGCCCGAGACGGCACCGTCGCCGCCTATCCCTGCAATCTCGGCGTGATGCTGGCGGCGATCGGTCAATTCTCGGAAGCCATGGCTGCCTACCTCCAGGCGCTGGCATTGGCCCCCGATCTGGTCGACGCGCATCACAATCTCGGCAATGTTTTGCAGGCTCTGGGAGACCACCCGGCAGCGATCCGCAGCCTGAAGCGCGCAATCATTCTCCGGCTCGACACGCCTGAGGCGCATAACAGTCTGGGGGTCGCTTTGAAGGCAGGCGGCAGGACACAACAGGCCGTCGCCTGGCATCGCCGGGCGCTGCTGCTCAAGCCGGATTACGCCGGCGCACACAGCAATCTTGGCGTCGCCCTGAAGGCGCTAGACCGGCCGCTCGAGGCGTCGTGCCGGTTCCGCTCCGCCTTGAGTCTGGCGCCGGACTACGGCGCAGCGTTTAGCAATCTGGCAGCCGCGCTCAAGGAAGCGGGATTGGCGGTGCCGGCAAGCGTCGCGTGCCGCCGCGCCTTGCGTCTGGATCCAGGGGACTTCCGGGCGCACAACAATTTCGGCGGCGCGCTGCAGCAGCAGAGCCAGCCTGCCCTGGCAGGAGACGCCTTCCGACGCGCGCTCAGCCTGCAACCCGATCAACTCGAGGCCTATACCAATCTGGGCGGCGCTCTGATGGCGCTGGGCCAGCCGGAACGCGCGCTCGATGTTTTCGAACGCTGCCTGACGCTGGCGCCCGACAATGCCGATGCACGTTGGAATCGTGGCCTTTGCCGGTTGCTGTTGGGCGAATTGGGGCCCCCGGCCTGGGAGGATTACGCCTGGCGCTGGCGACTGCCGGCAACGCCCACGGCGCCGCCGGCGGCGGCCTTGCCAGCCTGGAGGGGCGAGCAGGGCCAGGGTGGTACCCTGCTGCTGTGGGCCGAACAGGGCTATGGCGACTCGATTCAGTTCGTCCGCTACGCCGCCGTCGCCCGGCAGCTTGGCTGGCGCGTCCTTCTCGACGTGCCGCCGCCATTGTCCCGTCTTTTCCGCAGCGTCGCCGGCGCCACGGTGGCGCAGTCCGGCACCCTGCTGCCCAGGGTCTCGGCGCAATGCGCCCTCCCCGATCTACCCGGTGCCCTGGCGACGCGCCAGGGCACCATCCCGTCCAAGGTACCTTATCTGTCGGCCGATCCGGCCTTGGCCGGGGAGTGGCGGCATCGGCTGGCCGCCTGCTGCGGACTCAAAATCGGGCTCGCTTGGCGTGGCAATCCGTCGCACAGCAATGACCGCCACCGATCGCTCGATGCCGTCGCACTGGCACAGGCTTTGGCGCTGCCGGGAATCACCCTGGTCAGTCTGCAACCGGACGCAAGCACGCCGGAACTGGCGGCTTTGCGCCTGGCGGCACCGGTGCTGGATGCCGGCCCGGCACTCGGTGACTTCGCCGACACGGCGGCCCTGATAGCAGGCCTCGATCTGGTGATTTCGGTGGACAGCGCGGTTTGTCACCTCGCCGGCGCGCTCGGCCACCCGGTTTGGACCCTGCTGCCGTTCGCCCCCGACTGGCGCTGGCTGCGAAGCCGGTGCGACAACCCCTGGTATCCCACGATGCGCTTGTTTCGCCAGCCCCGGCCGGGCGATTGGGTCTCGGTTTATGAGGCATTGCGGCTGGCGCTATCGCAGTTGCGGGACGGCATCAGCGGCGCTGGAAAACCATTGTATTAAACTGTAAGTCGTAACATTCTAACAGACATCTTGCCCGGTGTTTTGGCGCGGTATGGTGTAAGGTCGGGGCTATTGTGGTTGCGCCACCCTCGGCCATCGCGAAACAGGACGTGGCCCAACCTGACTCCAAACCGCTCAAGGCCGCAACGCGGGCGAAGCAGTGCGCCCAACAAAATCGCCTCGGAACCGATTGGAGCGTGGAAATTACCAAATCGTTGCACGGACGGTTGCCGACAGTGATCAAACAGGAAGTCCGAATAAAACGAGTACGACAACACGCTGTTGCGCCCAGGCTATTCGCAGTGGCTGTTTTCGCATAACCTGACGAGTTAGAATGACTCTCGTTGGAGATTATACAGCTGTTTTGCAGAAACCCGTTGATTTCTGCACTCTTTATGGCAACGTCACACCCGGGACAATCATTCGGGACCCCAAACGCTATGGCTGACGAATCTCAGACCACCCTTGTCTCGGAGGACATCGTTGAGGCGTCCCTCGAAACCTCGCCCGAGGCAGAGCCCCCGCGCCGATCCGTACACAACTTGCCCTGGTCGGACGAGCGCTCCCTGACGTCGGTCGGCGCACGCCTGCGGATGCTCTACGGCTTTGCCATCCTGGCGTCGCTGGCTTGGGTCGCACTGTGTGTCACCTATGTCTATAGGACGGTGGGCTGGAGTAACCTGTTCGAATTGCAGCCGGCCGAGTTCGGCGGCGTGGTGGGTGCCGCCGTGCTGCCTTTGTCGATCCTGTGGCTGGTCGTGGCGTTTCTCGACCGCGGCGTCATCCTGCGTCTCGAAGCCGCGCATCTGCGCCGCTATCTCGATCAACTGATCTATCCGGCCGAAGACGCCGAGCAACGAATCACCAATGTCGGCAATGCCCTGCGCCGGCAAGCCGCCAACCTGACCGCCGCCTCCGTCGAGGCGGCCGAGCGCACCGAGCAGGTCGGCAAGACGTTGGAACGGCATTGCGAGTCCTTGCAAAAGCTGGCCGAGCGCTTCGGCGGCGACAGCCAGCGCGTGGCCGATAGCCTGAAATCCGAAATCGAGACCCTGTCTCGCTGCAGCGATGGCGCCGTCGAGCGGGTCGCGGACGTGCGTGCGGTTACCGGCGATTTAGTGCGCGCCACCGAGGACGCCGCCGGCCGCACCCGCGAATTTGCCGTGGTCATGAACGAACAAATCGAACATCTGGACGGTACCGCAAAAAAGGTGTCGGCGCGCACCGAGGAAGCCGGACTGCATCTGCAGCAATCCTCGGAAGGTCTGGCGCAAGCCGTAGCCTCGGCCAGCGCCCACATCGACGAGATGGTGCGCAGCTTCGGCGTTCAAGGTGAACAGATCACCGCCACCTCGGGCAAGGCCGCCGAGCGCGCGATTGAAGTGACCGGCGAACTGCAGCGCCGAATCGAGTCGCTCGATTCGTTGTTCTCGCGCCAGAATATCGATCTCGCCAATGCCTCGACGCGACTCGCCGAGCAGACCGGCCGCATCACCCAGTCGCTCGAACAGCAGGCCACCGGCCTCGACCAGATTACCGAGCGGGTGCTGTCAAGGGTCAAGATCGTCGAGGAAGGGCTGGGGGTGCAGACCCGCGAATTGTCGACCGCCTCGGATCAGGCCATGGCCCGCTTCCGCGAGCTCTCGGACTTGATGGGCCGTCACGCCGACACGCTGCGCGCGTCGGCCGACGATGCCAGCCAGCAGATGGGATCGGTCGGCGAGGTGTTCCTGTCGCGGCGCGACGAAATCGACACGGCCGCCGATCGCGCTGTCGGTCGTATCCGCGAAGTCGGCGACGGCTTCGCCGGACAGAGTCGCGTGCTGGCGGCGGCGTCGGATCAGCTCACGGTGCGGGCGCGCGAGTTGGTGGAAGCGCTGCGGCAGCATATCGACGAATTGGGCCGTGGCGCCGAACGCGCGGCCGGTCAGGCCGAATCGATTCGCGGCAGCCTGCGCAAGCAGGCGGATGAATTGGCCGACATCGCCAATCTGGTGTCGACCCAGGCGAGATTGTCGGAAGCTTCATTGGGTCAGCAGTCGCGCCATCTCAATGCCACCTCGGAACAGATCATGACCCGTATCAAGGGTATCGCCGATGTGTTGCGGCAAAATGTCAGCGATTTGGTGACCTTGTCGAGCCGGGTCGGCGCCGAATTGCAGTCCACCGGCGAAATGCTGCGTCTCAGGAGCCAGGACGTTACGCAAGTCTCGCAGCGGGCGATCGAGGATATCCAGCAGGTCACCGACAATTTCGACGACAAGGGCGCCCACCTGGCGCATGCGGGTGAGATTGCCAGCGCGCGGGTGCAGGCGGTGGTGGACGAACTGCGACAGCAGGCGGAAATCATCGTCGGCGCCGCGGAAAAGGCAGAGACCGACATCAGTATGGTCGGCCAGGCGCTGTTCGGCCAGGCCGGCGAATTGAGCCGCATCGCCGAAGATTCCTCGGAATTGTTGAAGGTGTTCGGCCAGCAATTGCGTCAAAACGCGGTGGAACTGGGCGACACGCTGCAGCAAACCCAGCTGCAGGCGCGCCTGTCGGGGGATAGCTTGCGCCAGGCGTCGCACGAATTCGAGGATGCCGCCGGCAAAACCGCCGCCCATGCGGTGGCCACCGCTGATCAGCTCAAGGCCGGCATCCGCGATCTGGGCGCTTCGGCCGATCGGATCAGCGCCCAGGTGCGGGGTGCCGGCGAAAGCCTACGGCGGCAATCGCAGGAGTTGTCGACCACGACCGAACAGACCGGCACCCAGCTGGAAAGCGCGTTCGACATGCTGCGGCAGAAATCGACCGATCTTGGCCTCACCGGCGAACGCTTGTCGCAGCATGCCGAAACTTTGGTGCAAGCCTTCGCTCGCCAGGCGGACGCGCTGACGCAGGCATCGCGAACCGCCGAGGAACAGGCGACCAATCTGGAAAAGCAGCGCTCTTCGGTGAGCGTCGACAATTTCCTGCAAAGCGCTGCCTATCTGGTGGAAAAACTGCAATCGCTTTCGGTCGACATCAGCCGCCTGTTCCAGTCCGGCATCGACGACAAGACCTGGCGGGAATTCCATTCCGGCGACCAGTCCGTGTTTCTGCGCAAAATCCTCAAGAATCTCGACCGCAATCAGATCAATGCGATTCGCACCCGCTACGAGGATGACGGGCAGTTCCGGGATTACGTCAATCACTACATCGCCGATTTCGAGACCTTGCTCAACCAGGCGCGCGCCGCCGACCGCGCCGACGTCCTCACCGGCACCTTCACCAGCGCCGAGGTGGGCAAGCTTTACCTGGTGCTGGCACGCGCGCTCGGCCGACTGGAATGACGATGAAAGACGGCGAGCTAGTGCGTGCCGTTCGTAGCGGTTTTCTTTGCAGATCGCCTTTCGGCGAGCGAGGGCCTGCGGTGAGGTAGGGACGGCCATCTCTGACCGCCCCCCTCGCTCGCCGCAAGGCGAAAATATTCGATAAGTGACGGCACGCCCTAGTGCTCCTTTGCCGAATTTCGAACTGCAAAAACGCACCATGGGGTCATGGCGCCGGCGCGCCGACCAACTTTGACAGTGCCTCAATAACCGGCGCCAGCGGAATCGCCGACATTTCCTGGGACTGAAATTCCTGGGCGCGAATCACCGTCAGGCGGTCGGAAGTGGGCGCGAATTTTTCGGCCGATGTCGGACCGAACAGCGACAACAGAGGAATCCCGGCGGCAGCCAGCATATGGCCGGTACCGCTATCATTGGCGACCGCCGCCGCCAGCCGGGTGGCGAGCGCAATGGTCACGGCCGGCGAGTCGCGATCGGTCAGCGGCAGATGGGCCTGAGGCAAGGCGCGGGTGATCTCGCTCTCCCAGTCGCGCTCGGCCGGACCCAGCAGGAATACCGGTTGCCAGCCGCGCGCCAAAAAATGCGCCGCCACCGCCAGATAACGATCGCGTGGCCAGCATTTGTGCCGGCCGCCAGCCCCCGGCGCCAAGCCAAGATAGGGCATTCCAGGCGGCAAGCGCCGCCCCGCCTCGGCCAGCAGCGCCGGCGGCAGCGGCGGCGGCACTGCCGCGTCCACCTCATTGCCGGTGGCGGCCTCCAGCAGCGCCAACATCTGTCCGATCATCGAGGGCCGCTTGTGTCTGCCGCTCGGCGGCAAGCGGTCCGACAGGTGCCAGTTGGCAGCGGCCGAGATGAAAATACGATGCCGGATGCGCCGCAACCGGAGGCTGGTCATCACCCGTCGCTGGGTGTCCAGCAGCAGATCGAACGAACGTTCCGGCAAAGGGCGGCGCAGCAGCGCGACCCTGTCAGCGGCAAAAGCGTCTTCGATGATTTCATCGATCAAATCGCCCACCAGAGGTGCCAGTGCGCCGGCAAAGGCGGTCTTGCCCTGACCCGCCATCCAGGTGACCCGGGCTTGTGGATAACAGCGGCGCAGACTGGCCAGAAACGGCAGTTTCATCACCGCATCGCCCACCAGATCGAGGCCGACATAAACCAGGACGCTGTTGATCAATGATCGGCACCCTGCAGGATCTGCGCCGCCACACCGGTATCATAGGCCACCCCGGCCTTGGTCAGTGCGGGTACGCCGGGATAGGCGCCGCGGGTCAGGCCCTTGCGTTCCAACGCCAGCCAGACCGCCTGGTTGGTCAATCCGGTGGCATCGCGCGTGTTCACCACTTTCGCGCCGACATGAAAATGATCGCCGTGCGGCTTCGGTATTTGCGACAGCACGACCTCGCCGGTAGCGCGGTTCAGACTCGACAATTCGGGATGGCGGGCCAGTTCTTGCAGCAGCACCAGGGTACGCAATTGCAGGGAATTGAGCTTCAGCGGGTTATGCTTGGGCGGCATCATAGGGCCCTTTCGATCGCAGGTTGGCGGACATTCAACGCCTCTCCTAGCGCCCGATTCGGGCGCTGGCAATGACCGGTTGTGATGCCGGACTGGCGCCGCGCCGATGAATGCCCTATATTCTGGGGTGCCGGGCAACCGGCTATGGCGCTAAACACCTCTCAGAATAAGCGTTACGGACCCGGGGGCGGTACCCGGCGCCTCCACCAAATTCCGCCACACCCCCTTGCCTGGGCAAGGGAATGGCCTCTTGGGGGCGAAACAGGATCGACGTGCGTAGTAAAAGATTGGCTTGTGCTCGGCATGGTACCGCCGTTATCGGACCACTCATACAAGTGCCAACGATAATGTCGTTGCTCTCGCTGCCTAAGTGATTAGGTAAGCGCGGTCCGGGGGGCGCCGGGCAACAGAATGCCCCCCAACTTTCTCCGGCGGTGCCCACCGCCTGGTGCAAGGACAGCCGATGGCCAAGACAGTTTTACAGTATGATGCCTTGTGGGCCGATGCGCTGCGCGGTATCGTCCGCCATGCCTTGCGCAGCAGCGAGAACGGTCTGCCGGGCGGCCACCATTTCTACATCACCTTCAGGACCCGCTATGAAGGGGTCGATATCGGCCCGGCCTTGCTGGCACGCTTCCCGGACGAGATGACGATCGTGCTGCAGCATCAATATTGGGGCCTTGAGGTCAGCGACGACTGGTTCGAGGTCACGCTGTCGTTCAACCGTATCAATGAAAGGCTGCATATTCCGTTCGCGGCGGTGTCGGCGTTCGCTGACCCGTTCGCCAAATTCGGCATCCAGATTCCCACCGACGCCAGTCGCGAACGGCCCGCCAGCCAGGCGATCGCCGATGCCGACAGTGCCCAGGCGGCCGAGTCCGCGCCGGTTGCCCCAACGGTGCCGGCGGAGGGCGGGGACGCCAGCGACCGCGTCGTCACATTGGACAAATTTCGCAAAAAATAGGTTGGCCGATGACTTTCGATGCCGCGCCGTTCGCCGACATCTTCCAGCTTTCGGAAGACGACACCCCCTACACCAAGCTGACCGCCAATCATGTCGGCAGCGCCGCTTTCGATGGTCAATCGATCCTGACCGTCGAGCGCGACGTACTGAGCCTGCTGGCACGGGAAGCCTTCAGGCAGATATCCTTCCTGCTGCGGCCGGCCCATCTGCGGCAATTGCGCGCGATCCTCGACGATCCCGAGGCGTCCGCCAATGACCGCTTCGTCGCATTCGATCTGCTCAAGAACGCCAATATCGCCGCGGCGATGATATTGCCGATGTGCCAGGACACCGGTACTGCCATCATCGTCGGAAAAAAGGGGCAACGCGTCTGGACCGGCGGCGGTGACGCCGGGGCGCTGTCGCACGGCGTCGCGGCGGCCTATACCGAGCTCAATTTGCGCTACAGCCAGGTGTCGCCGATCACCCTCTATGACGAGGTCAACACCGGCAATAATCTGCCGGCGCAGATCGATCTCTACGCCGTCGACGGCGACAGCTACAAATTCCTGTTCATGGCCAAAGGCGGCGGCTCGGCCAACAAGACCTTCCTTTTTCAGCAGACCAAGGCGCTGCTCAATCCCGACAGCATCGTCAAATTTTTCGACGCGCAAATCCGTACACTGGGCACCGCCGCCTGCCCGCCCTATCATCTCGCCATCGCCATCGGCGGCACGTCGGCGGAAATGACGCTGAAGACGGTCAAACTGGCCTCTGCCAAGGAACTCGACAGCCTGCCCACCAGCGGTGGAAACCAGGGCCGCGCCTTCCGCGATCTTGATTTTGAAGCCAAGATCCTCGAGATGACCCGGCATATGGGAATCGGCGCCCAGTTCGGCGGCAAATATTTCTGTCACGACGTGCGGGTCATAAGGCTGCCGCGGCACGGCGCTTCCTGCCCGGTGGGAATTGGTGTGTCCTGTTCCGCCGACCGTCAAGCCAAAGCCAAGATCACCAAGGGTGGCATCTATCTCGAGACGCTGGAATCCGACCCGGCGCAGTATCTGCCGGAGGTGGCGCCGGCATCGGACGCAGACGCGGTCCGCATCGATCTTAGCCGGCCGATGTCGGAAATCCTCGAAAGGCTGCGCCGCTGCCCGATCAAGACCCGGGTCGCGCTGACCGGGCCGATGATCGTGGCGCGCGACATCGCCCACGCAAAATTGAAGCAGAGGCTGGATCAAGGCCAGCCGCTCCCCGATTATTTCAAGGATCACCCGATCTATTACGCCGGCCCCGCCAAAACCCCCGACGGCTATGCGTCGGGATCGTTCGGGCCGACCACGGCCGGGCGCATGGATTCCTATGTCGACCAGTTCCAGGCGGCCGGCGGATCCCTGGTGATGCTGGCGAAAGGCAACCGCTCGGCGGCAGTGACGGCGGCCTGCAAGGCGCATGGCGGCTTCTATCTTGGTTCGGTGGGCGGCGCCGCCGCCGAACTGGCAATGAATCACATCAGAAAAATCGATGTGATCGAATATCCGGAACTGGGAATGGAGGCGATCTGGCGCATCGAGGTGGAGGATTTTCCCGCCTTTGTGATCGTTGACGACAAGGGCAACGATTTTTTTGCCGCCCTGTCGCACTGACGGAAAGCAGTGTGCCGATGCGAAAGCATTCCCTGGTGATCGCCGGACACGCCACCAGCGTTTCACTCGAACAGGAGTTCTGGGACGCGCTGAAACAGGTCGCCGACCGCCGTGGCATGGCGCTCGCGGCGCTGATCGCCGAGATCGACGCCGAGCGCAAACAGAACCTGTCGAGCGCACTGAGACTTTGCGTGCTGCGCAGTTTGCAGGAAGATGCAGCCCGGCTTACCTGATCAGCCCCTGCAACAGACCCTTCAACACGTCCTTCGGTTTGCCGGTCTTGAGCCCATGATCGGCAAGCCATTGCTGCAGCGGCTTGACATCGAGAAAGCGCCGCGGCGCCTGCAAGGACCCGGTCAAGCGCATCACCAGAGGCGGAGCGTCGGCCGCATGCGCGAAACGGAAATCGGCGTGCGCCTCGACCGTGTCGGCCGGCAGGTCGATGATCGCCTCGCCTTGGGCGCCACCACCATCGGCGACCAAAGTGAGATCATGGCAGGCGATCACGCCGCGGTCGATTTTGGCGCTGGCGGCCAGGCTGGAGAAATGAGTGCTGCCGCCGGTCAGACCGGTCTGCAGCAGCGCCAGCAGTCCGCCTATGCCGGCCTGGTCGGCCAGGCGATTGTCGGCGGCTCTGAGGTCAAAGCCGCGGATCTGGCCATCTCGGACCGCCAGACTGGCGTTGCCGGCCAGATGCGATTCGATTTCACCGGTGGTATGACCGATCGACGACAGCGTCAGTTCACCCTGCAAGGCACCGTCGGCGAGACCGATGTCGGCGACATCGAGCAAAGCCTGCCGGACTTGCGCCTGGATCAGGTGCAGATGCAGCGTGAAGGCGCCGCTGTCGCGCTGCAGCGTAGCCTGGCCCTGCAGCTGTCCGCCAAACAATCCGGCATTGAAATCCTCGAAGTCGGCCCGCTGGCCGGCCAGCGTCAGCGTCGTCCGCGGCGCCAGCAGATGGGTCTTGCCGATATCCAGGCTTGGTGCCGTCAGTGTCGTTCGAGGCGCCGTCAGCGAACCGCCGAGATCGGCGGACAGATCCACTGCGAGCGGCGAGGGCAGGGAAACACCAAACCGCCGCAGGGTCTGGGCCAGGTCCTGGCTGCGTACCGTCAGGTGGCCCGGATCGAAGACCCAGAGTCCGTCCCGCTTGACGATATGTCCCATGAACGACAGGCGGGCGCCGACCATCTCGCCGATGGTAAGAGCGTTTATAGCCAGCTTGTCACCGCTCCATGCGGCATCGACGGCAGCGTCCTGCAGCGCGACGCCGCGCCAGATGACCCGGTCGATGTGGCCCTTGACGACGAGGTCGAGCGGCGGCGCTGGCGCCGGCGACCCGGCAGCCGGCGCAGCGGGCGGCGATGACGCGGTCGCGGGCGGCGGCATTGGCGGAATCGGCGCCGGAGTCGGCCAATAGGCGTCGGCATTGAGCGAATCGAGGCCGAACGTCACCGCCAGGGACGGTCGTTCGCCCAACCTCACCTTTAGTCTGGCGTCGATCTGGCTGGAATCCAGTTTCATCCGCAGCGGATCGACATCGATGCGATCCGGCGTCGCCGTGACTTGGCCGGTCATGCGGGCAACGCGCAAACGGTCGGACGGAATGTCGTCGAGATCAAGGCCGCCCCAGCTCAACAGCTGTCGCAGATCGTCGCTTTTGCCGTCGAAGCTGGCCGACAGGGTCGGGCCCGCCGAGATTTTCCCGGTCAGCGACACTTCGCCGCCACCGGGCAGACCGACAGCGGCCTGGGTGATGATGATCTCGCCTTGTTCGGAGCGCAGGCTGATATGGGCATCTTGCACTATTTTGCCGCGCCACAGCAGCTGATCGACGGCCAATGAGACATCGAGATTGGGGCCGGGCAACGAGAACAGGGGCGCCGGGAGCGGCGCGGCTTGATTGTCGGCGGGCGGCGGCGACTCAACCGGAGGCGTCTTTGTTGGCGCTATGATGCCCGTTTTAGGTCCTGCGAGTCTGTCGAAATCAAGGACGCGGCCCGTCAAGGTCAGGTGGACAAGCGGCGAGTCTGCAAACTCGAACTGGGCACTCCCCTGCAAATCGACATCATTCAAACTGACCAGCAGGTCTTGGGCCACCCATCCGGACGGCGCCGGCACGAAGTGACTCGACATCACCGCCGGAATGGCCGGCAACGCCGGCGAAAGCCGGGCCAGATTGTCGATCTTGAGCGTAAGCTTGCCACCCTGGAGCCGGGGATCGCCCTGGCCGCTCCAATGCAGTTCGCCGCCGCCGACCAGACTGAGCGTCACATCGCTCGACAGCAGGCGGTCCTGCTGCCACTGCACCGCACCGGTCAGGGAAAAGGCGACACCGCCTAGCGTCGCCGCGCCGGTCGCGGCAATTGCGCCGTCCTCGACCCTGAGCGCAACATCGACCGGCGCCAGCAGCAGCGTTTGCCCGCCGCCCGCGGGCAGCAAAATCCGCCCCTGTTCGATCACCAGCGCGAGTGGCGCGCCAGATTTGGGCGACGACAGCGGTACCGCGGTCGGCGCCGCGCCCACCTCCCCCGCCGCACCGTCGGACGGTAGGACAGCAGCTGCCGTCACAGTCAAAGGCGACAGAGCCGACAGCAGCAGTTCTGGCCGAATCAGGCGCAGAGTATTGGGTTGCAGCCTGCCCCACAGCAGCGGCAGCAGCTTCAGGTCGGCCTCGACCACCGGCAGGGTGGCCAAATTCTGAAGCTGATCGGCGATGGCGACCTGGCGGGCTACCACCTTGGGGCGCGGCAGCAGGGCGAAGTCGATGCTGCCGTCGATCGTCACCTTCTGTCTCAGGGCACGCTCGATTTGCGGTGTCACCCAGCCCTTCAGCCAGCCCTGGTCGACCAGCAGCGGCACCGCCAGCGCGCCCCCCAACAAGACGGCCGAAACCACTGCAACCAGCCAAACCCAACTCTTCTTCATCCAGGGTCAACCCTCAACCAACAACCGCGTCAGCATAGTGCGGCGAATGAAGCGCGGCAAATCAATGGGCAATTGCCGCGTGCCGTTATCCGGGTTAGAAGCACCCTATGCTCGACCCACTCGACCTGCTGCGCCGCATTTTCGGTTACGATCAGTTCCGCGGCGCGCAAGCCGAAATCATCGACCACATCATCGCCGGTGGCGACGCAATGGTGCTGATGCCGACCGGCAGTGGCAAATCGCTATGCTACCAGATTCCGGCATTGTGCCGAGCCGGCGTCGCCATCGTCGTTTCGCCGCTGATCGCCCTGATGCGCGATCAGGTGCTGGCACTCCGGCAATTGGGGGTGCGCGCCGCCTGCCTGAACTCCGCCGTCGCCCATGCCGAGCAGCTGGACATCGAACGGCGCATGCGCGCGGACGATATCGATATCGTCTATGTCGCGCCGGAACGGTTATTTTCGGAAAGCTTCCTGACCCAATTGTCGCACTGCCGCCTGGCCTTGTTCGCCATCGACGAAGCCCATTGCGTCAGCCAATGGGGCCATGATTTCCGCCCCGAATATCTGCAGCTGGCGCAATTGCATAGGCTTTTCCCGAGCGTGCCGAGAATTGCCTTGACCGCCACCGCCGACGGCCCGACCCGGCGTGAGATCGTCGAAAAACTGGGACTCGGCCAGGGCCGCCAATTCATCAGCGGGTTCGACCGGCCCAATATCCGCTATCGGGTCGCGCTCAAGAACAGCTCGGCCCCGCAAAAACTGCTGCGCTTCATCAAGGATGAGCATGACGGCCAGGCCGGCGTGGTGTATCGACTGACGCGCGCCGCGGTGGTTGAGACCGCCACCCTGCTGAGCCAGCGGGGAATCGTCGCGCTGCCCTATCATGCCGGGCTCGACCGCTCGGTGCGCGAACATAACCAGGACCGTTTTCTCAAGGAAGACGCCGTCGTGATGGTCGCCACCATCGCCTTTGGGATGGGCATCGACAAGCCGGATGTCCGCTTCGTCGCCCATCTCGATCTGCCCAAAAGCATCGAGGCCTATTATCAGGAAACCGGCCGCGCCGGCCGCGACGGTCTGAAGTCCGACGCCTGGATGGTATATGGCATGCAGGACGCGGCGCGGCATCGCCAGATGATCGAGGACGGCGATGCCACGCCGGAGAAAAAACGTCTCGACCATCAAAAGCTCGACGCGTTGCTGGGCTATTGCGAAACCACACGTTGCCGTCGCCAGGTGCTGCTCAATTATTTTCACGACGATTGCCCGCCCTGCGGCAATTGCGATACCTGTCTGCAGCCGGTAGGCAGTTTCGAGGGCACCGAGATCGCTCAGAAAGCGCTCTCCGCGGTCTATCGCACTGGCCAGCGCTTCGGCGCCGCCTATATTATTGACGTACTCAGCGGAAGTTCCAATCCGCGCATCCTGGGGTTTGGCCATGACAAGCTTTCGGTGTTTGGCATCGGCCAGGAGCTCGGCAAGGCGGGCTGGCGCTCAGTGTTCCGCCAACTGGTGGCGGGCGGCTTTCTGCAGGTCGATATGGCCGGGCATGGCGGCCTGCGGCTGACGGATGCGAGCCGGCCGCTGCTGCGCGGCGAACTGCGCCTGCAATTGCGAGAGGATGCCGTCGAAAAGCGGCAGACGCGCGCAACCCTTGCCCCCGCCGCCGGCAGTGCCGAGGACAGGCTGTTGCAGGCGCTGCGCGCGAAGCGCATGGCCTTGGCGCGGGCGCAGGGCGTGCCGCCCTATATCATCTTCAATGATGCCACCTTGCTGGCGATGCAGCAGACGCGGCCCCGCTCACGCGCCGAATTCGCCGCCCTTCCCGGTGTCGGCGCCGCCAAGCTGGAGCGCTATGCCGACATTTTCCTCGCCGTGATAGCCGAACACATTCAATCGGTGGGGTAACCCCCTAAAAGCTGAATGTCACGCTGCCGATCACCCGCTGTTCGACCGGCGGGCCCGAGCTTTGCAGCAGACGGCTCTGATTGAGCTGCTGTCCGCTCACCGACAGCAGGACCCACTCATGTGGGCGATAGCCGACGCGGCCATCGAGCGTGACGTAATCCTTGACCGGGAAGCGGGTCAAGGTGACCCCGTCATTGCCTACCCTGATGTCACTGAAGCCGGATTGCCAGCGACCGGCCAGGTCGGCTTCGAAATCGTCCCACGACCGCCCCAAGCCGAGCGTGACGACATGCTTGGGCGTACCGCGCTGGTTGTCGATCGAGCTATTGGGAAGCGACGGGTTGCGATTGACGCTGAGATCATCGGCGATAAAAACGGCGGCGTAGCCGGCGCGCCAGCGCCAGCCCTGCGGGTTGCTGCCCTTGATGCCGAATTCGCCGCCGATGGCGCGACTGCTGCCGATATTGCCAGCATAGCCATAGTCGGTGGCCGGGTCGATGACGCCCGAGTCGCCGGGCGGCGCGAGAACATCGCGGCTTGTCAAGGTGAACAGCGACAATTGCAGCGCGGACTGCAATGAAGGAAGCGTACGCTGATAGTCCGCTTCGTAATTCATGATGACGGTCGGTTTGAGATTGGGAGTTCCCTGGAAAGCGGTCACCGCGCCGGCAGAATAGGCCGGGTCGGTAGACAGCGGCTCGGGGAACAGGGCATAGAAATCCGGCACCTGCGCAGCCCGTGCCAGCGACAGCCGCACCGAGTCGAAGGCGGTGGGTCGATAGACGATGGCCGAATTGAAGGTGGGTTCGGTGATCGGCGCACTGTCATATTGCTTGGCGGAATAAACAATGCTGGAGGCCACCGGTCCTGCGAAACGGAATTGCATGTTGTCCACCCGGAGCGAATTGGTCAGCGCGACTTCCGGACTCACCTGCCAATTCCACATCACGCTGGCGGCGGCCAGGGCGAAAGAAAGTTTCTCGGTGCCGAACGCCGAGCCGGTCACCCGGTTGTTCTGATATTCGAGGGTCAAGCGAAGGATATGGCTCGCACCGATCTTGAGCAGATCGCTCAGCAGGGCGTCTTCGACCTCATTGTTGATGGATATGCAGGTGATGCAGTTTTCACCAGGGAAATATTGGAAATTGACAGCGTTGCGGGTCAGGCTGAGATCGAGATTGCCGAGCGCGGTCAGGTTCCCGATCGACAATTTCTCGCGGTTGGTCTGATAGGCGGTAGGGCCCGGATAGCCGCCGACCGTCATCTCGAATTGCTTGGCCTCGGTGAAATCGGCCTCGGCCGCGATATTCACGCCGGCCGGCAAATCGACACGGCTTTGTGCGTAGGCATTGCGACTGAAGGCGTGGGACGGAAAGGGTTGATAGGAAACCGGCTGATTGGTGGTGGACTGCTCGGCGCTGCCATGTTCGCCGGCCGACAGCCGCAAGCCCGCCTGGTCGCCCCAATGGCCGCTGCCGATAGCCGAGATCTGCCGGTCGGCGATGCTGCCGCCTTTGACCACTGCCTCGTGAAGCGTGTCATGGATCGGATCGTAGGTGACGATATTGATGACGCCGCTGACGGCGTTAAACCCGAAAAGAGCGCAATTGGGCCCCTTGACCACCTCGATCTGGCGGATTTCCTCGATCTGGACCGGCAGCGTGGCCCAGGCCGTATAGCTGTGATAGTCGACATAGATCTGCCGGCCATTGAGCAATACCAGCACGCGCGGGCTGTTGGCGGAATTGTAGCCGCGAATGCCGATGTCTGCGTCTGACGCGCCATAGCGGCGCAGATCGATGCCGGTGACCTGACGCAAAACGTCGGGGACATTATCGGCACCCGACCTGCGAATGTCTTCGGCGGTGATGATTTCCATATCGACCGGCGCGTCCGCCACGCGCTGCGGCGAGCCGGTGGCAGACAGCGTGACCGGTTCGCCGAACAATTCCTGCAGCGCGCCGTAATCCATTTCCTGGGCGGCAAGCCGTGCCGGCAAGAGCGACAGAGCGGCGGCAAACCCCATGCACTGCGTCAGCCTTAGCCTTGGCTCCAATTCGTCTCCTTCGGCGCGGCAAGCGCGGGCCCCGGATGACGTCACTCAAACCGTTGCCACACCAGTCTGCAACGGCCCGGCTAAAGGATTAGTGAAGAGCCGGCAGCGCGCAGCAGAATCGCGGCAAAAAAACCATCGGTGCCGAAGCCGGCCGGGGTCAGGCGCAGAAACGGACCGGCCACCGGACAGGGACCCCCCACTGCGCTCTGCCACAAAACCTCCGGGCTGAGTGTGGTAAAGGCGGGATGTCGGACCAGGAATGCCTCGATCTGCTGCTCATTCTCACAGGCCAGCAGCGAGCAGGTGGCGTAGATCAGACGGCCGCCCGGCTTGACCAGCCGCGCCGCCTGGTCGAGAAGCTGGCTTTGCAGCAATACCAGATTGGCCAGTCCAGCCTCCGTCAGCCGCCATTTGGCGTCGGGATTGCGCCGCCAAGTGCCGCTCCCCGAGCAAGGCGCATCGACCAGCACGCGATCGAAGCTGTCGTCTTGCCGCTTCAGCCATTTGTCATGGGGACCCTCCAGCACGCGCCGGGTGACATTGTGCACGCCGGCGCGCTTGAGACGCAGGGTGGCGCGGGCGCTGCGTCCGGCATGGGTATCGCAGGCCACCAGCCGGCCCTTGTTGTGCATGCTGGCGGCCAGCGCCAATGTCTTGCCGCCGGCGCCGGCGCACAGATCCAGCACCGCCTGGCCGGGCTGCGCATCGGTCAGCAGCGCCACCAATTGCGAGCCCTCGTCCTGCACTTCGACCAGGCCGTCCTTGAACGCCTGCTGGGCGGTGAGCGCGGTACGGCCCGGCAGCCGCAAGCCGAGCGGCGACCAGGGCGTCGGCTTGGCTGGCAGACCGTCCGCCGCCAGCGCCGCCTGAGCGGTGGCGCGGTCGGCTTTCAGGCTGTTGACGCGCAGATCGACCGGTGCCTCTTCCCGCAGCATCGCCATTTCAATGCCGAGCCGGTCGCCGAATTGGCTCGACAGCCGATCCTCGAGCCAGGCGGGAAACTCGGCCTTGACGGCAAGCGGCATGGCATGATGAAAAAAATCCTTTCCCGCCAGCCTGTCGACCAGCTGCCGCTCGGGCTGCGTCAGCTTGACGGCGGTACGCGTCTCGCCCAGGAAAAGCGCCGACAGGGCGGCGTGATCGAACCGATCCTGCAGCACCAGATCCGCCAACACCCGCTCGCGTGGCCAATCCTCGGCGCCCGCATGAGACAGCCACCAACCCAGACGGGCGCGGCGCCGCAGGCAGCCCCACACCCGTTCGGAGATGGCCCGTCGATCCTTGGCGCCGATATAGCGCCGCCCGCGAAAATAGTGGTTTGCCACCGCATCGGCCGGTCGCGCATCCTGGTCGATGGCGCCGAGCAATTCGATGACGGCGTTGATACGCGCCGCGGGGGTCAACTTTCGTCGCGGTAATTGGGCGCTTCGCGGGTGATCGCCACGTCATGGACATGGCTTTCGCGCCACCCCGCCGAGGTAATGCGGCGGAATGAGGTCCTGGTCTGCAATTCGGCGATGGTGCGATTGCCGGTATAGCCCATCCCGGCCCTGAGCCCGCCGACCAGCTGATGAATCACCGCTTCGACCGGTCCCTTATAGGCGACCCGGCCCTCGATGCCTTCCGGCACCAGTTTCAGCTCGTCATTCACTTCCTGCTGGAAATAGCGGTCGGCCGAGCCGCGCGCCATCGCGCCCAAGGACCCCATGCCGCGATAGGATTTGTAGGATCGCCCCTGATAGAGGAAAACCTCCCCGGGGCTTTCCTCGGTGCCGGCAAACAGAGAGCCGATCATCACCGCCGAAGCGCCGGCGGCGATCGCCTTGACGACGTCGCCCGAGAATTTGATGCCGCCATCGGCGATCACCGGCACACCTTGCTTGACCGCCAGTTCCACCACTTCCATGACCGCCGACAATTGCGGCACGCCGACACCGGCGACGATGCGGGTGGTGCAGATCGTGCCGGGGCCGATACCGACCTTGACCGCATCGGCGCCGGCATCGATCAGGGCGCGCGCCGCCTCGGCGGTGGCGATGTTGCCGGCCATCACCTGGGCATAATTGCTCAGCTTCTTGATCGCGCGCACCGCCTCGATAACGCCGGAAGAATGGCCGTGCGCGGTGTCCACCACCACCACATCGACTCCGGCGTCGAGCAGCGCTTCGGCGCGCGCCAGACCGTCAGCGCCGACTCCGGTGGCGGCGCCGACCCTGAGCCGGCCCTTTTCGTCCTTGCAGGCCATCGGATAGGCTTGCGCCTTTTCCATATCCTTCACGGTAATCAAGCCGATGCAGCGGAAGGCTTCGTCGACCACCAGCAGCTTCTCGATACGGAACTGGTGAAGCAGACGCTTGGCCTCTTCCGCCGGAACGCCTTCGCGCACCGTCACCAACCGCTCCTTGGTCATCAGTTCGGCAACCGGCTGGTCGCGGTTGGTGGCGAAGCGCACGTCGCGGTTGGTCAGGATTCCGACCAGCAGGCCGCTCGGCTGTTGAACGACCGGAATGCCGGAGATGCGGTGCGCGGCCATCAAGGCCAAGGCGGCCGCCAAGGGCTGGTCCGGCGTGATGGTGACGGGATTGACGACCATGCCGGATTCGAAGCGCTTGACGCGGCGTACTTCCTCGGCCTGGGCGGCAATGTCGAGATTTTTGTGGATGACACCAAGACCACCGCTTTGCGCAAGCGTGATGGCCAGGCGATTTTCGGTAACGGTGTCCATCGCCGCAGAGATCAGCGGAATGCCCAACTGGATCGTTCGTGTCAACCAGGTCGAGGTATCGGCTTGGGCCGGCAGCACGTTGGATTCGGCAGGAACCAGAAGCACGTCGTCAAAAGTCAGGGCTTCCTTGATCTGCATGCCGCCTCCGAGGGGGTATCGGGTTGGCGGCGTATCATACACGGAAAGTGTCCGGCCTCAAGGAGGATGACGGAAGGCACGCAGACAAAACCGCGCGGCAGGCTTTATACTGAGTCGATAAGAGGTAAAAAGGGGTGGGAAACGGCATGAAATTGGAGATCTTGCATCAGCCTGCGGCAGCATCGGCCAACCGGCATCCGCCGATTCTGTTCGTCCACGGGTTTTTCGGCTCGGCGCAGGTCTGGACGCCGCATTTCATGCCCTTTTTCAGCGGCCAGGGTTATGACTGCCATGCCTTTTCGTTGCGCGGTCATGGGGCCAGCGACGGGATGCTGAGCTGGGCCGGTCTGGCCGAATTCGGCGAGGATCTTGTCACCCTGATCGCCTCTTTGCCGGAGCCTCCGGTGCTGATCGGCCATTCCCTGGGAGGATTGCTGATACAGCACGCGCTGGCGCACCATCCCTGCCGTGCCGCCGTTTTGCTCGCCAGCCTGCCGCCAAGCGGGTTAGGCTCGTCGGCGATGCATATGTCGATGCTGGCGCCGCAAGTCGTATGGCAGGTGGGCTTGCTGCAAAGTCTGGGCCCGGAAGCGGTGTCGGCCGAAACCATGACTCGGGCCTTCCTGTCGGACGCGGCGACGCCGGCAGAAACACGCCGACTGATGCTGTTGCTGCAGCGCGAATCGCCACGAGTCGCGGCGGAAGTGCTGGCGCCCTCGCAACCCTTGCCGCCGCGAGGCGCCGATCGGCCACCGATCCTGGTGCTGGGCGGCGACACCGACATCTTCCTGCCGGTCTCGGCCTTTCGCGAAACGGCGACTTTTTTTGGCGCCGACCTCCGGCTGCTGGCCGGCGCGCCCCATGCCTTGATGCTTGACGACCGGTGGTGGCAAACCTCTGCCGACTCGATTCTCAGCTGGCTGGCACAGCACTCCGTGTAACTTCGTTGAGGCAGACCAGCGCCGCGCCGAACAGCAGAAACGCAGTCACCTGATGCAGTGCTGCCAGCGCTGTCGGTACCAGCAGCATAAGGGTACTGATGCCAAGCCCGACCTGCAGACAGGCAAGCGCCGGCACCAGCGCCAATTTCCAGCGCAACCCAGGCGGCAGGCTGTGGCGCAGCAGAGCCGGCAGCACCGACATCGCCAGCAGCCATGACAGCAGAGCGAACAGACGATGATCAAATTGCACTAAACCCGGATTGGCGAAAAAATTGAGCCAGAGGGGGCCGAGCGCAAAGGCGTCTTCGGCTAGCAGCCGGTCGCCCATCAGCGGAAAATTGTTGTAGATCAGTCCGGCATGCAATCCGGCAACCAAGGCACCGGCCGGGATCGTCAGGCCAAGCAGTGCCAGCAGCCAAAGCAAGTGGCGGCCAAGGACGCGCCGCCGCCGATCATCGGCCACCGGACTCGGGTTCTGCAGGCGATTGCAGCCGGTCCACAGCAGGGCCGCATAAAGCAGCAAGGCGGCGAACAGATGCGCCGCCAGCCGATAATGGCTGACCTCGGGCCGCTGGCTGAGACCGCTCCGCACCATCGCCCAGCCGAGCACGCCCTGCCCGGCGCCCAGCAGGAAAAGCAAAGTCAAGGCCGGGATTTCGCGGCGGGTCAGCTTGCCTCGCAGCAACAGGAAGAGAAACGGGAGCAGGAAGGCGATGCCGAGCAGGCGTCCCCACAGGCGATGCAGATATTCCAGCCAGAAGATGTCCTTGAAACCGCTCAGCGTCATGCCTTGATTGATCAGACGGAATTGCGGTGATTGCTGATACTTGCCGAACATCTCTTGCCAGGCCGTCTCACCCAGGGGTGGCAGCAGCGACAATGGTTGCCATTCCACCATCGACAGGCCGGAACCGGTCAATCGGGTCAGTCCGCCCAGCACGACATTGACCAGAACCATCGCCGCCAAAGCCAGCAGCCAAATGCCTGTCAGGGTTCGGTTAGGGTCGTTCACAGGCAATCGAGGCATCGGCGGGGCTCCTTCTTTGCGCTAGAAATAGGGTGGTCCGGTCTTTATACATAGCCGCGCGGCGGGGCTCGGCGGGAAGCGCGCCGCCAAAGCGCCATGAGCGACAATTTGGAGACCTGTTGATGGGTTTGCTAGTGCGAGAGTGCGAGCTGGGCTTTTCTCTGGAGTTTGCCGATCTCTATCAACGCCCCGGTCTTGAAAAACTCGACGCCGCCTTCCTCACCCATTTGCGCGAAATCGACGAGACGCTGGCCGGACAGCTGTTGGCAGCGCGCTCTGCTCCGCCAGCGCCGGCCAAGGAAGAAGCCGCCTTGCTGCTGGCCTTGGCACCGCATCTCGAGGATTTCGTCGGTCGCCTGTTCGGTATCGGCGGCGACATGGTGGCATTGGCCGAACGGATCGACCAGCTCGCGCCTTTGTTTGCCTGCAAACGCCTGTTCGTGCAGCGCCGCGTGTTGAAAGCCGGCAAGGCCCTTGACGCCGAGGCGATCGACGGCGAGGCGCTGGCGGCCCAGCTCACCGGTCTGCTGGGCGGCCCGTGGAACGAACTCGATTTTGCCCGCGCCGTCATGCTTTGGCTGGACGACGAAACGGCGCACACCGCCTCGCTCGATCTGGCCACCCGTTACGCCGCCTGGGCGCTGTTCAGCCCAGCCGGTCGCGCCAAGCATAGTGAGGGTCGCCTGTTCAAGGCGCCGGCCAAATATGACCCGCTGCACCGGGTGCCGGCGCATCAGGTGGTGGTAGACGGCGCCACGCAACTTTTGTTCGGCGCCGACCATCTGCGTCCGCGAACGGGATTCGACCTGACCGATTCCGGTACCGATCTGATCGGCGCCCTGGATGAGATTCATTACTGCATTTTATGCCATCACCAGGGCAAGGATAGCTGCTCGAAAGGCCTGCCCGACCGCAAGAACGGGGGGTACGCCACCAATGCCGTCGGAACGGTGCAGACCGGCTGCCCGCTCGAGGAGCGCATCTCGGAAATGCACGAAATGAAGGCCAAGGCGCTGTCGGTATCGGCGCTGGCGGCGGCGGTGGTGGACAACCCGATGATCGCCGGTACCGGCCACCGTATCTGCAACGATTGCATGACCGCCTGCATTTACACCAATGGCAGCAAGGATCCCGTCAATATTCCCGAGGCTGAGACCCGTATTCTCAAGGATGTGCTCGAATTGCCCTGGGGCTTCGAGATCTACAGCTTGCTCTCTCGCTGGAATCCGCTCAATTTGCAACGTCCATTGCCCAAGGCGGCAACCGGACGCAGCGTGCTGGTGGTCGGACTTGGCCCAGCCGGCTATACGCTGGCGCATCACCTGATGAATGACGGACATGCGGTGGTTGCGGTCGACGGGCTGAAGATCGAGCCATTGCCGGAACGGCTGTCGGGTGTCGGCGCCGATGGCCGCCGCGTTCGCTTCGAGCCGATCCAAGATGTTGGCGCGCTCACCGAAAATCTGGGCGAGCGGGTGATGGCCGGCTTCGGCGGCGTCGCCGAATACGGCATCACCGTGCGCTGGAACAAGAACTTCCTCAAGATCATCCGGCTGCTCCTGGAACGGCGCAGCGAATTCTTGATGGTGGGCGGCGTCCGCCTCGGCGGCACTCTGTCGCTCGACGACGCCTTCACCTTCGGTTTCGACCATGTCGCCCTATGCCTGGGTGCCGGCAAGCCGACCATCATCAAGATGCCGAACAATTTGGCGCGCGGCGTAAGGCAGGCGTCCGATTTTCTGATGGCGCTGCAGTTGACCGGTGCGGCGCGGCCGGCAAGTCTGGCCAATTTGCAGCTGCGGTTGCCGGTCGTGGTGATCGGCGGCGGGCTGACGGCGGTAGACTCCTGCACCGAGGCGCTGGCCTATTATCCGGTGCAGGTACAGAAATTCCTGCACCATTACGAGACGCTGGTCGCTGAACGCGGCGAAGCGGCGGTACGGGCCGCCTTCAGCGCCGAAGAGGCGGAGATTGCCGACGAGTTTTTGGGCCATGCGCGCGCCATCCGTGCCGAGATCGCCGAAGCGCGGCGCAGCGGCCGGACAGCGGCGATCTCGGCGTTGCTGCAGAGCTGGGGCGGCGCCACCATCGCCTATCGCCGCACCTTGTTGGAAAGTCCGGCCTACCGCAACCACGAGGAGGTCAACAAGGCGCTCGAGGAAGGCATTCGCTTCGCCGAGCAGGTCAGTCCGCTGGCGGTAGAAATCGACGGCCATGGCCACGCCGCCGGTCTTAGGGTGAAAACCGCCGAGGGTCGCGAACTGGTGTTGCCGGCGCGCGCCATCATCGTCGCTGCCGGCACGGTGCCGAACACGGTACTGGCCCGCGAGGACGGCCGCGTGCAGCGCGACGGGAAATATTTCCAGGCGCAAGACGAACTGGGTAACCGGGTCGCGCCGGAGCCGCTGACCAAGCCGGCCACGCCACAGATGCTGATGGAGGCGGAAGGGTTCGGCGACAGCCTGTCGTTCTTCGGCGACTTGCATCCGTCCTATGCCGGCAATGTCGTGTCGGCGATGGCCAGCGCCAAACAGGGCTATCCGGAGATCAGTCGGGTGCTGGCCAAAAGGGCGCCCAACCGGATCGCGCCGGAGGCTGTATTCGCCACGGTCAACGCCGAACTGCGCGCCGTCGTGCAACGGGTCGAGAGGCTGGCCCCCAACATCGTCGAGATCGTGATCAGGGCACCGGCGGCGGCGCGTGCCTTCCAACCGGGACAATTCTATCGTCTGCAGAATTTCGAGAGCCTGTCGCGGCGCGTGGGCCAGACTCTGCTGGCGATGGAAGGGCTGGCGCTGACGGGAGCCTGGGTCGATCGCGATGCCGGACTGGTGTCGGTAATCGTGTTGGAAATGGGGGGGTCATCGGACCTCTGTCAATTGCTGGAACCCGGCGAACCTTTGGTTCTGATGGGGCCGACCGGCACCCCCACCGTGACACCCCCCGGCGAGACGGTACTGCTGGCCGGCGGCGGTCTCGGCAATGCGGTGCTGTTCTCGATTGGCCAGGCGCTGCGCCGCGCCGGTTCGAAGGTGCTGTATTTCGCCGGTTATCGCCAGGCGATCGACCGGTTCAAAATCGCCGAGATCGAAGCGGCGGCCGATGTGGTGGTGTGGTGCGTCGACCAGGGTGATGCCCTGTCCGCGCCGCGCGCCGGCGACCGCAGCTTCGTCGGCAATATCGTTCAGGCGATGGTTGCCTATGCCAAAGGCGAATTGGGCGACCAAAAGCTGTCCTTGGCGGACGTCGATCGGGTGATCGCCATCGGCTCCGATCGCATGATGAAGGCGGTGGCCGGCGCGCGTCACGGCGTGCTGGCCCCCTATCTGAAGAAGCGCCACCGGGCGATCGGCTCGATCAATTCGCCGATGCAGTGCATGATGAAGGAGATTTGCGCCCAGTGCCTGCAACGCCAGCGCGATCCGGAGACCGGTGCCGAACATGTGGTGTTCACCTGCGCCGACCAGGATCAGCCGCTCGACAGCGTCGATTTCGACTGCCTGCACGACCGTCTGTCGCAGAATGCGGTGCTTGAAAAACTGTCGCGTCTGTGGATTGACCGTAGCTTGCGTTCGCTCGGGCTAAAACAATAAAGTGGTTGGGAGAAAGTTGGTCGCCCTGCCGTCCGCATCCTGAACCAAAAGGAACCATCCGTTGCCGACGGCTGTAAGAAGCGACACGATCAAGGCCGAACGGGATCGCTACGTCGCGCTGGCATTTACCTGGGCCGATCTTTTGTTCGAACTCGACCGCCATTTCACGGTGCTGTTCGCGGCCGGCGCTACCCGGGCTTTCTTCGGGCGCTCGAGCGACGCGCTGGTCGGCACGCCGTTCCGTGACCTGGTGGCGCCGCCGGACGTGCCCAAAGTCGGCGAGACGCTGAAAAAGATCCTGAATACCGGCCGCATCCAGGAAGAGTTCATCCGCGTGCTGGGCCCGGACAAAAGCTGGCTCTATGTCGCGTTGTCGGCCTATTGCCTGGGAGGCAACGACGACAATCTGTTCGTCGCACTGCGCAAGAGCAGCGCCATCGCCGCCCGTGCGGCGCTTGCCGAAGCCGCCGTGCATGGCGGCCTGTTCGACAGCGGCAGTTTCGCCGATGTGGCCGCCCATCGCATCAAGACATTGCAGGACAGAGGCGAGGAAGCCCGCGTCACCGTGGTGTCTCTGCCGGCGATCGACGAAATCCAAACAAGAATCGATGTGCAACAGCAGAACAACCTCGATCGGGCGGTTGGAGAATATTTGCAATCGCATTCGGTAGGTGGCGATACCGCCGCCAAACTGAGCAACGGCCTATTCTCGCTGTTGCGCAATTCCGAGACACCGATCGCCGAAATCGTCGGGCAGTTGGAAGAAATCACCAAGCGGATGGATCCGACCGGTCAAGGCTCGTCGGTTGAAGCCGCCACCGTGCCGATCACCGAAGCGGCCACGTTTTCCGAGCAGGATCTGGTCAAAGGGCTCGGCTATATGATGACCAAATTCAGCGATTCGGTGAGCACCGGAGTCGGTCTCGGCGATCTTGCCTCCAGCATGTCTACCCTTATCAACGAGGCGGCCAACAAGGTCACTGAATTCAAACAGATCATCGCCTTGTCGGAATTCTATGTTGCGCTGCAGCCGATCATTCACATCTACACCGGCGAGATTCATCATTACGAAGCGCTGTGCCGGTTCGACGCCAAACCGGGCGAATCGCCGTTCAAATACATCACCTTCGCCGAGGAAACCGGTCTCATCCACGAATTCGACCTGGCCATGGCCCAGAAGGTGATTGCGTGGCTGTCAAAACATCAGCGCAGCAGCGACAAATACCGGGTCGCCGTCAATGTGTCGGGTTTTTCGATCAGTCAACCTGCCTATCTCGACTCGTTGACGCGGCTGCTGGACGACAATGCCTGGACCAAGGGCAAGCTGATGTTCGAGATCACCGAAAGCTCGCGCATGAGCGATCTCGATTCTGCCAACAGCTTCATTCAGGCGCTGCGGCAAAAGGGCTATCACATCTGCCTCGACGATTTCGGTGCCGGCGCCGCCTCTTTTCAATATCTTTCGGTGCTCGACGTCGATGTCGTCAAACTGGACGGATCGGCGATCAAGAATGCGCAACGCGCCCCCAAGGGTCGCGCCTTTTTGACAGCGCTGACGGAATTATGCCGACGCATGACGGTGGAAACCGTTGCCGAGATGGTCGACACCGTCGAGGCGCTGGATTTTTGCCGCGACTGCGGGTGCAATTACGTACAAGGCTACCTGTTCGGCAAACCCTCGCGCGAGGTGAAGGACTTCACGCCTCTGCCACAAAGCCAATTGTTCAGAAAATCCTCGGCCTTCAAGAGCTAGGGGCAATACCGTTTTCGTTAGGAAATAGTTTCGCCTGCCGTCTGATTGCAATTCCTCGTCCCGAGCGGGCGTAACCGAGAGCGCGAGAGAGAGTCTCTCGCATCGCCGCAAGGCGATCCCAGCCGAAATAACAGACTCCGCTGTGGGAGATGGTTCGCCTGAAGGCGAAGCGAGAGGCTCCTCTCGCGCTCTCTGTTGCGCTCTGGAAGGTGCTTTCGCTTCGCTGCAAGCATCTTTCAGAGCGCCGGGAAATAGATCAAACTTCGCAACCCCCCCTCTCATCGCTAAGCAGCCTTTCCCACCCCCACCAACCTCCCCAGTTTCTTGATGCGGGCGGAAAAGCGATGCCGGCGCAGTTCGCGGGTTCGCGCCTGCTCATCCACCACATAGTTCATCTGGATGCAGCGCCTCGCGCCCTGGAACGGCTTGTGGCCGTGCCAGGCATTGTCGGTGCAGCGAAAGATGAAGCAGCTGCCGCCGTTTGGTGGCACCTCGGCGGCGCAGTCCTCGATGTCGGTGGGGGAACGCAGTACCCGCAGACGCCCGCCATCGGCGGCCCAGCTCTGGTTGAGATAGAGCAGCACTGTGACGAGCTTGAACCGCGAGTCTTTGTGGATCTGCCCGTCGCGGGCGCGGGCGTGGGTGCGGACGGTAAGAAAAGTCGGGCACCCGTCGAGATCGATGGCGAATTTGTCGGCGATGGCGCGGCGCAGCTTCTCACCCTGCATCAGCGCCAGCAAGGCGGCGAAGGACGGACCGTAGCGCAGTGTTTCGGGGGGAAACAACCCGGCGATATCGATCTTGGGAAAGTCGCGGTCGATCGCCGCCAAATCGGCGGCTTGCAGAAAGTCAGGCACAATGACAAAGGGATAAGGCTCTTGCGCCAGGCTGGTTGCGGCAAGCGCCGGCAAATTGAGATCCATGAGCGGCTCCGAAAAGGGATGATGGCAGGGTAGATAACCGCTGCGGTTGCGGCACGCCAGTAGGAAAAATAACTGAAACTTCTTGTAAATATACAGCGTTGACACTCGTCGATCTGTAGATTAAGCAGCGGGAAAGGACCAAAAGGGGAAGTACGATGATGACGATGATGTTTGCGCTGTGCCGCGCTGCGCTGGCCCTTTTGAGTCTGGCCATCTCCTTGCCGGCCGCCGCCGACAGCTTAAGTGAAATACGCATAGACTATGCTTATTACAACCCGGTCAGCCTGGTGCTGAAGGACAAAGGCTGGCTGGAGCAGGAATTCAGCCGCGACGGCATCAAGGTCCGCTGGGTGCTTTCCCTGGGCAGCAACAAGGCGCTGGAATTTCTCAACGGCGGAAGTATCGATTTTGGCTCGACCGCCGGCGGGGCGGCGCTGCTGGCCCGCATCGGCGGCAATCCGGTCAAGGCCATCTATGTCAGTTCGCGTCCGGAGTGGACGGCGCTGGTGAGCGCAGCAGGGGCGCCCATCACCTCTGTGGCGGATCTCGCCGGCAAGCGCATCGCCGTGACGCGGGGCACAGACCCGCATATTTTCCTGATCCGGGCGCTGGCGACGCAGGGTCTGTCGGAAAAAGACGTCAAACTGGTGCTGTTGCAGCATCAGGATGGGCGGTTGGCGCTGCTCAAGGGCGATGTCGACGCCTGGGCAGGGCTCGACCCGATGATGGCGCAAGCCGAACTGGAAGACGGTGCCAGGCTTTTCTACCGCAACCCCGACTTCAACAGCTTCGGAATTTTGAACAGCCGCGAAGATTTCATAGCAGGGCACCCCGACATCGTCACCCGCGTCATCGCCGTCTATGACCAGGCCAGGCGGTGGGCGCTCGCCCACCCCGCCGAATTGAAACAGATCATCGTCGCGGCTGCGCGGGTATCCGAGCCGGTGGCGACGCGTCAGCTAGAGCGCACCGATCTCAGCGATGGGATGATCGGCCCCCGTCAGCAGGCGGTGATCGAGGCCGCCGGCCTGGCACTGCAGCAAGCCGGCGTGGTGGGACCCGACATCGATGTGAAAGAGGCCACCCGCCAGCTGTTGGAACCCCGTTTCAGCCGATCTCTCGCCGCGCGCTGAGGCGTCCCGCTTGCGCGAGCGCTCACCTTGGCTTGGACTGTTGCTGCCACTGTTGCTGGCGGGCGGCTGGGAAGCAGCGGTGGCGGCGGGCTGGGCGAATGGCCGCCTGCTGCCGCCCCCCAGTCGGGTGCTGACGAGTCTGCTGCAATTGGCGCAGCGCGGCGAACTCGCCACCCATGTCGCTGCCACCTTTTTGCGGGTGGCGGCCGGATTCGCGCTTGGCGCCGCGGCCGGCACAGTGATGGGCGCACTGACCGGCACACAGAAGCTGGCCCGCCGCCTGATCGATCCCACATTGCAAGCTGTACGCAATGTCCCCTCGATCGCCTGGGTACCGCTGTTCATCCTTTGGTTCGGCATTTTTGAGACTTCGAAGGTGCTGCTGATCGCGGTAGGCGTGTTCTTCCCGATTTACCTGACCTTGTCGGATGCCATTCTCGATGTCGACCGCAAGCTGGTCGAGGTCGGCCGCATCTTCCGCTTCACGCCCGCTCGGATGATTTGGCGCATTTTGCTGCCGGCCACCTTGCCGGCCTATGTCACGGCGCTGCGCGCCGGACTGGGCTTGGGCTGGATGTTCGTGGTGGCAGCAGAATTCATGGGCGCCAGCGAAGGGCTCGGTTTCCTGTTGGTGGATGGCCAGATGACCGGCAAGCCTTCGATCATTCTTGCCGCCATTCTCTGTTTCGCCGTGCTGGGCAAAGCCACCGACGCGCTGCTGGCGGCCACCACACGCCCCTTGCTGCGCTGGCAGGACGCCTTTAAAACCATGGGCTGATGCTCGCTCTCGAAAACCTCGGCAAACGCTTCGACAATGGCCATCTGGCGCTCGATGGCATATCGCTGGTCGTGCCCGACGGCGAGATCCTTGCCGTGGTGGGCGGCAGCGGCTGCGGCAAAAGCACGCTGCTGCGGCTGATCGCCGGCCTGGAACGGCCCAGCCAGGGCCGCATCCTGCTGGACGGTGAGACCATCGCCGGCCCCCGCGCCGAGATCGGACTGGTATTTCAGGAACCCCGCCTGATGGGCTGGCTCAGCGTCGCCGATAACGCCGCGCTGGGCCTGCTCGACCTGCGCGCCCCGGAACGGACTCTCCGGGTCGCCGACGCGTTGGCCCGGGTCGGTCTGACCGCGGCGTCGGGACGCTGGCCGCGGCAATTATCGGGCGGCATGGCGCAGCGTACGGCGCTGGCCCGCGCCCTGGTGGTGCGGCCGCGGCTGATGCTGCTTGACGAACCGTTCAGTGCGCTGGACGCGCTCACCCGAGCCGATTTGCAGGACCATCTGCTCGATCTGTGGGACGATGATCGCCCCACCTTGTTGCTGGTCACCCATGACATCGACGAGGCGCTCGCCCTGGCCGACCGGATCGTGGTACTGAAAGGCAATCCCGGACGTATCCAAAGCGCGGCGATGCCCAAATTGACGCGGCCGCGCGACCGCGCCACGCCGGAATTCCAGCAGTGGAGGCAAAATTTGCTGGCAGAGTTGCATCAATCGTTCCAGCCCGGCCGCCGCGGCGACGAATCCATTCCCGCGGCGGCAATTTGAAAAACCGGCGAGGAGAGCCATGACCCCCGAGGAACTTCGCGCCCTGCAGGCGCCGATCAAGGAGCACTATCGCCGCGACGGCGCCGCCGCTCTGGTCACCTTGTCGGCCAAGGGCGAACTCGATGCGCTCGGCATTGCCTGCAAGGTCGATACCGGCCGCGCCCTGGTCACCGCCGGGCTGCACCCCGCCAGCGGCGGCGACGGCAGTCAAGCCTGTTCCGGCGACATGTTGCTGGAAGCGCTGGTGGCCTGCGCCGGTGTGACCTTGAAAGCGGTGGCCACCGCGCTCGACATCACGCTCAAGGGCGGCAGCGTGACGGCCGAAGGGGATCTCGATTTCCGCGGTACCCTCGGCGTCGAACGCAATGCGCCGGTCGGCTTCAAGGACATTCGCCTGAGGTTCGATCTCGACTGCGACGAACCACCCGAACGGATCGCCGCTCTGACCAAGTTGACTGAGCGCTATTGTGTGATCTACCAGAGCCTGACACATCCGCCGGCGGTCAGCCTGACGGTCGCCCAACATGGCTGAACGGCGTGGCTGGGCGCCGGAAACCCTGGCAGCACACACGCTCGCCGGCGTCGATGCGACGAGCGGCGCCATCGTGCCGGGCATCGCTCCTTCGACCACCTATCAGCGTGACGCCGACAATAACTATCGCCGCGGCGCCATCTATAGCCGGGCCGACAATCCCGGCTACAAGGTGGCGGCCGAGCTGCTGGCGGCGCTTGAGGGCGGGGTTGAGGGCTTGCTGTTCGCGTCCGGCATGGCAGCGGCAACGGCGGTGTTTCTCGCGCTCGAGCCCGGCGACCACGTCATCGCTCCCCAAGTGATGTATTGGGCGCTGCGGCGCTGGCTGCAGGACACCGCCAGCCGCTGGGGTCTCGAGATCGAGCTGGTGGCTTGCGACGATCTTGCGGCAGTGGCCGCCGCGCTGCGGCCGGGGAAAACCAAACTGGTATGGCTGGAGAGCCCGGCCAATCCGCTCTGGACCATCAGCGACATCGAAGCGATCGCTGCACTGGCACACCAGGCCGGCGCCCGGCTGGCGGTGGATTCGACGGTGGCGACGCCGATCCTGACCCGCCCGCTTTTGCTTGGCGCCGATATCGTCATGCATTCCGCCACGAAATATCTCAATGGCCATTCCGACGTGGTCGCCGGCGCCCTGGTGACCGCGGAAAAGGACGCGTTCTGGGCTCGCGTGCGCGGCAATCTGAGCGGCGTCGGCGGCGTTCTCGGTCCCTTCGAAGCCTGGCTGCTGCAGCGCGGCATGCGCACCTTGCCGCTCCGCGTCAAGGCCGCCTCGGCCGGTGCCCTGCAACTGGCGCAACGATTGGGTCGCCATCCCCACGTCGCAGCCGTGCTCTATCCCGGACTGCCAAATTTCCCGAACCATGCTGTCGCGGCGCGGCAGATGCAGGGCGGGTTTGGCGGCATGCTGTCGATCCGCGTCCAAGGCGGCGAAGCGGCCGCCGTCGCCACCGCGGCACGGGTCGAATTGTGGCAGCGCGCCACCTCCCTGGGCGGCGTCGAAAGCCTGCTGGAACATCGCGCCAGCATCGAAGGCCCGGCCTCGCCGGTGCCGTCCGATCTGCTGCGTTTGTCGGTCGGGCTGGAAGCGGTGGATGATCTGTATGACGATCTGGACAGGGCGCTACGGGGATAGGCTAATACTGTCCTTTTTACAAAGTTCGATCTCTTTCCGGCAGGGGAGTCTGTTATTTTGGACTTCCTCGCTACGACAAGGAAATCCGACTTCTGCATGGGCATCGGACCGTCGTCGTTGCCTTCTTCGGGTCTGCCGCTCGCGCGGACCCATGCAGATCTCCCTGGGTAAGGTGTACTGAATGTCCCGCCGCCCCCGTCCCCATTACCAGACCGACCTCGGTTGGATTTTGGGCGTCGCGTTCGCTTGCACGCTCACCCGGTCGGACTGGCCTGCTCAGGGCTTCACTTGCGTTCGGTGCCGCGGTTTACCTCGGGCTTCTTTCCCACACGGCCTCACGGCGCCAGGTCCGGCGTCTCTCGACGGCGTTCGCTGCATGCCGTTGCCTCCAGATCGCGGTTGCTACCAACGCGCCCCGCGAAGGACTTTCACCTCCAATCCAGTACCCATGCCAGGCACACAATCGTCGCGAGCGGGCGCCTGACTAAAGGGATTCCACTCGATCGGCCGGCGATACGCGGTCTTAAAGGAAGTGGTCTTGGGAAACCCCACCTATATCTCCGCCAGCGCCTGGTCGAGGTCCAAGATCAGATCCGCCACCGTCTCGATACCCACGGAGAGTCGGACCACGTCGGGACCGGCGCCGGCCCTGAGCCGTTGTTCATCGCTTAATTGCCGATGCGTCGTCGAGGCCGGATGCAGGATCAGACTGCGGGTGTCGCCGACATTGGCGAGATGCGAAAACAGCCTGGTTTTCTCCACCACCGCTAAGCCGGCCTGATAGCCGCCCTTTACGCCGAACGTGAAGACCGATCCTGCCCCCTTGGGAAGATATTTTTTCGCCAGCACGCAATAGGGGCTGGAAGCCAGGCCGGCATAGGAAACCCAGGCCACTTTCGGGTGAGTTTCGAGAAATTCCGCCACTGCTTGCGCGTTGGCGACGTGGCGCTCCATGCGCAGCGGCAGGGTCTCGATCCCGGTCAGAGTCAAAAAGGCGTTCATCGGCGCCATCGACGGACCGAAATCACGCAGTGCTACGGCACGCGCCCTGGTGGCAAAGGCAAAATCGCCGAAGGTCTCGTAGAAATTGAGACCATGATAAGCGGGTTCCGGTTCGCTCAGGGCCGGAAATTTGTCGTTCTGCGCCCAGTCGAAGCGACCCGCTTCGACCAGAGCGCCGCCCAGCGAATTGCCGTGGCCGCACAGGAATTTGGTGGTGGAATGGCAGACCAGGTCGGCCCCCCAGTCGATCGGACGGCACAGATAAGGGGTGGCCAGCGTGTTATCGACGATCAGCGGTATGCCAGCTTGATGGGCGATCTCGGCGATGGCTTCGAGGTCGACGACGACACCGCCGGGATTGGCCAGGCTTTCCACGAAAATCGCCTTGCAGCGGGGCGTCAGTGCACGGCGAAAATTCTCCGGGTCGACCGGATCGACGAAGGCGGCATGCCAGCCCAGCTTCTTGAAGGACAGGCCGAATTGGGTCAGCGAACCGCCATAAAGGTTCGTGGAGGCGAGAAATTCGTCGCCAGGTTGCAGCAGGGTAAAGAAAACCAGGAATTGGGCGGCATGGCCCGATGAAGCCGCCACCGCGGCGCGTCCGCCCTCGAGCGCGGCGATGCGTTCCTCGAGAACCGCCACGGTGGGATTGGACAGACGCGTATAGATGTGCCCGAAATCATGCAGATTGAACAGCGCGGCAGCGTGGTCGGCATCATCGAACACATAGGAACTGGTCTGATAGATTGGTGTGATGCGCGCTCCGGTTGCGGGATCGGGTGCGGCACCGGCATGCACTGCGCGGGTCTCGAATCCGTAGCTGCGGTTGGCGGACGGCTCGGCACGCGGTTGGTGCGGCCGATCGGTGGGCGCTTCTGGCGGTCGGTTATGGATCAGCCCGGAATTGACGCCGCCCCAGGACAGTTCCCCGGCCAGGCGGCCGAACTCGATCTTGGGGCAGCGGTCCATGACGACGCTGAGACCGGCGGACGCGGCGCGCCCGGCGGCAAGATCGTCGCGCACGCCTTGCTGCATCCACAGCACTTTGGCGCCGATGGCGATCGCCTGATCGGCGATTTCGCCGGCATGACGAGACGCCCGAAAGACCTCGACCATGTCGATCGGAAAGGGTATGTCGGCAAGCCGTGCATAGGCAAGTTCGCCAAGACATTGGCGGCCGGCCAGAGCCGGATTGACGCCAATGACACGGTAGCCTTTGCCTTGCAGATATTTGGCGACAAAATAGCTGGGACGGTTCCAGTTGTCCGACAGACCGACCAGCGCGATCGTCTTCACACTGGCCAGTATGCCGCGGATGGTGGCGTCCGCGTAAACCAGTGGCGGCCCCTCAAACATGACGATTTCCGCTCGCGTTGCAGATTCGGTTTCATAGGCGGGAGTAAGCAGCCTCCCGCCCATCCGTCTTGCCCATCGCCGGGCGGCGGTTCCGTTGGTTCAGAGGATGTCGACGGTTTCCGCCTGGGGCCCTTTCTGACCCATGGTGATGGTCAGCCTGACGCGCTGATCAGGTTCCAGCGACCGCAGGCCGGACTTTTCAAGCGCCCGGATATGCACGAACACGTCCTTGCCGCCGTCATCGACCGCAATGAAACCGAAACCCTTGTCGGCACTGAAGAACTTGACGCGTCCTTCGACCGCGGGTCCTGGTTCGCCCCGCGGCGCGTCGGTTCTAGGCCCGGGCCGCCGCGGCTGGGCCGTCGTCATGTCGACCGAATGGACCGTCACCACCTGCGGCCCGCGCTGTCCCGGACCAAGATCGCAGATCATGCTGGCCCCTTCGCCGACTTCGCTGACGCCGGCGCGTTCCAGCGCCGAAACATGCAGGAAGGCATCGGCCGATCCATCCACCGGCGACACAAAGCCGAAACCCTTAGTGGCATTGAACCATTTCACTGTCGCCGAGACGTTGGACTGCTCCACCGTCGGCCGGCTGAATTCCGTTCGCGGCCGAGCCGCCGCCGCCGGAGGCTCGAAGCCACCGCCACCAAACTCACCAAACTCATCGCGCCGAGCCCCGCCGCCACGCCGGCGATGTTCGGACCTATCACGCTGCCAAGACATATGTTCACTCTTCCGTTCAAGTTGTCGTCAGTTGCCGATTTCCCATCTCTGGTCCCCTAATTCCGGTCCCGCCCGCGAGTGCGCAACAACCCGTCCCGCTGCGGCACGTCGCGCGGAGCCCCGATGCGTTGACCGGACATCGGTTCACCCATACCAACCGTCTTATGCTCCCCGCACCTTGCTGCCCAACCACGCCGTCCGAACGTCTATGCTACTAAGCAGCGAAATTTAAGTTATAGCATCAAGCTCGGCTATTAGCACCCGTTCTTAGTCGAGTCTGCGCCGATATTGTGCGAAAAATACCCACATGTCACTGCCTGGCAACAATCAGTCGGCTAAAAAGTGGTCGATTTCCGTCTGATCGAGCGGGTGTGCACTGCCGTGAATGATGGCGCTGGCGACGTCGATCATTTTTTGCAGTCGCCGCGAACACTCGGTGCAGACTTGGCGCAGGCGCTCGTCATCCTCTGTCGACAACAGGGCACCGATGCGGTGCAAGGCGCGGGGCACCAGGCTATCCATCTGGCGGATTACCGCGTCGAATGGTTGACGAAAACGGTGCGGCACATGATCAAAGGCCTCGATCGCCAACAATTTGTCGCTGAACTGGCTCTCGGCGAAGTGCTGCTGATAGCTCTTGGGCTGCCAGGCCAACGCATCCTCGAGACAGTCCGGCATGTCCGGAATCAACTCAAGCAGCATGACAATTTCATTGAAATGATTTAGATAATCCGTTGCCAGCAAGGTCACCGGGTCGATATTGGTGCCCTGCGCCCGGACGCTGAAGCTCTGATATAATTCGTTTTGGTCGCCGTTCTTATCGGCTTCTTCGAGGTTCATCAGCCGCCTAGTGGTGCGTTTTGAAGTTCCGACAACTTTGGCGCCAGCGATTTTCGGAACTTCAAAAACATAAAGCACCACTAGATTCAATATTCTACCTAGTGCTCTGATCGTTTCCGAAATTCGAAAATCCCGTGCACGAAGTTATTCGAATT
>Ga0302320_10003063_pt1 | contig 39021 bp, 34 predicted proteins | sample Bog_T0_3_FD_202130 | JGI IMG/M metagenome (GOLD analysis project Ga0302320, IMG submission 202130) | Peat permafrost microbial communities from Stordalen Mire near Abisko, Sweden - Bog_T0_3 | ecosystem: Environmental > Terrestrial > Soil > Wetlands > Peat | place: Sweden: Abisko, Stordalen Mire... | reverse complement strand
CGTCAACCTTGGCTTCCCACTGCGGCTCGCCATTCAGCGCGCCCAGTGCGGAGCCGCGAATCACCGGAACGTCGTCGCCGGGGAACTGATACTTCGACAGAAGCTCGCGCACTTCCATCTCCACCAGCTCAATCAGCTCTTCGTCCTCGACCGCGTCGCACTTGTTCAAAAACACCACCATGCAGGGTACGCCAACCTGGCGCGCCAGCAAAACATGTTCTTTAGTCTGCGGCATGGGGCCGTCGGTGGCCGCTACCACCAGAATCGCGCCGTCCATCTGCGCCGCGCCGGTGATCATGTTCTTGATGTAGTCGGCGTGACCAGGGCAGTCCACGTGCGCATAATGCCGGTTCTTGGTCTCGTACTCCACGTGCGCCGTGGCAATCGTGATGCCGCGCTCCCGCTCTTCCGGCGCGTTGTCAATCGAATCGAACGAACGGAACTGGTTCTTCGGGTTGTGCTTCTGCAATACCTTGGTAATCGCCGCCGTCAGCGTCGTCTTGCCGTGATCGATGTGCCCGATCGTCCCCACGTTCACGTGAGGCTTCGAACGATCAAACTTTTCCTTCGCCATTGTCTTACTTCCCCCGTTCTACGATTTGTTGAGATCAGCCTTGAGCTTTGTTGCCATCTCTCGAACACGGTAGTAGATTTCGTCATCCCGCAACAGAGCATGAATGAAGCTGCTTACCTCGTCACTCACCAAACGCCCCAGATACTTACATTCCGGGCACATCCTTTGTTCAGTCCCATCACCCGAAATCTCTTTCCCGGAACCATCGCACCTGCGACACTTTTGAGTCAGTTCAGTCATCTTGACTCCCTAACACACGCTCCCAGCGGGGACCGCCTCACTCAATGAATCCTTTGTACCGCCTTACTGCCTCTTCAAGCGCCCAGCGATACTTCGCAGAAATCCTTGGGAACTCCCCGCTCTCAGACTCGATGTACCCCAAGCGCTCTTTGGAAACGCTTCGATCAAATTCCTTGAATCGGTCAAATGAAAAATCCACATCTTGGCCATGTAAAACTGCACTTCCCGTTACCCGAGGACTCGACTTAGACGGCTGCAAGCTCTTTCCTCGCTCGAGATCTCGATCTAGTCCCTGGCAAAAACTCAGAAACGCCTTCTCCCGCTCGCTTCTCTCCGATAACTGGGCAACTGCCGGGGCTGCTTCCCTTTCGCTGGTACGGAAATCGTCAAACATCTCTAGCCCCTTTTACTCCAAAGCACCCTGAATACAATCTCACCGACAGCCATACCCGCCCTCAGTAGTAGGCGTACACCTTCAAATACCTCTGCCGCAGTTCCAGCGGCACTGCTTCAACCAGCCGCAGATAACGCTCCCGCGTCAACCCCTGGTCGGATACCGGCAGCGCCGCGTAAAGCGCCCCAGCTTCCTTGCCCAGCAAACCGCGCTTCACCACACCCTCGAAATCGCGAATCCGCAGCTTGGCCTTGCGCACGCGATTCAGGAAAACTTCCACATCCACATAATCGAAGGCAACATCGATCAGCGCGTGAAGCTGTGCATATCCCCGCTCATCCAGGACCGCAATCCCTGCCTGCTCAAACATCTTCCGCCAACCTCGCCTTCGCCTCAGGCCGTCGCAGCCCTTTTACGCTGACTTCCAACTCTTTTACCCCAGCGACAAAAACCGATCGCCAGAAACTCCAACTTTGGAGCGGGAGACGGGGATCGAACCCGCGACCAACAGCTTGGAAGGCTGTGACTCTACCACTGAGTTACTCCCGCCTTAAAACAGTGGACAGTGAGCAGTGGTCAGTGAACAGTTATTCGATCCTCCGGCATGGTTCACATCGCCGGTTACTGTTCACTGTGCACTGTCCACTGTGCACTTCATCTCTGGAGCTGATGACCGGGTTTGAACCGGTGACCTCTCCCTTACCAAGGGAGTGCTCTACCAACTGAGCTACATCAGCCCTCTTTTTGAAACCCCTGGGCGCCTAACTTCCGCCCCCATCCCCGCCACGGCGAATTTTCTCCGCCTGCCGGGCCAATACCGTGCGCAATGCCATAGCGCCAATTACCACCAGCGGAACCAACCGCGTCTCTACCGGCCTGCCCAGGACGATCACCGTTCCCTCGCCCATCGTGAACCACGCCAGCGCCGCCAAGAGTACATACAGCGCCAAAGCCCAACGAAACCGCCGTTCCAGCTCCGAATCCGCGCCCGTCAAACCCTTGCGCTCACCCGGCTGCGGCTCTTCGCGCATTCCAACCCTCAATTCATGGTGCACAGGGGAGGATTCGAACCTCCGTAGCTCCAAGGAGCGGCAGATTTACAGTCTGCTGCCATTAACCGCTCGGCCACCTGTGCCCAATCACCCCACGGACGCAGACCTGTTCGTGGGAACCCCGCCCAACTCTGCCTGTTTTCCCGGCGAAAAACCACCCACTGCGTCTCATTCAACGCATCAAACCCCGTCCGGAAATTCTCCGGCACTTCGGAGCTTGCACCTCTGTGGGATCACCGCGGAGGACAGGCCCGGCGCTCAAAAAAACGATCGCCGGACAATTCTTGCAACCTCTGTACCGCACCCTTTTTCGGTTCATCTAAGTGGAGCTGGCGAAGGGATTTGAACCCCCGACCCTCTGATTACAAATCAGATGCTCTACCAGCTGAGCTACGCCAGCCCTTTCCACCCGGATACAACCCCGAAAACAGTCCGGAAACCCAAAAAAAACCGTCCCGGCAGCGCACACGGACACACTCCCGCTCCGCACACACCACGGCACAGAAATCAAGGTTAGCACACCCCTGCCACCGGAGCAAACAGGACCGCCTTTTGGGTGGTGGGTCAGTTTGAAATTACCCGAGTCTTTTGCATAGGGCGGTGCCTCCGAATAATCAGGACAAGCACAGCGGACGGAACGGCCCCGGCGAGAAACCATATTCCGATGAATAGTCCCGCCCAAACCCTGTATCGATCAAGCATGTATAGATTTGATGGGTCAGGACCGAGCCAAACTGGCGACCAGTAAAGGCAATACGCAAGAATAAACGGAACGGTTACGACCCAGAGCCAGCGCAAGCCCTTGGGGAGGACAGAGCTTAGTAACCAAACAACGCATACCGACAGAACAGCTATGAGAAGTGCTGCAGACCAAATTGACAAGTGTTTTCACCTGTAGCGCAATCGTACTACGAACTTCAAACTGACCCACTACCGCCTTTTTCGATCCGGCAAACTCATCTCGATGTCTTGCGAAGATCGGGCAATTCACAAAAACCGCTGTCGATTCAAACGCCATTAACATAACAGGTAGAAAATCAACAGCGGCAGGAAACCTGCAAGGGAGATATCTGTGAAAAAGACGTTTGTTGCTGTTTTGTTGTTCGTTGTGGCCATGAGCGCCGCTCAGGCCCAGAAGTTGACTGGAGCGGGCGCTACCTTTCCCTATCCGATCTATTCCAAATGGTTCAGCGAATATAGCGCCGCGCATCCCGGCGTTGAAATCAATTACCAGTCCATCGGTTCCGGCGGCGGCATCCGCCAAATCACAGCAGGAACGGTGGACTTCGGCGCCTCCGACGGTCCCATGACCGATGAGCAGATCGCCGCTTCCAAAATCAAGCTCGTTCATATTCCCACCGTACTCGGCGCCGTCGTCCCCGTCTTCAATGTTCCCGGAGTCAATGAACTCAAGTTCAGCTCCGACGTGCTGTCCGACATCTTCCTGGGCAAAATCACCACCTGGAGCGACGGCCGCATCGCCAAAGACAATCCAGGCGTCAAATTACCCGATCAAAAGATCATTGTGGTTCACCGCTCAGACGGCAGTGGCACCACCTATATCTTTACCGACTACCTCAGCAAGGTCAGCCCGGAGTGGGCCAGCGGCCCCGGCAAGGGCGCCTCGCCCAGTTGGCCAGTGGGCGTAGGCGGCAAGGGCAACGAGGGAGTGGCAGGGCTGGTGCGCCAGTTGCCAGGCGCCATCGGTTACGTAGAGCTCATCTATGCCCTGCAAAACCACATCAGCTTTGGCTCGGTCAAGAACCCCGCCGGCAACTTCATCACAGCGTCGATCGAGAGCGTCACGGAGGCGGCTGCGAGTATCAAGCAGATGCCCGCCGACTACCGCATCTCCATCACCAACGCGCCCGGAGCCAACGCTTATCCCATCTCCAGCTTTACGTGGCTCCTGATTCCAGTTCATTCCGCCGATCCCGCCAAGGGCAAGGTCATCAAGGATCTGCTCAGTTGGATCGTCAACTCGGGCGAGAGTGAAGTCTCATCTCTCTCCTATGCGCCGCTCCCTAAGAGCGTTGCGGAAAAGGTACTCAAGACGGTCTATTCCTTACAGTAGAAATCGGCGTACGGTCCGGCCTTTGCGCCGGACCGTACGCCCTATTGAATTTCGATCAACGCGGGCTTTAGCCGCTTCGGCAATACTGGCTTCACAAAATGGATTTATCCTGAGCTCACCCTAACTCAACTGCACCTCAATCTTCACCACCGACGCCGGCGGGAAGGTAAAACTCAACGAGCCAGGGCGCACGGCCACCTCGGCGGTGCGGGTCTTCACCTGATCGGGCTGGTCGAAAGTGTTGTGGGCGTGCATATCGCTCTCTGCCACAACCCATGCTTTGGCGCTGACAGGACTCGCGCCGCGCAAAACAATCTCCGTCTCGCGCGGCTGACCCAAATCCGGGTTCACCGCAGTCAGCGTCAGCGTCTTGCCCTTCAGCGAGGTCGATCCCTTCAGGCCCCAAAAACTGGCAGGTTTGCCGTCCCGGTCATATCGAACTTCAGGGGCGGAGAACTCGGTCCGCAGCGCCGTTCCGCCCTGATGCGCCGCATACATCTCGAAGACATTGAAATTCGGCGTCACGGTGAACTTGTCCTCATGAGACAGGAAGAGCGAATTGATGCCGTTGATGAGCTGTGCGGTTGCCGCCAGGCCCACCTTGTCCGCATTGCGGTTAAAGGTGTCCAGCGTGAGTGCCGTCGCCAGCGCGTCGCGGACGGTCACCTGCTGGCCGACCTTGGCAATCTCAGAAGGCTCGGTGCCGGGCCTGTACCAGGGGCCATACTCGTCCACCACCAGCTTGATCCGATGAGGAAGATCGTACTGCCCCAGCGCAGCCCAATGGTCGTTCAAAATCTTTTCCATCTGATCGGACTGGCGGAAGATCTCATACCAGTCGAGAACGTCGAACTTCAGCGCGTCGCCCTTGGCCAGCATCCAGTCGTTGGTCTTGCCGCGGCTCAGGTTCCACGCGTAATTGTGAAGGCTCAATCCCCAGATGCCGTGGTTATCCGGTCCGGGCTGCCCCCGGTAGATCTTGTTGAAGAAGCGGTGCGTCCAGTCCAGATCGTTTTCGTTGGGGCCCGAGGCCACAAAGCGAGGATGCACGTCGTAGCCGGGAATCCATGCGGTGAAGCGCTTGTACTCCGAGGCATACTCTTCGGGATCGAAGTTGCCGCCGCAGCCCCAGCTTTCGTTGCCGACACCCCAGTAGCGAACATTGTAAGGTTCCGCATGGCCGGCAGCGGCGCGGGTCTCAGACAGAGTAGTGCTTCCCGCGGGTGAGTTTACATACTCCACCCAGCGCGCAAACTCCAGCGCCGGCAGGCTGCGCAGGTTGGCCGCAAGGTACCCTTCCGCGCCGGAGAGTTCGCAAAAGCGCAGAAAGTCGTCGGTGCCAAAGGAGTTGGGATCGTAGATTTGGGGATGTTGCTGCTTTTGCTGCTCTTTCGAGAACCAGTCATACCAGAAGTTTGTTTCGCGGGGGCGCTTCTCCTTGGGGCCGATCCCATCGCGCCAGTTATACGAGTCGGCAAAACAGCCGCCCGGCCAGCGAATCACGGGAGCATGAATGGCACGCATCTTCTCAATCAACGCACTGCGGATGCCGTGCTGGTTGGGCACCTTCGAGTCTTCGCCCACCCAGACTCCGTCGTAGATCACCGCGCCCATATGCTCGGTGAAATGACCGTAGATCTCGGGCGCGATGGTGCCGATGGGCTCGTCCACCAGAATCTCAATGTGGCTCCCCGCCTGCTGAGCCAATGCCCCGCGCCGGCCAAACACCAGCGCCGCCGTCGCAGATGCCGTCGCCGCTTTCAGAAAATCTCGCCGTTCCATGCTTTCGCTCCTTGGTCGTGAATCAATCTGATCGGTTGCCGAGTGTTTCGATCGTACTTTGCATCGCATTCGTCGTTATCTGATTCCGCATTACATATTGCGTTCTTTGCCGGTAATACGGGATTGCAGAAAACACATTCCGGAGGCACAAACGGTGGGGACCGTCACAAATATGGACCTCCGTCGTGGGCAAATCCCAGGCCTGAGGGTTCAGCCCTCGGCGATCCACCCGTCTTGAGAAGGTTGGTTCGGCGGCCTTGTTGTCCCATTTCTCACTCCAGTCTCGTAATGAAAATGAATGTCGCCACCCGAGAATCTTCCGATAAACTCCGAGGAATAGTGATGCGGCTTGCTGGGTTTGAATAGCCCGCATGTAGTCGCAAAGTCGTACGCCGCGACGTCCACTCGATACAGCGTTAAGACGCCGGAAAGGCTGTTTTTACTGATCCATGCTTCGGCAAGCTCTTGTGTTGAAAACACCCCTCCAGGGAATGTGGCAAGGTTACTTGGCGTACTTCGTGCCCCGGTAAAAACCCATACCTCTGTCATTGCAATTCCCTCATTCAACGCGATGATTTTCTACTGTCGGGTGCCCGAGGTCTCGCTCATTCCGTTGCAGAGAATTACCCCACGCAAGCGCATAATCATCCCATGAGTTTCGTCCATTGCCTTCTCGATCCTGCAAAAGACACGCCGTTTCCTTTCGCATCGTTACCATTTAATTAATCCCCCCACCCCCCTTATTTATTTTCAAAATCTTGCAGATAATTTCCAACGGCCTTGCCTTTACAGCCGGTGGCCCAGGTCTCGATTTTTGAAGCCTGGGAAATCATATCCTTCAGCCCGCCTTCCGCACTTCCGCCGCAATCCTCCGCAGCTCCGGCAACACCCGCCCAAGCGCCACCGGCTCCGCGTTGCGCAACCCCAAAGCAAAATACACATCGCGATAGAGCTTATACAACTGCTCGTACACCGCGGCGGCCTTGGCATCCGGCTCGACCGTGCGCAGCGGCAAACAGACCGCGGCTTGCGCTTCTTCAATGGTCTTGTAGACTCCAGCCGCCATCAGCGCCATGATGCCCGAGCCCAGGCTGGTGGGAATGCCCGCGGGCACCAGCACCGGTTTGTTGAGCACGTTGGCGTAAACCTGGTTGAGCACCTCGCTCTTCTGCGGAATGCCGCCGGCGTTGATCACGCGGTCCACGCGTACACCATATTCCGCCATGCGCTCCAGGATGATGCGTGTATGGAAGGCCGTTCCCTCGATGGCCGCGAAGAGTTCGTCCTGCGCGGTGTGGATCAGGTTCCAGCCCAGTGTGACGCCGCCCAGTTCGGGATTCACCAACACCGTTCGATCGCCATTGTCCCAACTCAAGCGCAGCAGGCCCGTCTGCCCAGCCTTGTAACTCTCCAGTCCATCAGAGAGCGCGGCGAGCGTAGTCTTCGCGCGCTTGGCAATCGCATCGAAGATATCGCCTGTTGCCGACAGGCCAGCCTCGATGCCGGTGTAACTCGGATGAACGCTCCCCGGCACCACGCCGCAGACGCCGGGAACCAGTTGCGCCTCCCGCGCCATGGCGATGATGCAGGTCGACGTGCCCACCACATTCACCACGTCGCCCTCGCGAATGTTGGAGCCGATCGCGTCCCAGTGCGCATCGAACGCGCCCACCGGGATGGGAATCCCGGCGCGCAGGCCAAGCTTTTCAGCCCACTCCGCCGAGAGGTGCCCCGCGAGATGATCGCTGGTCAGGTACTCGCCGCCCAGTTTGGCGCGCACCCCGGCGAAGACCGGGTCCACGGCCACCAGAAACTCCTCCGGAGGCAGCCCGCCCCACTTGGGATTCCACATCCATTTGTGGCCCATGGCGCAGACGCTGCGCTTGAGCTCGGCAACGGTCTTGATGCCGCACAGCGTAGCCGCAACCATATCGCAATGCTCAAGGGCGGTCACAAAGCTGGACCGCTTCTCGGGGTTGTGGCGCAGCCAGTGCAGCAGCTTGGCGAATCCCCACTCATGGGAATATGTGCCGCCGCACCACTCGATGCCTTCGAAGCCGACTGCATGCGCTTTAGTGGTGATCTCTTCGGCCTCGGCAAAGGCGCGATGATCGCACCACAGGTAATACTCGTCCAGTGGTTCCAGACCCTCGCCCACCGGAATAACGCTCGAGCCAGTCGTGTCCAATGCAATCGCCGCGACAGCGCTGCCCTCCACCCCCGTCGTAGTAAGCGCATCTCGTGTAGCAGCGGCCAAAGCTGCCATCTGGTCGGCATGAGACTGGGTGGCAAAGTTCGGGTCTTCGCGCCGCCGGTGCAGCGGGTAAGAGGCAGAAGCAGTTCCGATCGGACCTTTCTGGCAATCGACAAGAGTTACGCGAACGCTGAGTGTGCCGAAGTCAACCCCGGCGACAAGAGTCATGGAAGCAATACCCCCGAGTAAACGCTTTCCAACACGCAGACCAGACTACACCATTCTTCCATCGCGTGTCCTCAGACCCCTCACGCCTTCTCAGTGGAAAACCTTCGACTGCGCATCCGGATTCACGCTCCTAAGCCCAACCGGCCGGCCCGCTACTTCTTTGACCCTGGCGGCATGGCTTTGAGCCGGTCCATCAGGCCGGGCTTTGCCGCCGGAGAAGCGGCCGAAGTCTTAGCAGGCGCCGGCATCTGCACCGTAGCCGGAGCGGAAACTCCCTTTGCGGCCGTCAAAGCGGGCGCCGAAGCGGGCGGCGCGCTCGGCGGACTCCCTTTGCCCTCCGCTGCCTTGGGATTCCCCGCGGCATTCGGAAGCGCCGCCGACCCATCCAATACTTTCTCCGCGGTTACGGTCGGCACTTGATCCGCATCGTTCTTCACCAGAATCGAAATCCTCCGGTTGGAGGGGTCGGTGGGATTGTCTTTTACCCGCAGCATCTGGTCGGCATAGCCGCGCACCTGAGACACCTGATCGGTGCGCACCCCATCCTGTTGCATCAGTCGCCGCGCGGAGTTGGCGCGGTCCGCCGAGAGATCCCAGTTGCTATAGCTGTTGTCTTTGGAGTAGGGCGTGGCGTCGGTATGGCCCTCGATCAGCAGCGAATTCGGCAGGGTCTTCAACTCTGCGGCCAACAGCGCCAGCAGCACCTGTCCGCTGGCGCTCAGTTTTGCGCTCCCAATCTCGTAGAAGGTTCCGTTCTTGCCCTCGATCAGCTCAATGCGCAGCCCCTCGCTGGTGATCGTAATCTCAATCTGCTTTGACAGTTTCTCCAGTTCCTTCTTGGCCTTGATCTCCTCCTCAAGCTTCTCTTTCAGCTTTTTCATATCTGAGGTTTTGGTGGTCACGGAGATGCCGTCGCCCGTCATGGTGGTGCCAAGCAAATTGGCGGTTCCCTTGGGGTCGTTGAAGTAGCCGGCCACGGCCTTCTTGACCTTTTCGCTGGAGCCCATCAGCCAAAGCACAATGAAGAGCGACATCATCGCCGTGACAAAATCGGCGTACGCCACCTTCCATGCACCGCCGTGATGGCCGCCGTGGCCACCCTTCTTCTTGATCACGATGATCGGTTGGCTCTTGAGCGCCATGTCTTCCACTCTCCCAACAGGGCCAGATGCGGAGCCCTACGCCGCAATCGCCTCAACGCTCGCGCCGCCGCCCTTGCAATTCTTCTCCATCTCGTCGAAGCTGGGCCGCACATGCGCCGGAACCGCGCGCCGTCCCATTTCGATCGCGATCATGGGCGCCGAGCCTTTCAAAAAGGAAAGAATCAGCACGCGAAGCACATGCAGATATTCGTTATGCTCGTCGGAGGTCTTGCTCATGTTCGAGCTGAGCGGGCCGGCCACGCCATAGCACAACAGGATGCCCAGGAAGGTGCCCACCAGCGCGGCTGCCACCTTTTCACCGATCTGTTCCGGCGGGCCGCCCAGCGAACCCATGGTGATCACCACCCCCAGCACGGCGGCAACAATGCCCAATCCCGGCAGCGCGTCCGCCACCGTGGTCAGCGCATTCACCGGCTGCATAGCCGCATGGTGATGCACTTCCATATCCAGTTCCATCATTTGATCCATATCGAACGGCTCCACGCCTCCGGTAATGGCCGTCCGCAACGTATCGCAGACAAAATCCCTGGCGTGATGGTCGTTGAGAAACTCGGGATAATTTTTGAAGATGGAGCTCTCTGTGGGTTTCTCCACATCCATCTCTACACTCAGCAGTCCGTCTTTGCGCACTTTGTTTAAGAACTGGTACATCATTTTCAGCGTGCTCAGGTACCGCGCTTTGCCGAAGGAAGAGCCCTTCAGCACGCCCAGCAGTCCGGCAACCACGCCTTTGATAATGTGCATGGGATTGGCCACCAGCAGCGTGCCCATGGCCGCTCCCACAAGGATCAGCAGTTCAGCCGGCTGAACGAGAACAGCTATATGGCCCTTCTCCATCAGAAAGCCGCCAATAACCGCGCCAAAGACTACGACAATGCCTACGATGGCAAACATGCCTGCCCTCCCGGCGCGGATGTGATCTGATTTCCGCCCGCATGAAAGCTCGTTAACATAGCGGCTTTTGCTCTTCCCAGCAGGTCCGCCAGGGTTCCGGTCTCATCCGCCTGCGCCGCGCCGATACTCACTGTGATCGCAACCCGATCTCCCCACCAGCGAAAGTCCGCCGTCCGCGCCAACCCGGCCAGCGTTTGCGCATGAGACGCCAGCATCTGCGGTGTGCGCTCGTGGGAGACGACCAGAAACTCGTCGTCGCCCCAGCGCCCAAGTTTCTCGGTAGGCCTCAGCCCCTTGGACAGAGCCTGGTGAACTTTATCGATCATCGTCCCGCAGGCATTGGCGCCATGCGTCTTGCGCAAGTCGTGCGCCTGATCGACCGTGATCCAAAGAACGCCGAAAGTCTCGCCGCCGCGTGTGAAATCCTCAAATTCGGTCTCTAACCGCTCCTTGAGGTCCGCCTGGCACACCTCGACGCCGTCGTCGTCGGCGCGTTCGCCGTGTGGCAGAGCGTCCAGGCTTTTCGCGGGATGAAAGACGACCGCCGTGCCGATGCGCCCCCCAAGCCCGTCGCGCAGCACCAGCGTTCTCGCCATCGCCGGCACCTCGTGGCCCAGCTTGTGCCGCACTTGAACTGGAAATCCGCGTCTCGATTCGGAATCGCGCTCTGCATCCCGCAGCGGTGCCTGCCGGTCCAGCAGCGGCTTCAGCGGCTCTGGAATGGGCCGCCCCTGCAGGTCATATCCCGCGTGCCCGGTGATGGCCTCCGCCGCCTGGCTCCAGAACACGGCATTGCCTTCCTCGCCGAGGACCGCAATGCCTTCCGGAAGGCTGTTCAGCGCAGCTTCAAGCAGTTCCGTGCGATCGGTCATCCAAGCCTCTCACTCTCTTCAATCGGCAAGAGGCGAACCAACTTCATCGTCTTTCGCAGTGGAAAAGAGATTGGAATTTGCCCATGGAAATGCCCGCTCTTGGCAATTTATCGCGTTGATTCCGTGTGCCGCGCTTCCGCCAACTTTTTCGTGGCCGTTTGGGTTCCGAGCCTGTATTCTCATCTGTAGGAAATATTGCAAGAGTAAAATGATCTTTGACCTGCATCCGGTTGCGAAAAGATCCGCACGTGTTCGCAGTGTTGCAAATACAGACAGTTCAAGGAGTTTGCGCAGTTCTGCCGATAATGCCGCAAGAGCCAGAGACAGATACCGGAGTTCGGAAGACCGCCACCGGTATGCTGGGATTGCGGTTAGGCCGGCTGCAACGAGTCCTATCGGGGTTTTGAGTCAGATGAGGCGCACTTTATGAACAAAGTCATCCTGGCCGATTCGCAGGCAATTTTTCGTGCAGGCACTGCCAAAGTGCTGGCGATGGACGAGGATCTTCGCATCATCGCTCAATGCACGGATTTGGATCGGATGCACCACGCCATCACGACCTTCCCCGGTTCTATCGTTTTATTCGCCGCTTCGCTGCGCCCAGACATGATTCGTCTGCGCATTCTGCTGGAGAACGCGGGCAGCCGCGGCATCGTGATTGCAGAAAACTCCGACGCCGCCGGTGCCTATTTGCAACAAGGTTTTCGCGGCGTTGTTTTTCGCAGCGTCAGCGGGTCTGCCCTCATGGAGTGTGTGCGCCGCGTCGCCGCCGGTGATACATGGCTTCCTCCCCAGCTCATGCAGACTGACGCGCCAGAAGACGATATGGTGGGCACACGCGTTCGCGACCGGCTCACCCCCAAGGAGATGCGCATCGTAGCCCTCATCGTTCAGGGCTGCAAAAACCGCGAGATCGCCACCCGGCTCAAGACCACAGAACAGGTCATCAAGAACTACCTGCGATCCATCTACGACAAGACCGGAGTCAGCGACCGCCTGGAACTGGCGCTGTTTACCATCCACCACCGTGTGCTGGCTCAGGCCGCCGCCGAGGTGGGCAGCAGGCTTGAGGCCGAGGAAAACGCCTCGCCGGCTGCCGTGGCGTAAGCATCCAGGGCGTTTTCACCCTCATTGGATTTGGTTGGGCTCCGTCCCGGCATTTGCCGCTGGTCGAGGCTCCGCAATCCACCCGTCGGAGAGCTAGCTCAGCTTCGCCGTGGCATCGTGATCGGGCAATTCATAGTCCCTGGGTTAATCCGGCCGCAAGCATCCAAGCAGCCTCTTCCAAACCTATTCATCTTCGTTCTTCCTTGTTCCCGATCCGCGCCCCGCGCGCTCTGAATCGAGCAGGGGCAAGCGGAACGTGTATTTTGGGATTGGAGGAATGAGATGGCGCGAGTGGCTGTGGTCGGTGTGGGTGCGATCGGCGGTGTGTTAGCGGCTCTGCTGGAGACGACGGGCCGGCATGAGATGACGCTGTGTACGCGACGGCCGCTGGAGGCGTTGAAAGTAAAGACTCCAGAGGGCGTGGTGCATGTAAACGCACGGAACCTGACCAGCATCGCACAAGCGGAAGCAGTGGATTGGGTGCTGGTGGCGACCAAGACCTACGACGCGGAGGGGGCCGGAGCCTGGCTGGGCAAGCTGGCGGCTCAGGGGGCTGCCGTAGCAGTGGTGCAAAACGGCGTGGAGCATCGGGAGCGGTTCGCGCCCTATGTGCCGGCGGAGCGCATTGCCCCCGTGGTGATCGATTGCCCCGTGGAGCGCCAGGCGGATGGAACCGTGGTGCAGCGCGGCGTGGTTCGGATGAAGGTGGAAGAGGGACCGCTCGGTCGCGAATTCACTGAGTTGTTCAGAGGCAGCGGGGCGGAGATTGAACTAACTGAGGACTTCAAGACTGCTGCGTGGCGGAAGTTGTGCTTCAATGCGCCAGGAGCCCTGAATGCTCTCACGATGAAACCGGCCGGAGTGCTCCAGGATGAAGCGCTCGGACGCGTGGCGCTCGATATGGTGCGGGAATGCGCGGCCGTTGGCCGGGCCGAGGGCGCAAGCCTGGGCGAAAACGTGGGGCAGCAGGTACTGGATGGTTATCGCGCCCAGCCGAGGGATTCCGTCAATTCGATGCTGGCGGATCGGCTTGCAGGCAGGCCTATGGAGATCGGCGCGCGCAATGGCGTGATTGTCCGCCTGGGCGAGATACACGGAATTCCAACACCCCTGAACAGGATGGCTGTGGCGTTGCTGGAGCAGGGAACAAAGGCCTGAGATCGGAGAGTAAGGGTAGTGATCCGGTGGTTTGTCTGGATGCACCCACCTTATAGTTCCTTTCCCAGGTGCCAAGGGTGAGACCCGCTGAATCCGGCTATGCGGCACACGGCTGCGAAACAGCCTCCGGGAGAAGGCACCTACAATTTTGGAGGCGGAACTTTCTTGCCGGCTTTCCTTGCCTTCGACAGTCCGATGGCAATTGCCTGCTTTGGATCGGTGACTCGTTTGCCGCTATGACCGCTCATGAGCTTCCCTTCCTTCATCGCCTTCATCTCCGTCTCAACGCTCTTTGATGCAGCCGGTGAATATTTGCGAACAGATGTCTTGCTTGCCGAGTGCGTGTGAGCGGTTGCTGTTGGCATGCCATCCTCCTTGAGAGTCAGATGGCCGAGGCTTCCTTTCGGTTGCACTAGGGCGTATTCAGATAGTTGTGATGGAGCCGGGTTCCTTGGCCCACGTCTGTGCGCCAGAACATTGGCAGGAAAGCGTAGCAATTTCAGCGGCCCGGCGCAGCGCCGGCTCAAACTCAGGCTTGAGCGCGAACTGGTGGCAAAAGGCTCCATGCAGCACGTCGCCAGCGCCCAGCGTATCGGTAGCCTCGATCTTGGCCACCTCGATCTCGAATCGGCGGCCATGGTCGCTGGCGAGGATGGACTGTGCGCCGCGCGTGACCGCCACATAGGGAACGCCCCTGGCGGCAAACCACTCGATCACAGCATCCGAATCGCCGCTTCTGCTGCCGTTGTGACCGGGAACGTCAAACCGCTCGCTGCAAATGGCGACCTTAAGCAAAGGAGCCAGTACTTCTGTTCCGGGCTTCCAACTGCCGCCATCCAAACAAACCGCGGCTCCCGCGGCTTTACAAGCCGACAGCAAGCCTGCGGTTTCTTCAAAAAAGAAGCCATCGCTGAGGACGACCGGCGGGATTGCGCCCCAGGAGGACGGCATCTCAGCGGCCCACGAGGCGCCCCAGTGCCGAAGAGCTACCTGCGAGATCGGCGGATTCACAATGGTGCGCGTGGCGTTGGCAGTATTGGCTAGCACGGTGCAGAGCGGCGTTTCATAGGCCGTGCCGGCGGCCAGGTCGAGCAGGCGTACTTCATGGCGGCGGAGCTGGCTGCGCACAGCCGCGGCCCACTGCCCGCTGCCAACCGCGCTCACCAGCATGGCCCTGCCGCCCAGTAGCGAATGGGTGATGGCAGCGTTCAGCGCGGGTCCGCCGGGCGCTGCCTGAATGTCGCGCGCATAGACCTTGGTATCCTCCTCTGGCATCCGGTCCAGCCGGTAGAGAACGTCGAGCGTGGTCCGGCCCACGAACAGGGCGCGCGGTTTGTGCATCGTCGTCGCGCTCATTCGCGGCGATCCTTTCATTCGTTTGCCAGGCTACGCCGTCTCCGTCAGCGCCTCCGTGGCTTCACTCATCTTGGCTGTGCGCTCGATCTTGTCCCAGTTAAAGGGCTTGCCGTCAATGGCGCGCTTCAGAGTTTTGAAGAGCACAATCGAAAAGACCTGCCGATAGGCGAAGCGCTGCAGCCAGATGTGGAAGAGCAGCCACCCGTCGCCTTTGTTGGCGGGGTGGCGGCGCTCCAGCGAGAAAGCGATGGAAGAAGTGACGAAGTCAATGAGCAGGAAAGTGACGAAGTAGGCCAGCAGCTTCTGAAGACTCGCGGTTGAAGCTGCTTCGGGGTGATAGTGACGATCGATGAAATAGTTGCAAATGCCGGCGACGAACATGAGGTCGATGAAGGGCGAAACCAGCGGCAGAAACATCTGGAAGATGAGAATGTTAGGCAGAGCAAATAGACCCATGGCCTTGTTGCGGATGAAGGCCGCGCGATGCTTCCAGATGGCTTGCAGCGTGCCAAAGGACCAGCGGAAGCGCTGGCGCATGAGACCCTTCGCGTCGATGGGAGCTTCAGTATATGCGAGCGCGCGATCTTCGTAGTCAACACGAAGCCCCTGCTCCAGAAGGTTCATGGTGAGGTCGGCATCTTCGGCGACCGTGTTCACAGGATAGCCGCCCGCGGCTTTTACCGGTGCGGTACGCCATGCGCCAATGGCGCCCGGAACCACCGTGACCACATGGAAGAGGTCGAGGGCCCGGCGCTCGAAGTTCTGGCTGGTAATGTATTCAAGCGCCTGCCAGCGGGTCCACAGGTTCACGCGATTGCCGACCTTCGCGTTCCCGGCCATGGCGCCAATGCGCGGATCCTCGAAGTGAGGGATGAGCTTCGAGATGGCGTCCGCAGCAATCACAGTGTCCGCGTCGATGCCAACGTAGACTTCCTCGGTCAAGCGCTCAAGGGCATAGTTAAGAGCCGCGGCCTTGCCGCCGTTGGCCTTGGTCAGAACCTGCACGCGGCCGGCGGCGATCTCCGCGGCGTAGGCCTCGCGGGCCACTTCGGCGGTGCGGTCCAGAGAGCCATCGTCGATCACAATGATATGCAGGTTCTTATAGTCGGAGTTCAGTACCGATCGAATGGTGCGAACAATCACCGTCTCTTCGTTGTAGGCAGGGACAAGGACGGCCACGCGGGGGGCGTATCCGGGCGAGAGGTTGCGCCGGGGCTTGCGCAAGCGGTCGATGATGGCGAAAATACCGACAATGATCAGCCGCGCGCTCATCAGGACATCGCCGAGGAAAAAGACGAAGACGATGAACTTGGCGACAAAGGCGGCGCTTGAGAAAGCGATCGAGTCGGGTACGGCGCGCAGATACTGCCACAGTGTGAGCTGCGGCATGACTTCCGCAGAAGTCTTGCCCATCAACGCCGAGACCGGGACGATGGAGTAGCCGCGGGCGCGTAGCACGTCAATCAGAACAGGGAGAGCGGCAACCGTCGCCGAGCGATCTCCACCGCCGTCGTGAAGCAGAATGACCGAGCCGCGAAACTGCGGCTTGGTCTTCATTGTCTCCAACTGGGCGAGGATCAATTGGGCCATTTCGGCGGGTGTTTTGCGAGGATTCTCGTTCCAATCGTTAGTGTCCAGCTTGCTGCCGATGATCGTATATCCATCATTCTGGATCTGCACCACGGGCTCTGCCTGATCGTCGGTGTCGGGCTCTTCGTCGATGTCATACGGAGGGCGGAAGTAGAGAGGCTGGATGCCCAGCTTGCTGGCAAACAGACGCTCGGTGAGCTTGACCTCTAGGTCCAGTTGGCGCGGCGAGATATCGCTGATGTCGGGATGCGTATAGGTGTGGTTGCCGATCTCATGGCCTTCGCGATAGATGCGCTCCATGACCCCCACATTTTCCGCGGCCTCGGCGCCGATCAGCATGAAGGTGCCTTTCACGCGCTTCTCCTTCAAGATGTCGAGGATCTTCGGCGTCCATTTGGGGTCGGGGCCATCGTCGAACGAGAGCGCAACTTGATTGGCTTGGTAGCCGTACTGCTGGATGGTATAGGTGCGCGGATACACATCCATGTGCTCATCCACAATGAGCTTCTTACGCGGATCGGTCTCGTCGGTATCGACGGTGACTGTGCGCCAGCCCCACTGGGGCAGGCCCGTGACGCGCAGAATATCGCCATCGCCCTCGGTATCCACGTCGTCGCCGGGCTGGACGGACTTGAGAGCCTGGAGCGAGTCGGGGTTGCTGGGCTTATCCCAAATGCTCCAGAGTGAATTATCTTCTTCCCCCAGCCGCCACAGCGCGAAAGTTTGTAAACCGAGCTGGCGGGCGGCGCGCAACTCGTTAAGCATCGTTACGCCATCGAGGAACCAGACCACGTGGCGCTGGTTGCTGTCTTCGTCGATGTACTCGAAGTGTGGATTCAGAGTGTCGTAATCGAGGTCAAGGTCGGCATCCGCGTCCGAGGCGCGCTGCCACACATCGGAGACGTGCAGATCCTCGGTATTCAAGACACTGGGTTTGGGATGCCTGCGGTCTTTGGGATTGGGGATTGAAAGCGTCCAGTCGTAGCCGTAGCTGCCAACGGCGCAGATCAGCTTCTCCTTGGGTACGGATTTGAGGACACGGGTCAGGTTGCCAATGAACCACTCCTGGCTGGCGATGGGTCCGGGATCGCTGGTGGTCTGGTGCTGATCGTAGTTCATCAGAATGATGCCGTCGGAGTTGGCGGCAATCTGCTTCAGATCGGCATCGGAAGTGGCGACCGGAGTGTTGACGTAGAGCCGCAGATTCAGCGGATGCAGGTCGCCGTAGAGCTCCGCAAGAAAGCTCATATAAGCCGGAGTGGCGTCGTCCGGCAGGCTTTCTAAGTCCAGCGACAGGCCGCGATAGGCAGGAAATGCCGCAAAAAAACGAACAATCTGCTTGCGCAGCGCGGCGCGCTTCTCCGGGTCTTTGAGCACATCCCCATAGCTGGCGTCCCAACTCTGCGTGTTGGCGTTGAAATTATTCAGGTGGGGGAAGATTTCCGTGTCTTCCTTGGCCTCCTGGATCTCGCGCTTGATCCTGTCCATTTCGTCCGGGTCATGGACGGTGGCGCCATCGATGACGGGATACTCGCGATGGCTGTCGCTGTTGATCGCCAGCAGCGTTGTCTGGGGTGCATCCACGTGCAGCCATTCAGGAAACAGGATGTCGATCTGATGCACATGCTCCTTGAAGGAGGAAAAGCTGGCCGGATCGTATGCAACGTAATAGGCCGCGCGCAGGCCTTCGCCGGAGTTCAGGGTGATTTCAGAGGGCTTGCGCTCGGTCTTCCGCCGCGCTGGCCGCTGGTTCTTGGCGCCATGCAGAACCAGCGGACGATCAGGCAGAGCCTTGTAGTTGTGCTTGGGCGTGGGCAGCAGCAGCTCAGGCAAGTGCTGGTTGCGCAGCACGTTGAAGATGAAACCAGCCAGAACCAGCGTGGAAACCACGGCCGTAATGTCCAGAATGCGCCGCAGCCGCTTCCATCGCTTGCGTTGGGGATCGAAGAATATCTGTTTATCTGGCATCGGCAGGGCTGGTCTCGTCTCCACATGGGCGAAAACCGCGGAAACGGTCTACGCTATACAGTACGAATCGTATGGAAGCTGCCCCCCAGAGTCAATTAGCCACGCAAGACCGGTGTCTTCCCGGCCTGCGCACCTTCCTGCCCGTCGTGCTGGCTCTCGCCTCCGGCCTTGCCTTGCGCCTGTGGATGCTGAAGCAGTTTTTCAGCGTCGATGGCGATCCGCTGATCTATGGAGAGATGGCGAAGAACCTGATTCTGCACGGCCACTATGCGCTCACCGCGGCTGGCGGCGTCATGGCTCCAACGCTCATCCGCCTGCCCGGCTACCCCCTGCTGCTAGCCGCTTGCTTTAAGGTCTTCGGAATGGAAAACTACGCGTCGGCTGCCTGGGTGCAAATTGCGCTCGAGTTGGCCGGCTGCCTGCTGCTGGCCGATTTTGTGCGGCGCATTGCCTCGCCTGCGGCTGGTCTGGCCACGCTTTGGCTGGCAGCGCTTTGCCCGTTCACGGCATCCTATTCGGTGGTCGCAATGCCCGAAACGCCCACCCTGTTTGCCGTCGCGCTGGCGCTGTGGGCCTTGGCGCGCTTCCACGCCAGGCCGTCATGGGCGAGTGCGCTCTGGTTTACCTTCGCTGTGACTTTTGCGGCGCTGCTCCGCCCGGATGGCGCGCTCGTGGGTGTGGCCCTGGCGCCGGCGCTGCTCATGGGGCTGCGGCGAACAACCATCGCTCGCAGGAAGCTGGCGCGGATGGCAGCGGTATGCGTCTTGCTGGCTATGGCTCCGTTTGCGGCATGGACTTGGCGAAATTGGCAGGTCTTCCACGTCTTTGAGCCGCTGGCGCCGCGCTATACCAACGACCCCGGCCAGCAGGCCATTCCCGGCTGGCAACGCTGGGTCAAGACCTGGTGCCTGGACTTCGTCTCCACCTTCGACATCTATTGGAATGTGCCCGATGGGCCGCTGGACCTGAGCAAGCTGCCCAGCCGCGCCTTCGACTCGCCCGCGCAATATGCCCAGACGGCTGCGATTGCCAAGCAGTACACCGAAGGCGGTCAGACGCTGACGCCCGAACTCGATGCGCGCTTCCAGCAGTTGGGCGACGAGCGCGTGGCGGCCCATCCCCTGCGCTATTATCTTTGGCTGCCGCTGGGACGTGTGGCGGATATGTGGCTGCGCCCCAGGGTCGACAACCTCTACGACGATCTGGACTGGTGGAATTATGCGAATCACCCCGCGGAATCCCGCATCAGTTGGGCGTATGCCGGGCTGAATGCGCTCTATTTGCTGCTGGCACTGGCGGGACTCTGGATGCGCCCTCGCTACTGGCCGTGGATGCTGGCCTATATCGCGCTGCGCAGCCTCATGCTGACCATCGTCGAAGCGCCCGAAACCCGCTATACGCTCGAGTGCTTCCCCATGCTGTTTGCCTTGGCCGGGATTGCCGTGCATCGCGCCTACAGGAAACCTGTGGCCTCGTTCCGGCCGCAGGCCTGAGCTTCATTTCGTCCTGTCATTGACCAGCCGCTCCGTTTCCCGTAGACTAAGAAATTGCGAGGGATGCGGCGAGTTTGCATTCTGGCCCGCAGACCACCCTGAGATAAGGAAGATCAATGGCAAATCATGTATCGGCGCTCAAGCGCGCCCGCCAGACCGTAACGCGTACCGAAGTGAACCGCGCCAACCGCAGCCGTGTACGCACCAGCCTGCGGGCTCTGCGCGAGGCCCTCGTCAAGGGCGATGTGGTAGCCGCCCAAACCCAGTATCGCGAGACCGTCTCCACCCTCGACAAGAGCGTGCAGAAGGGCGTTCTCCACCACAACACCGTCTCCCGCTACAAGAGCCGCCTCAACGCGCGGCTGAAAGCCCTGGCCACCGCCAAAGCGTAGCTGGCGCAGCCTGCCAGGCTAGAGCAACTCAACACCGAAGTGAACGGCCAGGGGAAACCTTGGCCGTTCTGCTTTTTAATCGTCCACCGTCGTTGCCGGCCCACGGGGGAATGACACTGTTTTCATCGCCGCCGTTCGCTAACTTGCTAACCCCGCGTAGCGGGGGCTAACTCGCTAAAAGCGTCAGGGCGCTTTTTCCCTCGCCATTACAGCAGCTCGAAGATCCCCGCCGCGCCCATCCCGCCCCCCACGCACATCGTCACCATGCCATAGCGAACCAGCCGCCGCCGCATCTCGCTCAACAGCGTTGCGGTGAGCTTTGCGCCCGTGCAGCCCAGCGGATGCCCGAGCGCGATGGCGCCACCATTCACGTTGATCCGCTCCGGATCGAGGCCCAGCACGCGAATGACGGCCAAAGCCTGCGCGGCAAAAGCCTCGTTGAATTCAATCAGGCCGATTTCGTCGAGTTTCAGCCCGGCCCTGCTGAGAGCCTTGGGAATCGCGGTGATGGGTCCGATGCCCATCTCTTCCGGCAGGCAGCCGGTAGCTGCATAAGCCACCAGGCGGGCCAGCGGGCGAATACCCAGTTCCCGCGCCCGGCCGGCTTCCATCAGAACTACCGCCGCCGCGCCGTCGGAAGTCTGCGAAGCGTTGCCCGCTGTCACAGTTCCCTGCGCGTGAAAGGCAGGCTTGAGTTTAGCCAGCGCCTCGGCGGAGGTGTCCGCGCGTGGCCCTTCATCGGCAGAAAAAACCGTCTCCGTTACCACCGTCTTGCCCGCCTTCGCGCCGGGAACAGCCGTCGTCACCGTCACCGGGATCAGTTCTTCGCTGAAGCGTCCTTCAGCCTGCGCGGCCAGCGCTTTCCGATGGCTGGCCAGCGCGAAGGCGTCCTGATCTTCGCGGGAGACACCATAGTGGCGGGCGACTCGTTCTGCGGTCAGCCCCATGGTCAGCAGCGACGCGGGATAATGCTCGGCCAACCAGGGATTGGGGCTGGGTTTGAGGCCGCCCATGGGCAGCATACTCATCGACTCCGCCCCACCCGCCACCACCACCCGGTCGCCGCCGCTGCAGATGCGCAAATCGGCCAGCGCGATGGCTTCGAGGCCCGAGGAGCAAAGCCGGTTGACCGTCACGCCGGGAACCTCAACCGGTAGCTGCGCACGCAGGGCAGCCATGCGAGCGATATTCCAGCCCTGCTCGCCCTCCGGCTGGGCACAGCCAAGGATCACGTCGTCGATCTCGGCCCTGTCCAGCTCAGGAATCCTGTCCAAAGCCCCGCCCAACGCAGTTGCGGCCAGATCGTCCGGACGAGTAGTGGAAAGAGCGCCTTTGGGGGCGCGGCCTACGGGCGTGCGAACGGCGCTGACGAGGACGGCTTCCTGCATGAGGCTTGCTCCTTGCACTTATGTGGCTCGTTCAGTCCACGAAATTGTTGAAAATAACGCTTTGTGTCAGGGCACGACTTCAGTCGTGCCGTAAATGCCTCAAAATCAATGCGGGCTTTAGCCCCTGAGGGATGTCTTTTTAATCCTCTGCATTCCCACTATGGCTACAATCGAAAACTCGTTCGCAACCTTGTTGCACTTCACGATGCAACAGCTTAATCCGGCATCTCTACCAGAGTCCAGGCGCGCTTTGCATAAAAATGATAGACCGTCCGGCGTTCCACCACCGAATCGGCCAGCGCGTCGTGGTCCGCCAGGGCCGGGCGATGCTCCATGCCGGTCTGAGCCTCACGAATCTGCGCAGGCGATGCGGGATCGATGCCCCAGTTGAATCCAAGCACGCCCGTCGTGTCGTGCACTTGCAGGCGCTCATTCTCTGGTGACGAGGCAAGGATGACCGGCTGCGCGGGAACATCGGTGAAGAAGACCAGCAGCGAAACCGTCCCGCCAGTAGAACACAGAACCGCCCAATCGGAGGACCCGGCCCGCTCCAGGCTGGCATGAACCACGTTCTCCGGATGGTGAGCCGCGTAGGTCTGCGGAATCAGGCAGCCGCGCCGGTTGAGCAGTTCTTGAATCACAACGGGCAGCTCAGGAAATGAGCTGACGGGCAAATGGCGGATCAAGTAAGAAGTTGCAACGCCAGCGACGACGATCTGACCGGACACCGTGAGTTGAGGCGGCCTCTGCTCCTTCGCAGGCACGGCGCTCTGAGCCTTCGCCGAAAGAATTCCCAGCGCCAGAGACCCAGCCGTTAACAGAAAGTTGGTGGCTCGCTTCATGGTCAATTCCGCAGCGGCTTGCCGGTCTTCAGCGTATACGCAATCCGCTCCTGCGTCTTGCGCTCGCCCGCCAGCGACAAGAACGCCTCCCGCTCCAAGTCAAGCAGATACTGCTCGCTAACCGGCGTGCCCGCCGTCACCCGCCCGCCGGCCAGGATGTAGGCAGCCCAGCGAGCCACCTTCTGATCGTGCTCCGAGGCATAGCCGGCCTCGCCCATCAGAAAAGCGCCCATCTCCAGCGTGGCCAGCGCCGAGGCGCCCGGTGCGGGAATCTGCATCCTCGGCTGCGGAGCGGTGTAGCCAGCGTCAGCCAGCGCCGCAACCTGCGCCTTGGCATCCAGCAGCAGCCGTTCGCGGTTCATGGTGATGCGGTCCGCTGCAGCCAGCAAGCCCAGCGTCCGCGCCTCGGCGGCTGAAGTAGAAACCTTGGCCAATGCGATGGTCTCAAACGTCCGCTTAATCGCCGTGGCTAGTTCCGAAGACTGCGCAAATCGGGACAGCGGATCGCGCGGGTCGGGCGGCGCAAGTTGAGCGGCGGAGTCGACGGCCCGCAGCAGCATCTCTTTGGTGCCGCCTCCCGCTGGAATCAGCCCCACCCCAGCCTCAACCAAGCCAATATAGGTTTCGGCGTGGGGTTGGCGGCGCACTGCGTGCAGGCAAATCTCCGCTCCGCCGCCCAGCGTGAGCCCAAACGGCGCAGCCACCACCGGGCGCGGGCAAAACTTGATGGCCGCGGTCATCTGCTGGAAGCCGTGAATCACAGCGGCCAGCTCCTCCCACTCGCCCTCCTGCGCAATCAGCAGCAGTTGCATCAGGTTGGCGCCCACGCTGAAGTTTTCGCGGTCGCCGGTAATCACAAACCCGGCAAAGTCGCGCACCGCATCGGAAGAGGGGTTGAGCACCGCAGAGATCATCGCCAGCACGTCGCCGCCGATGGCGTTCTTCAGCGAGTGCAGCTCGATGCAGCCAATGCCGTCGCCCAGATCGACCAGCGAAGCGCCCGGATTGCCCCGTACCACGCCTTTCGCCCTCCGGAAATCTGCAACCCGCGCGTGACCGGGAACAGCGGCTACCGGCTCCAGCTTGCCCCGCTCCGGCTGAAAACACTCCCGGCCATCGCTCGCATACCACGACGGCAGCACCGCTGCAAGCAGCGCCTCGATGCGCGGGCTTACCGGCAGCCCCAGTGTTTTCATCCGGGCAGCGGTCGCAGCCACCCCGGCCGCATCCAGCATCTCAAACGGCCCCAGCTCCCAGTTGAATCCGGCGCGCATGGCGCAATCAATCGAAGCCGCGTCGCCGGCCACCTCACCGATGCGCTCCGCGGCAAAGTTCCACAGCGATGCCAGAAATGGCCACAAGAAGGCCGCAGCCTTGTCCCTGGCCGGATCGTTCGCCAGCAGAAGCCGCAAACGCTCAGGAACCGTCGCGGCATTCTTAGCCATCTCCAACGCGGGCAGCGCCGGTTTAGCGACCGGCCTGTACTCGAACGTCGCCAGATCGAGTACAAGCCGCAGATCTTTCCCGTCGGCTCCGCGTGTCTTCTTATAGAAACCCTGGCCGCCCTTGTCGCCCAGCCAGCCGCGCTTCATCATCTCCTCCAAAACAGGAAGAAACTTGCCCTGCGTCACGCCTTCAGGAAAATTCGCAGCCACGTGGGCCAGAATGTCGATGCCCACCATATCCGCCAGCCGGAAGGTGCCTGTGCGCGGCCAGCCGACAGCCTGCCCCGTCAGCGCGTCCACCTCTTCAATGCTGAGTCCCTGCTCCTGCATCAGCGTTGCCGCCGTAAACATCACCGCGACGCCAATGCGGTTGGCGATGAAGTTGGGCGTGTCGTTGGCAAACACCACCTGCTTGCCCAGCGCGCGATCGGCGAAAGCGGCAAACGCAGCCACCACACCGGGGTCGCTCTCGGCAGTGGGAATCACCTCAAGCAGCCTCATATAGCGCGGCGGATTGAAGAAGTGCGTCCCGAAAAAACGCTGCTTGTGTGCCGCCAGCCCCGCGGCAATCTGCGCAACCGGCAAGCCGGAAGTATTGGTGGTGAGCACGGCATGGGGCGCAAGATGAGGCACAACCCGCGCCAGCAGGGCCGTCTTGATCGCCAGATTCTCGGCCACGGCCTCTACCACCCAATCGCACTGGGCCAGTTTAGCCAGGTCGTCCTCAAAGTTGCCGGGGGTGATCAGCGCGGCCAGCGAGGATTCATACAAGGCGGCGGGCTTGGCCTTGCTCAGAGCGTCCAGCGCCGCCAGCGCCAGCCGGTTTCGCTTACCCTCGCCCGCTGGAACCATATCCAGCAGCAGCGTCGGGATTCCAGCGTTGGCCAGGTGGGCAGCAATGCGCGAGCCCATGGTTCCCGCGCCCAGCACAGCGGCGCGGCGGACGAGGAAGGGCGCGGTGTGCCCGAAAGCCGGTACTGGGTACGGGGAAGAGGTACTCATGCAGACCTCCTGCTTCGTGTGGATCAACCGATTGAGGCTCACTACACATTGCGGGGCGGAGAGGCCCCTGGTCGCAATAGTAGAAGAAGCAGCAGTGAGCTCCCAAACAAAACATAGACTAGAACGGCGGAGCCACCCTGAACGTGCAAAACAAACGCGTACAAACTGATCGATTGTGCAAGAGATAGCCTGGATACATTGGCCAATATCCATCGGCCAAGCGGGGTCAGTAATGGGACGGACTTTCGAGACCGAAGATGAACGTGCGCAATCAGTTTTTGCCCCAAAAGTGCCAGCGCACCGGAAACGATTGCGAGCAGCGCGATAATCCACTGGCCAAGTGCGCCGATGGGCCGTGCTTCGGGGTGTACCATGCGGCAGACTTCAACAATCAGCAACACCGATAGCGCGCCGGCAAATTGTAAGAAGCGCAGTAGACGTTCGGGCGCACTCATGCGAGTTCTCCCTGCTTCCGTTGGATCAGCGTATCAAACTTTGCGATTCGGTCGCGGTGGGAACTTCTCCGGGTTGCCAGACGACCAGTAGGAGCAGTGAGCCCGCAAACAAGGCTATGACCACGTTGGAGTAACTGCCCATCATGCGCAGGACAAATCCGAACAAAGCTACGGATTCCGCCGTTGCAAACCGGATAACGTGCCCAGTCAACCATCGACCCTTAGGGGTCGAAGTCTGACCCAATGAATTAGGCCTGTCGGGAGCGTTCAGTATCACGCGTTGCATAATGAAGCCTGCCATAGCGGATGCGATAGCGCAGCACACGATGACCCATTGGAGGTAGGCATTCACGCTCTGTGGTGCGGGGCAAACGACATGAAGGACAAAATAAAACAACAATACAGAGACGATAAAGACAACTTGCATGGTGCGAACCAGAAAGATAGCTGGATTCATCAGCACACTCCTTCCGCAGGTTGGACCGTAAGATGATCCGCCACGCGGAAACCATCGCAGCATACGGCGGAGCTAGGGCCGGGGTCAAGGACGGCGCTTGAATGAGTATGACAGCCCAGCGCTAAAGCTTTTTGCGGAGATACTCAAACACCACATACCCGATCAATGCCGAGATCATGGCGATGGCAAAATTTGTCCCGGTAAAAATGTCGTGGAGAGCAAAAGCCATGCTCTTCCCCGATCCATTGGAGGCGGTAAACTCTCCCATCAACAGATTGGAATAGAACAGAAAAACGATAAACCCAATCTCGATCACAGCCCGCCAGAGCGAGTTGAGGCGGCGTCGATTTCGTTGGCTCTGCATCGTGGCTACATCGTACCAAGAAACGAACCAAGTGATCAGATGAGCTGCTATAGGGCATCGGAGGCAACAGCCTGAACGGCTATCGGAGGCAGCCATCGGCAGTTCACTGCGATCCCCCGGTTTGACCCCTTCCGGCCAGGGGAACTAGCTTGAAGGAGTGCGGGGGTTGCGGTTTAGCGCCTCCCAAACAAGGAGATTGGATGCAAAGCAGAATTTCTTCCCTGTTTTGGAAGGGGGCAGTAGCGCTGCTGGCTGGATCGATCGCCGTAGCAAGCGCGCAAGCCCAGGATTTGAAAAGCTTCGAGCAGCGGATCACCACCAAAGTGCTGCCCAACGGCCTCACCCTCATCGTTTGCGAGCGGCCAGAGGCGCCGGTCTTCAGCTATTCCACCTTTATTGACGCCGGCGACGTGAACGACCCCTCGGGTGAGAGCGGCCTGGCGCACATGTTCGAGCATCTGGCCTTCAAGGGAACCAGCGAGATCGGCACCACCGACTACGCCACGGAAAAAGTTGCGCTCGCCAAGGTCGAGGCGGCCAATGACGCCTACGAGGCCGAGTATTTGAAGGCCGTGGGCCGCGATCCGCAAAAGCTGGCCGAGCTGAAGAAGGCTTTCCTCGATGCCCAGGCTGAGGCGCACAAGTTCGTCATTTCCAACCAGTTCACGGATATAGCCGAGCGCAACGGCGCCGAAGGCCTGAACGCCGAAACCGGCCTCGACGACACCATGTACTTCTGGTCCATGCCTGAGAACCGGCTCGAACTGTGGGCATGGCTTGAGAGCAGCCGCCTGTCTGACACCGTGCCTCGCGAGTTTTATAAAGAGCGCGACGTGGTCATCGAAGAGCGGCGCATGCGCACCGACTCTAACCCCGAGGGCCGTCTTTTCGAGCAGTTCCTGGCTACCGCCTACGTGGCCCACAACTACGGCCGCAGCAGCATTGGCTGGCCCAGCGAGGTCAGCCAGATAAACGCCACCGAGGCCATGGAGTTCCACAAGAAATACTACGTCGGCTCAAACATTGTGGTGTCGGTCGTCGGCGACGTCAAAGCATCCGAGGCGCTACCCATGCTGGAGCGCTACTTCAGCCGCGTTCCCGCCGGTCCCAAGCCGGAGGAGATGACCACCATCGAGCCAAAGCAGTTTGCCGAGAAGACGTTGGTCATTCGCGAGGCCACGCAGCCCATCTACATCGAGGGCTACCACCGCCCGGATTACCACGACCCCAACGATGCGGCCTACGACGCCATCAGCGACATCATGTCCAACGGACGCGTCTCCCGCCTCTATCGCAGCCTTGTCCGCGACCAGCAGATTGCCGCCGCCGCCGAGGGCGTAAGCCCTTATCCCGGCGACAAATATCCGGGGCTCTTCGTCTTCTTCGCGGTTCCCCTGCCCGGCCACACGCCCGCTGAGATTCGCGACGCCATCCACAAAGAGATTGCCAGGCTCAAGACCGCCGACGTAACCGACGACGAGCTGGCCATGTACAAGACCCGCACCCGCGCCGACCTGCTGCGCGGCCTGGCAGACAATCAGGGGCTGGCCAACTCCCTGGTCGAGTACCAGACCCGCTACGGCGACTGGCGCGAACTCTTCCGGCAACTCGACCGCGTTGACAAGGTAACCAAGGCCGACATTCGCACCGTAGCCAACAAGGTGTTTGTAGACAGCAACCGAACCGAGGCCTGGATTGAAACCGCGCCGCCCGCGGCAACAGCACAGAAAGACGGAGGCGCGCAATGAAGAGCCTGTCTGTAGAGACTGCACCGGAGGCGCTCCTGGGGTCCGGGCAAGAACTCATTCGTGCGGTAGGTCAGGGCTTTAGCCCTGACATTAGTTCAGCAGAATCAGACCGGGCTTTAGCCCCTGAGGCATGTCTTCCATTGAATAAGCCTAGAATCCGCCTCCTCTCCGCTGCCTGCATAGCGGCTGCCATCTGCATCTCCCTGCTCGCGCCCATCGCCATCACCGCCCAGCAGAACAAACCCTGGGAGAAAATTCCCATCCCCAAACTGCACGACTTCAAGCCCCAGCAGCCCAAACGCATCCAGCTCGCGAACGGCATCGTGATCTTCCTTCAGGAAGATCACGAGCTACCCTTTGTCTCGGGATCGGTACTGATCCCCGGCGGTTCCCGCGACGAAGACCCGGCCAAGGCTGGTCTGGTAGGCCTCTACGGTGAGGCATGGCGCACCAGCGGCACAGCCAAAATGGACGGCGACGCCCTCGACGATCTGCTCGAGGCCAAGGCCGCGCACATTGAGACCGCTGGCGACGAAGACTCCACCGCGCTCTCCTGGGACTCGCTCAAAGGCGACTCGGACCAGGTGTTCGCCCTCGCACTGGACTTGCTTCTTCATCCCAAATTTAATCCCGAAAAGCTGGAACTGGCTCAGCAGCAGGCAGCCACCGGCATCGTGCGCCGCAACGACGAGGAAGAGGAGATCGCCAACCGTGAGGCAGCCAAGCTGGTCTACGGGGCCAACAGTCCCTACACCCGCCAGCCCGAACTCGCCACCATCGGCGCAGTAACGGTGAACGATCTGAAGGCCTGGCATGACCGCACCCTCGGCGGCAAGCTGATCGTCAGTATCAGCGGCGACTTCGATCCCGCGGCCATGGAGGCCAAGCTGCGCGCGGCCTTTGAACCCCTGCCGCCCGTAACCCCCGCGCCCGCCCGCAACGACGTCTTTGCCGGCCCAACGCCGGGCGTCTCCTTTATCAACAAAGAAGATGTCAACCAGTCCAATGTTGAGATCGTGGGCCTCGGCACAGATCGTCGCAACCCCGACGTTCCCGCCATTGCCATGATGAACGAGATTCTGGGCGGCGGCTTTGCCAGCCGTCTCTTCCAAAAGGTGCGCACCGAACTGGGCCTGGCCTACGCGGTCGGCGGCGGCATGAGCTTCGCCTATGATCATCCAGCCGTCTTCCGCGTGGCTGTGCTCACCAAGAGCGCCTCCACAGTAGATGCCACCAAGGCCGCTCTCGCCGAGATCGAAGGGCTCAACGCCAGGCCTTTCACGCAGGTCGAACTCGACCGCGCCAAAGACAACATCCTCAACTCGTTCCTCTTCCGCTACGACACCAAAGACAAGGTCCTCGCCGAGCGTGTCAAGCTCGAGTTCTACGGCTATCCGGCAGACTATCTTGAGACCTACAAAATCGCTCTCGAAAAAGTAACTCTGGGCGATCTGGCCATGGTGTCCAAGAAGTACATTCACCCCGAAAAACTAGCCCTGCTGGTGGTAGGCAACGGGCCAGAGATCAAGCCAGGGCTGGACGAACTGAAGCTGGGCCCGCCCCAACCCCTCGACATCACCATCCCCATGCCCAAGCAACCGGCAGCAGCAGAGCAGAAGCAATAAGGATTAAGGACAAGGTCTCCCAGGTCTCACAATCGAGACCTGGGGCACCCGGCCCGGTGATTCCCGCTTTCTGAAGGCCATCTTCGCCAAGACCGTATCGGGCTAATAGCGGACTTGTTTTCCACTCCTTGCCTTTACAGTCATTCGCATCCGATATAGATTGAGGCAAGATCATGGCCGCTCAAATCACACCGATAAATTCGCCTTCAGTTGCAGGACGGGATCTCGTATCTGCTGTAGGTGGTCGAAAATTTGGTACGATCCTTGCTGACCCTCCGTGGCAGTTCCAAAATCGAACAGGGAAGATTGCGCCGGAGCACAAACGTCTATCTCGTTATGGGACAATGACTTTGGGCGACATCAAGTGCTTGCCAGTTCCGCTCATAGCTTTAGAAACGGCACACCTCTATCTTTGGATACCTAATGCTCTATTGCCTGATGGATTGGAGGTCATGAGGGCGTGGGGATTTCAATACAAAAGCAATCTGGTGTGGCACAAGGTTAGAAAAGACGGCGGCTCGGACGGTCGAGGTGTCGGATTCTACTTCCGAAACGTTACTGAGTTGATTCTCTTCGGGGTCCGAGGAAAGAACGCCCGGACACTAGGACCCGGCCGATCTCAGGTCAACTTCTTGTCCAGCCGAAAGCGAGAGCACTCTCGGAAGCCAGATGAGCAGTACCCTATTATTGAGGCTTGTAGCCCTGGGCCGTTTATTGAACTATTCGCACGTGGGGATCGCAAGGGCTGGATGGGTTGGGGCAATGAGGCAGATGATTCATACGAGCCAACCTGGAAGACCTATTCAAATCACTCGCAGAATTGCAAGCTCTTGCCCTTCGGCGGCTAACGCGCGGATTCTTCTGAGTCGTCGGCTTCAATTTCCTCGACATGCAAATCAGAGTGAAAGGTCACTATCTCTGCCGGAAGTCCTAATAGTAGCAATGGACAAGGGTTACCGACACCTCTTTTTACGCGAGCCATTAGCTTGCTCCAGTGTGTGGTTGCCTCGCCATACTTGTCACCGACGAACTTTTCTACCCATGCCTGGCGGAATCGCACAGGCTTGCGCGCTCGATTCGTTCGCTTGGCGATCGAGGTTCTCTGTTTTGGAGTGATCGATATCCCCAATCGGTCAAGGTCTTCAAACGAACCAATGTCGCTCTCATTTGCGTAGCGTTCCACGAACTCCCGGGTACGCTCGTGTAAAGTCGATCCTCGAGTCACGATGATCCCTACACTGATCGCCCCTTCTGCGTGCAGACGCTTGAAATTCTCAAGATCACGATCAAAGAACGGATCCTTATTGTTCCATTCAATCTCGAGTGCAACAAGCTTACTGCCGACAAAATCGCCGACAAAGGCCTTCACATGATCAATTTCGTGAGAGGTCGATTCGCGCTCAATATTGACTCGCACTTGATCGTTGCCAACCCCTGCGATCTTGATTGCCTTCTTGATCTCAAAGTGCGTTTTACACCAACCTTGTTCATTCAGAGCGTGGCGCATACGCTGCGTCCCCTTCGTCTCACCTCCGCCGGATCCGATCATTTCTGTGATCGGTATTTCAAAGCTTGAAAGCGCAGCTTGAATCTCGGCCAGAGCCGAAGGGAAGTCCCTATCGAGAATGGCGGTGGCATGCGACTCGAAGAGAATCTCGAAGCCCTTGTCTCTCAGCAAATCAAGCATTCATGACCTCATCGTTACTAGCACGAATAATACACGCTCGAAGAAGGCCGGAGCTCGGACTCTGGTCCAAATTGATTTCAAGAATTGCGGTATCATTTGAGGCAGATTTAGTGTCGGGCGGGTCCGGGTCCCCACGGTGAAGGATGAGTAACAAAAATGGATGCCTATGTCCCGCATTTTGGACCTGGGCAGCGCTTCACAGAGCGGGCGGGTGGATCAGCTATGACCACCCCAAAATCAATGGGTTTCCCATATCTCAAAATCGAGACCTGGCACCCGGCAGGAACAAGGAGAATCGCGTGACTTTTTTGCAGAAGTTGTTCGGTCCGAGCACCCAGGAGATTTAGAGACAACTTTGCGCCGAAATTGGCGCGCAGTACGTTGAAGGAGGCTTCTGGAAGGGAGACAAGGTCCAGGCAGCGCACGGCCCATGGACCATCACTCTGGATACCTACACGGTTTCAACCGGCAAATCCTCCATTACCTACACCCGCATGAGGGCGCCTTTCGTGGATCCGGAGAGCTTCCACTTTACTGTCTACCGGAAAGGAATCTTCAGCGACATGGGTAGGTGGTTCGGCATGCAGGACCTTGAGATAGGAGACGACGCCTTCGACCAGGATTTCATTCTCAAGAGTAACCAGGAGTCGAAACTGCGGGAACTGCTTGCAGGCTCTAAAATCCGGGAGTTGATCAGCCAGCAGCCGGAGATCTACTTTGCCGTCAAAGACGATGAGGGTTTCTTCCGTTCCAACTTCCCTGACGGAGTAGACGAGCTTTACTTTCAGGTTGTGGGCATCATCAAGGACGTCGAGCGGTTGAAGTTGCTGTATGAACTCTTCGCGGAAACTTTGGATCAGCTGTGCCGCATCGGATCAGCCAACGAAAACACACCAAACGTCAGCCTGTAATCAATAACTTTCCATTAAGGAGTAAAAGCTCAACGCAGTTTGCTTTCGCTTCGGAAGATTCCTCTCAGCATTGGCAGAGGGGGTCTGCTTTGCAACACCGCGTCATTTCGCCGCGCCGCTACCTATCTCCCCACTTGTCTTCTTGTAACCATCCACTTGAGTGGGACAAAACTTCAACACTCCGAGTGTGGTGGGGGCGCCGTTATCGGCCTTGGTAATGAATAGTTCCACCGGCTCGCCTGCAATATAGAAGCGGTCGGCTGACTCCGCATGCAAGCCTACGGGCTCTTTGCCGTCCTTCTGTAAAAAGAGCCTGCCGTCGTGAAAAGAAATAATCGCTGTGGCAGGATTTTTGACTCCGTCCTGCAAGTAATGCCCAGCATAGCCGCGCAGAATCTCCTCGGGCACCTTCGCCTCTTTGCCTTCTGAGGGAACAATAGAATCCGCATCCTCGCTCAGGCGCGTCAGTTCGTCGTCCATCTCCAGCGCTCCCGGACCTTCATTGAATCCCGCTGCCACCAGATTGGAGATCACAACCAGGGTGGTCTTAATCGCTGGGACGTAGTCAAGCTGGGAGTAAAAGCCGTCGGCCTTCCCGACGTGCCCGATATCGAGTTCCTTATCCTTGCCTTGAATCGTCAGCCCGTATCCGTATTCCGGCTGAAAAGGCGTCAGCATCTCCTTCAGCGAAGCCTGCGATAAAATCCTCCCTCCATGGAGCCCCTCGGTCCAGCGGATAAGATCGCCGACCGTGGATGCCAGGCTGCCAGCGCCGGTCAATCCACCCAGGTCTTCGTCCTCATCCGGAGCAGGCCCCTTGGCCGATTGCATATAGCCGTTCGCGCGATGGCGCGTGGTCTGCGTGTTCCAGACACAGCTGGTCTGGCGCATACGCAGCGGACGGAAGATGCGCCGGCTCAGAAACTGGCAATACGATTCGCCGCTGGCCTCTTCCACCACCCTGGCCAGCAAGAGGTAATTGGCGTTGGTGTAATCGTATTTGGTGCCCGGCTCAAAGCTGAGCGGCTTGTCTATCAAAGTACTCAGAATCTGCGGAATATCTGCCTGATGCTGCTGGCGGAGGACCACGAAATCCACATCTGGAATTCCGGAGGATTGCGTCAGCAGATAGCGCAGAGTGACGGCGTCCCAGGCCGCCGGAGCCTGCGAGTAGTGCTGCCGGAGAAAGTCGCTTGTCTTCAGCTTGCCGTCTTGCTGCAAGAGAAGAATAGCCGCCGCTGTGAACTGCTTGGAGAGAGAGGCGACGGCGAAGCGCGTATCGCGCTTGAAAGGAGTCTGCTTCTCGTAATTGGCGTATCCATAGCTGCCCTGAAAAAGCAGATGATGATTCCGCTTAACGGCAATCACGCCTGAAAAGCCGTCGCGATCGTGGTAAAACTGCGCCACATGCCGCATGCGCGCGGCTAACTGCGCATCCTCCTGCGTTTGCGCCGCCAAGGATAGCTGCAAGAACACAACAATTTCCAGAAGAGAGAGCAGGCGCACGAACAGCCTCCAGAGATAAGAACCCGTGCGCATGCCCAACCTGTTCAACGCGCAGGCAGGTCTGAAATCAAATCAGGATCAAGGATACAATGGCGGGTGGCGCACCCTAAGTTTTCAGGATTGCTGACATTCCCTCCAGCTTAGGTGCCCCATCCTTGCTATTTTCCGGCGAAGGGGGTGAGCACAGGCTTTGACCGTATGATTCGGAGTAGAGTTTCTCCGTCATAGCGAAGGGCCAACAGATCCTCGCATTTTCATTGCCGAGAATTACCCCCTCCCGGCGCACAATGGAAATGAGTTCGTTGAGCGGGCTTTGCTGACCATTGTTCACTGTCAGGGATCGAACCGGTCCGTACCCCACCGCCGGAAGCCCCCCCTCCCCTCCCCCATTTCCGTATAACACAATGAAAGTAAATAGGTTAAACATCATTTTTATCGAATAAATAGCGAAACCATACCACCACCAGCAGCCATCCGACCAACACCATGTGACTGAAAATAAACAAGATATGTAAATCATCTCATTTGCTCTCCAGGTTCAAAGCAACTGATTTTCGGCACATTCCGCCACAAATCCTGGGATCGAACAGCAAAATCCGCCTCCTCTTTGCCCTCGACCGGGAAACTACAATGGGAAAAGAACATGGTTCAAGGAGCGGGCATGGACGCAAAGCTGGCGGTAGTCATCATGGCGGCAGGCAAAGGAACCCGGCTCAAGTCGCGCCGGCCCAAGGTGCTTCATCAGATCGGCGGCAAGCCGCTTCTGGCCCACGTCATCGCCGCCGCCAGCCGCACCGTCGCGCCAGCCGACATCTATGTCGTCGTCGGCCATCAGGCGGAGCAGGTGCAAGCCGCAGTGGCCGCCACCGGCGTTCGCTTCGTCGAGCAGACCGAACAGCTTGGCACCGGCCACGCCATCCAGTGCGCTGCGGCTGCCATCGGCGGCTACGAAAACCTCCTTGTGCTTTCCGGCGACGTGCCCCTCATCCGGCCTGAAACCATCGAGCAGCTTTGGCAATTCCACCAGGCCCACAAGGCGGCCATGACGATTCTTACCGCCGTTCCCGATGACCCCACCGGCTACGGCCGTATAGTTCGCAAAGACTTCTTCTTGCCTGAAGTTGAGGCCATCGTCGAGCAGAAATCGCTTAAGCCCGAGCAGCAAAACCTGTGCGAGATCAACTCCGGCATCTACGCCTTCCAGACCGGGCCGCTGCTGGCCCATCTCGACCAGCTCCACGACCGCAATGCAAACAAGGAGGTCATCCTCACTGACATGGCCTGCCTCCTGCGCGCTGCCGGTAAGCGAGTCGTCGCCGACCCGGCAGCGGACCCTGCTGAGGTTCTGGGCGCGAACACCATCGCCGAACTAGTCGCCCTCGACGCCACTCTGCGCGCCGCCACCGCCAACCGCCTCATGGCCGCTGGCGTCACCATCTTCCGGCCCGAAACCTGCGTCATCGACGCCGAGGTTGAGGTCGCGCCCGATACCGTCATCGAACCCTTTGTGCAGTTGCTGGGTACGACGCGCATCGGCGGCGATTGCCACATCCGCTCTTACACCGTGATCGAGAACTGCGCACTGGGAAGCAATGTGCTGATTCGCCAGAGCTGTGTACTGGCAGACAGCTCCGTCGCCGACGGAGCCAAGATTGGCCCCTTTGCCCACCTGCGCCCTGGCAGTGAGATCGGCGAAGACGCCCATGTCGGCAACTTCGTTGAGACCAAGAAGGCCAAACTCGGCAAAGGTGCCAAAGCTAACCACCTCACCTACCTTGGCGATGCTGAGATCGGCGAGAAGACCAACATCGGCGCCGGAGTCATTACCTGCAACTACGACGGCGTCCACAAGCACCTCACGCGCATCGGCAAGGGCGTCTTCGTCGGCAGCGACTCAACCCTGGTCGCCCCGGTCGCCATTGAGGACGGAGCCTACATCGGCGCCGGCTCCTGCATCACCAAAGACGTGCCTGCGGGTGCGTTGGCCGTGGCCCGGTCGCGCCAGTTCACCAAAGAGGGCTGGGCCGAAGCCCGGCGTAATAGCCAGAAACCCAAAGACCCTGCCTAGTCCGCCAAGGGCAGCCAGATGCCGTTGCGATAGCACCAGAACTGGCCCATTTCCAGCATCTCATCGGGGGTGCCGTCGGAGGCGAGCTTGATGGAGGCGGCACGGATGGGAGCACGGCCCTGTGCGTCCGTCACCCGAAACAGGCGTCCCTCGTAAAAGCTCTCCACTTTGAGATTGGCCGGCAACACCGCAACCTTAGAGGCCTTGAGAGACTGCCCGAAGTGAGCGATCATGGCGTCGAAACTGCCAGGTGGCGGGGAATCCGCCATGGACTCGAACGCCGGACGAATCGCATCGGCAATGGTCTTCATATCTCGTGCGACAAAAGCCTTGTGCAGTGTCTGCACCGCAGTGAGCACAGCCTGGGGATCGCCCTTCCACGGCGCGGCATCGTCAAAGAGCCGGTGAGGCAGATTGCGCAGCGTCAGGGAATACTCGATCGTGCCGGCTCCGGCGATCTTCTTCCGGAAGAGCGGGTGGTCGATCGAGTCCTGCGTCGTCGCGGAATCCCCACCAGTCCCAATCACGACCAATTCTGTCGATGCATCCGGCTCCGGTCCGGTGGGTTTTGTCTCGACTGCCAGCGTGTTTACACCGTCGATGCCGTAGTTCGCCAGGCCGTTACCGATGAAAAGCGTACCAGATTCGCCGCCTCGGGAACCCGCTTTGCCGAAGCGTTCAATGGGGATTCCGTTCAGGCGCACCATGCCGCCGGAATGCTCGTAGACCACATTGACCATCAGCGTTTTAACGTCCTGCGCGGGTTGGGCCGGTGGCGTTTGCGCACTCGCAAAAAGCGCCGCCGTACCTGCCAGAAGAAGACAATGCAGTGCGGTGTTGAGTTTCTTCATTGTTTGCCGGATCCTTTTCGCGAACAGAGCGTTTCAGGGAAACATCCGCTTCGCCGATGCCAGAAACTCCCTCGTATCATAAATTTAACGCAACCTGGACAACTACCGGGAGAAATTCTGGACAATTGCGCACCCGGCCGCTTCCGTCAATCTCACCACTACTGCACCCCTGTGCCGAAATTCCGCATCTGAACCAAACAGCATTGCCAACTTGTCTTTCACGGAGCCAACATGACCGTTCTGTCCCATGCTGAAATCGCTACTCACCTGACCACCCGCCCAAATTGGAAGATCGAAGGCGGCGAATTGGTGCGCAACTTCAAATTCGAGACCTTCCCCGATGCCGTGGCCTTTGTCAACAAGGTAGCCGTCATGGCCGAGGAGGCCAACCATCACCCCGATATCGACATTCGCTACAACAAGGTTCGCCTGGCCCTCGTCTCGCACGACGCGGGCGGCCTCACCACCAAAGACTTCGCCATAGCGGCCGGCGCAGACCAGCGGGCCTGACGAAAGGGGTAATTTTGCCCCCGCCGGCAATTAGTCGTCGTCCCCGGAGTCGTCGCCAGATATCCCAAAATGTGAATTTTCGGGCTTTTCTTCTGTCTGACGGAACTGTGTGAGGGTTTTCCTGTACCACCATGCGGCAGCCAACCCGCCCGCAAGCACCGACGCAGCAGCCACAATTCCCAGCTTCAGCCACCCCGGCGGAGCTGAGGCTGGCGTTTGCGATGGCGATGAAGTCGAAGATTTCAAAGAGTTTGCCATATTCTTACGGTGCCTCTTCTCTGATGGTCACTACAATTGTCGTTAGCAAGCATGTTGGGTTTTAGATGTCTCAAAGCCCCGAAACGATAGTTTATTGGGCCCAATCGAATAATTTCGATTTTTGTATTTGCTTTCTACTCGATCTATGCTATGGTGTATATATTCCAGTGAAGGAGGCGGTAAAGCTACCGCGCCGGACCTGGAAGTAAGTTGCGTCACTGGCCTCCCGGCACGAACAGCTAGACCGTTCGTGCCGTCTTTTTTTGCTCCGTCGCTCCCACCCTGCTCCCATCCTCTCTTCTGCTTCATTTCCGCTTCATTCTGGTTTCGGTCTACAATGAGTTGGAGAGTTTTGCCATGAAAAACTTGATCAAGCGTCGCTGGTTCCTGGGTTTGGCCGTCTTTGCCATCACTGCGGCCAGCTATGCGCAGTGGTCCAATCCAGCAGACGATGTTCCCGCCTATCACCCCTCCGCCCCGCTCAAAGTAAGCGCCTTGCCGCCCATCCTGGCAGGCAGCCAGCTCACTGGAGAGCACTTCCAATATCCCTGGCAGGTCCATGTCTACCAGCAGGCGGTCAAGATCGGCAACGTCCTCTACCAGCTTCCCTGCAACTGCCGTTGCGACCGCGCCCTGGGCCATACCAGCCTGCGCAGTTGCTATGAGAATGCGCACGGCACCGAGTGCTCCACCTGCGCTCAAGAAGCGTTCTATGCCTATGCGCAGACCAAGCTCGGCAAGACCCCGGCAGAGATTCGCGCCGGCATCGCCCGCCACGACTACGAGTCCATCGATCTGTTGAAGCAGTAGGCGACTCTGCGTCTAGACCGCAATTGGCGTAGAATGTAGCCATGCAGCACGAGCCAGTTGCTCCGGCTCGCACCCGGTTTGGGGGCGTCACGGTTTCGACGGGATCGATTGCGGCTTAGGAGTCATGTCAGGGTGTGGGCACCTGTAATCGCCTGCAAAACAAAAGTTGCCAACGACAATCTGGCACTTGCAGCTTAATTAAATAAGCTGCCGTCTTCCACGGCTTTGCCTATGGGCTGTGAGCGGACGTCATACAGTGGGCTGGCGGTTGCTTCTCGGTCCGTGTTGTAGCCGCGAGATCATCGGACTAGTCCTTTGCGCATCTTGTCCGTTCTGAGTGCCGAGGGCGAAACCAAAAGGAACCGGACAAAACATGAACACTCCTTGCTGACAGCGATTTCGGACGCGGGTTCGACTCCCGCCGCCTCCACCATAATTAAGCTTTTTCTTTTCTTGCACTTACCAATCAGGGCCTAAAAACCGGGCCGTTTTTGTGACCGTTTTGTACCCCTTTTGTACCAGGGACAAAAAGCCTCCCGATTTTTTGACCCATTTCAGCGTTC
>Ga0302320_10003062_pt1 | contig 39027 bp, 39 predicted proteins | sample Bog_T0_3_FD_202130 | JGI IMG/M metagenome (GOLD analysis project Ga0302320, IMG submission 202130) | Peat permafrost microbial communities from Stordalen Mire near Abisko, Sweden - Bog_T0_3 | ecosystem: Environmental > Terrestrial > Soil > Wetlands > Peat | place: Sweden: Abisko, Stordalen Mire... | reverse complement strand
AAACGGTCGATAACGGCGGACACCGACCTTCGCCTCGCCCGATATTTCGGCGTATCGGAAGGTTTCTGGCTCGGCGTACAGGCCGATTACGATCTAATGGAGCGGCGACGCCAGATCGGCAGTGAGCTGGCAGGCATAGCGCCGCATAGGGACGCGGCGTAAAGGACGTCCCACGATCAGGGAGTTGCCAGGTTTCCGCATTGCGCCCATGGCGGACACATGGTCGAAGTGGTTTGCTTATCGAAAGCGGTCATTGGCGCGACCGTCCGCTGCTCACACTTTGTGCCAAAACCGGTCACCCGCTGTAATTGTATTTCACGCGAATCCTTGCGAGATACGTATTTTTCGTTGCGTGGTATTGTTTGTCTTTCCAAAATATGGGTGAAATATGCCGGAATGGTCTGAATATAAATTGAAACTATCTCAAGAGGGGCGTCTTGGCATAAAAATAGAACAAGATGGACGGATGTATATTGCCAAAAATTGGAGCCTATCTGACAAATTTTTATCTATATGTCAAGACGCCTTTTCTTTTGGTTTAACATGCATGATGCAACATGGGCATCCGACCGACTCGCGGATTGGTGGCGTATTGGATTATATTTCTTTCAGCATTTCACGAGAGGATTATTGGGTGTTTGCGCTCGATATGGATTCCTGCGGCGTGGCGGGCCAGCGCTGCAACCCGAAACGGGTTAAATTCAAGAAAATCTATCGTCACATCCTTCGCGAAAACAATATCAAATGCCCGCCTGAGTGGCGCACTCCGCAGAATCTGCTAGTAGACGCCGTCGATTTGAAAGCCTCTCTACAGTCGGTAATGCCATACGTGCCGGAATTTAGCAAAATGAAGGGTGCTAGAATTCACCGAGGATCGCGCAATTTTTTTGTCGATGAGGAGGACCTTCATAGCTTTCTAGTAAATAAATGGCCGATGTGTCCTAGTCCGCTTTCGAGCATGAAGCTTCTCGGCAGTAAAGTTTTGTTGAACAATATTGCTCATCGGCAAGGAGAGATTGATATTTTGGCTATAGATGAATACGAGAACTTGTTTGTTATTGAACTTAAAGACATGGCGAAAGGTAAAAGCGGAGAGACGCCGGTGCAGCAGTTGTGTCGCTACATGGAACATCCAGATATTGTACGCAAATCCCAGGAGTTAAACGGTAATATTTTCGGGATACTAATAGCGCAAGAGATTGCGCATGATGTTTGCACTGAAATAGCCTCTTGCACACTTCCAATCGTCGGATATGAAGCCACCAAAACATCGACTGGCGTAGTGCTGGCGCAAGTTGGAAGTTCAGCGGTAGCAGGTCTTTGAAACCCTCGCTCGCGATGGCCGCTTGGGGTCATGAAGAGCCCGATGGCGCCAATCGCCGAATGTCCGCTATCTGCATTTTGTTATAGATACCCGCCAATCCGCAATCGGCCCAACGGATAACTTCCAGGTTTCGACCACCAGCTCTACAGATTTCCGTTGCGCGCCGAGGCGAGTGCCTTGGCCAATTCGTCGGTAACGCCGACACGGTCGTCCCTGCAGGTCATTTCGCCCCGTGCAATGGCCGCTGCGCGGCCATCCGAGTTGGAAATCCGCGCGAGGATTTCACTGGCATAGGTGCCGGCATGCTCGAACGTATCGGACAGATAGCCGTCATCATCGCTGTGCTCGATGATCTCTGCGGCGATATCCATGAAATTGCAGAGACAATCGAAGGCGCGTGCCGGATCGACATCGGCGAGATGCTCGACGATGGCATCCAGGAGCAAGTCGAGTTCGCTGGAAAAAGAGGAGAGCTGCCGCCAATCGAGGTATCGACCAGCCCTTTGCAGCCGGTCTAATTCACCATTGATGAGGTCCGCCGCGTCCGCCGGGTCCGTCATCATGCACAAGACGATATCGACGATCAACATCACCGGAGAAAGGCGTTCGCCCGCGCTGACCAGGATTTTGGCAAGGCGTTCCGGCCCCAACGCGGCAAGTTTCTTGGCATCGACCGCGGAGTCCATGGTCATGGCGCGTCAGCTTTCAGTGGGTTGTTCCGGGGCCTGCTCGATTGGTCCATATCGGTGGCAAAGGAGGCCCTGCAAGTATTCCCGACCAGGCGCGGCCCATGAACCCAAGCGCCGGATCTGGCCCATGGCCCAATCCGAGCAATTGGCCGCCGATGCCGCAGCCACCACGGCATCGAGCGCCATGGTGAGGTCGATCGAGGTTGGGTCCCGACCGCGACCATGCAGAATTCCGTCGACCGCCAGAAGCCCTGTTTCGAGCGCAAACGCCGGCTGACGCGCCGCAAAGTCTCGGCTCGCGCGCGCCAGGGTGACGGGATCGGCGTCGTAGGATCTGGCGCAGTCGATCGCCAAATCAAAAAACCCGGCGTCCTTGGCCGCGGCGAACCATTTGCCGGGCTCACCGTGGGTAGCGATCAGGTCCTGGAGGATCGAACGCGGTTCGCGGTTCGGATATCGATCGGTCAATGCACGGTAGGTGGCGAGATAGGTCGAACGCAAAACTTGGTGAATTCCGTAACGGTCATAGGCTTCGTCCGAACGTCCGTCCGCGATCAGAATACGCTCGCAAAACCCGTCAATCCGCCGATCGGAATTGGCATCGCGGCACGCATCGGCATAGGCGATCGCCGCATCGGGCAGGCCCTTCCGCGCCAAAGCTTCGGCGCCGAACTGGTGATAGTGCCAAATCTTATGTCTTGAATGGGCGAGGAGCGAGAACAACGCGTCATCCCGTCCGGCGGCCAGCAGCGACGACAGACAGATCGGGGCGCCTTTGACATGTTCGCCGGGCCGCCCCTCTTTCCAAACCCGATTGAGCAAGGGGAGGAAGTCGTCGGCATACTTGAACAGGAGTTCCGGATAGACGGCGATCTCGCCCCATCGGTCAGCCACCGTCCACAAATAGTCGACGCCATCCTCCTGGATGGCGTCGAACAGGCGCTGCAGCCATTTGGCACGGGTCGGACAATCCGCCGGCGCGTTGGCGATGATCGGGATCAACGCATCGGTGGTGTCGTAAACGGCGCGGCCCAGGCGGCCCGACGACGTATCGATATCCTGCAGGGCCGGCCAAAGGCGTTCCAGCAACGACACCGCGCCGGCGCCGGCATGGAGCGGGTCCGCCTTGGCGACGCGGCGAATTTCACCGACAGCTTCTTTCAAGCGTTGCGCCGCAAGATCGGACCCGCGCCAGCCATAGGCGCGCGACCGGAAGCGGGCCGTGAAGGCCCATCGTGCGATTTTCGGAGGTTTGTCGGAAGGCTGTGTCATCGAGAACTCGGCATAAGGAGTGGGCTCACTCGTGGCAGGCCAGACCGGGAAATTCAACGCTAATCCTTTCGACTGGAGTGATGCCGGTCAAGCCGGGCGTCCGCAGCACTTCTTGAATTTCTTCCCGCTGCCACAGGGACAAGCATCGTTCCGGCCGATTTTGTCACCCCGACGGCCAAAATCGCCGTCTAAAGCCGTGGATTCCCGCCGCATCCGCCAGAATGTGGCGATGGCCAAGATCGATGCGGGAATATCCGAAAGCATTCGATCGACCAATTCCGCGTCGAGCGCGTTCGTGAACTCGGGCGGAATTTCACTTTCGTCGGCGCCAAAATAGAGGATCGGAATCAGCGCGATGCCCGCTTCGTCTTCGGTCAAGGCGGTCCAAGCTTTCGGATGCATGCGCATGGCTTTGACGAAGCCTTGTGCCCACTGTCCCGCAATGTTTTCGCCTCGCGCGCCCTTCAGCTTGATCGGGTTGAAAGTCTCCGGCAACAGTGCCAAACGGTGGACGATATCGTTGTACAACAGCATGATCGCCGAGAGGATGACGGTGCCTTCGGCCTCGCCGTCAAACTTCGGCGCTTGCCCGCCCCAGATCAACGGCAGCCATTCGTTCGGCGAAATCACTTGCGGGCCAACGGCGATGCCGGTGAGAAAGCCATCGAGCGCTACAATGCTCAGGGCGGTTTCTGGAACGCGATCAGACGATAGGAAGTCGTTGAGGAGTCCGAGCGGAGACGCGGCGGAGTGGCTTGGCGACATGGTTGGAGACGCCTATGGCTGAGGCAATTGTAGGCCCTGCCGCGCCGCGATGGCACTATGGGTCCCGCGCAGATTCATATCGCGTGCGCAGAATCGCGCCAAGAGGTTGTCCGCTTATTCCTATCGCCCAATGCCGTCACGCCGCTTTCAGCCCATATGTGATGGCAAGATTAAAGGGTTGAACTGGCCAGGGTACCGGTCGGCTGAGCCGAGTTGCAGCGCCATACGCTCACAGTAAAATCAATGGCTTATGCGTCCTCCGGCGCCGCCCGATTCATCCATGGCACCAATCAAGAGGCAAAAAAATGATGTACAGACAAGGACTTGCGGCCATCCCTCTGGAGGATGGCGCCACTGCTTTAACTTGCCTTACGGCGACATTGATCGACCTTCCGTCCCATTTGCGCTCACCGACGATCTCTTGCCCGGTATAGACGACGCAATGCAGGCGACGCCCGATTTTCCTCAATGCCGCTCATGGTGTCGCCGGCGGTGTCATGTCATGGCGGCGCGAATGGTCGCATCCGAACACGACCTGGTTCGATGACCGAAAAACAACCCGCCCAATCGTCGCGGACAAGGATCAGGTTGGCAATCTGCCGGCCGGCATCGCTGGGCTTCGGCGTCGGGGTGCGTAGCAAAATGACGCCGCAGGACGGCGGCAGTGATGATCCCCTCGCCAATTCGCCGAAATCTTTGTCGAAGGTCAAAAGGATCCGTTCTTCTCGCACCGCCCAGTCGAGGACTTGGTGGTCTGGCATTCCCGGCGCCACAGTCCTCACCCAAATGACATCTTGGCCCGCCGCCAAAAGCCCATCGACCGCCGAACCGGGAAAATTCTCGCCGGCGAGAAATCGCGTATCAGGCCGCGCTCGGGAATGTTCTCTCCGAACTCAAGGTATCGCGCGCATAGGCGAGGCATGCGAGGATATCGTCATGCTCAATACCGGGATAATTCTCCAGAATGTCGGCCTCGCCCCAACCATCCGCCATGAGGCCGATCACAAACTCGACCGACAGCCGCGTGCCGCGGATGACTGGCTTTCCGGCGAGAATCTCGGGGGCAAGCGTGATACGATTTTGTTCTGTCATTGTGAACCTACCAATTCCAGCACCGCACAGACGGAGCATGGTCAAGTCTGACACGCAATGCAAGTATGCCCGCGACAAGGGCGTCCTTTTGTGAATGATGCACCGAACGGATCAAAGGCTATGTGGTCGTATTTGGTCCAACGACCTGTTTTGTTGGCATTTTTGTTGGTACCGTTAAAATGAATAGGGAAAACAATCTTATTTTATCAATATATTACGAATTTCCTTCGAATCCCTCCCTGGCCAGATAAATCAAGGGGTTAGCCGGAAACGGTTAACCCCTTGATCGTTTTGGGGCTGCATCTGGGGCTACAATCGACAGATTTCGCGCGGTCGTTCGTCAAGCCTGGCGACAACCTTGAACGCCCAACCGGCCCCTGCCTCCCGAAGACAGTGCATCAGCTACCATGGCGCCTGGGCTTCAGGCCTGAAATGCTCAGTTTTCCGCCACTTTTACGACTAGCAATCGGTCAATATCGGCTTAGATCGGCACGGATCGGACATAAAAACGAATTAAAACGAGTGAAATTTGCAGCGCACTATCTGCGTCTGCAGTTAGATCGCGACTACAAGGCGCGCGGCGCCAGTACAAAGTGCGTTCAAAAAGGGAATGGCAGCTCACGCCGCCACCCCCGCCAACCACCTGCAATCATCCGACATCTGCTAGAATTATCTGCAACTGAAATCATGGCTTCACGTCTCTGCAAGAGAGCGTAAACTTGGCTTTCGGCTATGACAGCTTTCTGGGGAGGGCCGACATTCTTGATGGCGCCAGCTACCGTCACTTTGGGCCATAACCAGTCGTTCGCCAGCGTATGTCGGGCACAACTCTTGGAAGAAATAGCGCCTGTAACATGCTGTGCCGTACTCAGGCAGAGCCAAATTCGCAGCTTTGCGCTACGGGCTTGATGATCGCACATATCTGTACGATATTTGCGCATGGACGGCAGTGAATTCGAACGGAAGATTAGGCAGCTTGGGCGAAGGCGCGAAGTGCCGGTTTCGTTCGATGGCGGCCACGGCAAGGGCAGCCATGGGCGGCTTTATTACGGTGACCGCTTCACCACGCTGAAGGACCGGAAAAAAGAGATTGGTCCTGGCCTTTTGAAGGCGATGCTCGGCCAATTGGGCTTGTCCAAAGCGGATTTGGAGGATTGATCGTGGCATTCGGATATCATTATTGCTTGGATAAGCAGGAAAATGGTTGGTGGTTGGTCCGGTTTCCAAGCATTCCTGAGGCATTAACCGAAGGAGAAACAGAGGAGGCGGCCCGTGAGAACGCGGTCGATTGCGTCATTGCTGCTTTGGAAGGCTATATGAAAGCGGGCAAGCCCCTTCCTCGCGAAGGCGCGAGTCCTTCAGGTCGCGATCGTGCGGTCTTGCCCTCGCTGGTCACGGCCAAACTGGCCGTTTTCGAAACGATGCGCAAGCGAGGATGGACCAAGGTGAAACTCGCGCAAGAAATGGGGGTGCCCGAAAATTCAGTACGCCGGCTGCTCAATTTGCGGCATAGCTCACATATGTGGATCATCGACGAGGCGCTCGCCAAGATGAATGCCGAACTTACAATTGACTTGCCGAGGCCCCGATCTGCCAGGACGGCAGCGTGACTGGCGGACGACAGCAGGAGCTCCGCGACCCACAGCCCCTTCGAGCTTGGCTTGGCCGCGATTCTTCCCGTCAATCCTTGCTGGTTGCGCGCCGCTCCGTAATAAAACAAGCGACCCCACACCCCATGAAGAAAAGCGGCCAGACAATATGCATGTTAGCCACCGGTATACCGTCAAAAACGTCGATTGCGACTTCCCGGGCCTGAATGATGGTGACAATTAGGAAAATCATGGGGATGCGCACTTTTTTTAACCATTCGCGCATCTTAAATCCTCATACCATCGCCCATGCACGTTACGATCGTTATAATCGAGCTATCAAGGGCTTTGCAATGCCCTGCCACCAGAGATTTCCTCAGGTTATGGGTAATGTTGGTCCTCAATCAGCAGGGGAGTAGAATAGCTTTCTGGGCACGAGTCCCGCAAATCGGAGAACGTCAGCACTGGGTCAGAAGCGGCCAGTCGTTAACCTCGGGACTGGCCTGTTTTTTGTCTTAGGCTCCAATGGCATCCAGGAGCAAGTCGAGTTCGCTGGAAAAAGAGGAGAGCTGCCGCCAACCGAGGTATCGATCAGCCCTTTGCAGCCGGTCTAATTCACCATTGATGAGGTCCGCCGCGTCCGCCGGGTCCGTCATCATGCACAAGACGATATCGACGATCAACCTCACCGGAGAAAGGCGTTCGCCCGCGCCGACCAGGACTTTTGCAAGGCGTTCCGCCCCCAAATTGGCAAGTTTCTTCGCATCGATCGCGAAGTCCATGGTCATGGCGTGTCAACTTTCAGTGAGTTGTTCCGGGGCCTGCTCGATCGGTCCACATCGGTAGCAAAGGAGACCCTGCAAGTGTTCCCGACCAAGCGCAGCCCATGAACCCAAGCGCCGGATCTGGCCCATGGCCCAATCCGAGCAATTAGCCGCCGATGCAGCAGCCACCACGGCATCGAGCGCCATGGTGAGATCGATGGAGGTTGGGTCCCGACCCGCGGCCATGCAGAATTCCGTCAACGGCCAGAAGCCCTGTTTCAAGAGCAAACGCCGGCTGACGCGTCGCAAAGTCTCGGCTCGCGCGCCCCAGGATAACGGGATCGGCGTCGTACGATCTGGCGCAGTCGATCGCCAATTCAAAAAAACCGGCGTCCTTGGCTGCGGCGAACCATTTGCCAGGCTCACCGTGGGCGGCGATCACGGCGAACCTACCGCGTGCCAAGTTGGATGCGATTGAATCCGATGCTTCTTCCAGGCCGTCTAGGCGGAAACCCAGGCGCTGCTAGATGTCGACGATGTCAGCTCTGAGGTGCGCGACATCTGTCCGCGCACCGCGCAGGTCGCGCAGTTCAGCCTGAATGTAAGCGATCTGCTCGCCTAGGAGCCTGTCAGAGTGAGTGAATTTCGGTAATAATATAACGTTTTATCCGTTTAATACGTCATTATATACCATATTTTAGCCTTGTTTTAAAATATTTCTCCATTTTGTTCTTAAGTCCGACAGGCTCCCAGGAATTTGAGTGTCGGTTCAGCCATGAGTGTCACAATTGGTCGCGCCGGATATCCGATGACAGCACGAAGCCGACGCCTTTCCCCTCCAGCCGCGCCCGCGCGGCATCGATCGAATTGCCGCCGCCGGCCAGCTGCATGCCGATTCCCCGGCAGGCATCGAGGATCACATAGCTCTCAAATCCCAGGGCGACCGCGTCTTCCGCCGAGTAGGCGACGCAGAAATCAGTCGCCAGACCGGCAAAAAAAATTCGGCGAATGTCGCGCGCGGCGAGCAGTGCGGCAAGACCGGTGGTGGTTTTCCTGTCGTTTTCGAAGAAGGCCGAGTAGCTGTCGATCGCCGGACGGTATCCCTTGCGAATGACCAGTTCGATCGTCGTGCTGTCGAGTCCAGGATGCAGTTGTGCCCCGGCACTGGTTTGCAGCGCATGGTCCGGCCACAGTGTCTGGGCGCCGTAGGCAAGGTCGATCGCCTCGAAGGGCCGCCGACCGGGATGGCTGCTGGCAAACGAACTATGCCCGCGCGGATGCCAGTCCTGGGTGGCGAAGGCATGGTCGAACCGCTCCTGCATCAGATGGTTGACGAGCGCCACCACGGCCTCGCCGTCCGGCACCGCAAGCTCGCCGCCCGGCATGAATGTCGGCTGAATATCGATCAGACCGAGAATGTCGGTCGCCTGATTGACGGCAATCTTGGCCATCGTGCCACCCCTACTTTGTCGCCGTCACACCAATACCGGGGCCCGCGCGATACCCGCCTGGCCGAAAACCTTGCGATAGCGCGCGATTTCGGCGGCGGAGCCGGTTGCCTTGCCGGAATTGTCGCTCAGCTTGACGACCGGGCGACCGGCCGCCTCTGTCACCTTGCAGACCAGACTGATCGGCTCGAAATCCGACGCGCCGCGCGGGTGGAAGCCACGAAAATCGTTGGTCAGCAAGGTCCCCCAGCCATAACCGTCCTTGATCCGTCCGCCGAACTGCCGATGCAAAGCGACGATATCGTCCACATCCAGGCCGTCGCTGAACAGAACACGTTTGGTGCCGGGATCGGCGCCGCGCGCTTGCAGCCAATCGATATATTCTTCGCCGGCCAGGAACGGATCCTTGCTGTCGATTCGTATGCCGGTCCAGTCCGTCGCCCATGAGGGCGCATTGGCGAGAAACTGTGCGCTGCCGAAGGTATCGGGCAACATCACCAGCAGGGCGCCGCCATAGGTTTGCTGCCAGAGTTCGAGCACCCGATATTGCGCGTCTCTGAGGCCGCCGCGATCGCTCTCCAGTGCCGCCAGCACCATCGGTAACTCATGGGCGTTGGTGCCGATCGCCTCCAGATCATGCTTGAGGGCCAGAAAGACATTCGATGTTCCGGTGAATGATTTTCCGAGTTCCGCCGCCATCGCCCCCACCACATATTCCTGCCACAGGAAGGAGTGGCGCCGTCGCGTGCCGAAATCCGAGACGGCGAGATCGCCGATGCCACGCAGAGTATTGATCTTGCTCCACAGTTTCGCTTTGGCATGGGCATAAAAGAGATCGAGTTCGAATTCGCTCATGCGCGCCAGATTCGTTCTGGTGCGCAACTCGTTGACGATCGACAAAGCGGGGACTTCCCACATCGTCGTTTCACTCCACACCCCTTCGAAGCAGAGCGCTACTTGTCCGTCGCGATAGTCCAGACGGTATTCCGGCAGGTGAAATCCACTCAGCCAGTCGATGAAGGCTGGCTCGAAAATCCCCCGCCTGCCATAGAAACTATTGCCGGCGAGCCAGGTCAGTTCCGACCGGCGAAACCGCAATGAGCGTGCGTGGTCAAGCTGCCGCCGCAGTTCGGCCTCGTCGATTTGCGCGGCCAGCGAGATCCTGGTCGTCCGGTTGATAAGACTGAAGGTAACCGGCAACCGGGCGTAATGCTTCCAGATGAACTGGAGCATGAGCAACTTGTAGAAATCCGTGTCGAGCAGGCTGCGAACGATCCAGTCGGCCTCGAAATTGTGATTGTGCGCCCGCTGCGCGAAATTGACGATCATGACGGTTTCCCGATAGTAGGCGCGGCGGCGGCGGCGGCTTTTTTCCTCGGTGAAACCGAAACCCGCCGCAGCTGTACCACCCCGCGACGGCCCAGGATATCAGCCTGATCCCGCGAGGGGGAGTGAGACATTAAAATTGTCGCCCTTGATGGAAGATCCGCATCACCGCATCATGGTCACTCACTTTGCAGCCGGGATAACGCACCCCATGTCTCAGTCCCTTGCCACCCGCGTCGCACGCGCCACCGGTGCCGACACCGCCCTCGATGCGGACATTGCCGGACATTTCGGCGTCGCCCTGGTTGACTACACGCAGTCGGTGCCGGATTGCTGGCGGCTGGCCAACAGCGTGCTGCCGGACTGGCAATTGCATACCGGTTTCACGGCGACCGGGTTGTTGCCCTATGCGGCGCTGAGCAAGGGCGACCGGCGGGTCGCGGCCGAGGCTCCCACCGTGCCTTTGGCAATCCTGCGCGCCTTGATGGCAGCGGCGAGCCAATCTTGATAACTTCTGTTTGAACGCGGCGTGGCTGGGATTGCCCTGATAGGAACATCACCGGTGAGCCAGGCCTCGCTCAAACAGAGAATCACCCGACGAAAAGTCGATTTGCTGTTCGAGAATGTTCTGATCAGCCAGGGCTTTTCCATGACCAATGCCAGCTTTTTGACCCTGTTGCTGTATTCCGAACGCCCCCGTCCGATGTTGCTGTGGTGGTTGCTGGCGATGCTTGCGTCTGTGGTCCGCCTGTGCGTCGTCGCGGTGTTCCGCCGCCGTCGCGATGCGCTCGACGACCGCATCTGGCTGCGAGTCAAAGGCGCGGCAGCGCTGCTGTCCGGCGCAATCTGGGGTTACGGTGCTACGATCATGCTGAGCTCCGGCAACGAATGGATGATCATCGTCGCCGCCATCACCATTTCCGGCATGGCGGCGGGTGCCGTGCCGCTGCTGTCGGCGCAAATCGAGATTTATGCGCTCTATTCCTCGGCTTTGCTGGCGCCGACCTTGTTCACCATCATTTTATTGCCACCCAGCCAATATACTTGGGCGATGGCCGCGATGGCCGGCTTCTTCTGGCTCACGCTGATCTCGAGCGCGCGCCGCTTTTCCAGCGCGCTGATCAATGAGATAGAGCGCGAGGCGGAATTGGCCGACGCCCGCGACCATGCCCTCGAGGCATCCCGCGCCAAGAGCGCTTTTCTCGCCAATATGAGCCACGAAATCCGCACGCCGATGAACGGCTTGTTGGGCATCGCCGAAGTGATGCGGTCGGGTGTGCTTGACCCCGGCCAAAGCGAATTGCTGGACATTCTCGACAAGTCCGGCCGGTCGATGATGGAGGTGCTGAACCAGATTCTCGATTTCACCGAACTCGAGGCCGGCCGCCACCAGATCAGCCAGGTGCGCTGCGCGCCGGCTGCCATTTTGCGCACCGTGGTGCAGATGTTTGCGGCGGCAGCCCATCTCAAAGGGCTAGAGTTGCGCTGTGAAATTGCCGCCGGGCTGCCCGATGCCATCTGGTCGGCACCAAAGGAGATTGCCAATATTCTGACCGTGCTGATCGGCAATGCCGTCAAGTTCACCCTGGCCGGCACCATCGACACGGCGCTGTGGTGCGATCGCATCGAGGGCCGGCTGACCCTCTATGTCAGCGTCACCGATACCGGTCCGGGCATACCGGCGGCGGCGCAAAGCACGATCTTCGAGGCCTTTACCCAAGTCGATGACAGCACCAGCCGAGTCCATGGCGGCGTCGGTCTCGGATTGGCGATCGCCCGGCGGACCGCGCAAGTGATGGGCGGCAACATCTCCTTGGAGAGCCGCATCGGCCATGGCAGCCGCTTCCTGCTGGCGGTGCCGGTCGGCGGCTAGCACCGGCAATGACAATGTATATCGTGACTTTCCTGCCAAAAAACTACAATATATTGATTGTCAAGCACATCATCGTAGCTGGAGCACATTCTGATGGCCGACGACAAGATTCCGGACGACGGACTGAACAGCGACAATCGGGAAGCCGCCTACGATATTACAGTCGAGGTTTCCGCGGTGCTGGGTTCCGCGCTGGTGCAGGTCAAGCAACTCCTGAAACTGGGTCGTGGCGCGGTGGTCGAATTGGACCGCAAGATCAACGAGCCAATCGATCTGGTGGTCAACAAGACGCTGGTCGGACGCGGTGAGGTGGTGGTGGTGGAAGACCGTCTCGGCGTCACCGTGACCGACATGGTGAAAGGCCAAAGCGGCGGCTGACTTTGGCCACGCCGGGCCCGTTTGATCGGCAGGAAAGGGTAAGTCGGCAATGTCCCTACCGACGATACTGGGCTTTGTCATCGGCATTGCCTTATTCCTCTTTTCGATCGCCATCAGCACCGACAATTATTGGATCTTTCTGCATGCCACCGGTCTGATCATGGTGCTGGGCGGCACGATTGCCGCCACCTTCGTGGCATTCGAGCCGCGCTATGTGCTGCAGGCGATGAAAGTAAGCGTTTCCATCTTCTTCCAGCACAAGGTCGGACGCGCCATCCTGACCGGCGAGGTCGGCCGCATGATCCGCTGGGGCTATATGGTGCAAAAGTCTGGCTTGCCGGCGCTCGAGACGGATGCCAGGAAGCTTAAGGAACAAGACAAATTTCTGGCCTTCGGCATCGATCTGGTGATCTCCGGCTATACCGGTCCGGAAGTTCGGGAAATCCTCGCCAACACCATCGACACCACCTATCACCGCAATCTGGTGCCGGCCGACATTTTGCGCAGCATGGCCAGCAATGCGCCGGCCTTCGGCATGATCGCCACCCTGGTCGGTTTGGTGATCATGCTGGACCATATGACGGATCCGTCGCAAATCGGCCCCGGCATGTCGGTCGGGCTGATGGGGACCTTGTACGGCGTGCTGTTCGCGCGGGTGGTTCTGATGCCGACCGCAAGCAAGGTACAACAGCGCGAGGAAATCGTTCGCTTCCGTAAATTCCTGGTGGCGGAAGGCTTGGCCCTGTTGGCGGAGCGGCGCAATCCACGCTATATCCAGGACAAGATGAACAGTTTCCTCGACCCGGCGCTGCATTTCGACATTGATCAGATGGCGCGTGGCAAACAGGTGTGACGCCGATGATTCCGACCCTGCCGCCGAAAAAGGAAGAAACCGAAGATTGGCTGATGTCCTATGCGGACATGATTACCCTGTTGCTGGCCTTCTTCGTCCTGATCATCGCCATGTCGCACCTCGACCCGGTACGCTATGAGGAAGTGGAGGGCGGCATGGCCAAGGCGATCGGTCGCCACGCCGTCGTCGAGCCGATGCAGCAATTCAAGAGCGAAATGGCCCAGGCCTTGCGCGGCATCAAGATCGACCAATCACAAGTCAGCATCGGTAGCGACGATCGCGGGCTGGTGCTCGATCTCGATGGCAACAGCTTCTTCGACCCTGCCTCGGCCCATCTGAAGGACGAATTCCTGCCGGCGCTTGGCAAAATGGCCGAACTGCTGGACTCAGCCAAATTTTCGGCTTTTCAAGTGGAAGTGCAGGGCCATACCGACAATGTACCGATCAATACGCCGACTTTTCCCTCCAACTGGGATCTGTCGGCGGCGCGTGCCACCGCGGTGGTGCGCATTCTGGTCGCCGATGGCGTGGAACCGTCCCGGCTGGGTGCGGTCGGCTATGCCGACACAAGGCCGCGGGTCGCCAATCTCGATCTCAACGGCAAACCGATTCCGGCCAATCAGGCGATCAACCGCCGCGTGTCGGTTCACGTCTATCCGCGCTGAGCCCAAGGACCGGCAGGGTTGTCTCAGTCGGAGTCGGCATAAAGTTTGACGAGATCCGTGAGGAAATCCCGTGCGATATAGACCGAGCGGACGCCTTTGCGTTCGTTCAAGCCATGGGTGCCGTTGCCGTCGGGATCGCCCCAACTGCCTGGGACGCCATAGACTGGAATGCCGATGGCTTCAAGGAAGATACCGTCGGTGGCGCCTGTCGACATCACTGGCACCAAAGGCACGCCGGGATAATATTTCGCCACCATCTGGCGGGCCGGCTCGACCACCTTGGGATCGAGCGGCGGCGGTATCGCGATCGGGCGGATCGGCTCGTTCGGCGTGATGGTGACGGCGGGGTCATTGACGGCCAGGGTTAGCGCTGCCTGCGTGCCTTTCACCGTCTCGCCGGGGAAGATGCGGCAATTTATATTGGCGCCCGCCCGCTGCGGCAGTGCATTCTCGGCATGGCCGCCGTCGAGCAGGGTGGCGACGCAGGTGGTGCGCAGCATACTGTGATAAGCGCGGTCGGTCGAGACGATGCCGTCGGCCGCCTGGTCGGTCGGGTCTTTGGCCAGCGCCACCATCGCCTGGCCCATCTCGTCCCCACGTGACGTGCCAACCTCGGCAAAGTAGGTCCGCGTGGTATCGGTCATCCTGACCGGAAACTCATAGTCACGGATTTTGGCAATGGCGTCGGCCAGCCGATAGATGGCATTGTCGCGAATCGGAATCGAACTGTGGCCGCCGGGATTGGTCGTCTCGATGCGGTAATTCTGCGCCGCCTTCTCGCCGACCTGGATGTTCTCCACCACCAGTTTGCCTTTGCCATCGGTGCGTCCGCCGCCGCCTTCGTTCAGGGCGAAGGCCGCCGATACCAAGTCGGGCCGATTCCTGGCCAACCAATCGGCGCCATTGAAGGCGTTGGTCGTTTCTTCGCCACACGTCAGGGCCAGCTTGAGAGAGCGCTTCGGGCGATATCCGTCGCCCTTGAAACGCGACAGCATGTCGACCCAGATGGCGTCGAGCGCCTTCATATCCGCGCTGCCTCGACCATAAAAATAGTTGTTCTCTTCGATCAGGGTAAAGGGATCGCGGGTCCAATCGGCGCGCTTGGCTTCGACCACGTCGAGATGGCCGAGCAGCAGGATCGGCGCGGCCGTCTTCGAGGTTCCCCGCAGGATCGCCGTCACACCGCCTTCCTTGGGGTGATCGGGCACCGCGAACAGATTTATGTCCGCCGCGGCAAGACCGGCCTTTTTCAAATGCGCCGCCATCCTTTCCGCCGCCAAGGTGCAACTGCCGGCCGACAGAGTGGTGTTGGTCTCGACCAATTCGCGGTACAGCGCGCGGAAAGTCGTTTGGTCCGGCCGCAAGGGATCCATCGGCAGTTCGTCCGCGCGACTTGCTCCCGCAAGCATGGCGAGCCCCACCAGACCCGTTAACAGTATTCGCATGGCTTCCTTCCTCCAGACAGGGCACGCGAAGACGGTGCCCGCCGCTTTTCCCGCGTCTCCTGCGGATTATTGACATTTCTCGAATAATACGGATAATTCAAATAGTCTGTTCTTTGATTTTGAGGAAGCCATGACGCAAACGACAGCCGTGGAGTTTCAACGCAAGTTTGGCGAGTTCCAGCATAAGGCGCAACGAGAACCGATCGAGATCACCCGGCATGGGCGGCGTGAATTGGTTTTAATGTCTGCGGATCACTATGACTGGCTGGTCGCAGCTGGCCGACGTACCCACCGGACGGTGGAGGCCGCGTCAGTCGTGGTGGATGCAGTGCGGCGCGCGGAAATGGATCCGGAGCATGCTAAACTTGACGATCTTCTGAAGTGAGGCGACTGCCATGTCTCTCCCGGAGCCGAAACCCGGGCTGGTCATTCGTTACGACTATCTCTGGTCCCATGAAACCGCCGCGGTTCGTGACCAGAGCAAGCAGCGCCCGGCCTGTCTGGTCGCCGCCATGGATTCGGTCGCCTCGCCGCGCTTCGTTGTCATACTGGCGATCACGCACACGCCGCCCGACCAGAACACGGTCGGCGTCGAGATTCCTGCGAAGGTAGGGGCAGCCCTCGGCCTCGATGACGCGCCAAATTGGGTGATCGTGTCAGAACACAATGTCGATGAATGGCCTAATGGCGGTTTGGCGACGGTTCCCGGTCGCCCGCGAGTCTTCAGCGACGGATTTATTCCGCCCAGCTTATACGCTCAGGTGACGGCCAAGTTCCTGGAACTGTGCAAGCAGATACGGAGCGAGGGCGTTCTGCGATGAACTTCCGCTTTCAGCATTTGCGCCGGCACCGCCCCCCTACTCCGCCATTTCCGGTTCCTTGCTGGCGGTCTTGCCGCCTTCCTCGAAGATGAAAGTGAGTTTGGCCTGGTCGAGCGCGACATCGACCTTGACCACGCCGCCCTTGGCCAGACGGCCAAACAGGAGTTCCTCGGCCAGAGGCTTCTTGATGTATTCCTGAATGACCCGAGCAAGCGGCCGCGCGCCGTAATTCTTGTCGTAGCCTTTCTCGGCCAGCCAGGCGCGTGCTTCGTCGGTGAGCAGGATCGAGACGTCGCGGTCGTCCAATTGGGTTTCCAGCTGGATGATGAACTTGTCGACGACGCGCGAGACCACTTCCGGCGTCAGTGCCGCGAAGGGAATGATGGCATCGAGGCGATTGCGGAATTCCGGGGTGAACAGCCGCTGGATAGCCTCCTGATCCTCGCCTTCGCGGGATTCGCGGTTGAATCCGATCGCCGCCTTGGCCATGTCGGCGGCTCCGGCATTGGTCGTCATGATCAGGATGACATTGCGGAAATCGACATTCTTGCCGTTGTGATCGGTCAGTTTGCCGTGGTCCATCACCTGAAGCAGTATATTGAACAGATCCGGGTGCGCCTTTTCGATTTCGTCGAGCAGCAGCACGCAATGCGGGTGCTGGTCGACCGAATCGGTCAGCAGGCCGCCCTGGTCGAAGCCGACATAGCCGGGCGGCGCGCCGATCAGCCGCGATATCGAGTGGCGTTCCATATATTCCGACATGTCGAAACGGATCAGTTCGATGGCGAGGATGCGGCTCAGCTGTCGTGCCACTTCGGTCTTACCGACGCCGGTCGGGCCGGAGAACAGGTAGCAACCGATCGGTTTTTCCGGCTCGCGCAGACCGGCACGGGCCAGCTTGATGGCCGAGGCCAGCGCCGTGATCGCCTTGTCCTGGCCGAACACCAGCGTCCGCAGATCGCGCTCCAGCGTCTTCAGCACCGCCATGTCGTTGGTCGAGACGCTTTTCGGCGGGACGCGAGCGATCTTGGCAACGATATCCTCGACATCCCTGACCGTCACCGTCTTGCGCCGTTTTGACTCGGGCAGCAGCATGCGGGCGGCGCCGACCTCGTCGATCACGTCGATCGCCTTGTCGGGTAATTTACGGTCGCCGATATAGCGCGCCGACAGTTCGACCGCCGCCTTGATCGCGTCATTGGTGTAGCGCACGCGATGATGCGCCTCGTAATAGGGCTTCAGCCCCTGCAGGATCTTGATCGAATCATCGACCGACGGCTCATTCACGTCGATCTTCTGGAAGCGGCGCACCAGAGCACGGTCCTTCTCGAAGTGATTGCGGTACTCCTTGTAGGTGGTCGAGCCGATGCAGCGCAGCAAACCGGCGGCCAGGGCCGGTTTAAGCAAGTTGGAGGCGTCCATCGAGCCACCCGAGGTGGCGCCGGCGCCGATCACGGTGTGGATTTCGTCGATGAACAGAATCGATCCTTCGATCGCCTCCAACTCCGACACCACCGCCTTCAGTCTTTCCTCGAAATCGCCGCGATAGCGCGTGCCGGCCAGCAAGGCGCCCATATCAAGCGAATAGATGGTCGCGTTGGCCAACACTTCGGGAACCTCGTGCTTGACGATGCGGCGCGCCAAACCCTCGGCGATGGCGGTCTTGCCGACGCCCGGATCGCCGACATAGAGCGGATTGTTCTTTGACCTCCGGCACAAGATCTGGATGGTGCGCTCGATCTCAGGCTCGCGCCCGATCAGCGGATCGATCTTGCCCTGCTGCGCCTTGCGGTTGAGATTGACGCAATAGGCGGTCAGGGCTTCCTGCCCCTTCTTCACCATGGTTTCGCTCTTGGCGTCTTCGTCGGCGCCGTGCACCGGCCGGCTCTGGCCGCGGCCGGGCGCCTTGGCAATGCCGTGCGAAATATAGTTGACGGCGTCCAGCCTGGTCATGTCCTGCAATTGCAGGAAATAGACGGCATGGCTTTCGCGCTCGGAAAACAGGGCCACCACGACATTGGCGCCGGTCACTTCCTCGCGGCCGGACGATTGCACATGGATCGCGGCGCGCTGCACGACGCGTTGGAAACCGGCGGTCGGTTTGGGGTCGCCGGCGCGCGACGTGACCAGATCGGCGAGCGCGCTGTCGACGAATTCAGTCAGATCGCTGCGCAGGCGGTCGATATCGACATTGCAGGCACGCAGCACCGAAACCGCTTCCTGATCCTCGGTCAAGGACAGCAGCAAATGTTCCAAGGTGGCATATTCATGGTGCCGTTCGGAAGCCAGGCCCAAGGCACGGTGCAGACTTCCTTCGAGATTTCGCGACAGCATCGGTTCACTCCTTCTCGATCGTGCATTGCAGCGGGTGCTGATTCTGTCGCGCCAGGTCCATGACCTGGGTGACTTTCGTTTCCGCCACTTCATAGGTGTATACGCCACAAACACCAACACCCCGTTGATGCACATGCATCATGATCCGCGTCGCTTCCTCCCGGTTCTTTGCGAAGAAGCGCTCCAACACATGCACCACGAATTCCATCGGAGTGTAGTCGTCGTTGAGCATCAGAACTTTGAACATCGCCGGACGCTTGGTCTTAGGCCGGGTTTTGATCACCACGCCGTTTTGCAAGCCGTCGTCGTTGTTTTTGTTGTCGTCTCCGCTCATGTCCGCCAATCACACGATCAAGGATGGGTTCGAGACCCCCTAACTATATTGGTCTGGGCCGCGCCGGGGAAAGCCCTCATTTGCATTTGGTCACGCGATTTGCCCTCAAGATGAGGATTGCAGCACTTGGACCGCAAAAAAACAAGGCCCGCGCAATCGGCGCGGGCCTTGTCGGTCATGATGCCAGGCCTGCGCCTGACGAGGGTTTCGTCAAATGCAAGCAAGCGTCAGGCTGCCTGCCTGGTATATTTTTCGACCGCTGCCGCGACAAGGTCTTGCAGCGGAGAGTAAGCCTTTTTCAGCAAATTGGTCGACAGGCTGTAGAGTTGCTCGCTCTCGGTTAGTATCTTGTCGAGACTTTTCTGGGAGAGGTTTTGCGACAGATCGACCAAATCCTGGACAGATTTGGCGTCGATCAGAGCCTGACCGCTGGCGATGCCATGCTCGATGTTCTGCTGCGACCAGGACAGCGCAGAATGGGCCAATTCCGACAGAGCCAGACTGAACCCATGGCCGGCGGCGATCAGCGCCTCGGCGTTTTGCTTGCCGAAATCGAGCAATTCATCGAGGCTCAAGGGCACCGGTTCGACGGCGACGGCAAGGTGGGACAACTCGGTACCGGCCGGCACGCTTTCGACCAGCGCGGGCGGAACCGGTTCGGCGGCCGGCGGCGGGGACTGCAGCGCAACCGGCGCGGCAAGGAGACTGACTTCTTGCGGCGGAACGCTGTCGGCGACCGGAGGGACTGGAGAGTCCAACTCCGGAACGGCGATTATCGCGGGTGCTGCAGCGACTTTTTCCGCTGCCGGTGCTGAAGCACTCTTTAGGGTTGTGGCGGTTGCGCCACTCTTCGGTGTTTTGGCATTGGCCATGATGGTACTCCCACGACGGGGTGACGGATTGGGGTGCTCAGGCACTCGGCGCCAAGCTGGCGCGGCACGGAGCGAGACTGCTTATGAGCCTTCTGCGTCCCATGCGTCAAGGCGATTTTTGTGCAGCGCAACATTTTTGTCGAACGCCTGTCATGGCAACCGGTGCGACAGCGGCGTTAACCTAATTCTAATGTCGCGCCGCTATATAAAGAGCCATTAAGCCAAGGGTGGACAGGACCCGACGAATTTTTTATGGTGCAGCTATGGGCACTCAAGCTAGGGGATAGCAAGAAGTGGCGCTGACGTGCAGGACGATCTCACCTCAAACGACGCGCACAGCGTTGACTCATCCCCTGCTCCTCACCATTTCGTTGCGCCGCGCCGCGATAGCGATGCTGAGCGCGCTGGTTTTTCTGGCGGCGGCGCCCGGCAAGGCGCACGCCAGATATGCCGACATCGTGGTGGACGCCGACAGCGGCGAAGTGCTGCACGCCACCGATATCGACAGCCGCAATTTTCCGGCATCACTGACCAAAATGATGACGCTGTACCTGCTGTTCGACGATCTCGACACCGGCAGGGTGCATTTGACCGACCGCATGCCGGTGTCGCGCCATGCCGCCAGCCAAATTCCCTCCAAACTTGGCGTTTCGCCGGGACAAACCTTGAGCGTGGAGAACGCGCTTTTGGGGCTGGTGACCAAATCTGCCAATGACGCCGCCGTCATCGTCGCGGAACATCTGGCCGGCACGGAATCCGCGTTCGCCCAACGCATGACGCTCAAGGCCCACGAACTCGGGATGAACAAAACCACCTTCAAGAATGCCAATGGCGTGCCCAACCCCGGGCAGAAAAGCACGGCGCGCGACATGGCCACCCTGGCGCGCGCCCTGATCCACAACCATGCCAAGCAATATCACTATTTCTCCACGCGCCAATTCATCTATCAGGGCGAGGTGATGACCAATCACAACCATCTGTTGGAATGGTATGACGGTGCCGACGGCATCAAGACCGGCTATATCGATGCATCCGGCTTCAATCTGGTGGCCTCCGCCAAACGCCAGGGCCGCCGTTTGATCGGCGTTGTGTTCGGCGGTCCCAGTGCCGATGCCCGCGATCACCAGATGGCCAAGCTGCTCGACGCCGCCTTCGAACGCTTGCCGGGATCGGCTGGCACGACCCTGGCCGAATTGCCTGAACAACAGGAAGCGGACGACACACCGGTCAAGACCCGGGCAGTGCTCCGGGCGATGGCGTCGGGCAATCGCGTCCGTCTGGCGGGACGGGCCAGCGCGCAACAATCTGCCGGCGATGCCGATGAAGACAATTGGGCGATCGAGGTCGGCGCTTTCCCCCAAGCCGCCCGGGCGCAGCAAGTTGCGGCCACGGTTCAGGCGACACTTGGTCCCGTGCTCCAGGACGGCGAAGCGATGGCCGCCGCGCACAAAAACGGCCACCACGCTGTCTATCGCGCCCGCATCGTCGGCCTTAGCCACGACGCCGCGCAAAAAGCCTGTCGTGCCATGGCCAAGCGCCATCATCCCTGCCGCAGCGTCAGTCTCGGCTGACCCGCGCCGTCGGCGTGATAGGGGGGGTCAGCGCCGTGTGATCGCCGGGATGGTGCCGGCGACGAGCGCCGTCATCAGGGAATCGCGGGCAGGGTCGGCCGGCCGATCGAGCTGTAGTGAAAGCCGGCGGCGGCCATCTCTTCGGGATTGTAGATATTGCGCAGATCGACCACGACCGGGGCTTTGAGCAGGGACTTGACGCGCGCCATATCGAGCGCCCGGAACTCATTCCATTCGGTCAGGATGGTCAATGCGTCGGCGCCTTGCAGCGTGTCGTAGGCCCCTTCGCAAAAGGTCACGCCGGCCAGCAATGGCCGAGCCTCGACCATCCCTTCGGGATCGAAGGCGCGTACAGCGGCGCCAGCCCGCTGCAATGCCGGAACGATTTCCAGGCTGGGAGAATCGCGCATGTCGTCGGTGTTGGGCTTGAAGGTGAGCCCCAGCACGGCGATGGTCTTGCCGGCCACACTGCCGCCGCAGGCTTCTATGATCTTATCGGCCATGTGGCGTTTGCGTTCTTCATTGATCGCCACCACCGTCTCGATGATCCGCAAGGGTGAGCCCCGATCGCGCGCGGTTCGCACCAGTGCCAAAGTATCCTTGGGAAAGCAGGATCCGCCATAGCCCGGTCCGGGGTGCAGAAATTTCCTGCCGATACGACCGTCGAGGCCGATGCCACGGGCCACGTCATGCACGTCGGCGCCGACCGCTTCGCACAGATCGGCGATTTCGTTGATGAAGGTAACCTTGACGGCAAGGAAGCTGTTGGCGGCATATTTGATCAGCTCGGAGGTTTCCAGCGCGGTGAACACGATCGGCGTCTCGATCAGATAGAGAACGCGGTAGATCTGCTTCATCACGATCCGCGCGCGCTCTGATTCGGCACCGATGACGACGCGGTCCGGGCGCATGAAATCATTGATGGCCGAACCCTCGCGGAGAAATTCGGGATTGGACACCACGTCGAAATCGGCGTCCGGCCGGGTTTCACGGATGATACGGGCGACCTCGCGGCCGGTGCCGACCGGTACCGTCGATTTGGTCACCACCACCGCGTAGCGTGTCAGCGATCGGGCGATCTCGCGCGCCGCGTCATAGACGAAGGTGAGGTCGGCGTGACCATCGCCGCGTCGCGACGGCGTACCGACGGCAATGAAGATGGCATCGGCACCGGATACCGCGTGAGCCAGATCGCTGGTGAAGGAAAGCCGTCCGGCCTTGACGTTATCGGCCACCAGCGCTTCGAGGCCAGGCTCGAAAATTGGCATGCGATTCTGTTTCAAGCCATCGATTTTGGCGTCGTCCTTGTCGACACAGACGACGTCGACGCCGAATTCGGAGAAGCAGGCGCCGGACACCAAGCCGACATAGCCTGTTCCGATCATTGCGATTCGCATAGCTGCTCTCCCGCTGGGTCGTTACTGGAATTCCTTGATGACCGAGGCAACTTGCTGGGCCAGATCGGGCCGCGCCAGGGCGAAGGAAATGTTGGCGTGCAGCCATCCGACCTTGTCACCGCAATCGAAACGTCTGCCCTCGAAGCGCAGACCATGGAACGGAACGGTGTCAAGCGTCCGCGCAATCGCGTCGGTCAGCTGGATTTCGTTACCGGCGCCCTTCATCTTGCGGTCGAGATGTTCGAACACGCGTGGATGCAAGATATAACGCCCGATGATCGACAAAGTCGACGGCGCCGAATCAGGGTGCGGCTTTTCGACCAACCCACGGGCGCGGACCAGGCGCCCGTCATCCTTCTTGACGTCAAGGATGCCGTAGCGGCTGGTGTGTTCCCGCGGCACGTCGGTTACCGCCACCACATGACCGCCAACCTCGGTATGAGCGTCGACCAGTTGTCGCAGACAGGGAATCGTCGCCAGAATCAGATCGTCCGGCAGAATCACCGCGAAGGGTTCATTGTCGACCAGGTCGCGGGCGCACCAGACGGCGTGTCCCAACCCAAGCGGTTCCTGCTGGCGTGTGTAGGACACCTGTCCCGACTTCGGCATCCAGGAGGTGACCGCCTCCAATTCGACCGTCTTGTTGCGTTCGCGCAGCGTGCGTTCCAGGTCGGGGGCGTGATCGAAATGATCCTCAAGGGTCGTCTTGCCGCGTCCGGTGACGAAAATGAAATGTTCGATGCCGGCGGCGGCGGCCTCTTCCACCGCGTATTGGATCAGTGGCTTGTCGACTACCGGGAGCATTTCCTTCGGCATCGCCTTGGTGGCAGGAAGGAATCGCGTACCCAGACCGCCGACCGGAAAAACGCATTTTCTCACACGACGCGACATCGAAAGAGATTCCTTTATTTATGTAAGATCGGTCCCTGGAAAAAATGCGCCAAAGACGCGCCGATGTTATCGCAATTCTGTGGTAACGCAGTTCTGCCACGTCGCCGCAATTGACGCAACTGCGCTGCTATACGCCCTGCCTCGCCTTGGGATATTATCGTCCGATGTCCGCGACCGCCTCTTCGCCCCTCTCGAATCCGGCGGCCATTGCTCGGGTCGCAGGGTTCCGCCGGCGTCGCACCGTCGCCAACCTGTTAATGCTGCTGATGGCAGTCACTTTCCTGCTGTCCTGGCGCTGGCGGGCTGCCCACCCGGCGCTGCCCTATCTCAAAGCCTTCGCCGAGGCGGCGCTGATCGGCGGCCTGGCCGACTGGTTTGCCGTCGTCGCGCTGTTCCGGCGTCCGCTCGGTTTGCCGATCCCGCATACTGCCATCATCCCGCGCAATAAACAGAGAATCGGCCGGGGCTTCGGTGATTTCGTCAGTTGGCATCTTCTCGAAGCCGACACTCTGACGGCTTTGCTGCGCCGTTTGGCTGTGCCAGCCCAGCTGGGGGATTGGCTGGCGCAACCGGCCAATGCCAATCAGGTGGCGGCAGCCCTGTTGCAACAGATCAGGCGAATCGGGCATTTTGCGCGCGGAACGCAATGGCCGGCGCCAGTGCTGGCCGCGCTCGAGACACTGCCGCTGACCACGCTCCTGGCCGAGACCGTGTCCCGCGTCGCCCTGGCCGGGCTGCATCGGCCTTGGCTGGCGGCTTCCTTGACGGCGCTGGCCGAATTCGTGGATCAGCGCCGGCCCGATCTCAAACGCGTGGTCGGCGCCCGCACTGCGCGCTGGATCCCGGGGTGGATCGACGAGCGTCTGGCGGATCGGTTGAGTGATGAAGTCCTGGCTTTGCTGCGCGAATTGCAGTCGCCGACGCACCCTTGGCGAACGGAACTGGATTCGACTTTGGCGAACTTGCCGGCCCGTCTGGCAGACCATCCGGATTGGCAACAGGCCGGCGCCCTTGCGCAGCGCGCCCTGTTGCAAGATCCGGCCCTGCGCAACGCCTTGCTGGCAATGGCGAAACGCGGTCTGAAACGCTTGCAAACTGCCGAGCTCGCCGATTTGCTGGGCCGGGCCGGGCGGCAACTGGCCGATCAGCCGGCCTGGCAAGCGACGGCCGAGGATTGGCTGATACGCATCGCAGCACCTCTCTTGTTGCCACGCCGGCAGGCGATCAGCGATTTCATTGCCGGACTGATCGGCGGCTGGGACGATCGGACCTTGGTGGCGCGGCTGGAGACGGAGGTCGGCGCCGATTTGCAAAGCATTCGCATCAATGGCACCCTGGTGGGAGGATTGGTCGGGCTGCTGCTGTTCGCGCTCACCCAATGGCTTGAGGCGCCGTGACACAGATACGCACCATCGATTCGATTGGCAAGATCGATGCCGCCGCCTGGGACGCTTGCGCCGGCGTCGACAACCCCTTCTTGTTGCATGGCTTTTTGCTCGCGCTGGAACAATCCGGCTCCGCCGCCAAGCGCAGCGGCTGGCAAGCCTGCCACTTGCTGGCCGAGGATGCCGGCGGACAGCTGGTGGCGGCGGCGCCGCTCTATGTCAAAAGCCATTCCTATGGCGAATATGTCTTCGACTGGGGCTGGGCCGAGGCCTGGCAACGCAGCGGCCGCGACTATTATCCGAAACTGCAATGCGCGGTGCCGTTCACGCCCGCCACTGGCCAGCGGCTGCTGGTGAGGCCGGGCCAGGAGGCCGACCGCCTGCGCTGCGCGCTGGCCGCCGCCATGGTGCAGATCGTCGAGCGCGCGCAATTGTCAGGGGCGCATATTACTTTTCTCAGCGAGGCCGAGGCGGGGTTGCTGGCCGACCAGGGATGGATGCTGCGCATCGGCGAGCAGTTTCATTGGCAAAATGACGGCTATCGCAGTTTCGACGATTTCCTCGGCGCCCTGTCGTCACGCAAACGCAAGGCGATCCGCAAGGAACGCGAGCGCGCCAACCAGCAGGACATCACACTGCATTGCCTCACCGGCGACCAGCTGCGCCCGGAGCATTGCGACGCCTTCTATCGCTTCTATCTCGATACGGTGGAGAGAAAATGGGCGCAGGCCTATCTCAGCCGCGACTTCTTCAGCCGGCTCAGCGGACCCTTGGCGGAAAGGGTGGTGCTGATCATGGCGCGACAGCAAGACCGCTGGGTTGCCGGCGCCCTCAATTTCCTCGGCACCGACACGCTCTATGGCCGCAATTGGGGAGCGCTCGGCGAATTCCGCACCCTGCATTTCGAGATGTGCTATTACCGCGCCATCGACTTCGCCATCGAGCGCGGCCTGCAACGCGTCGAAGCTGGCGCCCAGGGCGAGCACAAGATCAGCCGCGGCTATTTGCCGGTGCCGACCTACAGTGTGCATTGGATTCGGGAAAAGCCGTTCAAGGATGCGGTGGCCCAATTTGTCGCGCGCGAGCGATCCGCCATGCTGCAGCAGATCGAAGCGCTGAAAGGACAAAGCCCCTTTCGCCAAGACACCGAGTGAGGCCGCACAGCGTCGGGCGCTGGGCTGGCCGCGTAAGTCTTATTTAATGTTTGCCGGCTAAGAAATTGACGGTTCAGTGCGGCGCGCCGTCGATGAGGATTTCCGCCCGTGAGGCTGTCAAGCGCCAAGATTTTGCTGGTTATCGGGATCATTACGGCTGCCGCCTCGGCGCGGACCGAAAAGCTGGAATTGGGATTTCCGGACGAGCCGGCGATCGGCAGCGGACCGGGGCACTTCACCAACAACAATTTTCGCGCCGCCGAAATGGTCCTGCTGGATAGCGGCCTTACCGTCACATGGCAGGCGCTGCCGCCGAGGCGGATGTTCCGCACCTTGCAAACCAACCCGAATGATTTTTGCGTCGCCGCCGTCAGCATCACTGCCGAGCGAGAGAAACTGGGCCAGTTCAGCCGGCCCTTTGCCATCGACCGGATGCTGGCCGTGGTCGGCACCAAGGCGCACGCCTCGCAATTGAAACAGGCGCACAGCCTGGCAGAACTCATCGCAATTGAAGGATCTTCCTTCGTCGCGATCGGCGAATTGAATTATGGCCGCCCGACCGCGCCTCTGCTCAAGCAATTGGGTGACCGCATTTCCTACGGGCCGCACAGCACGGGCCAAGTCTATGACATGCTGCGCGCCGGCCGCGCCGATTACGGGTTGGTGACACAGAGCGTCGGCGCCAGTCTGCTGTCCGTGCGGTCGGACCGCGACGATTTCATCCTGGTCAGCTATCCCGACATGCACCGGAACTCCGAGATGGCGTTTCTGTGCGGTGCGGCAGTGCCGGCGGCGGTGATCGCCAGCCTCAATGCGGCAATTACCCGGCAATTGCCGCGCTTGCGAGCGCTCTTCCCGGACCAGGCGCTATTGCCGAGCGATTGACCCGGGCGGGATCACGCCAACAGACGTTTTGCCATCAGCGCCGCCACCACCAGCAGTACAGATCCGACGAACAGGCTGAAGCCGCGCCGGAAGCGGGCTTCTTCGAAGCGATGGGAGAAGGCCGCGCCGAGCAGGCCATAGCCGATCATGAACAGGCTGTCGAACAGCAGCAACGCCAGTGCAAACGCCCCCATCTGCGCCCAGACCGGGCGACCAAGATCGACGAAAGGCGGCAAAATGGCGGTGAAAAACAACATCAGCTTGGGGTTGGTCGCCTGCACCAGAAAACCGTCGCGAAATACCGAAAGACCCGGTGTCTTCATGGCGCGCGGCGCCGGAACCTGGTTCGCGAAAGCCCCCTTGAGCGCGTCTCCGCCCAACCAGCCGATATAGGCGACGCCCAGCCAGCCGACCCCGGTAAAGATCCAGGGAAATGTCGCGGCGATGATCAGCAGCCCAAGCGCGGAGCCGACGAACCACATCATCGCCGCCAGATTCATGCCGAGCGTGGCGAGTAGTACGCCGCGTCTGCCTTTGGTCATGCCGGCCGCCACGGCAAACAGGATTGCCGGGCCCGGCATCATCGCCATCACCACCAGCACCGTCAGAAAAGCGAAATATCGTTCGGGATCGACCGGCCAGGGCATGGCGGTTTCTATCAGCTTTTTTTGCGGGCGGTCAGGTCGAATACCACGGCGACCGCCAACGCCACATAGGTTCCATCAGCCCATTCGCCCTGGCCGACCCCGAAATCGGTGCGCACCAGGTCGAGCCGGCCTTTGGCGCGCGCGACATCGTTGACGATCTCCAGACTGAAGGGCAGGGTGACCGTTTTCGTCATGCCGCGGATCGACAGGCTGCCGACCGCCTCGAACCGGTTGCCGCCCTTGGCGGTGAAGCCGGTGGCGGCGAAAATCGCCTGCGGGGTCCTTTTGGCGTCGAACCAATCCGACTCCGGCAGGGAAATGTCCTTCTGGCGGTCGCCGGTAACCGCGCTCGTCATGTCGATCACCACGCGGGCGTGACCGGCGGCGGGGTTGGCCGGATCGAAGGCGATATCGGCTTGCCAGTTCTTGAACCGCCCCTCGAAGCTCTTGCCGCTTTGGCTGCCGATGAAACCGAGGCTGCTGGCCGCCGAGTCCACGCTCCATTCCGCCGCCGCGACCGGCGCGGCGCCCACCCAGGCCGCCAGCGCCAGCATCGGCAGGAAGCGCGGCAACATCCGGCTTGCCACCCGATCCTTGAGCAGAAAGCGATGACGCAGCACGGCGCCGACATGCAACAGAATAAGACCGGCCATGCAATAGGCCGCCGCGGCATGCGCGGTCTCGAACAGCTCTTTGTAGTCCTTCTTGGTCTCCAGATCCAAATCCACCAGACCGGGGAGATGCGGCAGCAGCGCGCTGCCGAACAACAGGGTGGGGACCGAACGCGGCGCCGCCGATACCATCACCCAGCCGAGCAGCGGCACGCCCAGCAACAACCCGTAGAACGCCCAATGGGTCAGATGCGCGACCCGTTTCTCCCAATCCGGCATGGTGTCGGGCAGCGGCGGCGGACGGTGCGTCAGACGCCAGGCAAGGCGCAGCAGAGTCAACACGAACACGCTGACGCCCAAGGATTTGTGCATGTTGAACAGCACCAGCTTGAGCGGATCGGTGCGCGGCATGTCGGCCATCTGATTGCCGACCACCAACAAGCCGATGACGGCCAAAGCGGTCAGCCAATGCAGCAGCATGGCGACCACATCATAGCGATCCGTTTGCGTCATGCTGCTTTCCTCCTGCATGAATGCCGATACGGCCCTTTATACCGAAAGCTCACAACAAGTCCGACGGCAAATTCCAGCCTCGCAGATGGGCAGCCCCCGCCTGACGGTCGATGACGCCGAGACGACCTGTGGCCATTTTGAAACTGGCCAGATGCGCGGACGCCGGCAGCAGCAAACGCGGCAGAAAGCGCAGGATGCCGTTGCTGGTGACCACCAGGGGCCGGGCATGGAGGCCAGGCGCCAGGCGAGCGGTGACGAACTCATCAATCGCGGCGGTGATCTCGGCTTGGCGGCTTCCCCACGGGTTGGGCGTCGGCCATTGATCTTCAGACTGCCACGCCGCCAACGCCGCCGCGGCGGCGTCACCGCCGGCGATGATCTCCTTATCGCTGCGGCCGGCCCAATCGCCGTAATCGAGTTCGTCGAGCCGGTCATCTTCGCGGGGTGTTGGCAAACCCAGACGGTCGGCGATGATCCCCGCGAAGTCTCGGGTTCGCCGCAAGGACGCGGCGTAGATCGCGTCGGGCCGCAGATCGCGCCGCGCCAGGGCCTGCGCCAAGGCTTCGGCCTGCGCCACGCCGGCCTCTACCAGCGGCAGATCTGTCTCGCGACCGACCCATACCACCTTGTCGCCGGGCGCAAAATTATTGCCATGCCGGGCGAACAGCAAGCTTTGCAGGGTCATTTCAGGACCAGCTCGCCCTCGCGGTCGATGATCGATTCGACCAGGGCGATATCCTCGCGGCTGTCCACCGAGCCGTGTGTGCGCCCGCGATAATCGACCAGCGCCACGGTGATCGGGATGCCGTTCTCGAGCGCCCGCAATTGTTCGAGCTGCTCGGCGCGTTCGAGCGGCGATGGCGGCAAGTCCGCCAGTCGATCGAGCAGGTCGCAGGCATAGCCATAGATGCCGATATGGCGAAGCACCGGCGGCACGGTAAAATCGCGATTGCGCAGATAGGGTATGATCGCCTTGGAGAAATAGAGGGCGCGACCGAAGCGGTCCACCGTCACCAAGGTGCCGCTGGCCGGGCTTTGCGCCTTTTGCGCCTCGATCTCGGCCAATTGCCGCCAACTGCATTGCACCGCGGCCGTGACCATGCCGACGGCAGGGTCGGCCTGGAACTCGTCGACCAGCGCCTGCACCACCCAGGGTGGCGTGAGCACCGCGTCGCCTTGCAGATTGATGACCGCGTCGGGCCGCCGCTCCATCAAGGCCAAAGCGGCACGCACCCGGTCGGTGCCGGTCGCCAGCTCGGCCGAGGTCATCAGGGCTGCGCCGCCGAAGCCGGCCGCATGGTCGGCGATGCGCCGGTCGTCGGTGGCAATATAGACTGCGCTGACGCCGTCAACCGCCCCGGCGATACGCCAGACCCGCTCCAGCAGGCTGGTTCCCCTTATATCCAGCAATGGCTTGCCGGGCAGGCGCCTGGAATGGTAGCGGGCGGGAATGACGATGGTTATGTCCATCCTAAAACCTGTCCAGCCGATCGACGTAAAATTCGGCACCGGGATAGACCGGCCGCCAACTGTCGGGTGCCGGCGCTTCGTCGTCGGCCAGTCTGGCATTTTCGAAATTGAAGCAGCGCAGCAGCCAAAGATGCTCGTAGGCGCACAGCCGGGTTTCGTCGATCTGGTGATCCGCCTGCGCCCGATAGCCTGCCAAAAAGGCGTCATACAAGGGAGCGTTGGTGACCAGGTGCCCCTCCCCGCCGATCGCAGTCCAATATTTCATCTTGACCAGGTCGAGTTCCGGACAATCGACCACCCAATTGTCCCAATCGATGACATGGGGATGATCCTGTTCGTCAAAAACGATGTTGGCGCCGGAAAAATCGTTATGCACCAGGCAGGGCAAGCCGGGCGAGAGTGTGGACATGTCGAGGCGATGCAGGCGCGCGACCAACGGGCCAGGCAGGAACAGTTCGGCGCGCGCCAATTCGCGATTGAGGCACACGCGCAGATGATCGCGCCAGGAGCGCGGCACGTGATGGATGGAAAAGATATCTTCGTAGAAATGTTCGAAGCGCACCCGATGCAGATCGGCCAATAGGCTGCCGGCGGCGTGGTACCGTGGCGCGGTGGGGTTTTCCCACAGAACGGTGCCGGGAATCCATTCGAAGATGAAGAACGGGAATGGAAAAAGCCGCATCGACCAGTCGTAATAGAGGATGCTGCGCACCAGATCGTGACCCAGTTGCGACCCTTGCGGCTTGGCCAGCAAGGCCGCGACGATCTGCCCGGCGCGATTGTCGTCGATGCTTTCGCCGGCATGGCTGAGCAAGGATATCGCGAACACCTCCTTGATGATGTCGCGCTCATAGCGGAAATGCCGGCGGTCGAGCGCCAGCCTGGCGCCAAGACGGCGCCCGCCATAGGTGAAGGTGACCACGCGATTGACGGTGCCGGAGCGGGTGCCGATCAGTTGGATCGTGCCATCTCCCCCCAGTCGATCGATCAGCAGCGGACCGATCGCCAAGGTGAATTGGCCCAAGTCGAAGATCGGATCGGGGGAGGTCGGCACCAGCTTGGGTCTCCGCGGCGGCAAAAAAGGCTGTCGGTCGGGCCGCGGCAGCATAATCGGTCGCATACCGACTGGCAAACCGGCTTTCTTCGGGCGAAAGGCGTCCCTATAATGTTCTTATCAAGAATCAGGCCGGGAAAACAAAGCATGCCTCGGGGCGATGACGACCGGATGCCGTGGCGCGGCGGCAGCGCCAGGAATGTGCTGGGCGGGCCGCTGCAGATCTGCGCGCTGACGCCGATTACCGGGTTTTTCCGCAACGGATGCTGTCACACCTCGCCGCAAGACATAGGCAGCCATACCGTTTGCGCGGTAATGACCGCCTCCTTCCTGAGCTTTTCCAAGGCGCGCGGTAATGATCTGTCGACTCCGGTCCCGCAATCCGGCTTTCCCGGCTTGACGGAAGGCGACCGCTGGTGTCTCTGCGCCCCGCGCTGGCAGGAGGCGCTGCTGGCCGATCGGGCGCCGCAGGTCGTGCTGCGCGCCACCCACGAAGGCGCGCTGCGCCATTGCCGCCTCGCCGATCTGACCCGTTTCGCCATCGACGCACCGTGATTTCAAATTGCCCTCAAGCGCCGGGCGCTCACGCCGTTCGCTTGGCTTCCGCGCAACGTTGGCGCGCGGTCCGGCAAAGCCGGACGAAAGCTCCAGAGTAGTGGAGCTTTCGAGCAAGCCAAGCCAGCTATGCTGGCTGCGCGCGGCGCCAGTCGGCGCCCAGCCGCCCGATTTCATCCTCTGCGAGTCGGCACCGCGGTGCCGGCGGGCGGCTTCCGAATCATCTCATTCCAAGTCCGCTGCCGGCGGGTCACTCCAGCCGATAGGCCGCCAGGAAGGTTGCCGCGGCGGCATCTGCTTCGGCCTCGATCGCGGCCGGGCTGGAGGCCGATTCGACGTTGGCCAAAGCCTTGAAATGCAGGCTCGTCCGGCATAAGGCAGCCAATTGCTGGGCGGCAATCATCGGGTCGGCGACCCGGATCAGCTGCCGATCCATGCATTGCTGCAGAAAGGCGCTCAGTCGCTCGGTTCCCGGCAGCACCACCTTGCCATAATAGGCTTGCCCCAATTCGGGAAAACGCGGAGATTCGGCTATCACCAGCCGAAACAGAGCGATCAAGGGCGGGCTCAGCATGGCGCTGGTCAACTTGCGGCACAACCCGGACACGGATTTTTCCAGCGTATCGTCGCTCGGCACCGGCGGCAGCATGTCGCTGGCGTGATCGCTGATCAGATCCTCGAGACTGGCAGCGAACAATTCTTGCTTGGACGGAAAATATTTGTATAGGGTCGCCTTCGAGCCTCCCAGCTTGGCGGCGATTTGCGCCATCGAAGTGGCGGCATAGCCCACTTCGCTGAATATGTCGCGCGCCACCCGCAAAATGGCGGCGCGACGCAAGGCCTCTCTGCGACCACAAAGCACGCTATACATGACGACTGAGACCCTATGGTCCTCGCTTGACGTTGCGCGAATATTATCCTACACCATACGAAACCGAACTGTACAGTTTTCTGGTGAAATCCTGGTAATGCCGCGTGTCTTCGCCGCGCTCACTTTTTTGAGCATTCTGATCGCAACCGGGTGCGCCGACCACCCGCCGGCCACGGACGCTGCCAAACCGGCCGTGGCCGACCCGGCGGCCGGGCAGCAGAGTTTCGCAGCACCGGAAATCGCCTGGCCCGATCGCGCCTGGTGGACGCGCTACCATGATCCGCAGCTTACCCGCCTGATCGAACAGGCGCTGGCCGCCGCACCCGATCTGGCGGCGGCGCAAGCCAGACTGATGGAGGCCAACGCCGACGCCACGGTGGCCGGTGCCAGCTTGTGGCCGTCCTTGTCCGGCAATGCCAGCCTCAACGAAACCAAGCAAAGCTATCATTACGGCTTCCCTGAAGCATTCATTCCAAAGGGCTATCTCGACGCCGACGCCGTCATGGCCAGCCTCAGCTACGAACTCGATCTGTGGGGCAAGAACCGCGCCGCCGCCGCCGCCGCCCTGTCGCGCACAGAGGCCGCACGCCTCGACGAAGCCGAGATCGAGCTGACATTGGCGGCGGCGGTGGCCGACGCCTATGCCGATCTCGCCCGCCTTTACCGGGAACGCGATGTGGCGCAATCGGCGCTGGCGATCCGCCAGGCCACTTTCGCGCTCACCTCGCAGCGGCTGCGGAGCGGCCTCGACACGCGCGCGGAATTGAAACAGGCGGAGGCAGGCGTACCGGCGGCGGAAAGCGCAGTACTGGCGCTCGATGAGGACATCCTGCGCGACGGGCACCGAATCGCCGCCCTGCTGGGGGCAGGGCCCGACCGCGGGCTGGCGATCCTGCGACCGCCGGATGTGACGATTCAGCCTTTCGGTCTGCCGCCTGCCTTGTCACTCGATTTGTTGGGGCGGCGCGCCGACATCGCTGCCGCGCGCGCCCGCGCGGAAGCCGCGGCAAAAGATGTCGATGTGGCCGAGGCAGCCTTTTATCCCAATGTCAATCTGGTCGCTTTCATCGGCGTCCAGTCGCTCGGATTGCCCAATCTGCTCGCTTCGGGCTCCGATGTGGGCGGCGTCGGCCCCGCCATCAGCTTGCCGATTTTCACCGGCGGCCGGATAACAGGCCGCTATCGGGCCGCCGAAGCCGAGTACCGGTTGGCGGTGGCGCTGTACAACCAGACGGTAACGCTGGCGCTGCGCGACGTGGCCGATGTCGCCACCAGCCAGCGTGCCTTGGCCGGTCAGATCGAGGCGACGCGCCGCGCGGTCGCCGATTCCGACGAAGCCTATCAGGTCGCCCGCCGCCGCTACCAGGGCGGACTGGCCAATTTCCTCTCGGTGTTGAGCGCCGAAGATGCGCTGCTCGCCAACCGGCGCAGCCTGACCGATCTCGAAGCGCGCGCCTTCTCCCTCGACATCGCCCTTTTGCGGGCCTTGGGGGGCGGTTATGGTGGTTGAGCCAATCGCCGCGTTCTTCGACCCCAGAGACAGGCTCCCAGGGTACCACCATGCCCGATGATAGTGCCAAGCTGCCGACCGTCCCTGACGCCGATGCCGAACGGATCGCCAAACGCAAGAGGCTGCTCTCTTTGTTCGCCCTGCTGCTGGCGCTGGTGGCGCTCGGGTTCGGCCTGTGGGATTGGCTGATCGGGTCGCACTATGTCAGCACCGACAACGCCTATGTCGGTGGCGACGCCGCGCAGATCACGCCGCAATTGGCGGCGGCGGTGGTGGCTGTGAGGGTGGCCGAAACCCAAGCCGTCCAGCAGGGTGACATTCTGGTGGTGCTGGACGATGTCGACGCCCGCATCGCGGTGGCCCGCGCCGAAGCGGACCTGGCCGGCACGACGCGCCGCGTCGAACAGATTTTCGCCACCGGGCGCGCGCTCGAAGCCGACATCGGCAACCGTCAGGCGGCGTTGCGCCATGCCGAGGCCGGTCGGGCGCAAGCCGCCGCCGTCCTGGAAAAAGCACAGATCGACCTGCGGCGTCGCCAGGAGCTGCAGGAATCGGGCGCCGTGTCGGGCGAGGAACTGACCACCGCCAGCAATGCCTTCTCCTTGGCGAAAGCGGCAGCCGACGCCGCAGCCGCCGATTTCGAACAGGCCAAAGCGGCTGTGGTCGCGGCCACCGCGCAGCGCGACGCCACGCTGGCCCTTATCGCCGGCCTCGATGTCGCCCACAATCCCGACGTGGCGGCGGCCCGGGCCAGGCTGGATCAGGCCAAAATCGACCTCGCCCGCACGGTGATCACCGCGCCCTTGGCCGGCATCGTCGGGCAGCGCCATGTCCAGGTCGGACAGCGAGTCAAGGTTGGTGACGTACTGATGACCGTGGTGCCGGTGGCGCAGCTCTATGTCGACGCCAATTTCAAGGAAAATCAATTGGCGGGTGTACGGGTCGGGCAAAGCGTGACCCTGACCTCGGACCTCTATGGCGGCAGAGTCCTGTTCCACGGCAAAGTCGCCGGCTTCGCCGGTGGCACCGGCGCGGCGACCGCCATCATACCGGCGCAGAATGCCACCGGAAATTGGATCAAGGTGGTGCAGCGGCTGCCGGTGCGGGTTACCCTCGATGACGGTGAACTGATCGGCCACCCGTTGCGCTTGGGCCTGACGATGGACGCCACCATCGATCTGCGCTCCGGACGATGAACGAGCCCTCTGCTCCCCCCGCCCTGCCGCCGCCCCTCTCCGGGACAAAGCTGATGCTTGCCGGGCTGGCGCTGGCATTGTCGAACTTCGTGGTGGTGCTCGACACCACCATCGCCAATGTCTCGATGCCGCATATCGCGGGGTCTCTCGGTGTCTCGGTGACCCAGGGAACCTGGGTTATCACTTCCTATGCGGTTGCCGAAGCGATCTGTGTCCCCCTCTCCGGCTGGCTGGCGCAACGCTTCGGCGTGCTCCGCACCTTCCTCACCGGCCTCTTGGGATTTGGCTTGTTCTCAGCGTTGTGCGGCCTGGCACCGAGCATCGAGACTCTGGTGATCTGCCGCATGTTCCAGGGCGTTTGCGGCGCACCCTTGATGCCGCTGTCGCAGACCCTGCTGATGACCATTTTCCCGGGCCGCAAGCGCACGATGGCCAGCACATTGTGGTCGATGACCACGGTGCTGGGGCCGGTCGCCGGTCCGCTGCTGGGCGGCACCATCAGTGCGGACTGGACTTGGCCATGGATCTTTTTCATCAATTTGCCGATCGTGTTGCTGTGCGCCGGGCTGTCTTTTCGTCTGCTGTCGGCCTACGAGACAGCTATCCGCCGGCTGCCGATCGACTATGTCGGGCTCGGGCTGCTGGTGATCTGGGTCGGCTCGCTGCAGATCATGCTCGACACTGGACGCGAAAAAGACTGGTTCTCATCCAATCTGATCACCCTTGAGGCGATCGTCGCCGCCATTTTCTTCGTGGTTTTCGTCATCTGGGAGCTGACCGAACGCCATCCTGTGGTCGATCTCAAAGTGCTGCGCCATCGTGGCTTCACCGTCGGCGCAAGTTTGATCGGATTGGGCTTTTTCGGCTATGTCGCGTCGCTGGTGGTTGTGCCGCTGTGGCTGCAGACCAATCTCGGCTATCCGTCCGACTGGTCCGGCAGGGTTTCTTCGACCACCGGGATCCTGGCTTTCCTGTCGGCGCCGGTGGTGGGCCGGCTGCTCGGCATGGTCGATCCGCGCCGCATCGTCTGTGTCGGGTTCCTGTGGCTGGCGCTCGTCAATCTGGTGCGTTCGGCCAGCTACACCAACATGGATTTCTGGTCGATCACGCTGGGCCAGATGGCACTGGGCGCCGGCATCATGTGCTTCATGGTGCCAAATCTGACGATGGCGATGGCCTCCGTGCTGCCGAGCGAAACCGCCGGTGCCGCCGGGGTGATGAATTTCATGCGCACCATGGCGATCGCGCTGGGTACCTCGCTTTGGACCTCCATCTGGGCCAATGGCGCCACCATCTCGCGTGACGGCATGGTGGGGTCCTTGCATCCCGACGCCTTGGTGGCGCTCGGTGGCTCGCGCTCGCTGCGCATGATCGAACAAATGACCGATCAGGAAAGCCTGACCCGATCGATGAATCAGGTTTTTCTTTACGCCGTCCTGGTGTTCCTGGCCGGCAGCCTGCTGGTCTGGCTGATCCCGCGGCCGAAAGGCCCGCTCAAACCGACCGCAGCGCACTGAATGAACAGGGAGGAGCCGAATGAGCGTTGCCGATGACATCGCTGCCAGCCCAGCCGACGCAATTCTGTCACGCCGTAGTGTCCGCGCCTTTTCGTCGACCGCGGTAGCAAGGGAAACAGTCGAACGGATATTGGCGCTCGCCAGCTTTGCCCCGAACGGGTCCGACATCCAGCCCTGGCGGGTATTCGTGGTGCAAGGCGTGCATCGCGACCGCCTGTGCCAGGCGATCCTTGCCGCCGACGGCGCCGACGCCCCTGGCTATCAGGAGGAATATCAATATTATCCCAGCGAATGGTTCGAACCCTATCTCGGTCGCCGCCGTCAGTTGGGCAAGGCGCTCTATCAACTGGCCGGAGTAGGCCGCGGCGACAGCCTGGCGATGAAGCGGCAGAACGCCCGCAATTATGTATTTTTCGACGCACCGGTCGGGCTGTTCTTTTCGCTCGACAAGCGCCTCGCTTACGGCGCCTGGATCGATATCGGCGCATTTCTGCAATCGCTGATGATCGCGGCCCGCGGTGAAGGCCTGCACAGCTGTCCGCAGCAATCCTTCTCGAAATATCACCGCATCGTGCGCGACCATGTGCCGATCCCAGCCGACGATATCCTGGTGTGCGGCATGGCGCTGGGCCACGCCGACCCGGCGGCGGCGGTGAACCAGCTGGTGCCGGAGCGGGTTCCGGTCAGCGCGTTCGCGACCTTCTTGTGGGAATAGAGCCGGGGACCAAAGCGACGTCGTCACGGTAGGGGAACAATCTCCACCGGCTGCAGATGGGCATAGGCCTCCTCCGCACTGGCATAGACATGGGTCGGCACCTGCCGAAGCACCGTTTTGCCCAGCCGCATCAATTCGAAGGCGTCGCTGGTGTAGCGCGACACTTGTGTGTACCAGCTGCGTTCCATGTGATGCACCATCTCGGCATAGGCGTCGACCACGTCGTCGGCGATCGAGGCGTGATCATAATTGATCACCGCCGCCACCTTGTGCCCCAATGGTCGCAGGCGGGCCTCGACCGCCGTGCGGATATGGTCGACATCCTCGTGTCGGCGCACGATCAGACCGGCGAAATCGAGGAACAGCAGATTGCGCTCGGAATCGTAGCTGATGCGGCTGTCGAGGTCGAGCCGCAGCAAGACGCGCACCAACCCCATTGCTTCCGGCCGGAACAGCGCCGCGTCCATCGGCTGCGGCCGGTTGACGATCGGGGTGAAGCCCATATGCGGCAGGATATCGCGCTCGATCTTGATGCCGGGTGCCACTTCGATCAGTTCGACTCCGGCTTCGCACCGCTGAAACACGCAGCGTTCGGTGACATAAAGCACCGGTTGTCGTCTTTGCGCGGCGAAGCTGCCGCTGAAGGTCACTTGCTGGACCTTGGCGATGAATTTTCGCTCGCGACCCTCGCGGATGATTTTTAGCTTGCCATCGTCAATCGCGACATCCAGCCCGCCGGCAGTAAAAGTGCCGACGAAAACCAGGCGGCGGGCATTCTGGCTGATATTGATGAATCCGCCGCAGCCGGCCAATTTCTTGCCGAAGCGGCTGACATTGACGTTGCCCTCTGCGTCGCATTCCGCCATGCCGAGACAAGCCAGATCGAGGCCGCCGCCATCATAGAAATCGAATTGCTGGTTTTGCGCTATGATCGCGTCGGTATTGATGGCGGCGCCAAAATCCAGCCCGCCGGCTGGAATGCCGCCGATCACGCCGGGTTCCGCTGTGAGCGTGAGATAAGGAAGCGTCCGTTCCTCGGCCGCCACCGCCGCCACCCCTTCGGGCATGCCGATGCCAAGATTGATCACGGCGCCCAGTGCTATTTCGCAGGCGGCCCGGCGGGCGATCACCTTGCGTTCATCGAGTTTCAGGCTGATCGCCGATGAAACCGGGACCCTGATCTGTCCGGCAAAAGCCGCGCTGTAGGGCGTGGCATAGGTTTGACAATGATCCTTTGGTTC
>Ga0302320_10003060_pt1 | contig 39035 bp, 41 predicted proteins | sample Bog_T0_3_FD_202130 | JGI IMG/M metagenome (GOLD analysis project Ga0302320, IMG submission 202130) | Peat permafrost microbial communities from Stordalen Mire near Abisko, Sweden - Bog_T0_3 | ecosystem: Environmental > Terrestrial > Soil > Wetlands > Peat | place: Sweden: Abisko, Stordalen Mire... | reverse complement strand
GAAACTACCTCGCCACCAATTGGAGCAGGCACGTTGATGCTCACCGTACCTGTAGAACCACTGCCACCCAAGACCGTCGAAGGAGACAGGGTCAAAGATGTCACGATGATGCTCTCAAAGGCACGAACCACCCCGTCGTCGAAATCCTCATACACGGTTCCATCGGCCCCAATCGTTGGGCAGAGCGAGATTGCAACAATCCCGTTTCCATTAACGTCGGTATCAAATGTCCACAATAAATCGCCCGTTAACCCGTTCAGGGCGCAAAAGGCTCCTCCGACATTCTCTCCTTGTCCCTCCGCGATGTATACGGTGCCGTCAGCGCCTACTGCCGGCGACGTTAGAAACGGCCCAGTACCGGTGAAGGACCACTTCTCATTTCCAGTCGCCGGGTCTAATGCATAGAGGTTGAAGTCGTCCGATGGCACGTATACCGTTCCATCGGGTCCAATGGCTGGCGAACATAAGATGGCACCTCCCGTCCAAAACTCCCACTTCAGTTGCGTAGCGTCAGGAGAAAGGGCATAGATAAGGCCGTCGTATGAGCTTATATAGATGGTTCCATCAGGAGCAATTACGGGTGCAGCATTGATTTGGCCAATGGTCTGGTAGGTGACGACCAAATTTCCCGTTTGAGTGTCGATCCCCAACAAATTGAACACGGCTCCGATATAAAGTGTCTTCCCATCTTTCGAAATGGCCGGTGTCGAGAAAAGAGGACCCCCAGCAGGCGCGTAGAGCCACTTTCGTGTTCCGTTGGGATTGATTGCATACACAAATTCGTCCGTGCACACGAAATAAATCGTGCCATCAGGTCCGATCGTGGGAGAAGATGATATCTGGTTGGTTGCCGGATAAGTCCACTCCAATTTCCCTTGGCTTATCGCATAGAGGTTGCTATCGCCACACAGATAGACGGTTCCATTTGCATCAACGGCTGGTCCTGATCCCGAGGAAGCGGGCAACATGTAAGACCATATGACTTCTCCGTTCGTCTGATCTAGGGCAAAAAGAGTTGTTCCTCCAAAGGTATTGTTTGGCGAAGTGCAGTAGAGGATCCCGTTTGAGTCGATCGAAACCGATCCTCCGATAGAAAAGCTAAAATTGGTGTCGTTATTATTAGACGACCATTTCAAAGTCCCATTCGTATTCGTACCGGGTCCCAGACCAGTGTTACCAAGGTTCCCGTAGACTTTAGGCCAGGGAGAAATCGCCAATTGGGCTCGAATGGTCAGTGAAAGAGCCAAAAAGACAAGAACGAGGATCCGTCGGATCAGAAACGCAGGACCTTGACAAATCCCAGAGCATATATGGGACGTGGGTTGAAACGCAATTCGAACTGGGATTAAGCAGCGATGTCGGGTCATAGCAAATCAAGTCCTAAGCAAAATAAAGGCTATTGGAAGCCAATAGGTTATAAGCCTTTGGACTCTCTATTCTAGGCCAGGTACATGTCTGATTTTGTGAAAAATATGGCTAAACTTTTTGAGCAAAAATAACGTCTCGTTTAAGGTTTAGGGGTTGCCCTTACTCATATCTTCTGCGGACATTCGATCCATCGACTAACGATTCACGATCCAAGGCCGGTTCCCTTGATAAGTGTCCGCCGTGTGCGCCGAATCCCGCCAAGGCACGGTTCCACTCAAAGTCTGGCCCGTTATTTGCGGAAAGCAGTCTTGGCGCGATTCAGCTTGAGATTCCAGGCGGATTTGCGAAATGCATCGTAGAATCGGCTTAGTGATGTTTGGACTGATCCTGATGCTAACGATATCGAGCGTATCTCCCGACCCGGTTGCGGCACGAACGAGAGTTGCGGTGTTTGTTCACGGCGCGGGAGGCGGAGGGTGGGAATGGAACGCTTGGGCGCCAGAGTTTAGGAAGGCTGGATGGATTTGTGTCCACCCGGATCTTGAGCCATCGCCGAAGGGTATCGCAGCAACTCAATTCGATGATTATCTGCGACAGGTGGAGAATTGGTCCCGACTTCACCAGCCATCCAAACTCGCCCTCATCGGTGCGAGCATGGGTGGTGTTCTAGCGTTGAAGGCAAGCGAAACGCTGCATCCGGACGCAATGGTTTTGGTCAACAGCGTGGGTCCAGCCGGGATCGGCTCGCGAAAAGTCAAGACCTGGCCGGCCGTGATCGAGTGGTCGAAAGGAACTCTCAAAGAAACGCAGGATTCCATGCCCGACGGCGACACGGAGTCGATTTTCTTTGCCTTCAAACACTGGCGAGACGAGTCTGGGGCGGTCCTCGCCGCTATTTCAAAAGGCGTACGCGTGACCAGGCCAACGTGTCCCCTGCTCGTTATCCTCGGCGACCAAGATACGGATGTTCCGAATTCAGTGGGCGTCGAGATGGCCAAGCGCTATCTCGCCGATCTGAAGGTATACAAGGGAATGAGCCATGTGGGACCGTTACTGGGAACTAGGGCTGCTCAAGTTGCATTAGATACCTCTGAGTGGTTGAATAGCCACGTCCGATGAAACGAAGCTTGGAGACGTAGACATATAAATGGCCAGTGATAATAAGACCGAATTGGCGACGTTTGGCGCGGGGTGCTTTTGGGGTGTCGAAGCCGATTTCCGTCGACTAGGCGGCGTCGTGGAAACCGCAGTAGGGTATGAGGGCGGCAAGACCGAGAATCCGACCTATAAAGAGGTGTGCACGGACCGAACCGGGCATGCAGAAGTTGTACAGGTTGAGTTCGATCCGTCCAAAGTAAGCTACGATCAACTCTTGGAGCTGTTTTGGGCCAGCCACAACCCGACCCAAGTTAACCGCCAAGGCCCGGATTTCGGCTCCCAGTATCGAAGCGTGATTTTCTACCACTCCCTCGAGCAAAAGCTTGCCGCGGAGTCCTACAAGCAGAAATTGACCCAAGCAAGAGCCTTCAAGAGGCCCATCGCTACTCAAATTGTACCGGCTCAAACTTTTTACCGGGCTGAGGAATACCATCAGCAATACCTGGAAAAACGAGGCGAGACGTCGTGCCACTTGTAGCGTTGTGCTTTTAATTCGTCCTGTCCCCCGGCTCCAAAACTCTGAACATGTACCCGGGGGTACGATCTGAGGGTGATTCGCGTCTCCTTTAAAGCGCTCGAGATACAGAAGCTCTACCCGCTGATGATCAGCCGCGGGCTTATGAGTTCCTCCGAGAACCTGTTTGTTTTTGCATCAGATGGCCAACATACTGGAATCGGCGAGCTTTCTCCCGCCACGGGTTCGAGTTGGACGGCAGCTCAAGGCCAAAGCCAACTAAGCGCCTTTTCGGCGGAGGGTATTGCCCAAGATCCTCATTCGAACTACATCCGAATGCGTGAAGCCAACATCGACCCTCCGGCGATGGCTGCCCTAGATGTCGCACTGTGGGACTTACTTGGCAAGCAAGCTAACCTTCCCCTTTATCGGATGCTCGGATTACCGAAGTCCACGGTTCCAACAAGCGTCACGATTGGAATCAATCCTGCGGACGTGACTCGAGAGAGGGTTCCAGAGATCCTGAGATCCTCGGGCGCCAAGTGTCTAAAGATCAAGCTCGGCTCACCTCAGGGTCGTGACCATGATAAGGAGCACTTTGCAGCCGCAGCTGAGTCTGCCAAACCGTTTGTGGCAAAGCTGCGAGTCGACGCCAACGGGGGTTGGACGGTTTCCGAGGCGATCATGATGTGCAAGTGGCTTTCCGAGCGTGGGGTTGACTACGTGGAACAGCCACTCGCGGAGGGTAATGAAGAGGGTCTTGTCGAGTTGTTTAAGACTCGTCCACTGGCGATCTTCGTGGACGAGTCGATACGCTTCTCACCGGATGTGATCAAGGTCGCTGACCGGGTCGATGGCATTAACCTCAAACTGATGAAGTGCGGCGGAATCACGGAAGCGATTCGGATTGTCGCAACCGCAAAGGCATTTGGACTCAAAACCATGATCGGATGTATGAGTGAAACCAGCATCGCGATTGCGGCTGGTGCGGCAATTGGAGCGCTGTTCGATCATATCGACCTTGACAGTCACCTTAATCTTAACCCCGATCCAGCTTCTGGCGCGCCCATTATCGACGGCGTGATCGTACCAACCGATCGTCCGGGACACGGAGCCGCACTTCATGCTTAGGCGCACGCAGAATCTTGCCATCTACATGGAGGGCGCCGTCCGTGGATATGGCGGCAAAATGGGATTTGGCATCCTTCGATACTCACCGAACCGAACCGTATGTGTGATCGATAGCGAAAATGCGGGCGGCGATATGAAAGAGGTGGCTGGAATGCCGCGGTCCTGCCCCATCGTCTCCAACGTTCAGGAGGCATATGCTTTAGGCGCGGAGGTTTTTGTTCTTGGAATCGCGCCGCCAGGAGGATTGATTCCAAGTCCATGGTACGTTGCGATTGATCAGGCGGTCGACTTGGGCTTATCAGTAATCAACGGCCTCCATGATCTGCTAGGACATCGATATCAGGACTTGAAGCAGGGCCAATGGATCTGGGATATTCGCGTTGAACCGCCTGGGCTTAAACCAGGAACGGGCCTTGCGGCAAGCCTTTCGAACCGCCGCGTCTTGCTTATCGGGACCGATATGGCTGTCGGAAAGATGACGGCAGGCCTGGAGATTTATCGAACGGCGCGAGAACAAGGATTTAGAGCTGAATTTGTCGCTACCGGCCAGATCGGAATCACAATCACCGGCGCCGGTGTGCCTCTCGACGCGGTTCGGGTCGATTTCTCAACCGGCGCGATCGAACAAGAGGTGATGAGATATCGCGATGCCGAGGTGGTGATTGTTGAAGGTCAAGGATCTCTCAACCACCCGGGAAGCACCGCGACGCTCCCGCTCTTGCGAGGTTCCATGCCGACTCACCTTGTTTTGTGCCATCGAGCTGGGCAGGCGAGCCTAACAACCCTGCCGCATGTACCGATCGCCCCACTCGGCGATTTAATTCGGCTGTACGAGCAGTTGGCCTCTGTTACCGGCATTTTTCCTTGCCCAACAACGGTCGGAGTCGCTCTGAACACGTCCCATCTAGAGTGCGATGAAGAGGCTCTTCTGGCATGTGAGGCGATTGAGCAAGAGTTAGGCCTTCCATGCGTCGACCCCGTCCGCCATGGATCGGAGCGATTGGTGGAACGGCTTATGATATAGGTCTCGTAGTCTATGCAGTGCTCACTCACCTTGCATGTTCTATGTGCGGAAAGACTTACGACTGGCGCCAACTAAACAACACCTGTACCTGCGGTAAGCCGCTCTTGGCCCAGTACGACCTTTCTCCTGATACGCTTGATCGGGAAGCGCTCAAATACCGAGACTGCACGATGTGGCGATACCGCGAGGTTATGCCGGCTTGCGAAGCGATCTCCCTCGGGGAGGGCATGACGCCGTTGCATCATTCCCCAAGGCTTGGGGAGCGCTGGTATGTCAAGGACGAGGGCGTCAACCCAACCGCCAGCTTTAAGGCACGTGGAATGTCGGCCGCCGTGTCGATGGCGAAGCACCTTGGAGTTCAAGTACTTGCCGCTCCGAGCGCGGGAAACGCGGCAGGCGCCATGTCCGCCTATGCTGCAAAAGCGGGATTGGAAGCCCACGTGTTTATGCCGAGAGACACTCCACGTGCATTCGTCATCGAATGCGAGTACCTGGGAGCCCATGTAAATCTCATCGATGGGTTGATCAACGTGTGCGGCGCGGAGGTTCGCAAATTCATTGACTCCAGCCCAGAGCCAGTTTTCGATCTCAGCACCTTGAAGGAGCCATACCGCGCCGAAGGCAAGAAAACGATGGGCTATGAGCTAGCGGAACAAATGGAGTGGGAGTTGCCCGATGTAATCGTGTATCCCACCGGAGGCGGTACCGGCCTTGTCGGGATGTGGAAAGCATTCGAGGAAATGGAGCGCCTAGGCTGGATTGGTTCAAAACGGCCCAAAATGGTAAGCGTACAAGCGGAGGGCTGCGCTCCAATCGTGACCGCATTCAATCAGGGCAAACGGTTCGCGGAGGAATTTCCCAACGCCCATACGTCCGCGTCTGGGCTGCGGGTACCTAAAGCAATCGCGGATTTCATGATGCTCGACCTCATACGTGCATCATGTGGCACGGCCCTAACTGTCACCGACGAGGAAATGATTGCCGCAACTCGCGAGATGTCTTCCAAAACCGGAGTTTTCGCCGCGCCCGAAGGTGGAGCAACCTTGGCAGCAGCCAAGAGATTACGCGACAGTGGGTACATCCAGCCATCCGACAGGATCGTGCTGTTTAACACTGGTTCAGGTCTGAAATACCTGGAGGCGTTAGGAGCCCAATAGTTCATCGCGAGCCTTTATAGTCGAGCGGCGCCATCAAGTCCTTAAGCTTTTGGTCGTCGGGAAACGCCGTAAGTAAGGAACGGATGGCTTCTATTTCAACGGTGCGGAATGGAAAGGGAGGAGCGATCGGCGATTCAGCGGCGAGTCGGACTTGATCGGACGCTTCGGCGTCCAGCCTGGTGGCTGTCTTAAGACAATATGCCATCAAATACCGCAGCATCGGTAGATCTCGGTGGCGTATTGCTTCGTCGATCCACCGACTTGCCTGGTCGTATAGTCCGCATTCGATCAGAAGGCATGCGACATCGATGAATTCCTCCGGGCTCTCCTCAAGCGGCTCAAGCAAGGGGTTCGGTTTTCCGTCCAAGTCGATGGGCTGACTTAGGAAACTCTCAGCTCGAAGGGCCGGCTCCAGTGGAGCCAGATAGTGCGCGTTGAGGAGTTCCGCCTGGTTGTCCTCCTCCGATAAGCGAAGCGCTACCGCCTTTGTCCACCAAGCCAGTGGATCGTCGGCATTATACATATGTGCCTGTTCAAAGGACTCGCTTGCTTCCCGATACCGTTTCTCGGCAAGCGCCCTCATTCCAAGCAACGTATGGGCAAGATGCCTTGTAGAGAGATCGAATGTCCCCCGCTGCAAATCGAGAGCCGGTGAGCGGATTGACAATGAGTCGACCGTGGCGCTGAAGTCCGAAAGCAGGTTGGCCCCCGCCTTCGATACTTCCAGTTGCTGCACCCAAGGACGCGGTACCGTATCGAACCTGAGTACCTCGTTTTTCCCTGGATCTCTCAGCACCAGGCTTCGCGGATTCAGTCCGCCCAATGGGATCTTCAGCAGATTCTCGGGATAAAGATCTACTTTGGCTTCAACAGTCTGGCCCTCCTCGGTTAAGAGCAGGAGTTTATGCCCCAGTCTTTGCTGGGTGCATTGCATCGTTAGTTCTCCGGATTCGATGCTCACCGCGCCTTCGCGTCCCGCCCCAGTTAGAATGCCGATTCCAGAAAACGGAACGAGAACCAAACTCCAGTTGTCGACTTGCCTAGCCGCGAGTCGGCCGTTCTTCGCAAACCGAGCGTATTTGAGGGACCCGTCTTGGTAAGCGATGCCGTCGAATGGCCGTTCGTCACAAAAGATCGCCAAACCTGCGTTTCGCTCTCGGCTGTAGAAAGCGCTCCCATCAAACGTACCATCTCCCAAATACGCTGAGATCGCCCCGTTATAGTTCTCCGGCTGAAGCGATCTATTGAACACTCGGGCCTCTAGCCGAAGCTCGGCTCGGTCGGATGGGAGACATATCTTAAGGTGAAAACTCAGGCCGGTTCCTGTGAAAGTCTCGGCTACCCACGCGATCGCGTCTGCGTCTTCATCGGTTGCAAGCTCGATCTGAGTATCGACGTTTCCAAGTGCGTTCAAGCGCTCTTCGCCATCGAGGAACAGCTGGATTCCTTCGCGAACACAGGTACCCCGCCTTCCATACCCCTGAGGTTCGATGGCCGGGTGGCGACGAAGCACCTCTGAGCCGGTTCGTTTGTCGTAGAGGCTTATAATGCGGCCTCCTAGACCCGGCAAAACCGTGACTCTAAGATAGGCGTTCTCCAAGATGATCGACCGAAACGTCCGCATCTCCTGTTCGTCTAGAGGCTTGAGTTGGGGAAACGGATACCCGGTCCAATCAGAGCGGATATTCGGGATGAATGCCTCAACCAGACCGATCTGGAGATCTAATCCGTCTTCGAATGCTTCGGAGGATAAGTGGGACATGGTAGTCGATAAAGTGCGATACGGACGACGAGAAGTGCCGCGGATGCGCCCGTGAGAGCGCTTTCGAGGTTACCTAAGCTACAATAAGCCGATGGCGAGATCGCACTCCCCGGGTTTGCTTATTGGAAAGTGGATCGTTGTTCCCGTTTTAGTCGCACTCTTTGGTTACTACGTCATTGGACCGCGGCTCGGGAATTCCAAAGCCAAACCTAAAGCGGTGAGCCAGCAAATTTCAGTTCCCGCCACACCCGCAGACTCTCCTGACCAGCATCCGACTTCTCCTCCCGCCACAACTGCGACCCAAACCACGGCTGCCGTGTCCCAGCCCGACCTGGATATAACCGTTTCCAAAGTCAAACACCACAAGGCGAGAATTGTCGACACCGATCCCGAGACAAAGCCCAGGAAGCACAGAAAGCCTACGCCAAAACCGGACGACATTCCAAAGGCTAAGGACACATCCGACGATCAACACGACGAAGGCGGAAGCGCGGGCGCAACAACTGCCGGTTAGGAGCCAACCTCAGGCAGACTTTAGCCGAAAGAACCTTTCGGCGTTCTCCGTCGTGACTCGAGCACATTCCTCTGACGTGATCCCAAGCGTCTTTGCCAAGGCGTCGTTCACAAACTTTACATATGAAGGCCGATTAGGCTTGCCACGATGAGGCTCAGGCGGCATGTACGGACTGTCGGTTTCGATGACCAACCGATCGTGAGGAATTGCCTGCACAGTCTCACGCAGCGCCTTGGCGTTTTTGTACGATATCGGACCATCGACCCCGAATAGACATCCCAATGCCAAAGCTCGCATCGCATCGCTCGAATTACCTGCAAAACAGTGAAACAGGTAGGGGAGACGGGCCCGGGACTCAAGAACATCCAAGAGTTGGGGGTACGCCTCTCGACAATGGAACACGACCGGCATATGTACCGTCATCGCAAGGTCCAACTGGTCTATCAAGGCAACCATCTGTTGCTCGGGAGTTGCATAGTCCCAATGAAAGTCGAGGCCGATTTCTCCGAGGGCGACTACCTTGGGATGGGCCAACATCCCTCCGATTTCGTCAAGCGAATGGCGAGAATAGTCCTTTGTGTAGGTTGGGTGCCATCCGACAATCGCGAATACCTCGGGGTATTCGTCTGCCAGCGCAACGGCAGCCCGACTCGTTTCTGGGTCGCAACCAACCGCAAGCATCCTGTCGACTCCTGCATCTTTGGCTTCGGCGATTGTCGCCGCCACATCCGGAAACTTGTCCGGGAAGTTGATATGGCAATGAGTATCGATCAGCATTCGTTCGCCGGACAGTGGCCCTCATACAGGTTTTCAATGATTGGTCCGATCAAAGGGCCGATTGCCCGGATGCCTTGCAAAACCGCCTTCGGCGACCCAGGCAAGTTCACGACGAGGGCCCCCTTACACACCCCCGCAATCCCACGCGACAGGTGGCTGAACTGCGTTTGGCTCATACCTCGCAGCCGCATCAGTTCGCACAAGGAGTCAGCCCTCTTTTCCAAGAGCGGAGCAGTCGCCTCGGGAGTCACGTCTCGGGGCGCAAATCCGGTGCCTCCCGTCGTAAAGACGGCGTGGCATGAATCGCAAAGCTCGAGGATCGCGGCCTGAATGTCCTCAATCTCGTCCGGAACGATCCGCGTTTCGAAGTATCCGAATCCCAGTTCTCGGAGGGTCCGGCAAGCAGTCGCTCCGCTTTCATCATTCGCCGCCGTCCGTGTATCGCTAACCGTGATGATGCCTATTCGCGCCGCCAATCTCTTTTCCCTCCCGTTTTCTCTACGAGTTTGACATCCGTTAATTCCAAATCCGGGCTGACGCCCTTCAGCATATCGATCAATGTAATTCCGGCGACAACCACCGCCGTGTAGGCTTCCATCTCGACACCGGTAGCCGCGTCCGTGCGTGCTGCGCCTGCAATGAAAATGCCCTCGTCAGTAAGTCGAATCGATACATCCAGATGGGACAAGGGCACCGGATGGCATAAGGGAATCAAATCCGAGCAACGCTTTCCACCCTGAATTCCGGCGATTTGCGCGATCGTGAGCGCATCTCCCTTCGGAAGATTGCCAATCGCTTTCCGATGTGCTTCAGTGATTCTTAGCAGCCCGGAGACCAGGGCTCTCCGCTGAGTCGTCGCCTTTCCCGACACGTCAACCATGCGCACGTTACCGTCTGCATCCACATGGCTCAATTCGCTCATGTCTTATTGTATTTGGAAAGCCGTCGATATGGTTGGCTGGCCGTTCGCCCCAGGCTAGGGGGAGAGCGCCAAGCCAACGTCGGTTTAGATCAGAGTCCCGTTTTCAATAATCTCCGTGCCGTCATAATAAGGATGCATGCAGGATTCCGTGGATAAAGTTAAAATTGTCACCCTCGGGTGTGCCAAGAACGAGGTAGACAGTGAAGAGATCGCAGGGGTCCTTCTAGAGGCTGGATATGCCATTGATGGCGTCGCAAAGAAGACGGCGGTCACCGTCATCAACACGTGCGGATTCCTGGAAGCCTCCAAACTGGAGTCGATCCAGGCGATCAAAGACGCGGTTCGCGAGAAGCACGCTGGTCGCACTGGCCGAGTCATCGTTGCAGGGTGCCTCGCACAGCGTCTCGGACCGGAGCTGATGAAATTGGCGCCTGGCGCCGATCTCTACGTGGGAGTTGGCCAAATGGGCCGTTTTGCGGAGATCGTTCGCGAGGTACAGGCCGAGCGAGAACAGCGGATCGATGTTTCCCCGCCTCATCACCGATGGGCGGATGTTCAGACTCGCGCTCGCACAGGAAGGCCGTGGAGCGCTTACTTGAAGATCAGCGAGGGATGTGACCATCGCTGCACGTTCTGTACGATTCCCAGCTTTCGGGGCGGACATCAAAGCAAGCCGATCGACCGGATTCTCGAAGAGGCCAATCACTTGGCCCGGACCGGTGCGAAGGAACTGAACCTGATTGCCCAGGACGTTACACAATACGGTTTCGATCTTTATCGCGAGTTCACCCTTCCCAAACTGCTTCGGGAGTTGAATAAAGTAGACGGGATCGAGTGGATTCGATTGCTCTATTTCTATCCCAATCGCCTGACCGACGAGGTCATCGAAACGATGGCCCAATGCGAAAAGGTACTGCCCTACATCGACATTCCACTCCAGCATGCGCATCCAGAGACGCTTCGACGCATGAAGCGGCCCTGGGACGGTGAGCGATATCTCGGGTTGTTCCAGAAGGTGCGTGCAGCCATGCCGCAATGTGCGATTCGAACGACGTTTATCGTCGGCTTTCCGGGCGAGACTCAAGAAGAGTTTGATTATCTGGTGGACTTCGTTAAGGAAGCGCGGCTCGATCGAGTGGGCGCATTTGTCTTCTCAAAGGAGCCGGGCACCCCAGCCTATGATTTGGAAGGCCAACTTGCCCCAAGGGTGAAGCGCGAACGCTACGACAAATTGATGCGCACCCAGCAGAAGATCTCCCTTGCCGTCAACGAAGGATGGGTGGGACGGGAAATGGACGTGCTTATCGAGGATTCCCGGGACGGATGGCTGGTCGGGCGTTCTCATCGCGATGCACCGGAAATTGATGGCATGGTATTCGTTCAGGGCGAAGCGTTCCCCGGTCAAATCGTCCGATCCCGCGTCACAGGAGCCGAAGAATATGACCTGTATGCCGAATTGCAGAGAGTTCCGGTTTGCGCGGGCAAGAAGCTTATGCCACTCAGGCAGGCAATGCCGGCAAGACCCCTTTAGGAACCGGTCATAACCGTCCGTTCTCAGGTAAAACCGGGCAAATGCTTACCACGCGCACTGGTTCTTTTCCCATTGGTTTTCGACGCGGCTGGTCCGACTGGCAGAAAGATCTCGACGGTTTGATTGCCTGGGCAAAGGCCAACAATCTAGGTGTTATCGACCTTGGAGGAGACGGTGACGTCTCTGCGGTAAAACTCAAAGAGGCCGGAATCATCGCCGGCTCCGTAGATCTCCCCAGTTGGGGTGGACTGATCACCGATGACGTTGCCAAACGAAGTGAGGCGATCGCCAGACAAGCCGAGTATGTTGCAGCCGCGACTGCGCAGGGAGTTCAGAACTTCTTTCTCGTGATGATCCCGTCGGATCCTTCTAAGCCCCGTAACGAGAATTTTGCTTTAATGGTGGAGGGACTCAATCTTCTGACTCCCCACCTTGAGAAGCACGGAGGTCGCCTCGTCATCGAAGGTTGGCCCGGACCCGGCGCCCTGTGCTGCACCCCTGAAGGATATCGTGCCGTTATCAAGGAAGTGGCGTCGGACACGATCGGTATCAACTACGATCCCTCCCACCTTATCCGAATGGGAATCGATCCCATTCGATTTCTCGAAGAGTTTGCCCACCGTGTCTACCACGTCCACGGCAAGGACACGGAAGTGTTCGCCGAAAACGTTTATGAGTTCGGTACCGAACAACCGGCGACATTTGACAAGGGCCACGGTTTTGGCAGCCATTCATGGCGCTACACCATCCCTGGACATGGACAAATGCGCTGGATCAAAGGCTTCCAGATCTTGGTCGCCAACGGATACAAGGGAGCGGTCAGCATCGAACTCGAAGACGAGAACTTCAACGTCTCCGAAGATGGCGAAAAACAGGGAATTCTATTGGGTTCGAACTACCTCTCCGGCTGCTAGTCGCGATTCGAACAACCGCTGTTGAATCGTGCAATTTGGCGATGAATGGGTAAAGGGCCGATGCCGAAGCATCGGCCCATCTTTTTGACAGGAACCTGATCCGCTTTTGCTGAGTCATACCCCGGTCCGGTCAGACGCCGGAAGGGACACTATGAACAAAAGAATCAATCTTCCAACGATCGCCGTCGCGGCGTTCATGTTATTGACTGTGGTTGGATCCGCCTCCGCTCAGGACCATCGACACCGTGTCATTCACCGCCACAAGGTTCACCATTCGGCTCGTTGGTACCGGCTTCATCGCCACCACGGGTAGTAGTCGCATCAAGTTGCCGTTATTGTAAGCCCAGCGGTATCCGTGGTAGCGCCCAGGGTAGCAGAGATGGTTGCCGCGACTTGGCTGGTGTCGGCGGTTGTCCGGACTGTGAATGTAACCGACGCCTGTCCTGCCGGTATCGTCACGCTTGCCGGTACGGTGGCAGACGTTTGGTTGCTGGCGAGTTGGATGACCGCACCGCCGGAAGGAGCGGGACCAGTGAGGGTTACGGTTCCGGTGGAAGATGTTCCACCAATTACGGATGCCGGGTTGAGCGTCAGCGACAATAGCGCAGGCGGCGAGATGGTCAGCGGCGCGGAGAGCGTGATGCCAAGCGTCGCGCTTATGGTCGCCACCGTCTGAGATCCAACGGCGGTCGTCGTCACGATAAAGGTCGCGGAAGTGGCGCTTGCCGGGATAGTCACCGAAGCTGGAACACTCGCCGCGTTGTTGCTGCATGAGAGCGTCACGATCGTCGTGCTGAGCTTGGCCTTATCCTTGATCTTCACCGTGCCAATTGAAGTATTTCCTCCCAGCAGCGAAGTCGGGCTAAGCGTGATCGATACCAACAAGCTGTCAACCACTGTAAGCAGTGCGGTTTGGGTCGTGCCAAACGTCGCCGAGATCGTCGCGTAGGTGGGCGAGGTGACGCCGGTTGTCGTAATCGTGAAAGTTGCAGCGCTCTGCCCCGATGCTACGGTGATGGATGCCGGAACGGTGGCAACCGTATTGTTACTCGCGAGGCTAACAACGTCCCCGCTTGGTCCTGCTGGACCGCTGAGCGTCACCGTCCCGGTCGACGAGGTACCGTCAAGGACGACCGACGGGTTCAGTACCACTGAGGCAACGCTGGAAGGGTTAATCGTAAGCGTTGCCGTCTGGGAGGCGCCGCCGGTTGTCGCACTGACAACCGATGCCAGTTGAACCGAAACGGCGGTTGTGGAGACGGTGAATGTCGCCGTGGTTTGGCCTGAGGCGACTGTTACCGTCGAAGGCACAGAAGCCGAAGCATTGCTTGTCGAAAGCGAAACCACTGTCCCACCCGAGGCGGCGGCCCCGTTTAACGTCACCGTCCCAGTCGAAGTACCTCCGCCCTGCACGGCGGTCGGGTTGAGCGTCACCGAGGCGACTGCGACCGGATTGACGGTCAAAGTCGCGACCTGAGAGGCGGTTCCCATTTTCGCGGTGATCGTCGCAACCGTTTGAGTGGACACCCCGCTCGTTGAAGCCGAAAACGTTCCCGTAGTCTGACCCGCCAAGACAGCCACCGACGCCGGAACCGTGGCAGACGCGCTGCTACTGGACAGTGCTACAACCGACCCACCAGTCGGCGCAGGACCATTCAACGTAACTGTTCCCGTCGAAGCAACGCCCCCGATGACAGAAGCCGGATTTAGGCTCAACGAAGTTAATGTGGGAGGATTGACGGTGAGCGTTGCCGTCTTGGATGCCGTTCCAAGGCTTGCCGTTATCGTCGCGGCCGCTTGGGCTGACACGGCTGAAGTGGCGGCCGTAAATGTTGCGCTTGTCTGTCCTGTGGCCACGGTCACCGAACTGGGAACGGTCGCCGCAGCGTTGCTGCTTGAAAGAGACACAACCGTCCCCGACGAGCCGGCTGGGCCGGTGAGGGTCACCGATCCAATCGAGGAGGTCCCGCCCGTTACCGATGCGGGATTCATCGTCAAGGAGCTGAGAGTCGCCGCCGTAACAGTAAGCGAGGCGGCCTCGGTTACGCCGCCTGCAGCCGCCGCGATAGTGGCCGTGGTCGGAGCATTAACGCCAACCGTACTCACCGTGAACGTGACGGCCGTTTGACCGGCTGCCACCGTAACCGTCGAGGGCGCCGAAGCGGCGGCGTTATTACTGGAAAGCGAGACGATCGTCCCCCCCGCCGCAGCTGGCCCGCTTAAGGTTACCGTTCCGGTCGAAGGGCTTCCACCGAGCACAGTCGTCGGATTGAGGGCAATCGACTTGAGCGGAGCTGAATTCAATGTCAGAGTTGCCGACTTTGTGCCGCCGGTTATCGTGACCAGTGTTTGGGCGCTAACCGCGGTGGTGGTTACCGTAAACGTGCCTGTCTTCTGGCTGGCGGCAACCGTCACCGTTGCGGGCACTTTGGCATCGGCGTTGTTGCTCAACAGGCTGACCACGACCCCTCCCGTCGGAGCCGGGCCGGCCAAGGTCACCGTTCCAGTCGAAGGGCTGCCACCAATGACGGTCGCGGGGTTGAGCGCGAGCGATTGGACAGTGGTCGGATTCACCGTGAGGGTCGCACTTTGCGTCGCAGCTCCTAGCGTGCCCTTTATCGTCGCAATTACGGCTGCCGATACCGGGGTCGTTGCGATGGTAAATCCCGTCGACTTGGATCCCGTAGCCACAGTGACGCTAGTCGGCAGGCTCGCGCTCGTGCTGCTTGAGGTCAAGCCGATAGCGAGCCCACCAGTCGGAGCTGGACCGGTTAGGCTCACCGTTCCCATCGACGAAGTCCCACCGATAACCGACGTCGGGGAAACCGTGACACTCAACAAACTGGGAGGCTAAATCGTTAGCGTCGCCGTCTGCGATGTGTTCCCAGTCGTGCCCGTGATGGTAGCTGGAGTCGAGGTTGCGACAGCCGTTGTTGTAATCGCAAACGTCGCTGACTTGGCTCCCGCTGCTACTGTCACACTCGCCGGAGTAACCGCGCTCGTGCTGCTGGACGAGAGGCTCACAACCGTCCCACCTGTCGCCCCAGGCCCGTTTAGAGTCACTGTTCCGGTAGACGGCGATCCGCCGATAACCGACGTCGGAGAAAGCGTCAAGCTTGAAAGAACCGCTGGAGTTATCGTCAGTGTCGCCGTGACCGAAGTCGTACCCGTCTTAGCCGTAATGAGAGCAGGCGTCGAAGTAGCGACAGCAGAAGTCGTTACCATGAACGTGGCAGACGTCGCCCCGGATCCCACCGTAACAGTCGCGGGAGTGACCGCGCTAGGACTACTTGACGACAATCCAACGACTGTACCACCGGGTTGCGCTGGCCCGTTTAACGTTACCGTTCCCGTGGACGACGTCCCGCCAACGACGGATGCTGGGGAGAATGCGAGGCCGGTCAATGAAGCCGGCGTTACAGTTAAGGTGATTGTCTTGGTTGCGCTTCCCAACGCGGCGGTGATAGTCGCAGAGACGGAAGCGGCAGTCGGAATCGTTGCAACGGTGAAGGACACGGAAGTGGATCCTGCTAGAACGGTCGCGCTTGTCGGCGGGCTTGCGGATGTGCTACTCGACGACAGGCTAACGAGAGTGCCGTCAGTCGGGGCTGGTCCGGTAAGAGTCACAGTTCCGGTCGATGACGTCCCACCGACAACAGAAGTTGGCGAAACGGTTATCCCAGATAACCCTGGAGGGGTAACGGTCAATACTGCCGTGATAGTAGTCGTTCCAGAAATTGCCGTGATCGTAGCAGCAGTTGATGCGGACACTGGGGAAGTCGAAACCGTGAAAGTTGCAGATGTCGCTCCCGACGGTACCGTAACGCTCTTCGGCGGGACCGCGCTCGTAGTGCTCGAAGTCAAATCGACAACCGTTCCGCCAGACGGCGCTGGTCCGTTTAGCGTGACGGTTCCGGTTGACGATGATCCGCCGACAACGGACGTTGGAGACAGTGACAAACTAGTCGGTACAGGCGGGAGGACGGTCAGCGTCGTCGATACGGTAGTGGTTCCCGTCTTCGCCGTAATTGTCGCTGCTGTTGACGTCGCCACCGCCGAAGTCGTAATCGTAAAGGTAGCGGATGTTGCTCCTCCTGAGACGGTTACCATCGTCGGCGGGACCGCGCAACTATTGCTGGACGATACACTAACGATTGTTCCCCCGACCGGCGCAGCCGCGTTAAGCGTGACAGTTCCGGTCGACGGCGTGACGCCAACAACTGAGGTAGGAGAGACAGTGATGCTCTTAAGACCGGGGTTAGGCTGCGTACCTAATGCGTAAAGATTAAAGTCGTAGGAACCCACGTAGACCGTGCCGTCTGAATCGATGGCGGGGGATGAATACGTACTACTCTCCGTTGCAAAAACCCATTTCTCAGTGCCCTTCGCAGTGACTGCATAAATCCAGGTAGGTAGATTCACACCGTATTGAGTCATACCAAAATAAACTGTGCCATCAGATCCGACAGCTGGTGAGGAAATTATCGGCCAGTCAGTAGGAAAGACCCACTTCTGGGTTCCGTTGGGGTAAATCGCATAAAGATTCCCGTATTCCGATCCAATGTAAACGGTACCGTCAGAGGCGATCGCCGGTGAGCAGCTTCCCCCAATGGGATAGCTCCATTTCTTGGCTCCGTCCGGGTTGAGGGCATAAAGATTGTTGTCCTCCGAAGCAATGTAAATGGTTCCATCCGATCCAACCGCTGGGGAAAGGATGTCCCCGCCCGTTACAAAGTTCCATTTTTCTGATCCATCTGGGTTCAGCGCATAAAGATAACCGCCATCCGTCCCGACGTAGATAGTGCCTTCAGAACTTATCGCGGCCGTCGAACCAGATACGGTCGCTCCAAACGTCCATTTCACGGAGCCATCCTGGTTTAGGGCATAAAAATATGGACCCTCCGAACCAATATAGATCGTTCCGTCGGAGCCGATCGCGGCCGCCGCATCTACAGCACCACCGACATCAAATACCCACTTAGTCGTTCCATCCGGGTTTATGGCGTAAAAGTTGCGGTCATACGAACCCACGTAAATGGTGCCGTCCAAGCCGACCGTGGGTGAGCCAATGATCTCCCTGCCCGTCGAATAACTCCACTTGAGCGTACCATCGCGACGCACGGCATAAAGACTGTTGTCTTCAGAACCAATGTAGATCGTTCCGTCCGAACCGATCGCTGGTGAGGAATACACAAAATCCAGGGTAGTAAAACGCCACTTAAGCAATCCATTCGAACCGCCGCCAACACCTTGTCCAGTATTGAGGTTGTTCCGATGGAACTTCGGCCAAGGCGAGTTAGCCAATTGGCACCAAGCCGCAACGGACAACGCCAATAACGAAAAGATAAAAGCAACCCGCATTCGGTTCATAAACGACACCCGGCAATTCTGCCCGGAAGCACAAGCTTACGACTTCAACGCAAGAAGCACAAGTTGTCAGTGTGTTAACATTGTCGCTTTGGACAGCAAAGGTTATAGATTCTGGGTGGCCGCTGGTATCGCACATGGTGACGGTGCCTGGTCGGTCACCTGTTCGATGTCTGACCTGAAAGCTTGCCTCCAGAAAGGACAATCCCGCAGCTACCAAAGCAGCTAGATTCTCATGCGTCGAGAGTCCTATGCATTGACTCTGAGCCGCCTAAATTTCGAAGGCGCTGTAGGCGTGGGATGGTTCTTGCCCACGGACCCAGACCGTAACAAGAACCTAATTTGGGTTCAAAGACCGATCTTAACGGGGGCAAGAACAATTTGCCGCCTTGGAGGGGACAGAGCAACTCACAACGTTAACCAAGCGTCTCGCTAGGGAGTGGGCGACCGAAACCGGAGTGATCGAGAACCTGTATGGGTTAGGTCGAGGGTTAACAAGAACGCTGATCAGCAGGGACTTCAGTCGGCGCTTATTGAGCACGGTACCACGAGCAAGCCCCGCGATTACGTGATCCGACTGCTTCAAGATCAAAAAGACGCGCTCGATGGACTCTTTTCCTTTGTCAAGCAAAAACGTCCTTTGTCTGTCTCCTACATAAAGGAGATTCACGCAGCAATGATCCAAAACCAATTGCAGGATTGGAGCCCTCCTATACTCGCGCTTCCGGCTTAGTCCCGGCGTGGTATTTTAGTCTTCGAGTCGTACTCAAACAATCGCCTTGGTCCAATTTCAATTAGGACTATGAAATTATCGGTTTCCCACGACAGAAGCGAGGAATCCATGCAGGCGAAGGCCTCATGGTTTCAGTCGCTTTCCGTCGAGGAGCGGATGGAGGTTTTTGTTGAAATGACTGACCTTGTGATTGGGCTCAATCCATCGATCCTCCACGCAAAAGATGCTAAACCGATACCTGGACGTGTTCGCGTCCTTGAACTCCCAGGGCGTTAAATATGTCGTCATTGGAGGAATCGCTGCGATAATCCACGGTGTGCCGCGTGCCACATTTGACCCAGGCATGTTGATAGAAGCCGCACCCGAGAATGCTCGCAAGTTGCTTGGAGCCTTCGAAAATGCCAACAAAGGAACGCCCTTATTAACGACGCCGCCTGAATTACTTTCCCAAGAGATCACGATCATTCGAGATCGTCTACGTATCGACGTTCAAATAAAAACCTCTGGCGCAGACATTGAGAGTGTTTAGCAGCCCCGTGACACATTAACTTTTCATGGGGTTACCACCGAATTTATTGGACTGGAAGACCTCATCGCGACAAAGCTAGCTTCGGGCCATGAGGTAGACCTCTCCGATGTTGCCGTCCTCCAATATCGCTTCGGGCAGGTTGAAATCTAGCGGAAACTCCATGCAGTCAATTTATCCATGCACGACATCGTAGGGGCGCAACCGCTAATTTGAGCCTCTTTCATTGAGAATCCGCCAATTCTGTGGCGCCGAAGGTTTGGAAGAAGCCTCGTAAGGCTTCGAGTCGTCATAGTGTAGTCTCCTGATGACGTCTGGACCGGAAGTCGCTGACCAGACGATGGTTATATTCGCGGAAGTCGACGCATTCCTTCATGAGTTGTCGGCAATCCATCGTTTATTCAACAAAAGACCTTTCACGAATTGCACCGGAACCCGATCCTCTCGGTTTCGCAAGCTCATGGACTGCCCATAGGGTCTGTGAGAGTTTTCGCTTGTTGCGTTAAGGTTCTGAACAGTGTTAGGCGGACTCTTTCGTCTAGCGAATCGGAGTTCCGTCTTCCGGTGCACCCACGCTACGCGACCGTCCACAGACCCCTCGCTGCGGAGGCAGTCGGGGCTGGGAGTCGTTGCCTTTTGCGGAGACCGAATATACAAACTGGGCGAAAGAATGAAATACAACCACTTTCGCGTTGGCATGGGTTTGACGGACGGATCATCGAAACACGATCGAATTGCGCAGTGACGTTTTCACGGCTAAACCCGTCCGATTAGTGAATTGTGGGAAGGCTTGCTCCTATGTCTAAAGCTTTGAATACCATCTCCCCCGATCAGGCAGCGGCAACGGTTGCAGCGTTTTCGAATCGGGTTTTGGAGAACGTCGAGAAGGTCGTGATCGGTAAGACTCCGGTGATCCAGGCGGCGATTTCGTCTTTTCTTGCCGACGGGCATGTGCTTCTTGAGGATGCTCCCGGAGTCGCGAAGACGGTGCTTGTGAAAGCCTTGGCGCGCAGCTTGGCACTTGGTTTTAAGCGAATCCAATGCACACCCGACTTATTGCCGTCTGATGCAACTGGCACCTCGATTTACCATCAGGGAAAGGGAGAGTTCGAGTTTCGCCCGGGTCCGGTGTTTTCCAATATCGTTCTGGTCGACGAATTGAATCGAGCGACTCCCAGGACTCAGGCGGCCCTCCTGGAATGTATGGCGGAGCGGCAGGTAACGGTGGACAATGTTACGCATACGATGTTGCGGCCCTTCTTGGTGTTTGCGACGCAGAACCCGTTTGAGCACGAGGGTACATTTCCACTCCCTGAGGCCCAACTCGACCGATTCTCGATTCGGCTCCGCGTTGGCTACCCGTCCGAAGTGGATGAGATTGCCCTGCTGGAGATCGCTCGAGTACGTCATCCCCTCGAATCGATTGAGCCGGTCGTCAGTTCGGAGGAAGTGATAGCGGCTCAGGAAGCAGTACGGCACGTCCATGTCGCAGACCCGGTCCGCCAGTACTTAACACGGCTTGTTCGGGCGACCCGAGCCCACGGCGACGTGCTTCTTGGCGCAAGTCCACGCGCGACACAGGCGCTATTCCATCTTGGGCAAGCGTCCAGTGCAGTTGCGGGGCTCGATTTCGTGACCCCCGACATCATTCGCTATCTGGCGCCAATGGTACTAGCCCATCGCATGGCGCTTAAGTCGGAAGCTCGCCTGCGAGGCCGAACATCGACCGACGTCGTCAACGATGTGCTCGGACGAGTGGCTGCTCCGAGCCCGGGCCGCGGGTGAACGGGCTCGTCATTTTTGTGATGGCCGGTTTTGCGATCGGCATCGGATTTGTCACTGGCTCGCCCGTTCCAGTCGGAATCGCGGGCGTCCTTGTAGCCGCCTACATCTTTAGCCTTTTGACGTCTCGCGGGCATCTTAGCCGACTTTCCGTAGAGCGGGAAACAGACGGACAAATGATTGAAGTCGGCGCAAGCATCCTCGCACGCCTTCGAATTCACTCTCAGGGGGCGGTTCCCTTTCGTTGGATGCTGGTACGCGACCGGATCCCAAAGGGCGTCATCGTCGACTCACCGACCGGACGATTATCGTTTGGATCGGGATTTGAGTCGCAGGGCTTTTTCTATAAAGCGACGTTTCCATCGCGCGGAATCTTCGACCTGGGACCTGCCGAATTGTCCTCCGGCGATCTTTTGGCGACCCGAGAAGTCACACAAGTCGATGACCACGCATTGACAATCGTCGTGCATCCCCGCATCGTGCCAATGGTGGCGTTCCGTCTTCCATCCAGCCGTCCATTCGGGGATCTTCGGGCCGATCCCAAGTCGCACGAGGACCCTACTCGACCAAGTGGATGCCGCCCCTATGCCTATGGGGACCCGATGAAGCGGATCCACTGGCCGGCCACTGCGCGAACCGGGGCACTACTGTCGCGTCTCTACGATGGATCGAGCAGTCCGGTAACTGCTGTCATCGTGGACCAGTCCACCGACAGCTATCCGGATGAGGCTTCCTTTGAACTCGCTTGTTGTGTCGCAGCATCGATCCTCGCGTGCCTGTTGCGCGACGGCGCGGAAGCGGGACTGGTCGGCCCCGGTCTCAAGGCCGATTCGGGAGACTTGCATTTGGAACGGTGCTTGGCGTCCCTCGCCGGATTGACCTTATCGTTCCAGTCGTTTGCCGATCAGTTGCTCCAGTTTCGGGAAGAGCTCCCTTGGCGCCCCTCGCTCATCGTGGTCACATCTAAAATCGATGAAAGAGGCGCGGCCGCATTGGAGATCATCCGCTCGGCAGGGGGAACGATCGCCTTGGCAGCGGTAGGGGCGGACGACGAAATCGCACAACAGTCCATGGGGCTCGTCGTCGCATTAGGCGGTTCGGTAATGCGCATCCGAAAGGAGGTAGAGCTTGAAAGCGGACGCTTTATCAGCGCAAACGAGCGTTAACGCCACTGTCCCGATTATCTCTGTACCCCTCGCGATGGGGATGGCCGGTTGTTTGACGTTTGCCCTCAGCACTTTCCTGGGTGAGCGAATGGAGACGACTTTTGGCATCGGATGGGCGATCGGCCTCGCGATGGCCAGCATTGCGGCCGGATGCGCGACCACACCCAAGCTTTGGCATGTGCGGCTCTTCGTTACGATTGTCTTTGTATTCCTTGCCCCTACGCTTCTAATCGTTACCGGAAAGGAAGAGCTAGGTTTGGGTTGGCTTGCATTCGGATCGGTGGCCTATTGTCTCGCTGTCCCCGCCGTCGAGTGGGCAAGCGGAACCACGGTTGGGACATCGATTGGAAAGGCACGGTCCTTTCGGATGGCGCTCAGCGGCTCTGCCAAGAACCGCGACCCTTTTGTCGGCGCTTCCTTTGTGGGCATCATGATGTTCGCACTGCCGGGAGACCGTGTCCTGATGGCATCGCTGGCGGCCGGATATTTTGCGTGTCTCTTCGCTTTTGTTTCTTTCGGGCGCATGTCTCGTCGAGCAATCCATGCTGAAGCGGAACGAATCGTCATTGAGCCGAAGTTTCTCTCGCGTTGGACGTTGGCCTGCTTCGCACTGCTCATCATTTTGGCGGTGTCCGGTGGAGCAACTTCGCTGGCTGGTCGAGTCTTTACAAACCCTCCTCGCGACTTGCCAAGCGGCGGCGTGGGAGCAAACCTGGCAGCGAACGGAATCTCAAGGGGCGATTCGGACGTGAAGCCTCCGTAGACTGAGGAAAGGCTGCAGCAAGATCCCTTCAGTCACCATTCGTCAACTCCCAAACCGGCCAAACCGACGAAGCCACCCCCTCCTAAGAAGCCCAAGTCGAACGAGGACAAAACGTTGCTGATCCTGGGCGCCATCCTAGCCGCAGTTGCTGCGCTTCTCCTATGGATCGCCAAGAAGTACGGAGATCGCATCCAGGCATTCTTCCGACGAGTATTGATCGCACCCATTGCGCGACGGCTGAGATCATGGAAGGAGCAGCGAGGCTTACGCAAGAGGGAGGCTCAAATCCAGAAGATTATGGAGACCCAAGCAAACCCCTTTGCGGAGCTTCCATCTCCGGAAATGGCAAAAGTGGAGGACCTTCCCGGTTTGCACCAGGCCCTCGAGGCCGATGCCTTTCTCCTCGGCTCGCCGAGGATCGAGAGCGAAACGATGGGGATTTTCTTGGCGCGGCTCTCATTGGTCCATGCCTTGCCGCGAACAGACCTGGACACGGTGCGTAGAGTATGTACTCGCGCCGAGTATGCCACTTTGCTGCCTTCCGATGAAGAGGTCGCTAAAGCGTTTCATTCGGGACGCACTCTTCGATCCGCGATGCGTCAGCGAGTGAGCCAAGAAATGCTCCCCATCCGGCAAGCCGAGTACCTGCGCCTTCTGGCGGAGTCTCGGCTGGACTCCACCGAAGGCAAAGGCGTCAAGTAGCCGTAACGGTGAGGCTTGCGGTTTCGGTGGTCGAACCCAACGTAGCTGAGATCGTGGCGACAACTTGAGTTGCAACAGGAACGGTGGTAACGGCAAACGAAGCCGTCGTCTGTCCAGCCGGCACTGTGACCGTGGATGGGACAGTTGCCGAGCCGATGCTGCTCGACAATTGGATGACCGTCCCACCATTGGGAGCAGCACCCGTGAGGGTAACGGTCCCCGAGGAGGATGTGCCGCCAACAACCGTGGTCGGGTTGAGCGAAACGGACGACAGTGTCGGCGGATTGATGGTCAAGGGCGCTGAAAGGGTGATCCCAAGCGTTGCGGTGATATTTGCCACCGTTTGAGTGGCGACTCCAGTAGTCGTCACCGTGAAGGTTGCCGAAGTCGCGCTTGCGGGGATCGTCACCGAAGTGGGCACGATTGCCGCCCCGCTGCTGCTCGCCAGGGTCACGATCGTGGCACTCAGTTTGGCCTTGTCCTTGATCTTCACCGTCCCGATGGAGGTATTCCCTCCTACCACCGAAGTTGGGCTCACTGTGATCGAGACCAACAAACTGTCAACCACCGTGAGGACGGCAGTTTGAGTCGACCCGAATGTTGCCGAAATCGTGGCATAGGTTGGCGAATTGACGCTGGATGTCGATATCGTAAAGGTCGCGGTTGTTTGCCCCGCCGCCACGGTCACCGAAGCGGGAACTGTGGCCACCGCATTGTTGCTCGAAAGGCTGACGGCATCGCCTGCTTGCCCAGCCGGTCCACTCAGCGTGACGGTTCCTGTAGAGGTCGTACCATCGAGAACTGCAGTTGGGTTCAAAGACAACGCGACTACAGATGCCGGCATGATCGTGAGGCTCGCCGCCTGAGACACAGAGCCCGTTGTTGCAGTGATAAGCGATATCGTTTGAGTCGACACCGGACTCGAAGTTACGGTGAAGGTCGCGGTGGTTTGACCGCTTGCCACCGTGATAGTCGCCGGAACTGAGGCTGACGGGTTCCCCGATGAAAGGAACACAACCGTTCCGGCCGCACTTGCCGCCCCGCTCAGCGTCACCGTGCCGGTCGAGTTCTTTCCTCCCAGCACCGACGTCGGGTTCAAGGTCACGGCAGAAACCGACACCGGATTAACGGTCAAGGTCGCTGTTTGAGACGTCGCACCGAGTTTGGCCGTGATCGTCACCGCCGTTTGAGTCGAAACACCCGTCGTGCTGATCGTAAAGGTCGCCGTCGTCTGACCGGCAGAAACAGTGACCGAGGCAGGGACCGTCGCAGCCGCATTACTGCTTGAAACAACAACCGTAGAGCCAGCGGTTGGTGCTGGCCCGTTGAGCGTAACCGTCCCAGTTGAAGATGCCCCACCTATCAAGGAACTGGGATTAACTGCAACCGAAGAAACGCCGGGGGAATTCACAGTAAGAGTCGCCATCTTCGAGACAGCGCCGAGGGTGGAGGTAATCGTTACGCTTGCCGAAACCGAGACCGCAGTGGTGCCAATCGAGAATGTCGCCGACGACTTGCCAGAAGCTATCGTGACCGAGACGGGAACAGTTGCCGACGGGTTGTTACTCAACAACGAAACGACAATGCCGGAAGGTCCAGCCGGGCCAGTCAGAGTTACCGTTCCAATGGAAGGGCTTCCACCTACCACTGCCGCTGGATTCAATGAGAGAGCAGAAAGTGTTGCCACGGTGACCGTCAGGTTCGCAGTTTGCGTCACCGTGCCGGCCTTGGCTGAAATGGTTACGGATGTCGATGTCGAGACGGCAGCGGTCGAGATGGTAAACGTTGCTGAAAGAGCCCCGGCCGCTATCGTGACCGTCGCGGGCACAGTAGCCGCCGCATTGCTGCTAGAGAGCGAAACCGACGTTCCACCACTGCCAGCAGGGCCGTTCAGCGTCACCGTTCCCTTCGATGCACTTCCGCCTGTCACCGACGCTGGATTCAAGGCCAAAGATGCGAGAGTCGCGGCATTTACGGTTAGAGATGCGGTCAGCGATGAGGATCCCAGCTTTGCCGTGATTGTAACCGCAGTTTGGGCAGAAACGGCACCTGTGGTAACGGTAAACGTCGCAGTGGTCTGTCCAGCCGCCACAGTTACAGAGCCCTGCACCACTGCGGCTGCGTTGCTGCTTGATAGTGAAACCGCCGATCCACCGGTCGGCGCCACGCCGGTTAGCTTCACCGTTCCCGTCGAGGAGGCTCCGCCTAACACTGACGTCGGGTTCAGAGAAAGCGATGAAATTGCAGGCGGGTTGACAGTCAAAGTAGCGCTCTTTGAGACCGTGCCAACAGTCGCAGTAATCACCGCGCTTACTTGAGTGGAAACCGCCGAAGTTGAAACCACGAACGTCGCGGATGACTGCCCAGACGAAATCGTAACCGAGCTTGGAACGGTCGCCGCGACGTTTGCACTGGAAAGCGATACCGTCGTTCCCGCGGAGCTAGCAGGGCCTGACAGCGTAACCGTTCCTGTGGAAGCAGTCCCCCCGGTGACAGAGGTGGGGTTCAGGCTCAATGAGGCAAGGGCGCCAGCCGTAATCGTTAGAGTGGCGGTCTGCGACACGGAGCCTGTCTTGCCGGTAATCACCGCCGTTGTCTGAGCAGCGACCGCACGTGTGGTCACGGTGAACGTAGCCGACGATGCCCCCGCGCCGACCGTTACCGATGTTGGAACGTTGGCGGAAGTGCTGCTGCTGGACAGCGAAACCGAAACACCGCCGGTTCCGGCGGGGCCGGTGAGCGTGACCGTGCCATTGGATGAAACTCCTCCTGCGAGGGTGGACGGGCTGAGCGTTATTGACTGAATAACCGGTGGATTGACAGTGAGGGCAGCCGTCAACGACGTGTTTCCCAGCTTGGCGGTAATCGTCGCGGACACCGAGCTTGAAACTGCCGACGTGGTGATCGCGAAGGATGCGGACGTCGCTCCAGCCGCTATCGTCACGCTAGCCGGAGTGGCGGCGCTCGTGATGCTTGATGAGAGGCTAACAACCGAACCACCGGAGGGTGCTGGCCCATTGAGCTTGACAGTCCCTGTCGAGGAAGTCCCTCCAACAACTGACGTTGGGGTAACGGAGAGTCCGCTGAGAGTAACCGGATTGATGGTCAAAGACGCGGTTACCGTAGATGTACCGATTACGCCGCTAATTGTAGATGTCGTCAAGCTGGCTACGGAAAGGGTTGTCACCGTAAAGGTTGCAGATGTCGAACCGGACGGGACCGTCACGGACGAAGGCGTTTTGGCGCTGGCGCTGCTTGACGACAAAGTAACGACAGTGCCGCCTGGGCCAGCGGGACCGTTTAAACTCAATGTGCCGGTTGATGACGATCCCCCCGTCACGGTCGTTGGAGAAAGGGTGAGACCGAGCAGTCCAGCCGGGTTGATCTTGAAAGTTAGTGAACCGCTGCTGCCACCCAGAGTAGCGGTAATCGAAGCAGTCACGGTCGTCGAGACGGCAGTCGTCGTAACCGTAAACGTGGTCGAAGTGGCTCCCGCAGCCACAACGACCGTAGATGGCAAGGTGGCATCGGAGCTGTTCGTTGACAAGTCGATGGTTAGGCCGCCCGTCGGCGCAGGGCCGTTTAGGGTCACTGTGACAGTGGCGGGGTTCCCGCCGATAACGGTCGTCGGATTGATCGTCATGCCGATGATCGAAGGCGGAGTCACCGTCAAGGTAGCGGTCTGTGACTGAGTACCCATCGCAGCCTTGATCGTCGCAGAAACCAAACTCGCGACCGGCGTGGTAGTGATCGCAAACGTGGTGGTTGTAGACCCAGCGGGGATCGTTACGCTCGTCGGAGGCTTCGCAGACACGTTACTTGAAGAAAGACTGACAACCGTTCCTCCGGTCGGAGCAGGGCCGTTCAATGTAAGGGTACCGGCGGAATTGGTTCCACCTATCACGGATGTTGGCGAAACGGTCACGTTGGTCAATGCGGGAGGGTTAATAGTCAATGTCGCCGTCACCGCCGTGGTCCCTACATTCGCTGAGATCGTGGCAGTCGTCGTGGCAGAAACCGCCGTAGTGGAGCATATGAACGTGGCTGAAACGGCGCCTTCCGCCACCGTTACATTGGTTGGCGCAGTGGCGTTGGCACTGCTCGAAGAAAGGGTCGCAACCATCCCCCCGGTTGGCGCCGGTCCAGTTAGGCTGATTGTCCCGGTTGAAGCAGTCCCGCCGACCACCGACGTTGGGGACAAGGAGAGGCCCTCCAACGTAGGCGCTAATATCGTGAGAGTGGTCGACACCGTCTTCGATCCGCTCTTTGCCGTTATGGTCGCAACCGTGTTGGCAGCCACGCTTGAAGTCGTGATGACGAAAGACGCTGAAGTTGAGCCAGCGGGAACGGTGACTGTCGTTGGAGTGACGGCGCTCGTGCTGCTAGAAGACACACTGACGACCGTCCCCCCATAAGGCGCGGCTTCACCCAAGTTAACAGTTCCTGTCGAAGGGGTTCCTCCGACGACTGAAGTCGGAGAAACCGAAACGCTTACCAGCCCGGGGGTGGGAGGGTCGATTGTTAGCGTTGCTGAAGCGGTCTGTCCACCCGAACTTGTCGTGATCACCGCGTTCGCCCCAGTGGTCACCGGCTGGGTTAGGATCGTAAACGTCGCAGTTCTCGATCCATACGGGACGATCACAAAAGGCGGCACCGACGCCGCCGCGACTCCACACTGAAGAACCACAATGTCGCCGCCAACCGGCGCCGCTTGAGCTAATGTTACGGTACCAATCGAGCTGTTACCACCCAGTACCGTCGCGGGCGCAAGCGCCAGTCCGGTCACCGGAATGGTGTTGACTTCACTGCCGATTGCGTAGAGGTTGAAATCGTCTGAACCGATATAAACCGTCCCGTCTAGGCCGATTGCAGGAGAGGATTCGACCGGATACCTGGTGCTAAAATTCCATTGTAAGGACCCGTCCGGGTTGAGGGCATAAACAACGTGGTCCATGGAGCCCACATAAACCGTGCCATCAGAACCTATCGCAGGCGACGAATCGACGAATCCGCCCGTTTTGAATCGCCATACTAATTGCCCATTCCGGTCCAGTGCATACAGATACTTGTCGTATGAGCCTACGTAGATCGTACCGTTGGCACTGATCGCCGGAGAGGAGGTTATTCGATCACCAGTCGTGAACTTCCACTTCACATTGCCATTAGGAAAGAGGGCCCAGATAAAACCACTGTAAGTGCCCACATATATCGTTCCGTCCGAGTCTAACGAGGCCGAAGACTCCACTGAATTTTGGGCAAAGAACTTCCATTTTATGCCTCCATTTTTGTCAAGGGCATAGAAGTAATTGTTGGTCGATCCCACATAAATAGTGCCATCCGGACCAATTGTAGGCGATGGAGTACTGTATTGAATCGGATTCTTCCAATTCATCTTCCCCTGAGGACTTACGGAGTAAAGATAGGAGTCGTCTGAACTCACATAGAGGGTGCCGTCTGACGCAATCGACACTGGCGTGCTGATGGATCCACCCGTCGCAAATTCCCATTTCTCGTTTCCATTAGGATCGATCGCGTAAAGGTCGTTATCCCAGGAGCCGATGTATATCGTCCCGTCCGAACCTACCGCAGGAGAAGCCCATATCTGATCCCCGGTCTCAAAACTCCATTTTTGGGATCCATCTGGGTTCAACGCGTAGAGACAGTGGTTTAAACAGCCCACATAAATCGTGCCATCAGGTCCAATCACTGGCGAGGAGTAGACCCCGCCATCCGCATTGAACTGCCACCGCAGCACACCATTCGAGCCGCCGCCAATGCCCTGCCCCGTATTGAGGCTGTTCTGGTGAAACTTGGGCCAAGCCGAACTGGAAAGTTGGCCAAACGCCATTGCGGACAAGGCAACCGTCGCAATAATCAACCAAGCTCTTATTCGATTCATAGAAAGTACCAATTCGGGACCGATTCCACGTTCATTATATAGGCACTCCAGGACGTGAGACGGGTTAGCTGCCATCTATACGTTCATGTTGACAAGGATCTGCGTCGCTGTCGGACTCACTCAACGTTGGCGCATTCCTAACATCATCGGCGAGATGCGGCTCCAAGATATGGGTAACGAACGGCGCCATCTGACTTGGGTTACGACAATGGCCGCACCCCAACTGACCTTAATTGGCCGATCAGGGAATCACAGTTCGTTAGATCGTTTGGCTTGAAGCGCCATACGTTGCGGTAATCGTTACGATTGTCTGGGCACTGACCATGTAATTTGTGATGATGAATCTGCCCGTGGTTTGCCCGGCAGGGACCAAGGCATTTACAGGCACTGTCGCCACGGTCGCATTGGAGCTAGCCAGACTCACGACTACTCCTGTGGTCGGTGCAGCAGCCGAGATCGTGACCGTTCCCGTTCAAGTTGTATCTCCTATTCTCAATGAAACAGGCAGGAGAGTGCCGTGCTCAATTCGAACGCCGGCGATGAGTCGGCGGAGTTTGTCGATTCCAACGTTCGCTAGTTCTTGGATTGGGGTTTGAACACTCGTCGCCGTTAATACAGGACCGAGGGTCGGGAGGCAGTCGAAGCCGGTAATCGCGAGATCGTCGGGAACTCGGAGTCCTCGGCGCACGGCGGCGGCAAGTAGTGCGTAAGCGTGCTCATCCGACACGCATACTGCGCAATCAGGGACAGGCTGTAGAGCAAGTAACGCATCAAGCGCTTCCTCGCCGACCAATGTTTCGACAAAGGAACCTGGGGTACCGAACAGACGGTTTGATTCACTCCAGAAGGTATCTCGGCGCTGGCCGTAGCTTCCCTCATAAGACGACGGAAAGTTCACAAAGCATGGCCGCCGATAGCCTCGCCCATGCAGATGATCGAGAACCTGTCGGACCCCGTCCGCACCGTCCAGGGCTACGTAAGGTAGCGGGCTGGCTGAGTCACCAATTTCGACCGCGCTCATCCCAGTTTCCAGCAAGCGCGCGGCGATCGGATCTGCCGCCGAGTTGAAGATCAATACGCCGTCGACCACTCCGCCCGCCTGGCGGGCGAACGCTTCTTCGGTTGGAATGTCCTGACGTCCGCAATGGACAAGCAGCCCCAGATCAGCCTCACTGACCGCCCTTTCTACCGCTCCACGAAGAGCGGCCCAATAGCCGAATGATGTGCCCCATTGGTCGTGGCGCAAATAAAGGCCGATATTCCCGGTCCGCCCACTCAGGACAGATTGGATATGCCGGTTGGGATAGTAGCCGAGCACTCGGACCGCTTCCTCAACCCGTTGGCGGGTTGCAACCGCAATACCGAGTTCCTCAGCCCGGTTGTTAAGGATCAGACTCACTGTGGAAGGCGCTACTCCAGCAAGCTCAGCAACGTCTCGTCGCGTAGGTCGGGCCATCGTATGGATAGAGAGTACCACTCGATTGAGAAAGTGTGCGAAAAAACATCCACATACCTTTTAGAATTATCTAACCCTGTGTTAGAATAGTCTTTGACAATCGACCACGAAGAAGAGGTCTCCTATGAAAAATGCTTTTACACTGATCGAACTCCTTGTCGTGATCGCAATCATCGCGATCCTCGCCGCAATCCTTTTCCCGGTTTTCGCACAAGCCAAAATGGCGGCAAAGAAGACTGCGGATCTATCCAACCTGAAGCAGATCGGCCTCGCCATCATGATGTACTCCGGCGATTCAGACGACATGTTCCCTCGCGGCGGCACTCAGGACGCAGCCGGAAACTGGTTCACTTGGCGTGAGTCGGTCGAGCCGTATATCAAGAACGGCCAACAGAGTTACACAAACGGCGACGAGTTTGTAAACGGCGGTCTTTGGACGAGTCCTGCCCAGCCCCCAACGTCGCTTTATGGCTATGGCGCACATGACGGAATCATTCCGGCCGACTACAGCTGGTACGCTCCCACCGCCTTCAATCAGTCGCACAGTCAGACTCAGCTTCAAAACGGAGCGCAGACCCTGCTGGTAACCACGATTGGGATCAACCCCAATTGGAACGCGGGATCGGCGATTGGAGTGGAGACGCTCATGTGGACTTGGTGCAACTGGAGCTGGCCCGTCGTTTGGGACCCCACTGGAATGGCCCAATACCAGGGCGACAACAAGGATACAGACGGGAAGATCGGATGGAAGCTCCCCCGGTACCGATACACCAACGCCGCCAATATCGCATGGGCAGACGGTCATGCCAAGTCGGTGACCTATGGCGGACTGAACTGGTGCAAGAACATCTACACCCAGGGGTTCAACGACGCCGGCAGCAATGACGACTGGCTTTGGAACCCAGGTAACGCGTGCTATGGTCAGTAGGATTTGTCGAACCCTCCTCCTAACCGGAGGAGGGCTGGTTATACTTGGACTTGCCGGTTGTGGAACTGGCGATGACAATTCGCCGAGTATGGGCAAGGTCGCACCGAAGCCTAATCCCAATATGAACGCCCAGTTGCCGCAGGCGATTCGCGATCAGATGGCGCAGGCGAAACCAGGCGCAGACGCAAGCAGGATGGGTGCTATGAGGTCACACGGATCCAGATCATAGGCTTGTCTATATCCCACAGTTCGAACAGACGATGGTTCCTCTTACATTGATCCTTTCATCCCTGAGTTCCTTGCAGAACATCGAGGTCACGCCGCCAACTCCGGTGAGAGCCTCGGTGTTTCACATCGTTGAATTCTCGGTATCGACCGGCAACGATTATCAGAATCCATTCGATCCGGACGAAGTTTCGGTAGAGGGGCGTTTTGCCTCGGGCAGCGAGCGAATCGACCTTCCTGCATTTTGGGATGGGAAGAACTTCGTCCTCCGGTTCTGCCCCCCAAAGCAAGGAGAGTGGACTCTGACCGCAACGGTGGCGACATCAACCGGTGGGAACGCCACCGCGACTCGAAAGTTTCGTGTCGCGGCATCGGCGGCAGACGGCTTCGTGCACACTAGTTCAAGGAACCCTCGCTATTGGCAGCTTGACTCAGGAAAGAGCTTCGTCCCGATCGGACTCAACTTGTGCTGGCCGGACAAAACCGGCCTCTCAAGCTATGACTTGAGGTTTGCCAGACTTCGAAGCGTCGGCGGCAATTTCGCTCGGATCTGGACAACTCAGGAGCGCCGATTGGAAAATGAGCAGGTTGGTCTGGGTCGCTACGACGTCCATGCGGCGGCCTACTACGATTCGATATTCGACCTCGCGGGAAAGCACGGAATCCGCACTATGCTGACTTTCGACGACTATCGTGTGCTGGCCAAGACCGACTACTTCAATGCCCATTGGGACAAGTCGCCCTACAACGCCGCAAACGGCGGGCCCCTTAAGGAACCAACCGACTTTTTTGCCGACCCACTTTGCCAAAAGTTATATAAGCAACGCCTGCGCTACCTGGTCGCCCGATATAGCGCCTACCCATCTTTGGCGTTCTGGGAACTGTATAACGAGCAAGACAACATTCCCAGACCGGGAGTGCCGACCGAGTGGTTCCGGGAAATGACTAGCTACCTCGCTTCGATCGATCCTTACCATCACCCCATTACCACCTCCTATTCTTGGGACGATAAGGCAGAAATCTGGCAGAGTCCGGCAGTTGGTTTGACTCAGCGACACATGTATGGGCAGGGCGATACCGTGGATTTCGTCTCAATGATCGAGCAAAACAGCCGCAAACTAGATCGCTACAACAAGCCTCGTTTGATCGGTGAGTTCGGCATTACCTGGAAGGAGCCGGATATCGCGCTGGACAAGGGGAAACTCGGCACTCCGCTGCACGACGCGTTGTGGACTTCTATCATGACGGGCGATGCGGGCGGGGCACTCACGTGGTGGTGGGACAACTACCTAGAGCCGTTGGATCTGTGGCACGTCTTCGTCGGCATTTCGCGCTTCGTCGCTCCGATCGACTTCGCACATAGCGACTTTCGACCCCTCTCACTACACGTCGACGGGTTGACCACCCTCGGCATGCAAGACGCCACGACGGGTGAGACCATCCTTTGGCTCCATGACCCCACATCGACATGGAAGGCGGACGCCAATGGTGTCGAGCCCCGCCAGTGGACCGATTTGAGTGTCACTCTTCCTGCGATTCGCCCGATGACCGTCGAAGTCTGGGACACGCGTTCCGGTCAGGTCATAAGCCAGACTCGCCTTAAGCCAATCGATGGGCTTGCAACCATAAGACTACCGCGCTTCCAACGAGATATTGCCATCCACGCAACGTCCATTTGAGGTGGCGGAATTCAGTCTGCATAACGTGCGCGGGTTCTTACCCGAAGTTCTTGAGCTCGCTAGATAGCCTGTGCGCCCATCGGCGTCTTGCATTCTCCTCAACTGCGTTAGGCGCCTTCCGTGGGGAGCTCATCCAGGTTGAAGCTCTGGAACCCTATGCGGACTAAAGTACGTGCCTGGGGGCTTATTCCTTTGGTGGATACGAAGTAATATGGAGGCATGAGAAAACTCGGTGGTCTGATCTTGGCGCTTGGCTTGAGTGCGGCGGCGATGGCTGGACCCAAGCCCTTGGCGAGCGTGTCGAAGTTTGACGGTAAGTTCTTTTGGGTCAAGGCAGGTACCTTGCCCGCCGACGCTGCAAAGAGTTTGACCGGTGCAAAGTCGATCCTGATTGACTTGACGTTCCCACACAATGTTGCGGTGAAAGGCGACAAGGCAGGAAATCATTGGTTCACCCTCGTCATTGCCGACCAAGGCAGCGACTGGGTATGGCATCAGACGACAGCCGGGGCACTGATTCCCGTATCTGGGGGGGTTGTCAAGGCGGGAAAATACACTGTTTCGGTGCCCATAAACGGAATTCCCAAGTCGGTACTTGCCGACAAACAGCAAACGATCAGCATCGGGCCAGGCACATCCGGTCTCGCTTCTCCCACTTCGTTTACGATCGATCGCCTGCGAGGCAAGTGACCGATTTAGGGATTTTGAATTTCCTCAAGGGCTTCCAGGAGTTCGTTCGGTGCGCCAATCGCATGGTCCTTGTCCATGCGAATGGATTCGTAGGTTAAGGCTGCGATAACCGCTCCGATAGGGCATGCAATCAGATATAGCCAGTAATTTGAAAGGGCGGCGCCGCCCGAGAAGAGGGCAGGCCCCAATGAGCGAGCGGGGTTCATCGAGCCACCGGTGACGGGTCCGCCTATGAACACGCCGACAACCACCGTCAGACCAATCGCGAGGGCAGGAACTGCGCTTGAGACCCGCTTGTCGGTGGCGACGGCAATGATCACCAGCATCAAGAGAAATGAAATCGTCATTTCTGTCCCAACGTTGCGCAGAATTAGATCGGGGTGAGACGGAACATGGGCTCCCGCGCCGGGGCCAAATAGCAGCGCAACCAAACCGGCGGCGAAGATTCCGCCCGCAAATTGACAAACCCAATAGGGAACCGTGTACTTCCAGGGAAACTTACGAGCCACCGCAAATCCGAGCGTCACCGCCGGATTGAAGTGAGCAGCCGAAATCGGTCCTAGCGCGTAGATCATCGCAAGTACGGCAAGGCCCGAAACAAATGAGGCCGACAGCAGACTCGAATCGCCTCCCGACCCTCTCGCGGTTGCCGACAATGCAACCGGGGCAAAAACGATGACGAACGTCCCGAGAAACTCTGCCGCGTAGCGCTTTGTCATTTGACTTTTCATAGGCGTTGACACATTCGGCTAGGCGGTCTGGTTTCTAACTCACCATCCCAGGATTTCTCGCAAAGATTCTATCTGAGAAGGACACTTAGGTTCAGAAATTACCTCGGATATTTGGGAGCCCGTCCTCAAATTGTCCGGACAACAGCCGGACACAGTCAGGCTCTACATCGTGCAGATACTTTAACGACCGTAACAGCCCTTTCCTTAAGGACTGAAGACTATTCGATCAGCGCGAAGATCTTTCGCATGCTAGCCGAGACGGTATCCAACCTTGCGGCGTCGTCTGGCAGATCACCAAGCTCCTTCTTGAACGGCTCGGGGATGACCGGACCGGAATAGCCGATCTGTTTGAGTGCGCCCAAGAACTCAGCCATATTGATGAGGCCAGTTTCGCCGGGAAGGCCACGAACCCCGTCCAACTGCTCATCGATCGGAACTCCCAACGGGCCATCGTTTACATGAACATAAACAACATCGCTTTCATGGAGTTCTAGAACCTGGGCAACCGAGCCGTGCGACGTGTACAGGTGCCAGCTATCCAGGAGGAGCCCAACGTTGGGACCGATCCAATTGGCCATATTCATCATGCCGGGCAAGTCGTACACAAACTCGTACTTGAACTTGTCGCGTAGAGTTTTTGGCCCCACGAACTCGAGGCCGAGACGATGGCCGAACTCGCCCACGATCTCAGCAATCGGCTTGAAGCGTTCGACGTGGAACTTGAGATTCGCGTCGAATTGCAGGTCGTTAGACGCGGGCATAATCCAAGTAGCCACTCGATAGCAGCCAATGTCAGCAGCCGCCTTGGCAAGCCTGGGGAGCTTTTCGAGGTCTCGCTTCCAGTTCTCCTCGGAAGATCGCCAATCCGTCGGCAACCCCCAACTGCAAGCGATTACGTCTGCCTCCTCAAATTGTGACGTTACCGATTCCGCTCCACCGGCCTCAACCAAGTTGGCAATTTCGTTGGCATCGATCTCAACTCCCGCAAAACCGTGATCTCGAGCGGCGGCGATTCTCTGTGAAATGTTCTCAACGCGGACGCCGATGGCGCCGGGACTAAGACCGATGTACATGCTTTCAGGTTTACCGCATCCTGCGTGCGAATGTTCTTCTCCCATACCTGTTTTTGCGACATGTCCTTGGAACGAACGACAGGCGGAGACTAACCCGAATGTCGGATGCCGGCTAACTCAATAACCTATTTGGCGATAATTGAGGCTGATCGGGTGAAACAACCGCCTGGCGCGGAAACGATCCTTCGACCAACGTGGATAGGATGATCAACTGATGGCGGACATGTCCCAACCACCATACGGCATCCCAATGGGGCGTTCGATCGTGAGTCAACTCTCATATTCGCGGTTCCCGATCATGGTCCATCCAGGTTTGGCTTTGGAACCTGAACCCCCCAATGAGTCAGCACTTCGTAGGCAGCCAGTCGCAGCCAATAGTATGTTTGGTTTGGGGTGAACGGAGTGGAGTATTCACGAGTTCCACTGGGTTCGGACAAGTAAGGCTTGAGGAGTTCAATGTTCCCGTCACTCTTGAACGAACTGAGCAACCGAATGCAGTCATAGCGAATCCAAAGCCCGTCATATTTCTCGTGCAAAACTGGCAGGACCGACTCTGGTGTTTTGAGGAGGGCGATGACATTTGCTTCCAGCTCTTTGTTTATCGGTAGGATCAACCTCTGGCTATCGAAACCTCTACCGATGAGACTCCCCAACGATTTTGGGATGCTCACCGTTGAGACTTCTTCGATACCGGGCCAGAGGGCCACAAACGAACGAACCCGTTCCAGTAAATCCCAAGGGGACTTGAACGGGCGGAAGTCCATTCCAAATGTGCCCGTCGTTATGCTCTCGTCACGAAACTTGGCGTGAGTGTCCTCAGGATCTGAGGGTCCTAAACGTATCGAGTCCCAGGGTTCGTATGACGGTGTCTCGGGCACATAAACGAACCATAGAAATTCCGCCTGAGAGCGTCGCCAAAGCTGGTAACGCCTGAATCGCTCACTGTTTTCCCTTGGCTCCAAAGTAAACGTCTTGCCAGGCGACCCCTTGATCACCTCGTCGACATGGATCGTCAGCATCAATTTCGGAGATTGGGTGACCTGGACCACAACGCCGCGAAAGATCATCTTGGAACGAGCCGCCATCGCCTCAGCGGTCCAATTGTTAAAGGCTCCCTGCCCCGCAGATACACATGCCAATGCACCAATCGCGACCGGCATAACGACCCGTAGCAGAAATCCAAATGTCCTCATAAGCCAAGACCTTGACGGCCCCAACGCTTTGCCGTTTCTATGCGCCCCTTCAATATTATATGTTTCGGTTCTATGGCAACGACCAAAGAGCGCACCATCGGACCACAGTTCTGTTCGTCCGAATCGTTCCCGAGATAGAATAGGCCCCATGCTTTACATGGTCATCGAGCGATTCAAAGGCGGTAATCCCGATTCAGTCGGCAAACGATTCCGAGAAATGGGTCGATTGATGCCAGACAGTTTGAAGTACGTATCCAGTTGGATCGAACCTTCCGGCGAGCGGTGCTTTCAGTTGATGGAAGCCGACAGTCTGGAACAATTTGACAGTTGGACCTGTAACTGGTCAGACCTGGTTGAGTTCGAGATCCTGCCCGTCCAGCCTTCAGCCGACTTCTGGTCCTCGCGATAGTCTGCGTGCATTCCTACATTGTCAGGGGTTCCGTGAGGGCTGAGTGAATGCTCGGAGTCAATCCAAGCGCCACCCATCTCGACCCACAAATCTTGCCGGAATCGGTTGTCTGTTTCCCTCGGGTAGGTGCGACGTGGGAAGCTGATTTCGAATCGACAGCCTCTGCCCCGAAGGCGCAGAGGCTATTCGCCACCCACTTAAAGGGCTGACCATTCGACAGAATTCGATATGCGAATTCACGGATGGCCTCTACAGATGCGTGACGAGAAGCCTCGGCGCCACCGGACGCGGTCGCGCACTGCGGGACCGAGCCATCCAAGTACGGTGCACCAAGAGGTTCGGCAGTGGTTAGCCGCTGGCTGGTCATTTCACCCATTCCCCATCGGAAGACCCGAGCGATTGATGGAGTTGACGTTGACAATCTGGGCGTTCGAATTAGGCTGGACGCACGACTCCGACGGGGTTCGGTTTGTATCCGGCGAAAGTGGTTGGGATGCTTTCGTTTCTCATTCGGTTCGCGAGAACCTCGGCTAGTACGTCCCGGTATTCGGTCGTGACCCTTAGGTCGCCGGTTTCGTCCAGTTGGTGATCTTCGATTCCGGGCCACTTGGCATGAACCTTACCGCCAATCGCTCCGCCACCCATCACGAACATGAAGCTCGCTCGGCCATGATCGGTGCCCAAACTGCTGTTTTCGGCGAGTCGGCGACCAAATTCAGTCATCACGACCACCGAGACCCGTGCAAGCTCATGCCCCATGTCGGTGGCAAAAGCAGCGAGGGACTTACCCAAATCGTCGAGAGCAAGAGGAAGGATCCCCACCGTGCTGCCCTGAGCGAAATGGGTATCCCAACCAGTGCGGTCGAGTGAGGCGACTTCAAGCCCTAGGTCTGCCCTTATCAGGCAGGCAGTCTGGCGCAGCCCGTTTCCGAGATCGGAATCCGGGTAAATGGACCCGTTCGATGGCTTGTACTGTTGCGGGTCGATCTTGCGCAGCGAAT
>Ga0302320_10003059_pt1 | contig 39050 bp, 28 predicted proteins | sample Bog_T0_3_FD_202130 | JGI IMG/M metagenome (GOLD analysis project Ga0302320, IMG submission 202130) | Peat permafrost microbial communities from Stordalen Mire near Abisko, Sweden - Bog_T0_3 | ecosystem: Environmental > Terrestrial > Soil > Wetlands > Peat | place: Sweden: Abisko, Stordalen Mire... | reverse complement strand
GCCCAATGGGCCGGAGTCGGAGACGGGCATTACGTGAACTTGGCGATGGTCTTCACGGATATCGTCGGCAGCACGATGCTCAACAGCAAATACGGGGATGCCTCGTGGGACGAAATTCGCTCCGCTCACTTTCGCCAGGCGCGGAGTCTGTTGAAGAAGATGCATGGCTGGTACATCAAGGACGTGGGCGACGCCGTGGTGGCGGTTTTCAAAAACGCGGTGGACGCGCTCCTTTTTGCAATGGAGTTGGAGAAGAACACTGGCCACGATACTGTGCGGATCACGGCGGGGGCGCACATTGGGGCGGTGATCATCCGGGGCAACGACATATTTGGCAATGAGGTCAATCTGGCAGCCAGAATTCAAGGCAAGTCCAAGGAGGGAGGCGTGTGGGTTTCCGAAGGGGTGCGGACAGAGTGGAGATCGCGTTATGGGAAGAATTCGCTCGATTTTACCAGGCATGAAGTCGAAATCAGAGGATTGGAGGGTCTGGTCACCCTGTGGTCGGTCCCGCCCGCCCGGCCACCGATTGCGCCGGATGCCACAGTGTTGACAGAGGCGGCGGCGGCGGCGGCGGCAGGAAAGCCCGAAGAGGTGCAGAAGCTGCTCGATCAGCACGGGCCGGTCCGGGAGCAACTCATCCCCCATTTGCACCAGGCCATACAGGTGAAAGTCCAGGCCCGCGCCAATGAGGCCACCACCGTGCAGGCGGTCGAATCCCTCAAAGGGCTTTTGCAAACTTACAAAGCCCCATTGAAATCCCAGCCAATGTTGACCAAGGCATTGGAATCCTTGGTGGTGCAAACCGAAGCGCGGGTCAATGCGGAAACCAAAATCAGGCTGTTGGAAAAGAAGATCCTGGCGGAAGCCAGGAAGCGGGCGGCGGTGGCCACTTCGCCAGAGGATATTCAACTTCTGGATCAATGGCTGGACCAACAGATGAGCCAACTTCCGGCCCAAAATCCCGCTTTGGCCTCCGAACTAAAAGCGCTGGTGACTCAGGCGCAGCAGACGATGCCGCAACCCATGCGAACCGCCGGCCAAGGCGGAAAGGAAGATTGGAAACAGGAGGCCCTGATATGCGGGCAGGCCAAACGGCTCGCCGACGAGGGAGATTGGAATGGGGTGCAGGGCTTGATTGCGGACAATGCGCGATGGGCGCCGCGATTGAATTTGTTTTTGAAGGAGGCCGTTCAGACCGACATCAGGCGCCAGGCATTATACACGACCAGCAAGGCCGGCCTAGTTGCCCTCGAGGAGTCCATTGAAAAGCATCGCGCGCTGTTGGATCAGGACGCTGAGTTGACCGCGGAGTTTGATGAACTGATCCGGCAGGCGAAAGGCGCCATCAAAACTGGAGTCAAGAAGAAAGTATTGTGGCTGATCCTCATTTTGGCGGGTCTCATTGCAGCGGGGCTGGCCATTGGACACAAGTTTTAGCGCCAAGCCCTCAATTGGAGAGCTCGCGCCCCTATTTCTTCAAGTGCCCCGAAATCAGCTTGGCCATCCCGGACATGCTGACGTGCGTCTTGCAATTGAATACATCTGTTTTCTATCGTTCATACGGTTGGAGCGCGAGAATGTCCTTTTCGAGGAGCGTCTTGAGGGCCGGGCGATCTTCCTGCCCGCGGCGCAGCAATTCGACTTGACGGGTTGGCAGTTCATGCAAAGGCACGAGCTGGGCGGACTCCAGAAGATTGGCGGCCGCCTCCGCAATGTCCAATCCGGCGTGCCAGTCGCCGTTCGCATTGGCAAGCCAGTTGCGGGCGTCGGTGATTGTGCGGGTGACGCGGCCTTCGCGGTTGGGCCGTTCGAGCACGACGTCGGGACCGCGGTTGCGGAAGATGCCCATGACGGCCATTGGGATTGACGGATCGCGGATTGTGCCGTCGGGGTAGAAGATGCCATGGACATTGCCCCAGCCACGCGTGCCGTCCCATACGATCATGAGTTCCCAAAGATAAAAGCCGACGTGAGCGTTCATGTGCTCCTGGATGGCCATGTCGTAGGGATTGGCCCGCGCGACGCAGCCTGTTTCATCATCCATCACCTGCTTGTGCGCCGCGGCGCCGGCCAGCCTGGCCTTTTCGATGTCGAAGCGCACCGCCTCCCGCGTCTGCTGGTAGCCGTGGTACACCAGCACGTCAACGTCGTCGGCGCATTGCTCCATGGTGGGTTCGTACGCGCAGCCAATGGTCACCGGCGTCTGGCCATCCAGGCGGCGAAAGACGCCGGCCATGTATCGGGCGAAAGCCACGCGCGGGGCGGAGCGTTCGGGCCGGTTGGGCGGGTAGTCCGGCTCGTTGTAAACATCCCAGAAGGCCAGGCCCGGTTCCTTGCCCAGCGTCTCCACGAGAAATTTCGCCCATTCCTCGGCACCGGGGTGGGCGTTGGTCTGCATTTGGGGGCTGTATGCGACGACGGGCATCACGCCGATTCCGCGCTGGTCGGCGGCGCGCACCAAGTGAAGGAGATTCTGCCGAAACTGGTTGGAATTGCTCAAAAAGGCCTGGTAAGTGATGAAACAACGAATCTGGTTGATCCCCAGCCGCTGTGCGTAGTCAAGGTCACGCTCGGTAATGGCGGGCGAATAATTGTTCCACATGCCAGGGTGGCCTCCGTATTCGGCATAACAGTAGTTGGCGCCGCGAATGGTTGACGTGTCGAGCGGCGTGCGCGAACCGGCCCGGCGCGGGATGGGATAGACCGCAACCGGCGCGGTGACAGCAGGGACGGTGCCCGAGCGGACGCCGGTGGACGCCGAGGCACCGGGCCGTTCATAAGGCCGCAGCGCCTCGATAAAATGAGGGATCACCTCGCGCAACGCCCCGGCTTTGGGCGAGCCTTGCCGCAACAGCGCGATGGCACGGGTGGGCGGCTCGCGCATCGCGATTGCCTGCCCGCCCTCGATCAGGTTGGCGAGTTTTTCCGCCGCATTGAGTCCGTCGTCCCAACTGCCGGCGGGGTTATCCAACCACGCCTGCGCGCCGGCGATGTCGGTCTTGACCCAACCCTCCCGGTCGAGATTCTCCAGGATTGCATTGTCCGAGCGGTTGCGGAACAGGCCGAACATTGCCGCGGGGATGGCCGGATCGCGGACGGTGCCATCGGGGTAAAAGACGCCGTGAACATCGCCCCAGCGTTTGGTGATCATCAGTTCCCAGATATACCATCCGACGTGCGCCTTCATGTGTTCTTCGAGCGTCACGTCATAAGGGTTCGCGCGGGCAATGCACCCGGTTTCGGTGTCCATCACCTGCTTGCCGGCCTTGGCGGCGAAGGCCTTGGCGCGGGCGATGTCATCCGCGATTGCGGCGCGGGTGGAGAGATAGTCATGGAAGGACAGCACATCCACCGCATCGGCGAGCGTCTCCATGTTGCGTTCGTTTGCCACGCCGATGGTCACCGGGGTCTTTTTGTCCAGTTCGTGCAGCGTGGCGGCGACCAGGCGGGCGATCTCGAATCGCTTCTGCTGGCGGTCGCCAGGAACGCCGGCGGCATTGTAGTCCGGTTCGTTGGAGGCATCCCAGAAGGCCAGGGAAGGCTCGCGGCCAATCGCAGCGACCAGATCGGCAACAAAGTCGCGAACGCGGTTGGTGTTGATCGCGCCATCCGCGTCAATGAAAGTCTGCGACTCACCGACGGTAATCATCAGGCCGATGTGGTGGCGGTTGCACGCGCGGGCAAGGTCAAGGAGGTTCTGCCGGAACGCCGCCTTGTCGGACTGCCACGAGGCATAGTTGACGAACACCCGCAGTTGATTGAGCTTCAAGCGATCGGCGTAAGTCAGATCGCGTTCCGTCTCGGAAACACTGTAATGAAGCCAGTAGTCGGTCGCGTCCGCCGCGCCGGCGCCGCGGTAGTTGGCGCCCCGGATGGTGGACAGATCAGCGGGCGTGAGTTTGGCCGTCTGGCTTGAGGCGTCCTGGGCAAGCGCGCGGGAGCAGCCGGCAAGGGACAGCACTGTCAAACAAATTCCAACATGGAACGCATGATTTTTCATATTAAAACGAGAACCGGCTTGCGGCTGCGGCGTCATCACGTCTGGCCAAAGCCCAGGTTGAGTATCGCCTTATACGCGGGCTTGGGTTGCAACTGGGCGTCAAATGGCAGCGGACTCTGTGTTCTACGCCATGACCGCCCGTCACTGATGCCCCAGAACGTCACACGCGAGACCGTGTTTATATGCCGGTTGAAGACATCAAACAGCTTTGCGTACACCTCCGCCTGCTCATCGAGCGCCCCGGCTGGCACAGGCGCGAGACCGCCGCCGGCGTTGAGAGCGCCGTTGTTGCCTCCGGTGATCGCCATATCCAGCTCGCTGATACAGACTTTGAGACCCAGCGACCCATAGTCGGCAATCGCCTTTTCGATGTCGGGGATGCCGGTATCCAGATGCCAGTGCCCCTCGATGCCGATGCCGTAAATCGGCGCGCCGTCCGCGAGGAGGCGCCTGAGCAGCAGCATTGAACTGGCGTGTTTGCCTGTGTTCTGCACCGCGCCTTGCTCAAGGTTGTAGTCGTTGTAATACAGTTGGGCCTGCGGATCGGCCTGGTGCGCCCACTTGAACGCGAGCGTCAGATAGTCCGGCCCGATTGCCTTATACCAATTGGAATTGCGCAGATTTTCCGTTCCGCCGTTGCCGGCATCGTTGATCGCCTCATTAACCACATCCCACCCGAAGACGCGCCCTTTGTAGCGGCCGACTTCCGCCATGATATGGTTGCTCAACCGCTCCATCGCCAGTTCGCGCGTGATGGGCTGGCCGTCGGTTCCCTGGAAGAACCACGCCGGCGTCTGCGCATGCCAGACCAGGGTGTGGCCCCAAACCCTGATGTTGTTTTCCTGGCACCACTGGACCACCGCGTCGGCGGTTGCCCAGTTGAAAGTGTCTTCTGAGGGATGGACCGACTGAGGCTTCATGCAGTTCTCGGGCGTAACGACATTGTAGTTGGCCTTGATGCTTGCCAACTCGGCGTCTGAGTAACCCTTGGGGACATCACCCGAGGTGCCGATAAGGAACTTGCCGGCGAACGCGTCCTTAAGCCCCAAGGAGAACGTGGGTGCTGTCGGCAGCGGTCTGGCATCGCCGTCAATTTGGCCGTTCACGGTTGTCGCCAGCATCGCGAACGCAATCAAGCCCAGTAAAACAAGTCTTTTCAAACACATAACTGTGCCATTATGTCCCTCCAAAGGCTTCGTCAACGGGTTGGCTGAAGCCATCGTCTGACGGGACTGTTTGCGGCCAAATCGAGCCATAAAAAAATCTGCTTTTTTAACCTTGATTCACCTTGATTCACCTTTATTAGCCTTGATTGACCTTGATTTTGCGGGTTGAATAAAGCCGGAAAAGGAGGGCGGAATTTGCATGGTGAAGCGAGAATTTCCATGGATTCCAGTGGGACGTTTTGTCTCTTTACCGAGGGCAAAACAGGAAGTCCGCCAAAGTGAGACGATATGGCACATCAGCGGAAATTCCAAGGCCACCGCTTTGAGCATTCCGCTCTCAGGTTCCGACTCCATCCCGCCCACCCCAAATGGCATCACCATTATCACTTGCGCGAGATTAGCCTGTAAGCGCGAAGAGGTCAAGCGGAATTTTTGCGGGCGCAAGGTTGTTGCCGGGGTCAACCACGAATTCTACGTGCTTGCGGCTGCCAGCGAATGAAACAAGCGTCAGTCATAAGCTTGCGGCGCATCGATACTCGCATTCATTTCACGTAGATGCCCTTCCAAACGATCAAAAAAATAGCGCGTTCTCGGATATTGTTTTTCCGCATCAATTAACCCTCTGCGGAGGTCAATACCCTTTTCAAAGGGCGTCATGGTCATCCTGATAGCCAACTCGCCGAGAGCAACTTCCAAAGCGATTCCGCTTGGTTCCACTAATTTTACGACAAACGTATTGGTCAATTTTGTTCCCTTGTAATCGAGGAAGGCCGTGATGGAATTCGAGCCGGTCCCCAGTGGCAAGCGCCATTCATCCAGAACCATTCCGCTTTGGTATGCTTCCCCGGCTTTTAGCTGGACTTCAGCCGGATGAGACAGCGGTCCGTCCGGCATGGAAATGCTAAACTGGTTGCCTCCATCCAAACTAAATAGAAATCCGTCAAGCCGGTCACAACCCAAATCAAACGTTACGCCATTGGTCGAGCGGTTTGAAAGTGTGCATGTCACGAAGATTGGTTCGCCCTTGATAAACGTATCTTTGGAAGTTGTAAACTTCATATCCACCATTGCATCTCCAGCACACAATGCGGATACAGCAACATTCGTAAAGAGCGCCAAAAAGAAGAACATTTTGGGGGCACCTTGAGAAAACCACCGTTGGATCGAACGAACCGCTGCCCATGAACCGAGTGGGAGCCTCCTCTCCCCGGCCCTCCCCTCCACAAGTGTGTGGCGGGGAGGGAGAAGAAAAGGTTCAGGTGAAGGATTCAAATGCACGTAATCGCAAACCGAGAATCACTTTGGCACTTCAATCGGCGCCACCGGCATCACGTACTTGCCCTGGGCCACGTCAATTATCGCCTGATAGGCGGGCTTGGGGTTGTACTGGGCGTCGAATACCAGCGGATACTGGCCTGCGCGCCACGACCGCTGGTCACTGATGCCCCAGAAGGTCACACGCGTCATTGATTTTGCGTGGCGATTGAAGATGTCAAACATTTGTGCGTACACCTGCGCCTGCCTCTGGAGGGCCTCCGCGGAGATGGGCGCGCCGCCACGTCCGCCGCGGCCTCCACCGCCTCCGCCGTTGAGAGCGCCGCTGTTGCCGCCGGTGGCTGTCACATCCAGCTCGCTGATGGCGATCTTCAGCCCCAACGACTCGTAGTCGGCGATGGCCTTTTCGATGTCGGGGATGTTGTTGTAGAGATGCCAGTGGCCCTGGATGCCGACGCCGTTAATCGGCGCGCCGTCCGCAAGGAGGCGCTTGAGGAGCAGCATTGAACTGGTGTGCTTGCCTGTGTATTGCGGGTTGGCCGAGTCGTAATTGGTGTCCTGGTCAATGTTGTAGTCGTTGTAATACAGCAGGGCGTCCGGATCGGCCGCATGCGCCCACTTGAACGCCATCGTCAGGAAGTCCGGCCCGATCACCCGAACCCAACTGTCATTGCGCAAGTTCTCCCCCCGTCCGCCGCCGTTATCGTTGATTGCCTCGTTGACCACATCCCACCCGTACACGCGGCCTTTGTAGCGGCCGACTTCCGCCGTGATATGGTTGCTCAAGCGCTCCATGGCCAATTCGCGCGTCATGGGCTGGCCATTGGTTCCCTGGAAGAACCAGTTTGGAGTCTGCGCATGCCACGCGAGCGTGTGGCCCCAGACCTTGATGTTGTTGGCCTGGCACCACTGGACCATCGCGTCGGGAGTCGCCCAGGTGAACGTGTTCTCCTGGGGATGAACCGACTGGGGCTTCATGCAATTTTCCGGGGTGATGATGTTGTAGTTGGCCTTGATGTTGGCCTGCTCGGCGTCATTGTAACCCCTGGGGACGTCACCGGCTGTGCCGATAAGGAACTTCCCGGCATAAGCGTCCTTCAGCCCTTTGGTGGGCGCGAGCGCGGGCGCCGGCGTGGCGCCAGCATTGGTCTGGGCGTTTACGGTTGCCGCCTGCATCGCAAACGCGAGCAAGCCCGACAAAACAAGTCTTTTCATAATGCTCTTTTTAAACTGAGGTTTCACAGATGGCTGTATTGAGAACCAGTAAGCCACCAAGCCGCCACATTGCCAAGCACAAAATCCAGCGGCAAGAAATTCAGCGTATTTCCCCCTTTTTGAGCCGTATCAATCGGAGTATAACCTTGAAACTATCGAGCCAAAGGTATAAGTTATGAGTGATGAAACTGCGATTGGATCTTCTGGAGCATCTGACGGACGAGGACATCCTCGAGGAAGTCCTCGCGAACACTCACCGCTACAAGCCCGAGCCGCTTTTATCAAAAACCGGAGTTGGGAGCTTGTCGTCGGCCTCAACCGAGGAGCGTGCGCAAGAGGAGGCGCGCAGTACGGCCAGAATTCAGAGAGCTATGCGGCGGTTGAAGGAGAGTGGGGCAGATTCCAGCTCGAAATCCGCTCGCTCGCCGAAACCATAGAGTTCCTGCGGCAGTGCCATCGCCGCGCGCCGTTCCTTTTCTTCAACGGCAACACGTTCGCCGATGTTGGCCGCACCGTCGTAGATTTTGTCTTCGCCGACTTGCACACCGGTCGGCGCCGAGAGGTCATGTCGGCCGTGGCCCATTACATCGCCGGCGTGCTGCCATGGGAGGGGATGGTCGAAATTCTTGAATCCCTCTCCGAATCCGCCGATTGGAAACCCGGCGACCGCGTGAAGACACTGCGCGGCTCGTCGCGCGGGACCATCGTCCGCATCCTGGACGACGGGCGCGTTGTGTGGCGAGCAGACGGGTCGCAAAGCGACTTGACCGGGTTGCCGGAGAGCCTCTGCCGGGACGAAAGGCAATCATAAACCAACTGGGGTCATTTCTCCGCGCCGCCCCGTTGTCCTCCCTTTTATCCCGGCCTCGTTTTCACTTCACGACGGGGGCGACAAAATGATATTTGGGCGCAAGGGGCGGACCTTCGAGAGTCAGTGCCTGAATGAGCGTACCGGGCCCGATTGCCGAGCTGCCACCGACTTGAATCTGAAGGTTGCCGGGCCGGACCTCGCGTTTGCCATCTTTGCCCACAACCAAGGACAACTGCTGAGTGGTGAGGGTGAACGTCACGTTCTTGCTCTCGCCGGCCTTGAGCGGCACGCGGGCGAAACCCGCCAGTATCTTGCGCGGCGTGGCGACCAGAGTCGCCTGCTCGTCCGTCATCTTCCCGACCTCGGGAAGGCTTTTGGGGTCAATCGGCGGGAGATCGCGGTTGATGTAGCATTGGACGACTTCCTCGCCGTCAACGGTGCTGGTGTTCTTGACGTTGACGGACACTTTCACATCGTCGCCCGTGCCAACGCGCGAGGGAGCGGACAGACCGGAGTATGCAAACGTGCTGTAGGACAGGCCGTGGCCGAAGGGATAGAGAACGGAGTTGGTGAAGTAGCGGTAAGTGCGGGCGGCCATCGAGTAATCGGTGAACACCGGCAGGTCGCCGGTTGATTTGTAGAACGTCACGGGCAAACGCCCCGCAGGATTGAATTTGCCAAAGAGCACATCAGCCACGGCGTCCCCGCGCTGGCCGCAATACCACGCCTGAATCACAGCCGGCACATTGTCGTTGGCCCAGTTCAGGGCAACGGGACCGCCCGAGCAATGGACCACGACCACAGGCTTGTTGCCTGCGGCGCGGGTGACCGCCCGGATGAGACCGTCTTGAGTCGCGGGTAACTCGATAGCGGTGCGGTCAAACTCCTCACCTTCCTGAGTGCCGTCCAGACCCACCACCAGGACCACGGCGTCGGCTTTCCTAGCCAGATCCACAGCCTCGCCGTAGAGACTCTCCCCGGACGTAGTGGCGGGGAGGCCATCCACAGTGGGCTTGGTCCAGGCAAGCTGGAACAAAGGATCGGCTTCGGGATTGGTCGAGGGCGTTGCGGTGATACCCGGGGCTTCCGGCGTTGAACCGTAGGTCTGTCCGCCCCGACCGCCCCGACCACCGCGGCCGCCTGGGTTGTACACAGCCGCGGTTGGTTGCGCGCCTGAAGCGACTCTCGGGGGCACAGTGGCAGGCCCTCCGGGTGTGCCAGGGGTGACGGTCTGGCCGGTCTCGCGTTCACCGCTGGCGGGCGAGTGCCAGAACTCGACGAGGAGGCTGTAGATTTTTTCCTTATCCAGGCTGATGTAAACGCTTGCCGTGCGCAGAGGCCCGCCTGCCGTTTCGTCGAGGACGACTTTGCCATCAATCGAGATTCGGAAGGCATCGCAGCCCTTCGCCCCGAATTGATACTCGCCGGTCATCGGCGGCTTCAAGACACCGGTCATCTTGACAGCCAGGGTTGGATCGTACGCGACGCCGCCGGCGGCATCCGGTCTCTTAATCACCCCTGTGTCCGACACTTCCGTGCGCGCAGGCTGCGCCAAACCGGCCTCGTTAGCCGCGAAGGCCAGCGCCAAGCCATGCCGGAAACTCTTGCCCTCCGTGAACAGGTAATCCGGCTTGACCAGCTCGGCCAGGGCAATGTTGCCGGCGACCGGCACGCGCAGGTTGGCGGTGGTGACGACGTGATCGGCGCCAATGGCGTTGCGGATGCCGTCGAGAATGCTGACCTGATGCTGGGCCGATGGCCTGCCGCTGTAGTTGCCGTTCTGCATTGACGGCGCATCGGCATTGGGACCCAGGACGGCGACGGTGCCGAGGCTGGTCTTGAGCGGCAGCGTGTGGCTGGCGTTTTTGAGGAGGACCATCGCTTCATCGGCCACCTTGCGAGCCAGGGCGTTGTTCGCTTCCGTGTCAATCATGTCCGCCGTGATCTTGTTGTAGGGATTGCCCTCGTAGCCGGGCGGGTCGAACTCGCCCATGCGGATGCGCGCCTCGATGATTCGGCGAAGCGAAGTGTCCACATCCTTTTCGTTGAGCAGCCCCCGCGAGACGGCGCGGGCCACGGAGCTGGGGCCGGGCTGAATTGTCCCGCCCTGCGAGCCGCCATCCCCGCCTGCATAAGTGGTGCCGCTGCACAAATCGTTCCCCGCCAGGATCGCCAGCGCCGATGCCGTTACGCCGCTGGTCAGGTAGTTCTGCGCCAGCATACGGTAAATGTCCGCCACTGCGTCCACGTCGGACACGACATAGCCCTTGAAGCCCCACTGGTCGCGAAGGATATCGGTCAGGAGCCGCTTGTTGCCGGAGTCGGGGATGCCATCGAGGGCGCTGTATGCCGACATGATTGAGAAGCAATGTCCCTCGCGGACGGCGGCTTCAAACTGCGGCAAGTAGGTCGTGTAAAGGTCCTGGTCGGTGACGACGATGTTCATGCGGTGCCGCTCCGGTTCAGGTCCGCTATGCACCGCGTAATGCTTGGGGGTCGAGATCGCCTGGAAATAGAAAGGATCGTCCCCCTGCATTCCGGCGACGAAGGCGACCGCCAGCCTGCCGGAGAGGTAAGGGTCTTCGCCGTAAGTTTCCTGCGCGCGGCCCCAGCGCGGGTCGCGAAGGAGGTTGATGTTGGGGGCCCAAAAATCCAGCCCGCTGCCCTGGGCGGCGTGCCTGGCGCGACCCTCCTGCCCGATGGCCGCAGCCATTGCGTGATGGAGGTTGACATCCCAGGCCGCCGCCAGGCCGGTGGGATTGGGGAAGACGGTGGCAGTGCCATTGGCCACGCCGTGAAGGGCTTCGTTCCACCAGCGATACGACGCAATGCCCAGCCGCGGGATGGCCGCTGAGTCCATTCCCATGAGCGAGACTTTCTCCTCCAAGGTGAGCCGTGACACCACATCATCAATCCGTTTCTCCAGCGGCAACTTGGGATCATAGAACGGCGGCAGGGGATCCGGCCGCGGTGGCGCCGATCCGCGCGCGCCCCGGCCACCGCCTCCCCGCGCTCCGCCGCGAGCCGGCGCGGTGGTGGAAGTTGCACCCGCCGCCGCGACATCGGTTGCGGAGACGTTTGTGATGGAGGTGGGCTGGCCCGGAGCGGAGTTGCCCGGGGCGCCAGCGGCTTTGGAAATTGCCGTCAGCGACAGCAACGCAGTGACAGCTAGAGCGGCCTTGATCATAAGCTGGGTCGGTTGGTTCTGCACGATGAAGTGTTATTGTGGTGGCGGCACGATGCAACTGGCGCGGGGGCAGTGTCAAGGCGAATAAGGCGGTGGAAATCTCTTTCAATGCAGCCCACCACCGAAACCGCAGCGGTTTTGCCAAGCCGCTATTTTTCTGTTACGTTTGTGCCGATGACTTCCGCGAACAGCAGCGCGCCGCCGATCATCCAGTTCGGCATCGAGACCGAAGTTGGCATCGCGCGCGACTCGGCGGAAGACCTGGACGTGGTGGCGGAATCCATCGCGCTGGTGCGCAGTGCCACCAAGTCGGGCGTGCTCATGCGCTGGGATTACGACTGCGAGGACCCGCACGCGGACACGCGGGGATTCCATGTGGAGGCGTTGCTCCAGGATACCGACGAGGCGCATTATTTCGCGCAGGATTCGGCGCGGGAACTGAGTTACGTGGAAATCAAGAGCGACCTGGTGCTGGGCAACGGCGCGCGCTTCTACAACGATCACGCCCACCCGGAATACTGCACTCCGGAATGCAGCACGCTGGACGAGCTGGCGGCCCACGACCGCGCGGGCGAACGCATTTTGATGCGCTGCGCCCAAAAGCTCTCCGAAGAGCGCGGCGTCACGGTCCGGCTTTACAAGAACAACACCGATTTTCGCGGGCACAGTTACGGCTGCCATGAGAATTACCTGCTGCCCCGCTCGCTGCCGTGGGAGACATTGGCGCGCGCGGCCCAGGGTTTTCTGGTGACGCGCCAGATTTTCGCGGGCGCGGGAAAGTTCGCGATGGAAGAGGAGGACCGCTTTGCCGGTCCGGGTTTTCAGATCGCGCAACGGAGTGATTTTTTCAGCGAGCTGCAAAGCGTGGATACGATGCAGCGGCGACCCATCATCAATACCCGCGACGAACCGCACGCCAACCCGGAATTATACCGCCGCTTCCATGTCATCCTGGGCGACGCCAATATGTCCCCTTTCGCCACCCGACTGAAGGCGGGCGCCACGGCGCTGATCCTCGAATCGCTCGCCCGCAATCCGCGCCTGCCCTGCCCCGTCCTGGCCGACCCGCTGCGGGCTTTGCGGGAGATTTCGCGCGACCTAAAATTGCGCCAGCCGGTCGCGCTGGAAGGCGGGGGCGTCTCGACCGCGCTGGCCGTGCAAAGAGCCTGGTGCCAGGCGGCGGGGGAATACTGCGACTTGACGGACCCGGCCAAGGCGGCGGTCTGGGCGGATTGGAAGCAAGTATTGACGGACTTGGAAGCGGACCCGATGCTTTGCCGGGACCGGCTGGATTGGGTGGCCAAGCTGGCGCTGATTCGCCAATTCCAAGCGGCGCAAAACATCGCCGACGACGATCCGTGGCTGCGAAGCCTGGACCTGGAATATCACCGGCTGGACTTGGAGTCGGGCCTGTATTACGCGCTGGAACAATCCGGGGCCATGGCCTTCGTGCCGGACGAGACGGCGGTGCGGCGCGCAATCGGCCAGCCGCCGCGCAGCACGCGGGCCTGCATCCGGGGCCGGTGCATCCAGAAATTCCCCGGCCAGGTTCTCGCCGCGCAATGGGACCACATCACCCTGCAAGGCAGCCGGCGTCCATTGAAAATCTCCCTGCTTAACCTGTTCGCGCCCAAAGAACTGGCCGCCGCCCGCGATGCCGTGGAGGCGGCAAAGCAACCCGACGACTTGGAGGGAATTGCGGAACCGGCAAATGGGGAATGGTAGCTCACGGGCAGCCCAACGGAGTGATGGAGTGTTGGAGTAATAGCTGGCATGGACCCCTCGCTCCAACACTCCATTACTCCATCACTCCATCCCCACCCCCGATGCGGCAATTTCACGCATTTTTGATGTAATTTTGCCTATTGCAAGTGCGTCGCCGGTCGCGGGAGGTTCGCTGTTCATTTGTAAACATCGTGGCTGCAACAACTTACACACACAAGGTATTCGCTGGCGGGGTCTGGCATTGCCAATGCTGCCATATTGGCAAGCAGCGCGCAAGCGTTGCGTTAATATGAGAACCAACGCACAAGCACAGCCGGTGGAGACTTGGGAAAATGGGCCTGAACTCAAAGTCATGCCGCAAAACGGCGACAAGTCCAACCGCCCGGCACCCAAACTGTTTGCAACCCCCGGACGGCACCGCCGTGCGCGACGGGAGTTGGAAGTATTGGGATGGAATGCGCGTGTGGTTCGCCTGGTCGGGTTGAGCCGGGGCAACGCTTAGTCCGAAGCAAAGCGCTTGCGGTTTGGCTGAACCTCCCTCTCTCTTTTGCGGGGTCCAAGTTTCTTCTAAAGTCCCGGCGGAATTGTCCGATATATAATCTGAAATGAACTGTGTCACCCTATCCGGGGTGCAGCGCATTGCAGAAATGACACCAAGTGCCAATGCAGACGAAAATAGCCGGTGGACAGCCCCGAGCCGCCCGCGAAGGCACGCCACATGAACTATATCGTATGAACATATCCAGCCTCTCATCTCTTGACTCTCTGACCATCACCAGCTCATCCCAAAGCGGCAAATCCCACAAATCCAACCCGCTGAACAACACGCTCAACACGTTGGAAAAGGACTTGGCATCCGGCGACACCTCGGATGCCGCGAGCCTCCTTTCAACTGTTCTTTCCAATGCGCCGGGTGCTTCTTCCAAGAGCGGCAGTTCCGCGGCCGGCAGCGGCGCCTCGGGCGTTGGAGACCAAATTACCAGTTATCTCCAGTCCATCCAGAGCGCGGTCGCCTCCGGCGACACCTCGAAGGCGCAGAGCATCCTGACAAAGCTGAACTCTTTTCTCGCGGCGAACCCGCCGCCCCAAGGCCCGTCTTCGGCGGATGGTTCGTCAAATTCAGAAAATCCGCTTGAGAAGGCCCTTGACGCGGTGGGAAGCGACTTGAAGTCGGGCGATACGTCAGACGCCTCGAGCCTGATATCGGACCTCCTCTCCAATGCGCCGGGTTCTTCTTCCAAGAGCGACAGTTCCGCGGACAGCAGCGGCACTTCGAGCGTCGGAGACCAGATCACCACCTTTCTCAAATCGCTCCAGAGCGCGCTTTCATCCAACGACACCAAAGACGCGACGAGCATCTTGTCCGCTCTCAAGGACTACCTGAACAAGAACATGCCTTCCCAATCGTCCAACTCGGGCACGTATTCGTCGGATGGCACGCTCTCGTCCGCCACTTCGTCCACGGCCAGCGTGTTGAGCGAGTTGGTCTGACAATTTCAAAACTCATCAAGACTCACTGAAAGGCAACCCATGAATGTCACATCTGTGTCCAGCAGCTCAAGCTACACCGTATCGGCCTCAAGCAGCGCCTCGGTATCCCAGCTTGAAAAACAACTGCAAAGTGTCCAGCAGGAGATTCAAAAGGAAAACCAAAGCAAGGACAGCACCAAAACAAAGCAGCAGGTCGTCCAGGAATTGGAGTTGGAGGAGGAGATGATTCAGATGGAGATTCAGCAGGCGCAGGCCAAGGCCGCCCAAAAGAGCACCACGCATAACGGCCCGGATTCAACCGCTGCCACAGTCGCAAATCAGAAAGGCGCCAGCTCACTGGACGATTCGAGTCGTTCGCTGAACGCGGTGGCGTAGCACCCTGTGGCGGGCAGACAGGCTCTCTGGAGTTTCTACTCCGGCACGGCTGTGGGAGTGTCGCGGTAACTCTTGACAACCCACTCGCTCAAGGTCTTGTCGGGCGCTTCGATGGCATCAATGTCAATTATAAATACTTCCTGGCCCGTGTTCTTGGAAATCAGCTTCAGGCCGAATTGAAAGTCCTTGAACCGCAGCGCGCACAGTTCCCGCACCGGCACGCCCTGCTCCAGGGCCAGGGTGACAAGCCGGTCGGCGGCGGCATCGGTGAAGCGCATCCCCAGGCGGTGCTGCTCGCCAAAACGCAGCGCGAAATCATGGGCCAACTGCCGGGCAACCACGCGCTCTTCCTTTTCATGCTCGGCCAGCAGCTTCTTCAAATCGGCGGCGGGGTTGTCCACAAGATCGGCTGTCACTATAAAGCGGCGGACTTTGGTCGAGGGCAGCTCGAATTTGAAGTCGCGGAAGAGGCGTTCGCACACGGTCATCAGGCCGCGCGCGCCGGTTGTTTCGGCGAAGGCCAGCTCAGCGATGCGGCGCAGGCCATCGTCGCGAAAAAGGACCTCTATGCCGTAGGCGGCAAAGGTCTGTTCGTATTGGCGGATGATGCTGCCTTCGGAAGTCTTGAGGATGATGAACAGGTCTTCGGCGGAGAGCGGATGGCAGACGACGCGAACGGGGAGACGTCCGATGAACTCCGGCTCGAAACCGAACTCAATGAAATCACGGGTCTGGGCGTGATCGAGCCATGAGGTATCTGCGCCGGGAGCGGGGACGGCGGCGGCGCTGAAGCCGATGGCGGTGGAGCGAAGGCGTTTCTGCACCAGCTTTTCCAAGCCGTCAAAGGCGCCGCTGACGATGAATAGGATGTGGCGGGTGTTGATGGTGGAGGGCGGATTTTTGCCGCGCTGGGCGACATCCATCATAGCCTGGATTTGGCCGCTGATGTCGTTCGGGGAGCGGGCGGGAACGTCGGTTTCTTCCAGGAGCTTGAGGAGGTTGGTTTGCACGCCGCGGCCGCTGACGTCGCGTCCGTTCATGTTGGAAGCGCCGGCGATCTTGTCAATTTCGTCAATATAGATGATGCCGTATTGCGCCTTTTCCAGATCGCCGTCAGCGCGGCGGAGGAGTTCGCGGACAAGGTCTTCGACGTCGCCGCCGACGTAGCCGGTTTCGGAGAACTTGGTGGCATCGCCCTTGACGAAAGGGACGCCGATGAGATCGGCGGCGTTGCGGATGAGGTAGGTTTTGCCGACGCCTGTCGGGCCGACGAGGATGATGTTTTGCTTGGCGTAATTGGGAGTCCCTTTGCCGTCGCGGGCGAGGCGGACGTGATGGTAATGATCGCAGAGGGCGACGCTAAGGACCTTTTTGGCCTCCTCCTGTTTGATGACGAAGCGGTCGAGGAAGGCCTTCACATCGCGGGGCGTCTTGTCGAAGAGAAACTCCTGTTCGGGCGGCGGAGCGGGCGGCTGGGATTCGGCGGCGCCCGTGGAATCAGGTTTGGGCATGGAGCCGCCGGCCAGGTGCTGGCGCATGAACTCCTGCAACTGGCGCTGGAACTCCTCCGGTGAGGGCGGTCCATTGTAGATAGTGTTCGGCATCATTTATCAGGCAAGTTAATCCACCGCCCGCAAATGGCAACAAGATGCGGGAAGTGGAATTAAGTGGAACCAAGTGGAATTAAGTGGAATTAAGTGGAATTCTAGTGGTGTCGCGGAAGGAGCACCACAAGGGGTGGTGGGGCAATTTTGGATTTCGGATTTCGGATTTAAACGCAGAGAACGCAGAGAGCACAGAGTCCCGATTCGGAATCGGGATTGCGTTCTTTGCGGTTTCATTTTCCATGTTTTTGATCGGGAGGGAGGCTGTGATTGGATCGCGTCGAGGCACGAAATACCTTGATTAGGCTTGATTGGGCTTGATTGGGCACGATTTGGCCGTGGCTTGATGGACTTGCTGGACGGGTGGATGGCTAAACTTGACCATCCGCCCATTACTCCAGCACTCCAGCACTCCGCTGGGTTCTCCGTTTCACCAGTCACCATTCCAATTTCACCATTCATCATCATGGCGCGATTGTAGCTCGGTATTGGAAAAGACGTCTCCGTACGGTACGGACGATTTTTTGGACGAAAATCGGGGTTTGGACCCCGGCTAAACCGTTGTGAATACGTGGGTTAGGTGGGGTGGGTACAGATTTTACACATGTACAGAAATGAAAATAGTTTGGCGGGAAGGGCGGTTTGGCTGCCAAAGGACAAACGCTGAAAACCTGAAATGCTGAAACACTGAAACACTGAATCAAGGAGCAGGACGGCGGGCGGGGGTTTGGCGATGAGACGCTCAGAAAGCTGCATGAGTGAGCATCCCACGCGTGGGACGGTTGGCAGGACACCCGCTCAAAACCGGGAAAAGTATCAATATCGAGGACTGACGCCGGCACGTTGGGTGTGGAGCAGGACCTTTCGCCCAGTTTGCAGAAATTCGGCTCAAACACTTTCCCAAATAAGCCATTGACTGAGGTTCGCAAATATGCGAACATGATTGGGTTGATCGAAAAAATAGAAAGAAGCTGATGCCCAGAACAATACTCATCTTCTTCCAGGAGGCCAGCGGAGAGGTGCCGTTTTTGGAATGGTTCGACGGGCTTGATGCGAAGGCACAGGATAAATGCCGCGTTCGCATGGAACGTCTTGCCGAACTGGGCCATGAACTGCGGCGCCCGGAAGCAGACTTGCTGCGTGATGGCATCCACGAGCTTCGGGTGGGGTTGCGGGGGATCAATTACCGGATGCTCTATTTCTTCCATGGGCGCGACCTTGTGGTTGTGTCCCACGGTCTGGTCAAGGAACGGGAAGTTCCCACGAAGGAGATTGACCTCGCCTCCAGACGGAAGGCGGCGTTTATGATTAACCCAAACAAGCACACTTATCAGGAGAACCAAGCCCCATGAACAGAACACCCAAAAAGACAACGGACGGCATTGACATCTTACACCGACGATACTATGCGGGTCGCAAGGACCGGCTCGTCGGCCTGGAGGAGATGCGCGCTGCCGATGACGTGGCCCGGCAAATCCTCCAACTCCGCGCCGACGCCGGACTCTCCCAGCGCCAACTCGCCAAGCTGGTCGGCACCACGGCGTCTGTGATTTGCAGGCTGGAGGACGCCGATTACGAAGGCCATTCGCTCGCCATGCTGCGGCGGATTGCCGCCGCCATGCGGCAGCGGGTGGAAATCCGCTTTGTGCCCTGCGGAAAACTTCAGGCAGCCTGACCTGCCGGATGATGGGGGTTTTGGCTGGGCAGAGACTTGCCTTCCGGGGGCGAGGGTGTAGTCTGACAGCATGGATAAGGCACCAATGGCCATCGGCACATGTGCATCGGCGGCAGAAAAAGTCTCAATAGTGCGGACCGACACCGGGTCCGGCCACGTGTTTATCAAAAATGATGCCATGGACTTTATCGACTTACTAGGCATGAAAACGGCGGTCTATATTGTCGATCCAGATTACGAGAATTTTGTAGCTGGCAATGCGGCAATTCACTTCCAGAAAGCAGGTTGGACGGTTGTATTTCAAAACGCAAATGACTTCCAAAACCGAAAGACGGCTTTTGAAGGAATAATTATGTCTGGCCACGGTGATGAAACTGAGTCGGGAGGCATGACCGTTGAGGCCGTTGAAGGCGTACTTAAGCGTTGCAATAGTAAGCTTGACGTCGCTCTAGCGCTCTCATGTCATGGCTTTGATGTTGTTAGCAAGATGCATGCTGATGGTTACACTACAAGCTCGGCTCTGCTAATCGGTTATTGGGGATATGCAATGCATTCTTGTGTTAAGCAGTGGAAGATCGATTCGGTCATTGACGATTGGGCTAAAAATCCGAGGTTTGAGTCCTTCTATTATGGCAATTTGGTTATGGACGGTGGGGCCTCGGGATATTTCATTGCTGTTGAGGCAACTATCGAGAATAGGCCCATACTTAGCATCCCGGCTTTGTAGAAAGCCAATGCAGCATCGACGCTTATGAGATTCCCAACTTTTTACATTCTGGCATTCGTGGCTGTGATAGCTGCAGTCGGTTTTCACTTATCTGGATGGAGTGAAGCGCTCGATGCGTCGCATTTGAAGGCAGAGAGCCTTAGGATTGCACTTCAGCAACATCTTCCCGTTGAGGATAACCCCCTCGCAATAAGTTATTTGACCACCGCCCATCATTTGCGGAGCACGGGATTTTGTCTTATGTGGTTGTCCATAATCTGCGTAGTTGTTGCATATAGTCGACGGGAGCGTGGCTATTATCTTCTTTGGAGCATTTTCCTAACATTTGATGTCATGGCAGCTTTTCTAGCCTGAATTTCATCACTAGGCAATCAATAGCATGGCGTGCCGGGAGTACTCTATTGAAACTTCTCGCGGTTTTGAGGCGCTCCCCCATCGTCGAGACTGAGCCGTTTGATTCCCCTTTTCAAGAACTACGCCACAAACGGCCCAGACTCGCCGAAGCCCCTGTAGTCAGCCTGGTCGTGAAGTCGCCTATTCGGGGTCAGGCCATAGATTGGTGCATGAAAGACGGTCCGAGAAAGATGACAATGTACGTGCCGTATCAGTCACTATTGGTATTGTTTCAAGGCCTCAAGGCATCCCCAATCGTCGAGACTGCCGTTTGATTCCCCTTATTCCCAATCAATAGCGCCAGGCTGGTGGCCGCACTCGAAGGGCGATCTGGTTTGGGCGAGACGTCGTCGGTCCTCACTATTGATACTTTTTGGTTCCTCGACAATTTCAATGGATTGCGGCGCTTTCCTCCGCTCGCGGCAATCACTCACTGCATTGGATCGGGAATCTCCTCCAAGTCAGCGCGGGCGTCGGGCGAAATGAGGAATTCGCTCATCGCCGTGCCTTGCGAAACTCCGCGCTCTTCCGGGTCATCCCGGCGAATACTTGCCCGCCCGGAATGCCTTCGCCCCGATCCAGTTGGTCGAGGCCGGATTGGATTTTCGTCCGAGCTTCGGCGAGGTGAAGCTCGCGGAGGCGATCCTGGTCGGCCAGGAGTCGAAGCCCCTCGCGAATCACTTCGCTGGCAGATTGATAAAGGCCGCTTTCCACTTTGCGCGTCACGAGCATTTCCAGTTCTGGTGTTAAGGACACATTCATAATGCTGCAAACTACTGCGGATAACAAGAAATGTCCAACTTGGTTATCAACTGGGTGCATCTTGGCAGTAACACCATCGGCAAGAATGAACGCCTGCCCGTGAGCCTGTTGAGAACCTCCTCTCCCCTGCCCTCCCCTCCACAAGTGTGTGGAGGGGAGGGAGAAGATGCGTGCGCCGGTTCGGGGGCGCAGGGCACGTAAGGAGTTCGGAGTCGTATTCCTGAATTTGAGTTGAAGATCGAGTCAGGGCTCGACGGAGTCTCGCCCTACCGTGAAGGGTTTTGTCGCGCGGGCGCCAAATCGCCAGATTCGCGCATCGGAATTGACCTGACGGGGTTTGATGATACAAATAAGGCAGTGAACAGTATCACCAAAGTGGGGAAAATGCTGGTTTTGGCGATTGTGGCCATCGGAATCGGTCTGATGATCGGCCGCATCCGCAGCCACGGGATTGAGGTTCCTTCGGAGACGAATGGACTGATCTTGCCGCCCATCGTGGTTCAGACTCAGCCTGTAACGCCCGCCGTTGGCCCGGGTCGCGATCCGGTCGCGCCGCCGCAGCGACTCGGCTGGACCAACCCTGCGACGACAGTGGAGAGTGTGCCGTGGGACGCACGGCTGGATGAGATTTTGATGCGGGGCGGGGAGGCGAATGAGAAGTCGGACGCGCTCCTGCAAGTGATGGCGACCTCGCCGGCGGAGTCGCAGGTGGAGATTGTCCCGCATTTGCTCAACATGACGCAGGACGATCATTACGACGGGGTGGCGGGACTGCTGACGAATGCAGAGACGCCGTCGGCGGTTTCGACGCTTCTGATGAATGATCTGCTGAACCGGCATAACGGCCTCAAACTGCCGATGCTTCTGGCCGTCGCCAGCAATGGAGATCATCCGCTGAAGGACCAGGCGAAGGACATGCTGGAACTTTTTCTACAGGCGGATTATGGAACCAACTGGGATCAGTGGGGGACGGCGGTGACGGATTGGTTGCAGCAGAATCAATAGCGGGCGAGCGCCGGGCAAAGCTCTCCACCTTCCTGAATTGAAATTGAAGATCGAGTCAGGGCTCGACGGAGTCTCGCCCTACCGTGAAGAATTTTGTCCTGCGCCCAGTGGCACCGAAGCACATTGTCAGCTGAAATTGAGTCCCGATTCGGAATCGGGAGAGAATTTGTCATTGGCAATGGCGGTCATGTTCTTGCCTATGGTGATGGGCTGGAGGGCGGGGTGGAACTGTCAGCCGGAGGCGGCGGCTTTTTGTGGAATGGCTCGAGGATAACGCTGAGGGCCTTGTGGACGAAAAGAGGTTCGCGGGTCGGCTCGTCCAGCGTTCCGCCGATCTTGTATTCCACCAGGGTGGTCAGAGGAGAAGTGAAGAAGCTGATGATGCGCCCGACAAGGGGGGTGTCGCGCAGGAGTTCCGCCTTGACCTTCGCGTCCAGTTGCTTTTCGGTGTTGAGGGTGCCGCGATAAAGGAGGCGGAAATCGGTGCAGCGGATTTCCAGGTTGCCGGTGGCAACCATGCCGTTGGTCGTGACAAAATCCATGCTCCCCTGATAGGCGCGGAGGTTGCCGAAGCCGGGGATGAGGGCATTGAGGATGGGGGAGAAAATGCCGAAGAGGCGGAAGTCCCAGAGCAGGGCATTGCTGACAGAGAGCGCGCCGTAACTGTTCCAGGTCTTTATATTCGCGGTGTTGCCGTCCGTGAGCGTCATGCTGCCGTTGAGCACCCCCTGCACATTGTTGGTTGTTGTGCTCCATCCCCGCACCACCAGGGGAAGTTCGATCCCGGCCACGGTGACCCCCCCGTGAAACAGGGTTCCAACTTGAGGTTTGTCGTCAAAGACACACCAGCCCTTCAGGGACCCGACGTACAAGTCCGCCTGGACGTTGGTCAGTGTGGTTGTTTTCGCGGTCCAAAGCACCTGGCCGGAAGCTGTTTCGGCGAGGAGCCTGGAGTAGCGGAAATTGCGGCCGGAGATGTCGAAATGCAGGTCGGTCGCCATCGCATCGTCGAGGACAAACGATCCGCCCACACGAATCGTGGGCGGCGTGTCGAATCCAATGGCCCGGAACCAAGCGGGCGTTTTCGGCCCGAGCAAGCGGATGACCAGATGCGGGTCGAGCGTGCTGACGGCGTTGCTCAGGGTGAACTTCCCGGTCTTCAAATCAATTTCCACCAAGGGCGCGTCCAATTCTCCGCCATCCTTGAGCAGCCGAAGGTCCGTGAGCCGGGCGAGAGAATTGGTGTATTCGACATTGGCCTGCATGCCCGCGACATTCTCGCCGAGCGCGGTAAAATTGGTCGCGGCCACGCGGGCGTTGCCGGCGAGGGTGGTGGGTTCGTCCCAGCGGCCGCGGATTTCGGCGTGGATGTCTGGAGGCTCCGCCTTGGAGAACACCACCTTGTCCAGCAGGGGTTGCTGGCCGTCCGGCAGCAACGGGCGGAAGTCAGCCGGATCCAGATGGGAGTCAATAATAGCCGCAAAGGCGCCGGTTTCGTCGTTCGCCGTGAAATCCACCCAGGCCTCGCCCTCGGGGCGGACCAAGTGCAGGCGCGGCAGGTCCAAAACGCGGTTGGAATAGGAGAAACGGGATTGGGCGGAGTCGAGGGCAATTCCCCGGAAGGATGAGGGGCCGACGGAAAAGTCACCGGTCACTTGGAGCGAGGGCAGCAATTGGGCGGCCCAATCGGACGGCCACCGGGACCAGACCGGCAGCACCATCCTGCCCTCGAACGCGGCCCGGGGCGGGTGCTCCCAGAAGAATTCGCCGAGGCGGGCTTGCGCGGCGGCAGGGAGGAAATGGGCGAGCCGGCGGGGATCAAAATCGAAGCGGGCGCCGGCTTTGAGTTCGCGCGAGGCGACATCGAGGCGGGCGCTGCCGGACAACCCGCCGCCGTAAAGCGGAGCGTCGAGGTTTGTCAACACGAGTTCGGGAGCGCGCCAGGAACCGGCGCAGGCGAACTGGTCAAATTGGACTTCAGGAGTGATGAGTTTGATCAGGCTGGCCTGCCAGTCCACGGCCCATCGGTTGAAGTTGGTCCAGAAGCCCCAGGAATCGCCGGCGCCGGGGAAGCCCTCAGCCGCAGCAGCACTGAACTTCATGGAGGCCGAGTCCGCTGAACCCCATGGGGTTTCGGCACGGGTCGCCTGGCAGTCCACGGACCAATGGTTGATTTTGGACAAGAAGGGCCAAGAAAGGTCCGGCGCCGGAGCACCTTCAACCGTGGCGGCGCCAAGCGTGAGGACAGCGGAGTCCGCCGAACCCCACGGGGTCTTGGACCGGCCAATTCGCCAACTGCCGGACGCGGCCACCAAAGCCAGAGGCGAGGGGTGGAAGGTCACATTTCCATTCCAACGGAGGCTGGCGGCCTCGACGCCGTTGGTTTCGCCGGAACCGGGCAGGCGTCCGCTGAAATTGGCGACGGCGAAATTCAGCGACGCTTGCAGGTTGGAGCCGGCGGCGCGGGAAAAACCGGCTGTCAAGGACAGGTTCCTGCCGCTGGCCTGGGGCGTGGTCAATGTGGCGGCGGAGAAGTGCGCGTTGACGAGCGGGCTGGAGCCGGAATTGACGGACGCGGCGCAGTCGGCGGCCAGCTTGAGATTGGAGACGTCGCCCCAGGGTGTCTGGATGCCATCGCAGGCGAGGGTCAAATCCGCGCGGAGGGTGTTGCTGGGATCGCGGGCGTCGGCGGTCAGGTGGAGTTCGAGGCTGGGGGGAGCCTGGAAATGGACTTGATCCAAATTTGTGGCGATGCGGCGCAGGGAATCGCGCGCCTGCTGCGGGGAGGCGCCGGCGGCCTGCCAGAGGCTCCATTCGCGCGCGGCCGTGTAATTGGTGAGCGCGCCGCGCAGGCCGATTTGGATGCCGTGGAAGCCGGCTTGGCCGTGTTCGAGTTGGAGGGTGTTGTTAGTGATGAAGACCAGGTCGAAAGAGACGTTGGTGAGGGAAAGACAATCGTCCGGCGCTTCGGAGAATGGGAGTTCGAGGCTGCCCTGGGAGATTTGCAAGGCATCCACGCTGTTGCGGCCTCGCAGGAGTTTGCCGGGGTCGAGGCGGATGACCGTCCGTCCGGCGGAGATGCGGGGAGCCATGGGATCGCCGGAGCGGCGGAAGGCGGCGTTTTGGACGGCCACTTCCGGTCCCCAATTCAGGCGGGCGCTGGTGAATTGGGCCTCGAATCCGCGGTCGCGCAGGTGGCTGAGGAGCCTCTGTTTGAGGAAATTGGGCAGGCCGACGAGGTGGAGCCACGCCCCGGCCCCGACGATCAGAAGAACGGCCAGCAGGAGCAGGGCACACCCCCAGAGAAAGACCGCGCGCCCGCGGCGGCGGGAACGGCTTTTGGAGGGCGCGGCAAGAGACATAGATTACAGACTTGGGTGGTAAATGGAAGGAATGCCCAGGTACATGAGCACCCGGTTGGCGTACAAATCAACCGGAAATTCAAAAACGAGCCGCCTCCCGTCGCGCATGACCGAGGCGTAGGGATTCCAATGGGGGGAAGGTTTGCCGAATTGAATGAGGTTGGTTTCCATCTGGCCGCCCCGCTTGATCTCCAAGGCGATCTGGCGGCCGGTTTCGTCAAAACCAAACTGTTCCAGATTGTCGTCGCCGTAACCGCTCCAATAGATGGCGCGCAACTGTCCGAGGAGAGAGAGTGTTTTCTCAATGTTCGTCTGATTGACCGGAAGGTCCGAGCCGGGCGGGAGGCTCCATTGATTGTGCTCGTCCCGGGTATATCGGAAGTGGTTTCCCGGTTGACGAACCTCGATGGCGACGACGTCGTTGGAAGCGAAATGCCAGATGGCCAGGTTGCGCAACTGCCAGAAGGCCCGGGGCAGACGGTTGAAATCGTTGGACTCAATCGTATTGACGTATTTGCCGTCGCCCCCCATCTCGAAGATTTTGCCGGTTTGGTTGGTGCCGAGTCCGAAGAGCATTTCCGCCACGGGCGGGTTGGTCTGGCCGGCGAGGGCGGCGGAGTAAAGCCGGTAGTGCAGGAGAGGCTTGTCGAGGCCGTAAGGCATTTTGTCGGCCACCACGGAGCGTCCTATTTCAACCTGGATGCCCGTCAAGGCGGAGAACCAGTTTGTCATCAGCGTTACGTCGGCGAGGAAGGTCTCGCCGCTGGCGCTGGTGACGCGCCAGGGGCTGTCGGCGGTTCTTTGGATGGTGAACGTCTCCAGGTTCGTGCCTGTAACCTCGATGGAACTGATCAAGTCGGGGGAAACTCCCAGGAGATGCCGGTCCAGGAAATTGGTGTAGTCGCCCTCCCAAGGGAGCAGTGGCGCGCTGTCAATTTCGATGAGGCCGGGCGGCTGGAGGCGGCGTGCGTAGGCCAGGTTGGTCTGGCGGTTGGTCGGGCCGCCCGGGCTGTCGCCCACCTGCAATTCGAGGGCTTTGTTGGTTTCGCCCGAGTCGCGAAGGAAAGTCAACACTAACTGCCGCGTCGGCGGCGGCCCGGGGACCCCGGTGGCGTCCACCGCCTGCGCTTCGTCCAGGACGAAACGGCGCACACGCATGGTCTGGAGGCGGCCGAGCCACTCGTTGATCCGGGACGAGTCGGCGCGGGCTTCGAGCGGCTTGGTCATCCGCCAAAGGCGGGTGGCCGGGTCCAGTTCCAGGTCGAAATTCCAGTTGGTCGAGCGGACTTCGAGTTTCTGGAAGGGAGTGCCCGCCAGATCAAGCACCATCGAATCGCGCCACTGGATCTGGTTGGTGGGAATCCAGTTGAGGACATTGGTGCCTGCGACGAGGATCTGGTCGCTGCCGCGCACATACAAATAGACCTTGTCACCCACGGGTGAGATGTGGCCGACTTCCAGGATGCGATCCTGGCCGCTTTCCTGGAGGAGGAGGGTAAATAATGGGTCAAGGCCCAGCCCGTATTCCTCCATGGAACTGGCGTGGTCAATGGACGTTTGCCAATCCCACTGGGCCAACTCCTGCAAAAGCTCCTCGATCAACTCGCCAGAGGCGGGGTAAGGGTCGGGCTTGGTCAATTGCCAGAGCTGATTGGTTTCCCCCGGATTGGATTTCTCCGCACGGATGACTTGCGCGCCGCCTCCGACATGAATCTCCAGGGCGGCAATTTTGGCGGGGTCCAATTCCGGAAGGACCTTGTGGCTGGGCGGGATCATGGCTGCCTGGCGGGGACGATCCACAAAGTAAATAAATGCGAAGAGCAGCACGGCGGCGGCAAGAAGAAGGATGGTGGATTTTGTGCTCACAAGAATTTCAGGCGCGGAGGATTCAACTCCGCCGGCGCAGCCAGACCAGGCCGCCGAGGAAGAGGACCGAGCCGGGCATCGCCGCCAGAAACAGCCAGTGAAGCTGGATCCTTTGCAATTGCGTCAGATAGAGCACCCATTCGTGGATCGGCCGGGCGCCGATGTTTCCGACCAGCGCCTCGGGCCGCTGCAAAAGCCAGTCGAGGGTCTGGCTGGCGAAGTAATGATTGGCGCTCGGGCTGTCAATCATCTTGTCGTCCAGAAAATCGGAATCGCCGGCCACCACAATGCGCGTGCCGCCCTGGCTGTTGATGACCCCCTGCTCGATGGCGGCAACCAGGGTGTAATGCTGGGGCTGGAGCGGCGTGCCGTTGGTGGTGGTGACCACCGGTTCGCCTGGAGCTTGAATCCCGTTGGTTGTCGTGGCCGCCACTTCCTCGAAACTGGGCGCGCCTGGATCCCTGGAGACGCCAGGGACCGGCAGAACCGGCCGCGGCGCAAGCATGTGGATCATCAGATGATCCTTGACCAGCGGCCTCATAATCGCATGAAAAGTACCGTTCTCGACGACAGGGCATGCCAGGAAATCGCCGCTGCTGATGCGCATGCTTGGATCGGGGTCAATGACGTGCATGTTCGGCAGAATCACCTTCCAATCCTTGAGGAGCGGGTCCAGCCCCTCCGAAGTAGAGAGCAACGCCAACAGGCGGCCACTGCCGTGTTTCAGGTAGGCCTGGATTTGCGCCATCTCATTGGTGGACAGGCTTCCCTCGCGCTGGCTCCCGCTGGCAATGATCAGCAGCTTGCAATCCGCCGGGATCGAGTCCGTCTGCGTTAATGTCAGCTTTGCCCAGTCGCAGTCCATTTCATCTTTGAGGATCGAGGCCAAGTTGGTGCAACCCATGCCGTTTGGAGTGGACAGACCGGCCGGATCGCGCTCGCCATGACCGGTGAGGAAATAGGCCTTTTGATCGGTGGGATGGCTGACCGCAAAGATGGCGGAGGTGAAGTAAAGCTCGCCGAGAAAGCCCGTGCGGCGAATTTCGCGGTGTTGCAGCAGGTCGTTGAAATTGAAGTTTGACAGTTTGCCGTCGTAACAGACCTTGTGCTGGCTGCCACACTCGAAGGCCACAAAATCCTTCTGATCCGTCCCGCTCAGATGCAGCCGGGCGAGGAGTTTTTTCGCCTCCACGGGCGACCGGTCGTAATCCAGGTCTGTGACGCGAATATGGGCGGGGTTGGCGTGCTGGTACTCGGCGAGCAGGGCGCTGATCATGCTGTAAACATCCGCCTTGCGCTGGTAGAAAATGGTGATGGTGACGTCGTTGGTCAACGACTTAAGGATGGCGGCGGTCTGGGGCGAGAGTTTGAAATTGGTTGCATCGGCCCACGGGAAGCGTTTGAAATGCGCCGCAGCCAGGTAGTTGGCCATGACCGCCAGGGCCAGCACCGCGAGCGTCGCCAGGAACAGATTGAGCGCAGTGAGCCAGCGGCGGGCGGGAGAGAAACCGGAAGAATGGGATTCGGGCGGCGGCATGTTATCTCCAGCGGCGGCTTTGCACGACACGGTGGGTAAGGAACAAGAAGAATGCGCTCGAAGTCGCGTAGAAAGCCAGCCAGCGGGTGTCCACCACACCCTGCACGAAGTCTTCCATTTGCGCGCGCAGGCAGACGTAATTGAGCGTTGCAGCCGACCAGCTCTTGTCCACCGCAAAGCGGTCCGCCGCAAAGCTGAGGATGAACAGGCCCAGCCCGATGGCAAAGGCGATCATCGCGGCGACAATCTGGTTGCCGGTCAGCGACGAGGCGAAGCAACCCATGCTCATATAAAGCGCCCCCAGCAGGAAGAGTCCCAAAAAAGTCGCCGCCAGCGTGCCTTCTTCAAATAAGGTCGGGTCGTGGGCAAAATAGCGCAAAATCAAAATGAACCCCAGCAGAGGGAGCCATACGATCATGAACAGAATCAGGGCGGCGCTGAACTTGGCCAGGACGACCGCCAGATCGCCCACAGGCGTGGTCATCAGGGTTTCAAAGGTGCCGGAAGATTTTTCGAGCGCGAAAAGGCGCATGGTGATGACGGGCGCGGAAAAAAGGAGGATCAACCAGAAATATATCGAACGAAGGAACAGTTCAGTGATTGGCAGGAAAGTCGGGACACCCTCGAGACTGGACACCAGGGTGACGAAGCTCATCCCCATCAGGAAGACCGCACCGGCGATGACGATATAGCCAATCCACGAAAAAAAGAAGGCGGCCAGTTCGCGCCGGGTCAATGTCAAGTAAGCGCGCATCAGGAAACCTCCTCCTCGCTTTGCGGGCGGGTCAGCCGGATGTAAATGTCCTCCAGGGAATAGCGCTGGCGGGAAAGCTCGCGCAATTTCCACCCGCGCTCGGCGGCCAGTTTGAATATCCGCTCGCGCAAATCCACGCCGTTGGCGGAGGTCAGGCAGCACCGGTGATATTCCCCCTCCGCAGCCGCGATTTCGTAGTCGGCCACTCCCGCCATCTGCTCCCAGCAATTTCTCAAATCCTCCAGCGGCGCGGCAATTTCCGCCACAATTTGCCCGTGGCTGCCCATGCCTTTCTGCAAATTGTCCGGCGTGTCCGCGGCGAGGATTCTGCCCTCGCGCATAATCAAGACCCGGTTGCAGGTCAGTTCCACCTCGGGCAGGATGTGGCTCGACAGCAGAACCGTGTGACGCCGGCCCAAGTCCTTGATCAACTGCCGCACGGCCCGAATCTGGCTGGGGTCCAGCCCGATGGTCGGCTCGTCGAGGATGACCAAATCCGGTTCATGCACGAGGGCGTCGGCCAGGCCCACGCGCTGACGGTAGCCCTTAGATAGCTGGCCGATGATCCGCTTGGCGGCCTCTGTCAAGCCGCATTGGACGATCACGCTCTCGACCCGTTCGCGCGCGCGGCTGTAGGTCAAGCCCTTGAGGCGGGCGCGGAATTTGAGATATTCCCGTACCCGCATGTCCAGGTGGAGGGGATTGTTTTCCGGCATGTAACCGATCCTGCGCCGCACCTCGTCCGCGTGAGTGGCGACATCCAGGCCGGCCACGCGGGCGAGGCCGGAAGTCGCGGGCATGAAACAGGACAAGACGCGCATCGTCGTGCTTTTGCCGGCCCCGTTAGGGCCGAGCAGCGCGACAATTTCTCCGCGGCCAACCGTGAAGGAGACATCCTCCACCGCCGTTTTTCCGGCGTAGCGCTTGGTCAAATTGGCCACCTCTATCATCATCTCGTCGGTCATGGACGCTCGGCTTCCTCGTTCCGTGTCACGTCCAGGCAACAGGCCGGTCGCGGAACAACCCCGTGAGATTAAACCCGGTGTCGGCGAGTTGGTAGCATAAATTTTGGGTTTCCCTGATTTCCTGCCGGGTGGGCCTTTTCCTGTTCCTAATCTCAATCTCTGCCGGGGATGAAAGGAGATTAGGATTAGGATTGGGAGGGGCGCATCCCACCTTTGTCGCTCCATGAGACCGTCGAGCCAGAAGGAAAGCTCGACCAGGGTGAGAGACCTCCAGAGCCGCCCCAGAATCCATTTTTGCTCGACATTGGACAAAGCTGAATTTATTCTACCCGCATTGCAGCATTTCAATGCGGGTAGACTTAAATTTAAGTCAAGCATACCGGAAGCGGTGCATAACACCTTAATCGGGATTTTCCGTCGCAATCTTCTCTCCTCGGGGCGTGGGTTTGATGATCATTATTTTGTTCTCCGCGCCGGGCGAGAAGGCAGGCTCGACACAAGTGATATGCGCCTGATTAGGAGTTGGAACCGGAAAAAGTTTGACTTTCGCGGGGCGCGGGCAGAAAAGAGATGGGCGTGCCCGGAACCCATTCCGATTTCTACGCCCGCTGGCGGGAGGAAAATGAACCGCGCCTTTTCCTGGGCGAGCGCGACGCCGCCCAACCGCCGGAACGTCTGCTGCAAAGCATCTGGCTGCATCAGCGGCTCCGGCGCGAGGAATTGCAAACCCTCGACGGCCAGCCCTTGCGCGTGCTCCATCCCGGCTTTTGGAACCATGCCGCCGGCCCCGATTTCCACGGCGCGGTGCTGCAATTCGGCCACGAAGCGCCGCGTTCCGGCGACGTGGAAATTGACCGGGTTCCCGCCAACTGGCAGGGGCACGGGCACGAAGGCAATCCCGACTTTGCGAACGTGATCCTGCAGGTCGTCTGGAATGCCGCCGGGACGGGACCGCGGCCGATGCTGGCCCTGGAAAAGTTTATTGACACGCCGCTGGCCGAAATCCAGCAGTGGGGCGTCGCCGGCGCGGCGCGGGAATGGCCGGAGACATTGCAGGGCGCGTGCGCCGATCCGCTGGGCGGCCTTGCGCCGGAACAAACGGCCGAACTGCTGCATCAAGCCGCGCAGGTCCGCTTCGAGCGCAAGGCGCGGGAGATGGAGGCGCGCGCGCGGCAGGCAGGCTGGGAACAGGCGCTGTGGGAGGGGCTTTTTCGGGCGCTGGGTTACAAGCAGAATACCTGGCCGATGCAGCGTATTGCGGAATTGCTCCCGCGCCTGCGGAGCTTTCCCGACTCGGTGACGGGCTGGCAGGCGCGCTTGTTCGGCGTGGCCGGCTTGTTGCCGCCGGAAGTTTCCAGGGCCGGCGCGGACCAGTATTTGAGGAAGCTCTGGGACCATTGGTGGCGCGAGCGAGAGAGTTTCGGCGATGCGATTTTGCCCCGGAACCTCTGGCGGTTCAGCGGCCTGCGCCCGGCCAACCAGCCCCAGCGCCGCCTGGCCCTCGCGGCCCACTGGCTGTCAACACCAGATTTCATCCCCCGCCTGGAACGCTGGTTCACTTCGGAAAAGCCGGAGCCGTCCCCCGCCGCTTCCCTGCTCGCCTGCCTGCAAGCGCCGGAGGACGAATTCTGGTCCCGGCACTGGGGATTGAGCACCCCTCCCCTGCTCCGCCCCCAGCCGCTTTTGGGCGCTACCCGCGTCACCGACCTGGCTGTCAATGTAATTCTCCCCTGGTTCTGGGTTCGCGCGGCGGCAGGCCGGAACGAGCCGTTGCGCAAGATCGCCCTGGAACGCTATCGCGTCTGGCCGGCGGCGCAGGACAATGCGCTCCTCCGCCTGGCCCGGCGGCGGTTGCTGGCCCGGGCCTTGCCGGCCAGGCCCACCTTGGCCGCCACCCAGCAAGGGCTGCTCCAAATCGTCCATGACTTTTGCGACCACTCGAACGCCATCTGCGCGGATTGCCAGTTCCCGGCACTGGTGCATGGCTTCCAACAGCAGAAGCAAGTCTGAATAGGATGGAAGGGAGGAATGGGAGAAGTTTTCCATCTGCCTCCATTTGAAAAAAGCGAAAGAAGGGCTTGCAAAAAGGTGGAGCGGGAGGAAAATCGGGAAAAAGGCCCATGCTGGCCGCGGGCAAGAAACCCAATGGGAAATGTCACATGAAATACCTGTCCTTTCGCTGCTGGAAAAGTCCGGCGTTGCTGCTGGCATTGATGGCAAGCTGCGCCACCAACCAGACGGCTGTTCGGGCGGCGGACGCAGACGCCGAAGCTTTGGTTCGGGGCCTTGAGCAACCGCAAACTAGGGACCGGGCTTGGAATGACTTGCTGAACATGGGAGAGAGCGCCGTTCCAGCCCTGTCTGCCGCCTTGCAATCTACCAACCGAGAGATCCTATTCCGTGCCGCCGACCTTTTGGGGAAGATAAAGTCTGAAAAAGGAATTGCTCCGTTGGTGAAGCTGTCGCAGAGCAAGGACAATGCCGTAGCAACCCATGCGCTCAATGCACTGGGCAGCATCGGTGGACCGCAAGCGGCCGAGGCCATCATCGCGGCTTTGGACCGCGGCGCCCCTCTTACGGTGGGAAGCTACAGCGTTCTCCTGGAGGCGATCGGCGATAATCGGGCGGTCGTGCCTCTGATTAAAATCCTAGCCTCAAGGGACAGCGGCGATTTCAAGACTGGCGGTGAGGGGAGCTTCAAGGTCTACGCCCGCGAGGAAGTTGCCGACGCACTGGGTAGATTTCGCGACCCGCGCGCGCGGGCTGCTTTGCTCGACGCAATCAAGGACGACCCCGCATGGGATGTCTATCACGCGGCAAGGCAGGCGCTTAACCGGATGGACGGCCCAATCACCTATCCCTACAATTATGCCACCCTGTCTGCCAAAGTCGCCCTGGCCGTCACCAAGCAACCGGAACCAACCAACGGCGCCGAGGCGGCTGTTCAGAGCTGGCGCGCAGCACATCCAAATGGTCCGGGCTTGCCCATGACTTCTTGGACCGGCCCCAAGGTGGAAGACTACGCCTCTATGACTGACATTGAGCGCGCCCGCAACACCGTCGTTAAAATCGGAAAAACAGGGGATTACGATGTCGGGGCCGGTGGCGTGGTTGAGTTGCTCATGGAATATCTCCGCAATCTCAAGCTCTATATCGGACCCGAAAACGCTGAAATGCTCCTGATCCGGATCGGGAAGCCAGCCATTCCGGCCCTGGAAAACGGCGTGAAACGCGGGGATTCGGTGATGGCCCGGAATTGTCAGCAATGCATCGAAGCCATCAAAGCGTCCGAAGCCACCCCCACGCCAGCCAAGGGCAGTTGAGGGCTTCAAGGCACAAGGCTGCGCGGATGGCTCTCCAAACGCTCAGAGGGGGTTGGTGTTGGGGAGGCTACAGAGATGCGGCGCCACCAGAGCGTTGGGCGGGATGCCGAACGCGGCGGTCGGGACGACCGCGCTCCCCGTGTGCTGGTAACGGGGTGCAAGATGTCGCTGGGTCTGCCGTATTGAAGTGGTATGCGATTGCATTTGTTGATTTTTTTGGTTGGGTTCGCGTGCGTCATCGCGCTTGTGTTTTGGGTTATCCAGCTTTTGGACAATGGGAAGTAGTGGGATGAAAGGCAGAAAGCTGAAAGCTGAAATAGACGGGGCTGCCGCGGCTCGTCGGAGTCTCGCCCTGCCATTATTTGTTTCCGCCGCTTAAACTTCTACTGTTTCGGCGGGGGCGGGTTGGAGGATTTGGATTTTGGGGTGGCGGTCGTGGATTTGGCCGGCAACCCATTGTCGGGCGGTGGGGCTGCCGTGGCCCAAAATGACCACACGGGGCGAAACAGTGCCGACGAAATCCACCAGGGACTCGCGGCTGGCATGGGCGGTTAAATCGAAGTCTTCCATGATGCAGTGGCGGGTGAGTTCGCCAGCACTGGCGCTGAAGATGAATGGGACGCCGGGTTTGGAGGCTTTGAGACGGCCACCCGGGGTGTCGGGATCGGCGTAGCCGACGAAGAAGATGGCCTGTTTTTCCTGGCCGGCCATGCGGATGGCAAGATCGTGGGCGGGGGTGCCGTCGGTCATCATGCCGGCGGTGAGGACGAAGATGCGGCCGCCGGTGAGCTTCATGTTGAGGAGTTCTTCGCGTTCGAGGACGATGAGTTGAAGGCGCTCGGCCAATTGCAGATCGGGGTGGCCGCGGTTGGCGAGATGGGCCTTGAGATCGTAGGTTTCAGTGAAAACGCGGCCCAATCCGCCAATGTAGATGGGCTGGCGGCGAAGTTGCCCGGCGGCCATCATGAGGGCGAGTTGGGCGAGGATTTCCTGGGTGCGGCCGAGCGCGAAGGAGGGCATGAGGACGCATCCGCCCGTGGCCAAGACACGCCGCAAGGCCGCGGCGAGGCGTTCGATTTCGGCTTCACGCGTGAAGCCGGGCGGCGTGGGGTGCTCGCCGCGGGTGGTTTCCATGATGAGGACATCGGCGCGGATGTCTGAAAAGCGGGCGGCTTTGAGAAGGGTCTGGTCGTGGAAACAGACATCGCCGGTGTAGAAGAGCGTGCCGGATTTGGCGCGGACGAGGATGCCGGCGGAGCCGAGGGCGTGGCCGGCGTCGTGAAATTCAAGGGTGGGAGCGGGCCGGCTGGCGCGAACCTTCGCGAGGGAGTTCCATTCGATTTCGCGGCGGTAACGGAAGCCCTGGAATTGCGGCTCGATTTCCTCCAGTTCGGCGTGGGTGTAGAGGGGATAGTCGCGGACGCCGGCTTCGTCGCGCTGGCGCAACATGACGTTGACGGAGTTGTGGAGGACGCGACCGAGGAGGAAGTAGCTCAACTCGGTCATGAGGATGCTGGCTTTGGGGAACTGGCGGACGGCTACCGGGAGGGAGCCAACGTGGTCGTGGTGGCAATGGGTCAGGGCAATGGCGTCCGCGTCTTCACCGGCAACGGCGGAATAGAGGGGCAGGCTGTCGCGGCCTTCCCGTTTGGGATGCGCGCCGGCGTCGAGGAGGAGGCGGTTGCCGTCCATTTCGACAAACCAGGCGCTGGCGCCGATATCGGTGTCCGAATTGAGGTTAACGATGCGCATGGTGGGGGGGCGAAAAGGGGTGGGAGCGGGCCGAAAAAGGGGGTCTAAAAATAATATTGAACATTTGAAAGATTTTGGCGTCTTATATATGAGTTCCGAGATTGGAACCGGGCGGGTTTTTGGTTTTCCCACCCGATGCCCTGCGGACTCAAGGGTTGGTTAGTTTGGTTGTTGGGAGGGCGGACGCTGCAATGGCGTCCGCCCTTTTTATTGGGCCGGCGGCGTCATTTCCCGGAATCGAAGCGTTTTCGGTCATTTTGGGCTGAACATATACCCTGCCGGGGAGGATTTACCAAGAGAAATGAGTCAGGTGGCGACGGCCTGGGTGCATATTAGTGTTTGGGCTACTCCTCACGGCGATCTGGTAATTTGAGAATTCGGACGGCTCAATTGAATCCCGATTCGGAATCGGAAGAGAATTTGTTATTGGTTATTTGGCTCGATGGCGGCGCCGGTTGCGGGGTCGAAGAAAAGGGCGTGCGCCATTTTGAAATCGAGCGGGAAGGGGCCGGTGGTTTTCGGAAAAGCATCCCACAGCGCGCGCGCGATGAAGGCATGAGCGCCCGTGGAGAACCAGGCCAGGGTATCCGCGCCCGCCGGCTCGATCCGTTCCAAGATGGCCTGCACGGAGCGGCTCGCGTTTCCCGGCACGGCGGGGACGATGTGTTCGGGGCGCAAACCGAGGGTAACGGCGTGTCCGGCGTGGGGACGCAGCGCGCGGCTTGTGTTTTCATCCAATGGAAGGGAAAAGGACGGGCTGTTGGCCGCGCGTTCGTGAAAGAACAGGAGGCCATTCTCTTGCGCCAGCGCGCCTTCAAAGAAATTCATCGGCGGCGAACCGATGAAGCCTGCCACGAAGCGGCTGGCAGGATGGCAGTAGAGTTCCCGCGGCGGCGCCAACTGCTGGACCGCGCCGTCCTTCATCACGGCCACGGTGTCGGCCAGAGCGAGGGCTTCGGCCTGATCGTGGGTGACGAGGACCATTGTCGCGCTGAGGCGGCGGCGGAGGCGGGCGATTTCCCCGCGCAGCTGCAGGCGCAACGGGGCGTCGAGGTTGGAGAGAGGTTCGTCAAGTAAAAAGACGCGCGGATGGCGGGTGAGCGCCCGGCCCAGGGCGGCGCGCTGGCATTCGCCGCCGGACAATTCGGCGGGGCGGCGTTCGAGCAAAGGCGTCAAGTCCAGCATTTCAGCCGCAGCGCTGACCCGGCGGGCGGTCTCGGCGCGGGGGACTTTGCGCAGCCTAAGCCCCAGCGCCATGTTTTCAAAGACGGTCAGATGGGGAAAGAGGGCGTGGTCCTGGAATACCATGGCGACATCGCGGTCCTGGGGCGGCACGCCGGCCATCGGCTTGCCGTCGAGCAGGATGCTCCCGGCATCGGGCGTCTCCAGCCCGGCGATCAGGCGCAAGGTGGTCGTTTTGCCGCAGCCGGAAGGGCCGACGATTGCCAGCAACGCGCCGTCCCCGACCGTGAAGCTCAGATCCCGCACGGCGGGGATCTTCTGCCGGCGCGGGCCGGGGAAAGATTTCGTCACGTTTTCAAGCACGAGTCGTCCCATGCCTGATGTTTGATTTTTCGGCGGGGGAAGTCGAGAGCGGATATGATCGGAGATTCCGCCGGCGGGACACCGACGGATGCGACCGGGACGGTAGCGCTCGCCTGGGAAGCAAGGAATTCAAAGAAAAGGCCCGGAACGGTAATCCGTTCCGGGCCTCCGGGTTTTGTCAGTTTGGAAGACGATGGGGCTTATTTCTCGGCGACGACTTTGCCGGTGAGGCCCGCCTTTTGCAGGGCGGCGAGTACGTCGGAATCCTTGAAATCGCCGGTGACCTGGAATGTCTTGGCGTTTTTCACCACGCCGGTCGTGGCTTTGACGCCCGGGACGGCCAAGACGGCATTGGTGACCGCCTTGGCGCAACTGGCGCAGCAAATATGCACGTCGCTGATGTCCAGGGTCTTGACCTCCTGGCCTTTCGCGCCGGTATCGGCATTGAGTTTGATGTCCGGGTTGCTGCTCTGGCCGAAATAACCGGCTTTGACGAGGCCGTCGGCGGCTTTTTGGACGGAGGGGATATCGGTGCCGGTCAGGGTGATCGTCTCGCCATCCTTGTCAACCACCGCTTTGACGGACGGGGCGCTGGCGGAGAGCGCCTTCTGGGCGCCAGTGACGCAAGCCTGACAGCAAAGATGAACGTCGGTGATTTTTGTGGTGACATCGGCCGCGCGGGCGGAAACGAGCATCGCCGCAGTCGCAAGAAGACAAGCAAAGGCAGATTTCATAATTCAACGGATCAACTTTAGTTCGGGCTAAATGACAATAACTGCGCGAACCAATAAAGCGCATCCGGGCGGATTTGTCAATTTATTTTGGAGGGTTGAAATTCCAAAATACCAAAGCGCACAAAACGCTTTCCAACACGGTAGGGCGAGACTCTGTCGAGCCGAAACTCGATTTGCCGGGGAAAAAGTCACGGCTCGACAGAGTCTCGCCCTACCGTTGCGGATGGTTATCCCATGAGTCGGGCTTTCAGGGCTTTGAGGCTGCGGGTGGGATGGCGAACCATGATGCGGCGCAGTTCCAGGGGCGGAGTGGCGGGAGAGTTGACGCCGTAGCCGGTCGTGCAGGCGGTGCGATAACCGGCCTCCATCACCAGGTCGCGCACGGCCTGGTTCCAATCGCCGTAAGGGTAACAAAAATCCTCGATCACCACGCCGAAGGTGTCTTCGAGCTTCTTCTTGCTTCCGAGAATCTCTTCCTGGGCATCGCGCAGGCTGAGGCGGGTCAGGCGCGGGTGGGACAGGGAATGGGAGCCGATGCGATGACCGGCGCGCAGCCACTCCCTGATCTGGGCGGCGTCCATGAGCGGCTCCTGGGTTTCGCCGTCGCGGAGGTCCCATTCGTTGATTTTGCCGATGCAATTGCAGACCGGGAATTGAATGGCGTGGAATTGCCTTTGGGCCAGCGGTTCGAGGGCGTTTTCGAAGACATTGCGGAAGCCGTCATCGAAACTCAGGACGACGCGGCGGTTGGGGTCGCCATTGGAGGCGGCGCTGACAATGGCCTGAGCTGGGGGACAGGTAGTAAAGCCGGCCTGGCGCAATTCATCCAGTTGCCGTACAAAGTCCTCCGGCGGGACATAGAGACCCTTGAGCCGGACGCCCATTGGGCGCTGGCTGATCTTGTGGTACATCAGGATGGGCACCCCGGAATTGAACAAGTCCAAAAAGGGTTCGAGCGTATGGAAGTGAACCGGCACAGTTCTGTGCATTCATGCCTTATAGCACCTGGGCGCAGTAAGACCAAGCCGAATCAATGCCGAATTCGTGAACAAGGAAGTTGAAATTCCGGCTGAAGGCGGTAGTCTTGTGAAAAATGTCCCGTTGGAGTGTCAAGAATTACATCAGAGAGGCGCTTAAATTAAGAAAGGAGAACCCGCGCGCTTTTCAGGCGTTCAGGCTATGCCGTTTCTATCCCCGCTGGCGAGCTTCGATCCGGTCAGGCGCAAATCCGCTTCAAGATGAATGTCCCTGGATCACTTTTGCCGCGCGCGAGTTTTTGGAGGCCCATCTCCGGCCGTCCATGCGAGTTTTTGAGTATGGCGCGGGGGGATCAACGCTTTTTTTCCAGAGGCAGCGCTGCGAAGTTTTCACGGTGGAACACGACCCCGCGTGGGCCGCCTTGACGAAAGAAGCGCTCGTGAAGAACAAATTCAGCGCCGCCAACCTCCGGCTTTGTCCGCCGGAGCCGGACCCCGCTTGCGCAGACAAGGACCCGTCGGATTTGGACGGTTATATTTCCAGTGCGCCGGTTTTCAAGGGCCGCTCTTTTCGCGAGTATGCTGAGGCTGTCGGAGGACTCGGAAGCTTTGATTTGATCATGGTTGACGGGCGGGCGCGCCCCTCTAGCTTCAAGGAAGCGTATCCGAAAGTGGCGCCGGGCGGCTTTCTCTTGCTCGATAACGCCGAGCGGGCGCATTATCACCAGATTCATGACCAGATGAACGCGGCTGGCTGGAAATTCCATGATTTTGCCGGGCCTGGCCCTTACAATACTTATTTCTGGCAAACCTGCGTTTGG